>Ga0070741_10001472_pt1 | contig 71565 bp, 71 predicted proteins | sample Coa_R1_4_FD_66440 | JGI IMG/M metagenome (GOLD analysis project Ga0070741, IMG submission 66440) | Surface soil microbial communities from Centralia Pennsylvania, which are recovering from an underground coalmine fire - Coalmine... | ecosystem: Environmental > Terrestrial > Soil > Unclassified ... | reverse complement strand
GCGACCGAGCGCCGCGACGGAATCACCGGTCGGCGGCGCCATCGGCGTGCCAACGCTCAGTCCCACGCTCCCGCAGCCGGTCCGGCCCGGCCCCGGCGAGCCTCCCGCGCTCTCCCCCACGGCCGAGGCGCCGACTCCACTTCCGGCTCCGTTCGCCGGGTTGACGAACACACCGGCCCCGCTGCCCATCGGCGGCACGCCGACCCCCACGCTTGGGGCGGTCCTCCTGGAGAGCCCGACCCCAACCCCGGCCCTCGTCGCCGTCGAGCCATCGGCAACCGCCGCGAGCACAACCGCTCCGACCGGAACTCCGGCGCCCGCGCCGTCATCGTTCGCGCCGGAGGCATCGACGACTGTCGAGCTGCCGAGCGCGCTTCCCACCGTGCGTTCGACTCCGACTCGGCCGCCTTCGTCGACGCCCACCCCGGGCGCGCAGCCCTTCCAGCCTGCCGCGACCGCGACGTTGGGATCGCGCGCGACGCCGACCGCCGCTCCCGCGCCCACGGCTACGCCGGTTTCCATCGCCGCGCCGACGGCCATTCGTCCGCCGATCCACAGCGGCGGGGGGCTCCCCACGCTTCCACCGACCAGCACGAGCACGCCATTTCCCCCGCCGTCCGCGCCGACGGCGACCCCGCTTGCCATCTCGACGCCGACGGTGATTGCTGGGACCGCGATTCCCACGCCAACCGCAACCGTGACACAGACGCCCGGCGGGACGCCGACGCCCACGGCGACTGGCTCCCGACTCCCGACGCCAACCATCACGCCGTCGCCAACCCGGACGCCCACGGCGACGCCGACCCAGACCGTGCCGCCGACGGCGACGGTGACGGGCACCCGCCCGGCCACCGCGACCGCTTCGGCGACCGCGACGCTGGCGCCTACCCCGACGGCGTCCGTTACGCCGACGGGTACGCGGCTCCCCACTCCCACGGCGTCGGCCACGGCGTCGACCACGCCCACGTCGATTCCCACAGGGACCATCGCGCCGACGGGCACGCCGAGCCGGACACCGACGACGACGCCCACCGGCACGCTCCCGCCGACCGACACGGTCGGGCCGACGGACACGATTACACGCACCTCGACGCCCGCTCCGACGGGCACACCGGCCCCGACGAGCACGCTGGGTCCGACGGATACCATCACGCCGACGCCATCGCCGACGGACACGCCAGGCCCATCGCCCACCCTGACAGCGACGCCGACACCGGCGCCGACGGCGACGCCCGCCCCGACGGACACGCCGGGCCCATCGCCCACCGTGACAGCGACGCCGACATCGGCGCCCACCGCGACGCCATCGCCGACGGACACGCCGGGCCCGACACCCACGCCGACCATCACCCCGACGCCCACGTCGACCCTGGCGATCGTCCCGACGGACACGCCGACGTCGATCCTGCCGTTCACGCCCACGCCGACGGTCACCCCGACGCCGACGGCATCGCCGACCGCCACGGTTGCGCCCGCGTGCGGCATCTTGGTCGACTTCGCCAATTCCGCCTCCGGAAGCGGCAGTTCCCTGAGCTGGTCTCACACGGTGGGATCAGGAAGCGACGTGGTCCTGATCGTCGGGCTCTCTATCAGCCGGGGCGACGCTCCCGCAAGCTCCGTAACGTATGGGTCCACCGCCCTGACGAAAATTGGCGAGATCGGCACGTCGTCCGTCGCGCCGCGCGTCGAGATGTGGGCGCTCGTGAGCCCAACGTCGGGAACCGCGACCATTACGGTTTCTCGCCCCAGTGGGTCGGGATCGATCGTGGGCGGCTCGGTGTCCCTTCTGGGGGTGTCCTCCGTGGGGACGCCTGTTGTCGCTTCGGGAACAACCGCCACTGGTCTGCTCTTCCAGCCCACCGTGTCCGGCCTGCCAACGACCGCCGGAACGGTCCTCGTCGATACGCTCGCCGCAGACTTCAATGGACTGGGATCGGCCGGACCGAGCCAAAGCGTGCAATGGGACACCGTCGGGGGAGGAACGGTGAACGGCGCGGGCAGCACGGCTGACGCAACCCAGACGGGCGGGACGATGAGCTGGCAAGTGGGGACGATCCTCAGCATCATCGGCTGGGCGATGGGGGCGGTTCCGCTCAGTCCCGTTTGCTGATGCGCGCTTGCATCGCGCCGATACCGGGCGAGGGTCAGCGCGTGGGAATCGATCAGCCCCGGAGGTAGCCCATCGCCTTCGCGTACTGCTGCATCGCCAAGTAGGCCGGGCGGGGGGTGAACTCAGGGTCGAGCAGACGGAAGCCGCCGAGCAGGGTGTGGAGGTCCGACGCGTCCGCGCGCTTCAGGTACCACACGTTCATCACCCCCATCCACGGCCACTGCTCGCGCGCCCGCTCGAACGCCCGCACCGTGTAGCGCGCCTGCTGGTCGGGCGTCGTCTGGCCCCACACGTACGGGCCTGGCACGTCACCGTCGGGCGCGTTCCAGCCCACCTCCGACGCCCAGATCGGTTTCGTCGCGTCGCCATTCCGGACCATCAGCTCGCGGGTGAGGATCGGGCGAGAGAAGTTGACGTCGCCAGGGCGCAGTCGGTGGTCGTCGGGCCCATTGCGCAGCCCGTACGCCTGAACGGACCCGATGTCGAAGTAGGGGCCCGCGCCGGCGTCGTACATGCGCTGGAGGAAGAGCAGGTCGTTCTCGGCGGAGGCGTCGTCCGCGATGGTGGGCGCCAGGGCGGGCGCCAGGATCACGGCGTTCGGGTCGGCCTCCTTCGCCCGCGTGTAGCCGACGCGCAACAGCGCGGTCGCCGCCACCGGGTCGACCGGCCGCATACCCCATTCGACTGACAGGTTCGGCTCATTCCAGAGCTGGTAGTACCGGACGCGGCCGCGATACCGTCCAACGACCGCGGCCACGTAGTCGCCATAGTCGTCGAGGTTGTCGGGTGGAGTCGCCACGTGGGCGTTTCCCGGCCGCGCCCACTTCGGCGTCGTGTCGAGGCGTACGATCAGCTCGAGCCCAAGCTCGTTGGCCAGCGCGACGATCTCGTCGTACTTCGCCCAGCTGTCCTCGCCGAACTGCCCCACGAACCGCCCCTTTTCGTCGGGCTCGAGGTCGGCCCACGGGAACTGCTGGCGAACCCAGTGGAAGCCCGCGTCGCGCGCCATCTCCAGGGTTCGCCGGCGTTTTTCGGGGTCGGCCTCCTGCTCCAGGAACGTGTTCACGCCGAGCGGGTTGGAGACTCGGTAGCGCAGCGGCGCCGTGTCATCCGTCGCATGGGGAGCGCGGTCCATGAGGGAGGACGTGATGGCGATGATCCAGTTCCGCGCGTCGTTCCCCTCGACGCTTCGCAGGTATCGGATGCCGAGGACGGCGCCGCTTGCGCAAAGGAGGAGAAGGCCGAGACAGACGAGAACGGGACGTGCGCGAATGCGCGGGAGGATGGAGCAAAACCTCCGGCGGCGGGCGCGTCGGTGCTGCCCACGACGATCGTCGCGCGCCAACCGGCCCGGGCGGCGGCGTCCTCGTGGCCGCTATCATGCCATAAGCACCGAGACGCCATCTCACCTTGACTTCATTCGGAAGCTCGGCGAATTGGAACGGCCGAGCCGACGCCATGGTCGCAGGAGGACACATGCGGGGCGCGTGGGGCGAGGCGCACGGCTTGAAATACGTACGAATCGACCCGGATGGTTCGTCGGCCGACGTGCCGCTCATCATCGCGATCCACGGGCGCGGGGCGGACGCCAGCGACCTGGCCGGCCTGGCGGGGGAGATCGCCCCCGAGGGGTATCGCTGGGTCCTTCCCCAGGGGCCGCGGCCCGTCGACCTGGGTTTCGGGTACACGGGATGGGCGTGGTATGAGCTGAATGAGATGCAGGCCGCCACCGTCGTGGATAGCCGTGACCGCCTCACGGCGTTCCTGGACGCGATGATGGCGGAGATCGGCGCCGAGCGGGAGCGCACCGTGATCATGGGCTTCTCCCAGGGCGCGGTGATGACGATTCACGTTGGGCTCATGGCGGAGCAGCCCTTCGGCGGCGTCGTCGCGATGAGCGGTCATCTTCCGGCGGTGGAGGCGCTGACCCCCGTCCTCTCGTCGCGGCGAGACCGGAGCATCCTCGTCGTGCACGGAACGGAAGATCAGACCCTGCCCATCGAACGCGGCAGGCGGGTGCGCGATACCCTCGTGGAGGCGGGGCTGCGCCCCGAGTACTACGAATTCCCAATGGGCCATCAGATCACAGAAGAGTCGCTCTCGGTCGTCCGGGAGTACATCTTGAGAAGAGTGCCGCCGGGCGCATCGCGCAGCCCGTCCGAGCCAGCCGGTGCCGATCGCCCGCGATGACGACCGAACCGGTCGCGCTTCCCGCCGGGGAGGCCGTCGACGGCGAGGTGGCTCGCCCGGAGCTCCACCCGCCCTGGTACGTTCGCGGCCTGGTTCGTATTCGGACATTCGAGGCGCTGCGGTTTCGCGACTACCGGCTACTGTGGCTCGGCCAGGCAGGGAACACGACCGGACAATGGATGGACCAGGTAACGCGGGGCTGGCTCATGTACGAGCTGACGGGCTCGCCGCTGCAGCTCGGCCTCGTGAGCGCTGTCCGAGCGATCCCACTCTTGCTGTTCAGCGTTCTCGCGGGCGTCGTCGCGGACCGGTATGGGCGCAAGCGTCAGCTCATCATCTCCCAGGTCACCAACGCGATCCTGAACTTCGTCCTCGCCGCCCTGGTGATCACGCGGCTCGTCGAGCCCTGGCACGTCTACGCGACGGCCCTTCTGGCGGGCGTGGTCATGGCGTTCCAGCAACCGGCCCGGCAGGCGATGGTGCCCGACCTCGTCGACCGGGGCCACCTGGCCAACGCCATCGGGCTTCAATCGCTGGCGTTCAACGCATGCCGCAGCGTGGCCCCCGGGGTCGCGGGCGCGCTCATCGCAGCCGTCGATGTCGGCGGCTCTTACGTGGTCCAGGGGCTGATCTTCTCGCTGGGAACGATCTGGACAGCGCAGATCCACGAGCCGCGGTCGTCGGCCCGGCCCATGGAGGCCACGGGAGCGGAGCGATCGTCGCTCCTTGCCGGCATCGTCGACGGGGCGCGCTACATCTGGAGCAATCGACCGGTGCGAAGCGTGATGATGATCGTGCTGATCCCGGCCGTCCTGGGCCAGCCCTTCACCAGCCTCCTCCCCATCTTCGCGCGCGACATTCTGGACGTGGGGGCGGGCGGCCAGGGCCTCCTCCTCACCTCGCTCGGGCTGGGGGCGCTCGCCGGCGCGGTCGTGATCGCCACGGCCGGCAACATGGAGCGCCAGGGCGCCTTCGTGCTGGCCGGCGCCGCGGTCTTCGGTGTGGGGATGATCGGGTTCGGCGCCTCCGCGTGGTTTGCCCTCTCACTGATCATGATGTCGGTGGTCGGGCTCTGCGACACCGCCTATGGGACCCAGGCCAACACCATCGTTCAGATCCATACGGATCCGTCGGTGCGGGGCCGCGTCATGGGCGTGTACTTCCTGAACCGTGGCCTCGTGCCCCTGGGTAGCCTCTTCGCGGGCGCGCTCGCCAGCGCGATCGGCGCGCCGCTCACCGTGGAGGTGATGGGGGCCTCCTGCGCGGCGCTGGCGCTGGGGGTCGCGGCTCTCGCGCCCGAAGTGCGCCACCTGCGCTCGGTCGCTTCGCGAGCGTCGCGCTAATAATAGATCGGGCCGCGGACGCCGCCCCCCGCCGCGATCACATCGCCGTTGATGGCCACGGACTTCGGCGACGCCAGGAACGCGATGACGTAGGCGATCTCGCGCGCTTCCACCATGCGCCCGATCAGACTGTTCTGGTGAAGCTGCCGCTCTGCCTCTTCCTCCGTGATTCCCTGCTGCTCGGCGCGCCACTTCACGACCCCCGCCGTTGCCTCGGTGCGCGTGGTGGACGGATGCACCACTGTCGTGTTGATCCCGTAGCGGCCGAGGGCGTCGGCGAGATTTTTGGTCATCGCGACGACGGACACGTTCCGGATGCTGGTGAGGAGCGACCCGGCCTGCCGGGCACCGAGGCCACTGACGCTGATGATCCGCCCCCAGCCCTGGCGCTGCATGTAGGGGGCGACCTCGCGCGCGCAGCGCAGATAGCCCATGACCTTGACGTTGATGTCCGCCCAGAACAGATCGTCGGTGATCTCGGCGAGCCCGGGCGCGGGCGCCTGGCCCCCGGGTTGCGCGGCGCAGTTCACCAGGATGTCGATGCGGCCGAAGGCGTCCGCCACCTGGCGCACCATCTCCTTGACCGACGCGTCGATACCGGTGTCGGCGACGACGGGGATGACCCGACGCCCTGTCTCGCCGCTCAGCTCCCGCGCCGCCGCCTCCAGAGGCGCCTGGGTGCGCGCCACGATCGCCACGTCCACGCCCTCCCGCGCCAGCTCCCGCGCCGTTGCCTTGCCGATGCCCCGGCTGCCGCCCGTGACGACGGCCGCTTTTCCCGCCAGCTCCAGATCCATTCCCTCTCCTACCTTGCCAAGACTCGACAAAAATTGTGATGCTGAACCGCGAAAGCCATTCCAGGACGCCCGCAGTGTAATGCCATGACCACAGAGCCATCCGCAACGCCGCATGGTGCCCGCCGGGCGCCAGGTCCGTGGGGCCACCCGCTTTTCGGAAGCACGCCCGACCTGCGGCGCGCGCCATTGCGAACCATGATCGAAGCCTGGCGGACGTATGGGGACGTGGTGCGGTTGCGCATGGGCGGGGTGTTCGTGAGTCACCTGCTGCTCCACCCGGACGCCGTGAAGCGCGTGCTCCAAGACGCCCACGCGCAGTACGGCAAGGTGCCCTGGTACAACGAGAAGCTCAAGGCAGTCATCGGCGAAGGGCTCTTCACCAGCGAGGGAAGCTTGTGGCTGCGCCAACGCCGCCTCGCGCAGCCGGCGTTCCACCGCCAGCGGCTGGCGCTCCTGGGGACGGTGATCACCGACGAAGTCGGTCGGATGCTCCGCCGATGGCAGACGTACGTCGATTTCGCTCAGCCGCTCGAAGTGCGGGCCGAGATGATGCGGCTCACCATGGCGGTCGTTGCTCGGGCGCTCCTGGGCTCAGAGGTGCGCCAGGAGGCGGACGAGATCGGCCGGGCCATCGACGTCTCCATCGACTACACATTCCGCCGCATGCAGTCGTATTTCGACCTTCCGGGCCGCCTGCCGCTCCCCTCGACCCGGCGGTTTCAGGGCGCGCTGGCCGTTCTCGACCGCATCGTCTATCGAATCATCCAGGAGCGCCGCGCGTCGGGCGAGGCGCGCGACGATCTCCTCGACATGCTCATGAGCGCGCGGGACGAGGAGACCGGCGAGGGGATGAGCGACCGACAGGTCCACGACGAGGCGATGACCATCTTCCTGGCCGGTCACGAGACGACCGCGGTAGCGCTCACCTGGACCTGGTATCTGCTGTCGCGCACCCCGCAGGTTCTCGAGCGGCTGCGCGCCGAGCTGGATCGCGTGCTGGCGGGGCGCACGCCCACGGTCGAGGATCTGCCCAGGCTGGCGTATACCGAGATGGTGATTCAGGAGGCGCTCCGCCTCTACCCGCCCGCCTGGCTCCTCTCGCGGCGGGCGATGGAGGACGACGAGATCGCCGGCTTCCACATCCCTGCGCACACCACGGTGTACCTGTGCCCCTTCATCACGCACCGCCACCCGGACTTCTGGGAGAACCCGGAGGGCGTGGACCCCGACCGATTCTCGCCCGAGCGTTCCGCCGGCCGGCCGCGCTACGCCTACTTCCCGTTCGGGGGAGGCCCGCGCCAGTGCATCGGGAACGGCTTCGCCATGATGGAGGCGCAGCTCGCGCTGGCGATGATGGCGCAGCGCTATCGGTTGGAGCTTGCGCCGGGGCAGTCGGTGCTGCTCGATCCGAAGATCACGCTTCGGCCGCGCGACGGCCTCATGATGCGCGTGCGCCCGATCGCGTGACCCATTCCCTCCCCTGCTCCTGCCAGGAGGGAGAGGACCTACGCGCGGTGGGCGATGATGGCGGCCCACTCGTCCAGCTCCGGCGCGTCCACGATCCGGACGAATCGGAAAGCGGCGCCCACCAGCGAGATTTGGGCCGGTGAGATGCCGCTGAGGCCCAGCCACCCACCGGGAGCGAGCAACCGATCGATGTCAGCCGCCATGTCGATCAGTGTGTCGCGGCCGATGTTGGCCACGACGACGTCGAACTGGCCCGTGACCTCCGCCAGGGGCGCTCGCGCCGCGGTGACCCGATCCGCGAGGCCGTTCCACTCGGCGTTGGCGTCAGTGGCCGCGACGGCTGCTGGATCGATGTCGATCCCGAAGGCGCGGTCGGCCCCGAGCCGCGCCGCGGAGATGGCCAGCACACCGCTGCCACAGCCGATGTCGAGGACCGAATCGCCGCCCCGGATTCGGTCGCAGAGCGCCTGGAGGAGCAAGCGGGTCGTCGGATGGCCCCCGGCGCCGAATGCCGCGCCAGGGTCGATCTCTACGAGCGAGCCGTCGCCGCGGGGGTGCTCCGACCAGGGAAGGGCGACCGTGAGCCGTCCGCCGTCGACGTCGACCGGCGCGGTCCGGTTGCGCCACGCGACGATCCAGCCGCTGTCATCCGCCGGGCGCTGGGCGGCCGACCAGCCGCGCGTGCGCAGATCCGCGACCGCGTGCCGTGCTGAGTCGTCGTCGGCGAAGCGTCCGTAGACCAGCGCATGGGTGGGACGGACGACGCGGCGCGGGAGGAGGATCGCGCTCAGGTCCCGCAGGGCCGCCTCCACGGCGGTCGCATCCGCATTGCGAACGGCGACGACGGCGAGGTTGCCCACGCTCATCGGCGGCCGATGGGCGCCACGGGGCGCGCAGATCGCAGCTCGATTCGGCCGCCCAGCGCATCGACTGACGGCGTCCGTTTCGGCCCGGCCGACGGTATATGATGAGGCAGCACGCGCGGAGGGAGGCAGCTATGTGCGCGGTCACGGCCATCGGCAGCGAGGAGATCATCATCTCGGCGGATTCTCATGTGTCGGAGGACCCGGACCTGTGGGTCGATGGGCTGCCCGCGGCCTTCCGGGAGCAGGCGCCGAAGTTCCCGCCACGCCAGCTGGGCGAGGGGTTCCAGGCGCACCCGGGCGGGTGGGACCCCGCCGAGCGCGTGACTGAGATGTCGACCGACGGCGTGAGCGCCGAGGTGCTCTACCCCACGCTGGGGCTGAGCCTTTTCGGGCTGGACGATGCGCGGCTGCAGGAAGCGTGCTTTCGGGTCTACAACGACTGGCTGATGGACTACTGTCAGGCGGCGCCGGAACGGCTGGTGGGCGTGAGCTGTATCGCCATTTACGACGTCGACCACGCCGTGAAGGAGCTGGAGCGCACCCGCAAGGGCGGGATGCGGGGAGCCATCATCTGGCAGGCGCCGCATCCTGATCTGCCGCTGCACTCGAGCCACTACGACCCCTTCTGGGCCGCCGCCCAGGAGTTGGAGATGCCCGTTAGCCTACACATCCTCACCGGGCACAACTACTCCAAGGGAGGGGTCGGCCGACGATCCGGGCCCGAGCATTATCGGGGAAGCGTGAACCTGAAGACGCTCGACGCGGCGAACGCGCTCTTCGACCTGATCTTCTTCGGGATTCTGGAGCGCTACCCGCGCCTCAAGATCGTCGTGGTGGAGAACGAGATCGGGTGGATCCCGTTCTACCTCCAGCAGTGGGACTATTATTACCGCCGCTTCCGCGAGGCGAACCCGCTTCCCATCACCATGGAGCCGAGCGCGTACTTCAACCGGCAGATCTACGCGACGTTCTTCAACGACGCCGTGGGCGGGCACAACCTGGAGTGGTGGGGAACGGAGAACTGCATGTGGTCCAACGACTACCCGCACCCCAACTCGACGTGGCCCAACTCGCGCCGAGTGATCGAAAGGGACCTGGGCGGGCTGCCGAGCGACGCGCGGGCTCGCCTGGTGCGGGAGAACGCCGCGCGGCTCTACGGCCTCCAGATCGCCGCGGCCGTGTAGCGCACATCTCGGTCAACTTGAGGCCGGGGCCCGAAGCATCTCCACCGACCGAGATGCTTCCCTGCGGTCAGCACGACAGTGGGCGGCGGGTCCGTCGACGGGCGTGGCCGCCTATTCGCCGAAGAACCTTCCCGGGATCGGGACCCCAACGATGTGCTTGTTGGCCTCGGACTCGCCGGGTAGCGGATCGCCCTTCGGATCAATCCGGCTATCGCCTTTGTGGCCCGGCACGTTGGCGCCGCAGCGGAGGAGCACCAGGTTGCAGTCGCCCGTGCTCTTGAACCAGTAGTACGCGCCGCGGGGCAGCGTAATCCCCTGGTACTTGCTGACCACAGTCGCCGTCTCGTTCTCGTCATAAAACGTGGCCTCGCCCTCGAGGACGATAAAGGCGTGATCCTCAGCGAGGTGCGTGTGCGGCGCGTTCTCCCCACCCTCGGAGTACACCTTGATGGCGATGGACATGAGGTCGGTTCGAGAGACGAAGGTGGTGGTTCGCCCCGCGGAGAGGAGGGGCGTCTTGAGGGAGAAGACTTCCGCCTTGGGTCGGGCTGACACTGCCATGGCTGCTCCTTTCGCGCACGCGCTCATGCGGCCCGTTCTGCCGCGAGTATAGGGGTCGGGCGGGAAGCAGTCAACGAAACGCGCGCCATCACCGCCGCGGCTGCGACAGCCCGCGCACTCGATTGCGAGTCAAGCTCGCGACGGGTGCGTGGAATAGACAATGCCAACGGAGCGGCTCAAAGTTTGACACGGCAAGCGCTGGGCGAGTGTCATTCGCCACGTTAGCGCGGGATATTCTCGGCGACGGTAAAATGACACCTCAACATCTGCGGAAGCAACCCGGCAAGATCGAAGTGTTCCTGGGAGTCAGAGAAGCTCTAAGCCCATTTGGAGAAGGTATGGGCTTCAGCGAGGCCCGCTCAGTGATCACCGCCCCGTTTCGCCTCCGTGATGGCAGGCAGCTTGCGGTCGACACGGTGGGGTTTCCCGCGAGCTTCGCGACTCCGTCCAGCCAGTGACGAACGCGGAGGTCGAGGCCATTCTAAAAGCGGACAAAGTGATCACCAGCACGCTTCGCTGGAGTTCGCGCTCCAGCGCGAAGGGTCGCCTTTACCTAGAGGCACGTGTGTTGGCCCCCGACACGTCCGAACTGCTCGACTTCAAAGGCGTCCGCGGCAAGACGAACTACAGCTACGCGCTCCTGTGGCGGGGTGTGCCGATTCGCAAAGCCACGCTCCATTTTCAGCATACGAACCCCGATGGGCAGCACATCGGAGAGCCCCACAAACACCGGTGGGACGAGAACGACGAGGACGGCTGGGCATACGTGCCGGACGACATGCACTGGGACAACCCGGATCAAGCGCTGCTTGATTTCCTCGCCGAGTGCAAAATCCGCTATACAGGTACGTATCAGTTCCAGTTGATGCCAAGGAGTCCATGAGCGCCTGCACCAATGCGGTTGATGAGTTCATATCCAGGCTGCGCGGGAGCTTTCGGAGCGAGCAGTTTGGTGAATACTGTGTCATCATCTGCCCGTTTTCCCGCCCGGACGGTGAGGCAATCGAGATCACCGTGGCCCAAGACCCAGACGGGCGGCTGCGGATATCAGATGCCGGAGAGTCCATCGACTACCTCTTCGCTAATGGGCTGGAAATCTTCAAGAATCCGAACCACCTCCGTCAGGTGCATCGGATTGCGCGTCGCTTTGCAGTGGGCTTCGAGGATGGCGAGCTTGTGGCAATCGTGGCCGCGAATCAGGCTGGAGAGGCACTTGAGCACGTAATTTCGGCTGCTCATGAGGCCTCATGCCTTGTCTTTCGTCGTGCCGAGCGCGCAGTCACGAACTTTTCCGACGAGGTAGAGAAGCTCCTGATCGCCGGTTCTCTCCAGTATGACCGCGGGTATTCGATTGCTGGGGCGACCAAGGACCACCAGGTAGCTTTTCATCTCAACAGTAGAGGCAATCGCCTCGTTGATCCTGTATCGGCAAGCAGCAAGAGCTCAGCGCAGGCAAAGGCCGAGCGCCTGGTATTCAAATGGGGTGATATCAAGCGCGTCCATCCCGAGGCGCAAGGCATCGCGGTGCTTGACGATCGCGGTGAACGCGCGAGCGCCGTCTGGGAAGGAATTCCCGCCCACGTCTTGCAAAACTACGCGGATGCAGTGATCGCGTGGTCGGAGCGCCAGCGACTACTCGACTTCTTGACACACGACCAGCCAGGATTGCCGTCCCGAGGCGAGACCCCAAGAGGCCACGACTCGCATTGATCCCGCGCTTCTCTGCGGATGCGGATCGTAACGTTGACGAGGAGACGGCGGGCCCGTTCCCGTTTCCGACCGTCAGTTCACCACCGGCCGCGGGGCGCCGGGCGGGAGCGGCTCCGGCAGCGGCGCAGGGGAACCGGGTGCATTCTGAACGCGCAGCCACCACCAGAGCTTCGCGAGGCTGATCGCGACGGCGATCAGGCGCCGCACGTGGAAGAACTGTGAGACGCCGTACGCCCGATGGAAGTGATCAACGGGCACCTCCACCGTGCGGAAGCCGGCCATCTGCACCTTCGTCATCAGCTCGAGGGCGATGGCGCCCGTGTTCTGAGTCAGGAGCACGCGGTCGAACACGTGGCGCTTGATGAGCCGAAAGTCGCAGTCCACGTCGTGCACCTTGAATTGGAACACGAACGCCATCGAATGGTGGTACGCCCAGCTAATGAGCCGCCGGTGGAGCGGGTCCCGCCGGGTGATCTTGTTCCCCATGACCACGTCGACCTGCCGCCCGGCCCCTTCCTCGCGGAGGAGCGCTTCCCACAAAGCGCGCAGCTCGCGAACGTCGTACTGGCCGTCTCCGTCCGTGTAGAAGATCAGGTCGCCGCGACACGACGCGAAGCCGGCGCGGAGTGCGCCGCCGTAGTCCAGCGCCTGGCTGAATCGGATCGTGCGCACCCGGCCGCGATGTTGCGGGTCGACACCGTTCTCGCCGTAGAGCCGCTCCAGCTCGTCCAGCACGTCCCAGGCATAGTCGGTGCTGCCGTTCTCGATGACGACGACCTCGTAGTCATCGGTCAGCTCGGGCATGACGGTGAGGGCTTCCATGACCATCGAGGCGATGGTCCCCGCGTCGTTGAAACACGGAAAGAATGCCGAGAGGCTTCGGTGGCACGGGGCGGCGGGCACGGGGTCCATGCTCATCTCCAGGAGCGGGCTGCGCCAGTATCACACATGACCGCCGCCACTATAGCATCTTCTAAGAATTGACTAAGAATCATCCCTTGTCCCACTCGAAGATGTTCCACGTGTTGTCGGCAACGACACCGCTGACGCCCTTCGCGATCAAGGTCGGCGCGACCTCCCAGTACAGCGGCATCAGCGCCACGTCGTTCATCGCTTCCTGGATAAGCTGGCGATGGAGCGGAATCTGGTCGCGCGGGTCGATGGTGGCGTTGACGCGGTCGATGAGGGCGTCGACGCGCGGATTGCTGTAGCCCTGAAAGTTCGTTCCGGTCCAGCGATTGGCGTCCGAGGCGAGGAGCGACGAATGCATGGGGGGCAGCATGGTGGGCGAGGCCGGGAACGAGCTGAGGAGCGCGAGCGGCTCGCTCCCCATGGTCTTGCGATCGGCGGCCGCCGCCGGCGAGAGGATCTCGATTCCCACGTCGATCCCGAGCGGCTTCCAACCGTCCGCGACCACGGCGAGCGTTCGGTCGGCCCCGGTCGCCGGGCGGCCGGCGATCCTGCTCTCGAACCGCTCGCCACTCGCCCCGTCGACCAGGACGCCGTCGGGACCAGGGGCCCACCCGGCGTCCGCTAGGAGCTGCCGGGCCCGAGCGAGGTCGTAGGGATATTGCGGAATGGAGGACTCGACCTCCGGACGCAGTGGCGAGCTCGGCGCGAACCAGCTGTCGGCGGGCGGAGCGAGGCCGTTGCTGCTCGCCTCGGCCACGGCGACGCGGTCGATCGCATGGAGCAGCGCACGGCGAACCGTGAGGTTCGGCGATCCGTTGTGGGGCTGGGCCAGCTCCGTTCGGAATTGCGGGCGGAGGAACTGCTGCGACCCGGACAGCGATGTGAGCACGCGATTTCCCGTCCCCTCCCATCGCTGCTTCAGCTCCGCCGCCGTGTCCAGCTCGACACTCGGAGAGAGCACCACGTCGACCGCGCCGGCGAGCACGCCGGCGAGCATGGCGTTCGCATCCGCCACGTATCGGACGATAACGCGGTCGATGGGCGCGCGCCCGAGGTAATAGTCGTCGAACCGCTCGAAGGTGACGCCGACGCCTTCCGTCCAGTCCACGACGCGGAACGGACCGAGGCCCACGAACTGGCTCGTGAGCAGCGGCGTGGTCAGGATCGCCATTTTGTCGGTCTGGTAGAGCGCCCCGAGCAGGTGCTTGGGCAGCGGGTCCACGTCAGTAGGGTCAGCCCCGGTCGCCGCCAGCGAGGCCCAATGGATCACGAAGGTCGTCGGGTCCGGCGCGGTCGCCGACTGCATCTGGCGCACGTGCTCGGTCGGCGGCACCGGAAACTCCGTGTCGCTGAAGAGCCGGAGGCCGAAGACGAGATCGTCAGCCGTAAAGGGCGTTCCGTCGTGCCAGCTGACTCCGCTCCGCAGCCGCCACGTCGTGTCCATCGTTCCGTCGCCGTTGACGACCCACGTGCCATCTTCGACGGATGGCAGGGCGAGAGCGAGCTGCGGGTGGAACTCCTCGCTGCTCCCGTCTCGCACGGCGAGATAGTTGTGGGCGATCTTGGCGATGGAGTTGTTGCCAGCGCCGGGCGAGCCGCCGCCGGCGGCCGCCCCCGTGAACCGGGCGAAGCTCTTCAGCTCGCGCTTGGCGGCGATGGTGAGCGTCTTCTGCTCGCGCGTCACGGTGCCTCCGCTCGTGGAGCCGGACCCAGGACCGCGCGCGGGGACCGACGGGGCGCACGCGGCGAGCAGCGCAACCCCGAGGATAGCGAGCCCGGCCAGCTTGCGGGCCGATGGCACAGAAGCGCTCCGATTCAATGGGATCTGTCCGTCGTTGGTGGTGACATCATCGATTGCCCGCCGCGCGCGCGTCAACCTGAACGACTGCACAAGTTGAACGCCCGCCGTCGCCGGACTCTGCGCCGCCGAAGAAATGACATGCTGAGCGCAGCGAAGCACCTCGCCAAGATGAGATCCCTCGGGCTTTGCCCTCGGGATGACCATTCCTCAAACGCCGTGGGGTGGCCTGCTTTGTGACAAGCCCTTGGGGAGCAGACGGGGTGCGTTTGCCGCGTCACAAAGCCAGCCACTACGATTACTCCTGGCGGCCGCTGCCCGCTGGCGGCCCGGGACGTCAACTCCGCCTCATCCTTGCTCGTGGAGCGCGCGTGGACGAACTGACCGAACAGGACCGCGTGGCCCGATTGGGGGCGTTCCGGTCGCCCAATTTCACCTGGTACTGGATCAGTCAGGTCACCACCAACGTCGGCACCTGGATGCAAATGGTGGCGACGGGCTGGCTCGTCCTCCAGCTCACGAACTCGCCGGCGCTCCTCGGGTTCAACGCCGTCGTTCAGGCCGTCCCCATCCTCGCCTTCGCACTCGTGGGCGGGATCATCGCGGACCGGGTCGATCGGTATCGCCTCACTGTGGCCTCGTATGTGGTGCAGATCATCCCCGACGCGCTCCTGGCGTGGCTCGTGATGACTGGCCGAATCGAGGTCTGGCACGTCTTCACGTACTCAGTCGTCTCCGCCACCATCAGCGCCTTCGCCACACCAGGTCGGCAGGCGTTCATTCCCAGCCTCGTGCCCAAGCGGGACCTCCTGTCGGCCATGGCATTGAACTCAGTTACCTGGCAGGGAGCGGCCGTCGTTGGACCGGCCCTGGCCGGCGTCATCCTTGCCATCTGGGGCCTGCCGGGGAGCTTCAACATCAACGTGGCGAGCGATTTCGTCAGCCTCGCGGCGATCCTCGCCGTTCGCCTGCCGCCGATGCCGCCTCGCGTGAGCCAGGCCTCCGGCTGGAGTGACATTCGCGAGGGAATGGCCTTCGCGTGGCGCGACCAACATGTGCGCACCCTTCTCATCAGCGTCGCGGTGGTGACGTTTCTGGCCCGGCCCTACGCGAACTTCATGCCCGTGTTCGCGCGGGACGTGTTCGACGTTGGACCGGAGGGACTCGGCGTGATGCTCACGCTGCCGGCCGTCGGGACAATCGTCTCGGGCGCGCTGCTCGCGGTCGCCGGTCGCATTCCCCTGGTCCGAACCTTTATCGCGACCGCCCTTGGCCTTGCCGTCGCCCTCATCGCCTTCTGTGTGACGCGGAACTTCCCGGCCGCGCTGGCGCTTCTTTTTGTGGTCGGGGCCTGCCAGAGCTCATCGACCACCATCATCAACACCGTGCTGCAGGAGGTGATCGACGAGCGGATTCGCGGGCGCGTGATGAGCCTCTTCATGCTGTGCACGTGGGGCTCGTGGCGCGTCGGCTCGCTGCCGATGGGGATCGCCGCCGATCTGTGGGGCGCGCCCCTCGCGGTCGGGGTCAGCGCTGCCGCGCTGCTGGCGCTTCTCGTGCCGATGAGCCGCAGCCGCGGACTCAGAGGGCCGGTCGAACAGGTCGTCGCCACGCCATCGCGCGCGCCCCGCGAGCTTGCCGCCCCCGGGTGAGAACCTGATCTGCGCGTCCAGGAATTCGCCGAAAACTGGCGGTGCTGCGCCCTGCCACAGGCTCACGCCCGTCGACGCGCTCAGGGCGAACGGCCGATCCTGTTGTGCCCGTCGACGGGTTCAAGGCGAACGGGCAGACGCTGCCCTAGAATGATCGCCGGCCAAATACAAACCAACGAAAAGGAGGCTGATCCGCATGGCGGAGCTGAAGGTGGGGGACCTGGCGCCCGATTTCGAGGCAGCCGACGAGAAGGGCAACACGATCCGCCTGCGTGACCTGCGCGGAAGACGGGTCATCATCTACTTTTACCCCAAGGACAATACGCCCGGATGCACGACCCAGGCGTGCGGGTTTCGCGACCATTACGCGGCCATCAGCCAGAAGAACGCGGTCGTCCTGGGCGTCAGCCCGGATAGCGCTCAGTCACACGTGAAGTTTCGCGACAAGTTCGGCCTGCCGTTTCCGCTTCTCGTCGACAGGGACCATGCCATTGCCGAGGCGTACGGCGTTTGGCAGCAAAAGTCCATGATGGGCAAGAAGTACATGGGGATCGTCCGGAGCCACTTCGTCATCGACGAGAACGGGAAGCTGGCCGAAGTCGCCTACAACGTGAAGGCGCCCGAGAGTCCGACGAAGGCGCTGAAAGCGCTGGGTTAGGACGCCAACCGCCCGCCCGCGGCGTCGCCGTGTGGCGGACGGACGCGTGGAGCCGGCGTTCGTTCTCCCAATCTGGGACGACGCGCGCATCACGGGTTCGCTTGACCCCCGGGCGCGGACGCGGATACTCTGGCCCAAGCCCGCCATGCTGCGGTCGGTATCTTCGTCTGGGAGGCCCCATGCGCGGTCCGCGCTTGCGCGCCGTGCCCGCTCTCGCTCTCATGGTCGCCCTCACCGCCTGCGGACCGGTTGCCACGCCGTCCGGCCGCGGGGCGGCTGCCTCTGCGCCAGCGACGCCCCGACGGATCACCGTGACGATGATGGACGACCCGGTCGTCATGAGCAGCAAGCTCAGCGCCCCGTCGGTGCGCGGATCCGACGCCCTCGAAGAGCTGGTGAACGTCGGGCTCGCCACCCTCGACCACTCCGGGTCCCTCATCCCCATGCTGGGCGAAGCCGTGCCGTCCCTCGAAAACGGTTTGTGGACGCTGCTCTCGGACGGCGGCATGCAGACGACCTACAGAATTCGGGATGGTGCGCGGTGGCACGATGGTCAGCCGCTCACCTCGGCCGATCTCGTCTTCACCGCCGCGGTCGCCCACGATCGCGAGGTCCCGGAGCTCCGCGACCCCGCATTCGATTCGGTGGCGAGCGTCGACGCGCCGGACGCGCGGACCGTCGTCGTTCGCTGGAGCAAGCCCTACGTTGACGCGGACGCGCTCTTCACCCGCGCCGGCGCGACGCGGGCCCGCACCCTGCCGCTCCCGGCGCACATCCTCCAAGAGAGCTATGGCGACGACAAGGGCTCCCTGACGCAGCTCCCCTACTGGTCGACGGAGTTCGTCGGGACCGGACCGTTCAAGCTCGCGTCGTGGGAACCGGGGACGTCGATCACCCTGCAGGCCAGCGACGTCTACGTCCTCGGCCGACCGAAGATCGACGAGATCGAGGTGCGGTTCATCCCCGATCCAAACGCGCTGGTCGCCAACGTCCTCGCGGGCTCGATCGACTTCACCCTCGGCCGCGGCCTGTCCCTGGAGCAGGCGATCCTCATGCGCGACCAGTGGAAGGACGGACGCATGGTGGCGAGCCCATCGAACTGGATCATGGTCTGGCCCCAGTTCATCAATCCGAGCCCATCGATCGTCGGCGACGTCCGGTTTCGCCGCGCCATGCTGGAAGCGATTGATCGCCAGGCCATGGTCGATACGTTCGTGGCCGGCATGAGCAGCGTCGCCCACACCTATCTCAGCCCCACGGATCCCAACTACCAGACCGTGGCCGCGGATGTGGTGCGCTACCCCTTCGATCCGCAGGCCGCGGCGCAGGCGATCGAGGCAAGGGGGTACAGCCCGGGGACGGATTCAATGCTTCGGGACGCCGCGAACCAGCCGCTCCGCGTCGAGATCCGGACCACGACGGGCGACACCCTCCGCGAGCGCATCCATCTCGCCATCGCTGACGCGTGGCAGCGCGTCGGCGTCGGGGTCGATACGGTGGTCGTTTCGCGGCAGCAGGCCCAGGACCAGGAGTATCGCGCGCAGTTTCCGGCTTTCGAGCTGAGCCGCAATCCGAACACCTTACGCGATCTTCCCAACCTCCACAGCCGCGCCGCGCGGCTTCCGGAAAACAATTTCCACGGGACCGGCGGCACGAATTATTCCCGGTACACGAGCCCCGTATTTGACACGCTCATCGACCAGTACTTCGTCACGATTCCGCTGCCTGAGCGTCTGGCGGTCGCCCACCAGATCGTGTCGATCATCGCCGACCAAGTCACGGCGCTGGGCATCCTGTACGCGACGGACCAGAACATGATCGCGAATCGCATTCAGAAGGCGTACGGCCGCGCCGAAGGGTCTACCGAGACCTGGAACGCGTATCAGTGGGAGATCGCCGCGCCGTGACCGCCGTGCGAGACGCCGCTGTACGCGTGATTCGGGATCCGACGATCCCCATCTACCGTGACGTCGCGTACCAGTCGATCGAGAACATCGAGGCGCCCGATCCGTCGACCCTGGTGGCGCGGGCCGAGCCTGATCAGCAGCCGAATGGTGAACGTGACGAGCCGGAAGGTCGAGGATGGGCGGATCTCGTGGAATGCGCCCGAGTGGAGCGTCGCGACCGGTTCGGCGCAGATCAACGCCTCTAGCTGACCTTCACCAGCTCCACGTCGAAGATGAGCGTGGCGTTAGGGGGAATCGCGCTGCCGCCGCCCTTGTCCCCGTAGGCGAGGTCGGGCGGGATGATGAGGCGGCGCTTGCCACCCACCTTCATCGTGGCGACCCCTTCGTCCCACCCCTTGATGACCTGTCCGGCTCCGAGGCGGAACTCGAAGGGCGTGCCCCGCTTCTGCGATGTGTCGAACATCTGGCCGTTCTCGAGCCACCCCGTGTAGTTGACATCCACGGTCTGCCCCGCCTGCGGCATGGGGCCCGTCCCTTCCACGACGTCGATGTAGCGAAGGCCGGAGGCGGTCGTCGTCTCAGCGCCGCTCACCGATGGCATCGGAATGTTCTGGGCGACGGGTGTCGGCTGCGCGGTGGGGGCGGTGTTCCGGGGCGGGCGGTACCCGGAGTTGTCCGGCGCGCTACTGCAGGCCAGCGTCATCGCTGCGAGGGACACCAGCAAGAGGACAGCACGAAGAGAATTGCGCATTCGAACTCCAAGACTGTACGAGGTGGTTGACGAAGTGGTTCGGGCTCGACGGACCTGACGGGCGCCGGCGTCGGCCTGCTCCCCAGGCGATCTTGGGCCCGACGGTCGAGCCTCCCGCGTCGTCCGGATCAGGCTTCGGGCGACAGCTCTTCCACGCCCACGGTCGTCGTCGGCGGCAGCTCGCCGAGCCGGCCGTTTGCCCTCCGCAGACGCTGGGTGAGGAGCGCGAGCAGGCGCATGCAGACAGCGCTCGAGGTTTCGAGCAGATCGAGAAACGGCTCGCTGGGGATGAAGTAGGTGGCGCACATCGAGATGGCGGTGGCGGTACCGGAGCGACGCTCCCCGTCGAGGACGCCCATCTCTCCGAGAACCTCGTTCGCCTTCACGATCGCGAGGAACGTTTCTCCGTCGTCCCCCATGGCCGCGACGCGAGCCGCGCCTGCCGTCAGCAAATAGAGACCGTCGGCCTCGTCGCCCTCGTGGAAGATGACCTCGCCCGGGAGAAATCGGCTTTCGTGCCCCGCCTCGATGGCCGGCCGGAGGACACCTTCGGGGACGCCCGCAAAAAGCCAGTGTTCGGACGGAGCGATGACCGCTTCTGCCATAACGCGGGATTTTGCTTCGCCAATCCGCGAATGTCAAGTGTTACACGGTCGCCGGTGTCCCGCGTTCAAACTAGCTCGAAAAAATGTCGCGCTATAATGGCCCAACCGGCGTGATTGCCGGGCGAAGGTCAGGATGGGACAGTTAAGCGCGACTCTGCGGGAGCGGGGGCACCGCCTCACCCTGCAGCGCGAGATCATCCTGGACACTCTGGAATCCATCTCCGGTCACATCGCGGTGGACGACGTGTACCGTCGGATCCACGGCCGATTTCCTCAGGTCAACGTGTCCACGGTGTATCGCACGCTGGAGCTGCTCGAGCAGGAGGGGCTCGTCACCCATACGCACATCCACGACGGCGTAGCCAAGTGGCATCGGGCGGAGGAGGCGCAGCACCAACACCTCGTGTGCGAGCGATGCGGGGCGGAGCTGGCGCTGGACCTGCAACTCCTCGAGCCGCTCGCCCACGAGCTGCGCGAGCGGTACGGGTTCGACGCGCACTTCGCGCACTTCGCCATCATCGGCCTCTGTAGCACCTGTCGAACGGCGTAGCGGGCCGGCGGGCTCAGCCGGCGACCGGGCTCGGATCGATCCCGTCAAACATGTCGATGGGCCCGCCCAGCGCGCCGAACATCACGCGCATGTCTTCGAGCATGAGGCCGAGATACGTGTGGCTGGGGCTCGTCGGGTCACCTGGCAGCTCGTCGTCCCGCAGCTTGTCGACGTAGCGGGCACCGGTCTCTCGTCCGATGACCTCCAACACGGTGGATGGATAGACTTCCGAGCCGAAAATGGCCGGCACCTGGTTGGCACGGATCTGGTCCACGAGGACGGCCACCTCACGGGGTGAAGGCTCCGAGAAGTCGCTGGGCTGGATGGCGCCGATGACCTCCATGCCGTAGCGCCGGCCGAAGTAGGCCCAGCTATCGTGATACGTCAGAAGCTTGCGGCGGTCCGGGGGAAGCGCGGCGACCGCCTGGAAGATCGCCGCGTCGAGCTGGTTCATGCGATCGACGAGGATCGCCGCGTTGGCCCGGAAATAGGCCGCATCGGGCGGATCCATCTCTTCCAACTTTGCCGCGATCAGCTCCGCGTAGCGCTTGGCGTAGGCCGGGTTGAGCCACAGATGGGGATTCGGATCGCCCTGGGACGCCGGGAACGAGAAGTCGAAGATCCAATCCGTCGGCTCAATCGTGCTGTCGCCGAGCAGGAGGATTTGCGATCGCGGGCTGCGATTGGCCTCGGCCATCGCCAGCGTGGGGGCCTCGAGGTGGAGGCCATTCAAAACGATGAGGTCGGCCTCGCGAAGCGCCCGCGCGTCGGACGGACGCGGCTCGAAGGTGTGCGAGTCGGTGCCGTCCGGAATGAGCTGGGTGAGATCGACGCGCGAGCCGGCGATCTCACGAACGAGATCCGCGTGGGGTGCGACGCTCGCCACGACCTTCAATTGTTGCCGCGGAGGGGTGGACAGAGTGGGAGCGCTCCAGAGCGACGCGCACGCGATCGGCAGGACCACCGCCAGGACGATGGCCGCGGCGGCAGGAACTCGAGCGCCGCGCGCTCGGAACGACGACAGGAGACTCAAACGTGGGCGATTCTCGTGCACGAGCGGAAGATAACAGATATTCGCAATGGCATGCAATTGCGATGCTTTGCAATTATTTGCATACGCCCCTTCTTATCGTTTTCTTAATTTTCTGCTATGGTTTCGCAATCATTGATCTTTCACCCAGGTGCCGAAATTGATGCTCCCAGTGTTTCCGTCCGGTCTGGTGACTCTTCTGCACACGCCGAGAGGTGCGCGCGAGTGCGACGTCCTCGTCGTGGAGGACGATCCCATACTTCGGCGATCAGTTGCGCAGACACTCGAGGACGAGGGCTACCGGGTCGTCGGCGCGCGCGATGGGGTCGACGCGCTGCGCGTGCTGGGTCGATGCTCGCCCTGGCTCATCCTGCTCGACATCTGGCTCCCGCGCATGAACGGGCCGGAGTTTGTGAGCGAGCTGCGGGATCGGGGAGCGGACGTCAAGATTGTGGTCATGACGGCCGCGCAACACGCGCGCCGCTGGGCCACCGCGCTCGGCGCGGACGCGATCCTGGCGAAGCCCTTCGAATCCTTTGAGTTAGTGGACCTGGTCGCGCAACAGCGCCCGTCGTAACTGCCCTCGGCGGGGGCGCGTGCCGCTCACTCCAGAAAGCGAGCGTGCTCGCGCTCGCTCGGCGCTCGGCAGGTTGCGCGGCGGCCGAAGAGGCGGTACCGGCCTCGGGCGATAGCACGGTAGATGCCGTCGCGCAGGGGCACAGGCAGCGCACGCCCGACGACGGCGAGGGCGAAAACGCCCCCAAGCCGCCGGCAGATCTCGATGACGGCATCTGCGCGCTCAAAGGCGCCGCGCTCGTCCAGGTATACGATGGACCAGGTCGCTTCGTCGGGCGGAAGAGGCGGAAGCAGCTCCCGGGCGGTCACGCCCTGGAGCGGGGCAAAGTGCAGCACCGCGCGCCTGTCCACGGCCAGCAGCACGTCGACGGTCCCGTTGCAGAGGCCGCATTCGCCGTCGAAGAAAACGATGGGGAGGCGAACGTCGGCGCCGGTCCTCGCCTCGCTTTTCACCTCGCCTCCGGCCCGTGCGCCCGCAGCTCCGGGGAAGATTGGCCGCTCGATGAAATTGTACGAGGCGCATTGCCGCGTCAATCGATGGGCGTCGAGACGAGACGCGACGAATCGAGGCGCACGCGCTGGTTGGGAAGCCGGCGCAGCCCAGATGCCAGCAGCGTGAGTATGAAGCCGCCGGCTGCCACGAGGACGATCGTCGCGCCCGACGAGATGTCGAGGTAGTAGCTCGCGTAGAGCCCAGCGATTCCGAACCCGGCGCCGAGGGCCGTGGCGAGCCACAGCAGGGTGCTGAATCGATTGGTGAGGAGGCGCGCGACGACGGCGGGGATAACGATCGCGGCGGCGATCATCGTCACGCCGAGGACCTGCATCGACGCGATGATTCCCGCGGAGAGCATCAGCGCGAAGAGCGCGTCGACCCGGTTCACGGGGATTCCGTACACGCCGGCGACGTCCGGGTCGAACGTAACGAACAGGAGCTGCTTGTAGAGGAAGAACACGAGGAGGATCGTTGCAAGGGTGACACACGCCAGCACGGCGAGGTCCGCGTTCGTGACTCCGAGGATGTTTCCGAACAGCGCAGCCTCGAAATTCTTCGTGAATCGTCGCGCTCGACTGATGATGGCGACGCCGATGGCGAAGCTCGCGGTCGTCACGATGCCGATCGCGGCATCGGCGCCGATCTGCCGCTTGCGGGTCACGGCGTGGATGAGGAGCGCGGAGACAAAGCCCCACAGCCCCGCTCCAACGTAGAAGTTCAGCTCCAGCACGTACGCGACGACGGCGCCGCCGAAGACCGCGTGGCTGAGCCCGTGGCCGATGTAGCTCATCCCGCGCAGGATGACGAATACCCCGAGCAGCCCGCACAGCCCCCCGACGAGGGTGGCTGCGATGATGCCGCGAACGAAGAATGCGTACGCGAAGGGCTCGGCAATCGCGCTCACGGTACCGGGATGAGCTGGGGGGTTTGGGCCTCCTTCGGTGTCTCCCGTTCCGCCGTGAGCCGGTCCGCCACGACGATCAGGTTGTCCTGGCGAAGCACGAGCATCTCAGCCCCGTACGTGCGGCCCAGTATGTCAGGGGTGAATATCTCTTGTGGGTGGCCTTGAGCGACGACAGTATGGTTGAGGCAGACGACGTCCGGAAGGTGCGTCGCCACCGCGTTCAAGTCGTGGGTCGTTAGGACGATGGTGACCCCGCCCGCGTTCAGCTCGTGGAGCAGGTGGAGAATATCGTGCCGTGTTTTGATGTCGACGCCGGTCGTCGGCTCGTCGAGGATCAGCAGGCGCGGGCTGCGCATCAGCGCACGGGCAAGGAAGGCTCGCTGCTGCTGCCCTCCGGACAGCTCTCGGATGTGGCGATGCCGGTACGGGTACATGCCGAGGCGATCGAGGAGCTGCGCCATCGATTCCCGGTCCTCACGTCTCGGCCACGGCCACGGACCGCCGCCGACGGCGCGTCCCATCAGGACCACCTCTTCCACCGTCACCGGGAAGTGCCAGTTGATGGCCTCGAGCTGCGGGACGTATCCAACCCCCTTCGGCGGTTCGCGGCCCACGAGATCGCCCATGACCCGAACGCGTCCTCTTTGGAGCGGAACCTGGCCGAGGATCGTGCGGAGGAGCGTAGTCTTTCCGGCGCCGCTCGGACCCACCAGTCCGGTGAGCTGGCCCTCGAAGATCTGCAGGGTCACGTCGTGCAGGACGGTCGTGCCCTGATACCCGCAACTCGCTTGGTCCAGCTCGATGATGGGTTGTCTTGGCCGCTCACTTGAGCCGGCCAGGCTCCAGTCCATTCGCGCTCCGTGCCAGATCGAGAATGGGTTGACCGGTGGCGATGGAAGCTATCATAGCCTGTACGAATCGAAGACGCAATCCGTTGCAACTGCAACGATAGGACGCAAGGATGGCGAGCAAGACCCAGGCGGTTCTCCTCATGGGCCACGGAACCCGTGACCTCGATGGGGCCGCCCAATTCGTCGATCTCCTCTCGGCAGTGCGCGCCGCGGCGGGCGGCGTTCGAGTGGAGGCCGGCTTCCTCGAGTTCGGCGGGCCTATGCTCCCGTTCATTCGGGACGCGGTCGATGGCCTTGTCGCCGACGGGGTGCGAGAACTCCTGGCGGTGCCCGTCCTGCTCCACGATGCCAACCACACCAACGCCGACATGCCCCGCGAGGCGCGGGATGCCCAAGCGCGCCACCCAGCGCTGCGCCTCGTGATGTCGGATGCGTTGGGAATCTCCGATGCGCTGCTCGATATCGTGGAGGGACGCTTTCGCGATGCCCGCTTGCAGCTTCTCGACCATGAAGATGCCGGCACCGCCATGTTGCTGGTCGGGCGCGGTACGAGCGATGCCGGAGCCAACAGCGACTTTTTCAAGATCGGTCGGCTCCTGTGGGAGCGCAACCGCGGGCTGCTGGTCGAATGCTGCTTTGTGAGCCTGACCGAGCCGACGGTGCCGTTCGGCGTCGACCGCTGTGTCCGCCTGGGCGCGCGCCGCATCGTCGTGGTGCCGTATTTTCTCCATACTGGTGTGCTGGTCAAGCGCATCGCCAGCCAGGCCGCGAGCGCCGTGGCGGATCACCCGGGGATCGAGCTGGCGATCGGTGAGCCCATGGGCGTGCATCCGAATCTGGTTCGGCTTATCCTGGATCGCATCGAAGACCTTCGAATCGGAGCCACGGAGCATGGACCGCGACCCCCGGACCCTGGTGGAACGTCACGCGAGGGCGCCCGAGGAGATCGAGGCGCTGAGCCTGCAGCGGGTGGACGCCGTGATCGGGGACTTGAGTCGGTGGCCGCCGGCAGAGCGCGCGATCATTCGTCGCGTCGTCTACGCGAGCGGTGACCCCGCTCTCGCCGAGCGCGTCCGCGTGCACCCCGAAGCCATCGCCGGGGGCATCGCCGCGCTCCGCGCCGGCTGCCCGATCGTCGTCGACGTCCGGATGTTGGAGGTTGCCCTCGATCGCGGCTCGCTCCGGCGCCTGGGCTGTCGTGTCGCGTGCGCCATCGATCGGGAATCGGTCACTCGTAAGGCGCATGCACTGGGGCTTCCCCGGGCCGTCGTCGCCATGCGCACGCTCGCCGCGTCGATGAACGGGGGCGTCGTCTCGGTCGGCACCGCGCCCACCGCCCTTCTGGCGGTCCTCGATCTGGTGGACGCCGGCGCGGTCAGACCTGCGCTCATCGTCGGGACACCCGTCGGCTTCGTGGCCGCGGCCGAGGCGAAGGCGGAGCTGGTCAGTCGTCCGGTGCCGTTCATTACTATCGAAGGGGAGCGTGGCGGCGCAGCGCTCGCCGCCACCTTGGTCAACGAGCTGCTCCGCCGAGCGATTTTCCATGATGAGGAGTGAGGATCGCGTGGAAGGTCGACCGAAACGGCGCCCAACACGTGGGCTCGTGGGGCCTACGCGGTGACGGCATCGGACGTGTCGCAGGCGCGGGGCAGGGTCAGCGTGCGACGGCGCGGGATGCGCACCGGTTTCACGACGGGTGCCTGCGCCGCCGCGGCCGCCAAGGCGGCCACCCAAGCCCTGATCGCTCAGCAGCCGGTCGATTCCGTAACGATCCACCTCCCGGTGGGCGTGGACGCGACGTTCGCGATTCACGCCTGTGCGGTTGAGGAGCGGTCGGCGATGTGCTCCGTGATCAAGGACGCCGGCGATGATCCCGATGTGACCCACGGGGCGGAGATCTGTGCCGCTGTCGGCTGGGGCGCTGGTCCGGGAATCACCCTGCGCGGTGGGGAGGGCGTCGGGGTGGTGACCCTCCGGGGGCTCGGCATCGAAGTGGGCGGGCCCGCCATCAACCCCGTTCCGCGCCGAATGATCCGCGAGGCGGTGGCCGAGGCCGCGGGCGACCTCCTCGCAGATCGCGGGCTCGACGTCGAGATTCGCGTGCCTCGTGGCGCCGAGCTTGCGAAGAAAACGTTGAACGGGCGTCTTGGGATCGTGGGCGGCATCTCTATCCTGGGGACCACCGGGATCGTGCACCCCTGGTCGACGGCCGCGTGGCGGGCGAGCGTCGAGGAGGCGATCGACGTCGCGGCGGCCAATGGGCAGACCCACGTGGTCCTCACGACCGGCGGCCGCAGCGAGAAATTCGCCATGGCGCGCATCCCGCTTCCCGAGGTGGCCTTCGTGGAGATGGGCATCTTCACGGGCCGCGCCCTCAGGCGGTGCGCGGAGCGCGGAGTCCGAGCTGTGACCCTCGCCGGCATGATCGGGAAATTCTCCAAGCTCGCGCAGGGGCACCTCCAGACGCACGTCGCGGGAAACCAGGTGGACATCGCCTTCCTCTCCCAGCTTGCCGCGCGCTGCGGCGCAAGCGAGGATCTCGCTCGACAGATCCGGTCCGCGAATACCGCTCGGCACGTGCAGGAGCTGGCGCAGGAGAAGGGGCCCGATTCGCTCTTTCGCGAGATCGCCCGGTGCGTCGTCGATCAGTGCTCGGCGCACGTGAAGCGGTCCCTCGATGTGGAAGCCATCATGTTTGACTTCGACGGCCACGAGCTGGGACGGGCGTCCACAACCGCCGCCACGAGGTCGGTCGATGGCTGACGCGTCGCGGCGACGATCGGCGAGCGCAACGGCGCCGTCCGTCCACGACCCGGCGCTCGCCACCATCTGCGTCGTCGGGGTCACCGATGCGGGGGCCGCGAGCCTGACCGCCGAGGCGAGGGCGCTCGTCGAGCGAGCGTCGGTCCTCGTGGGTGGCGAGCGACACCTCGCCTTCTTCCCCGATTGCGGAGACGAGCGAATCGTGCTCAAGGCAAATATCGACGAGGTGGTCGAACGCCTTCGCGGCGAGTCGCGCCCGACGGTGGTACTCGCGTCGGGCGATCCCGACTGTTTCGGCATCGGCCCCCTGTTGGCCGAGCGCCTCGGCCGCTACCGCGTGCGCATCCTGCCGAACGTCGGCGCCGCGCAGCTCGCATGCGCCCGGCTCGGGATCGCGTGGGAAGACGCCGCGCTGCTGAGCGCCCACGGGCGGCCGCTCGACGCGATCCTGCCGCGGGCCCTCCGCGCGCGCACGGCGATCGTCTTCACGGATTCCCGAAATTCACCTTCCGCCATCGCGGAAGCGCTGCTCGCGGCCGGAGACGCGGACGTGCGGGTTGACGTGTTCGAGCATCTGGGCGGGCCGCTTGAGCGGCATGTCTGCGGCCTGCTGAGCGAGATCCGCGGGCAGCAGTTCGCGCCGCTCAACCTCATGGTGCTGCGGCGCGAGGCGACTCCGCCGCCGTGGCCCATCGGGATCCATGAGGACCGCTTTCTCCACCGGGGTGGGCTCATCAGCAAGCCAGAGGTGCGCGCCATCTCCCTCTCGAAACTGGTCCTCCACGAGCGCGCCACGCTGTGGGACGTGGGAGCAGGCTGCGGCTCCGTGTCCATCGTGGCAGCGGCGCTCCTTCCCCACGGCCACGTATACGCCGTCGAGCGGGACGGGGAGCAACTCGCGCTTCTCGAACAGAACCGCCGGCGCTTCGGAGCCGGAAACGTCGCGATGGTTCACGGGGAGGCGCCCGCGGCCTTGGGGGCGCTGCCGCGACCGGATTCCGTGTTCGTCGGCGGCAGCGGGGGCCGATTGGAGGCGATCCTGGACGCCGTCGCCCTGGCGCTCGCCGCGGGCGGACGCGTCGTCGCCAACCTGGTCGCCCTCGAGCACTTGGAGCAGGCCCGTCGATGGGCCGCCGCCCACGGCTGGGACGCCGAGATCGTCGAGGTCAGCGTCGCGCGCTCGACCGTGACGGCCGGCATCACCCGCCTGGAGGCCCGCAATCCCGTTTTCGTGGTCACGCTTCAACGCGTGGCGGAGGGGGCCGCGCGGTGAGCCAGGAGCCGCTTGGCACCCTGTACGGGATTGGCATCGGCCCGGGGGATCCGGAGCTCATCACCCTCAAGGGGCTGCGGGTGTTGCAGCGCGTCCGGACGGTCTTCGTCCCGATCGCCCGCGAGGGCGCGAAGAGCTTCGCCGCTGCCACCATCCGACCTCATCTCGACCTCGAACGCCAGCGGGTCGTGGAGCTGCTCTTTGCCATGCGGGGAGAGCGCCCGGCCCAGGTTCAACGCTGGCGCGAGAACGCGCGGCTCATCGCGCGTGAGCTACTGGTCGGGCGCGACGCAGCTTTCGTGACCGAGGGCGACCCGACGTTGTACAGCACGTTCATGCACGTCTCGTCCGCCCTCGCCGCGGAGTTGCCCGGTGCGCCGATTCGCGTCGTCCCCGGCGTTTCGTCGGTGAACGCGGCCGCCGCGGCGGCGGGGGTTCCGCTCGCCGACGGGGAGGAGCGCATCGCGATTCTTCCCGCCCTGTACGACGACGGCGCCCTGCAAGACACCTTGCGCCAATTCGATACGGTCGTCCTGCTCAAGGTCGCGGGACGCTTCGATCGGGTGCTCGACGCGCTCGCGGCGCTCGGCGACTCCCACGCGGCTGTGTTGGTTTCGCGCTGCGGCTGCGCAGACGAGCGCGTCGTCCGAGATGTGGAACAGCTTCGGGGTCAGCGCCTCGACTATTTCTCGACGCTCGTCGTTCGGCGCGTCCGGTGAGGATCCGGTGAACCTCGGCCACGTCTATTTCATCGGGGCAGGACCCGGCGCTCCCGACCTCATGACGGTGCGCGGACAGTCGCTCGTTCGCCAGGCCGACCTCGTCGTCTTCGCAGACTCGCTCGTCGATCCCCGCGTGTGCGAGGTGGCTCGCCCCGGCGCGACGGTGATCGGTAGCTCGGGCTTGACGCTGGAGGAGATGTCGGACCGGATGATCGCGGCCGCTCGGGAGGGGCAGACGGTCGCGAGGCTGCAGAGCGGCGACCCGGCCATCTATGGAGCGCTCCATGAGCAGATCGCGCGGCTCGACGCGGCCGGCGTCCCGTGGACCATCGTGCCGGGCGTCAGCTCCGCATTCGCGGCGGCGGCCGCCCTCGGAGTGGAGCTGACCGTTCCAAGCGTTGCGCAGAGCGTGATCCTGACGCGCATCTCCGGAAGAGCGAGCCCCGTCCCTCCCGGTGAGTCGCTGCGGAGCCTGGCGGCCCATGGTACGAGCCTCGTGCTCTTTCTCAGCATCGCCCACATCTACCGTGTCGTTCGGGAGCTTCTCGCCGGAGGTTATCCGCCCGAGACGCCCGTCGCCGCGGTGTACCGGGTGAGCTGGCCGGACGAGGAGATAGTCCGGGGCACGTTGAAGGACATCCGTGCGAAGGTCCGCGCAGCCAAGTGGACGCGTCAGGCCCTGATTCTCATTGGTCCGGCCCTGGACTCAGACGCGGCGGACGGGCGCCGGTCCCGTCTCTACGCCGGGGACTACACGCATCTGTTTCGCCAGGCCAGGCGGCGTCAGCGCAGTCAGGCCGCGGCTCCGCGTGCCGCCGACGCCAGCAATGGCGACGATCGTCATGGGGCCTGACGCAGCCGGCGTCCCAGGGGCGCCGAACGTCCGCCCGGGGCCGGCGATCTTCGCCGTCAGCCGACGCGGGCTGGAGATCGCTCGTCGGCTCCAGAGATGCCTGGGCGGGGATGTCCGAGCGCCCGGGGCCCTATCTGAGCCGGGGGCAAGCGACCAGCCGCCGACGACCGCTTTCCCGGAAGGCGGCATTCGCGAAGCCGTCGCGGAGGAGTTCGCCGCGGACCGTGCGCTCGTGTGCGTCCTCCCCGTCGGCGCAGTCGTGCGGCTCGTCGCGCCGCTGCTCGTCGACAAGCGCCAGGATCCAGCCGTGATCGCCATAGACGAGGCGGGAGCCCACGTCGTGCCGGTGCTCTCCGAGCACCTGGGCGGCGCGAACGACCTCGCCCGACGGGTGGCCGCGGCGATCGGCGCGCGCCCTGTCATCACGACGGCCGCTGAGGCCCTCGGCTCCATCGCGCTTGACCTGATGGCCGGGCGTTGGGGGTGGACGCTGGAAGACGACGGCGGCATGACACGAGCCAGCGCCGCGGTCATCGACGGCGAGCCGGTCGGCTGCTACCAGGACGCGGGAGACGAGGCGTGGTGGCGCGAGGCGCCGAGAAACATCGTCCGGTACGCCAGCGTGGAGGCCCTGAACGGCGCCCGGCTCTCGGCGCGACTGATCATCAGCGATCGGATTCATCCGCTCGAGGGCGACGGCCCCGCGCTCGTCTTTCGACCGAGGACGCTCTCGGTGGGCGTCGGCTGCGTTCGCGGCGCCACCGCTGAGGAGATCCTCGACCTGATCGGTTCGACTCTGGCGGGCCATCGTCTCGCGGTGAACAGCGTACGCGAGATCGCGACGATCGCCGCCAAGCGCGAGGAGCGCGGGATTCGGGAGGCCGCCGAGCGGCGCGGCCGGCCGCTCCGATTTTTCGAGCCCGCCGAGCTGGCCGCGGCTCCCGCGCCGTCAGGCGTCTCCGCTGTCGTGGCGGAAGCGGTGGGCGCTCCGGCCGTCTGCGAGCCGGCAGCTCTTCTCGCGGCTGGCCCCGGCGCCGAGCTGGTCGCCGCCAAAACACGAACACCGCGCGTGACGGTCGCCGTCGCGCGGGTCCGCGCCAGCACTCGAAACGGGGCGCTGAGCGTTGTCGGAATCGGGCCCGGGGCCGAATCCGAGATGACCGAGCGCGCGCGCCGAACCCTCGAATCGGCCGAGGCGGTCGTCGGGTACGACGGATACCTCGATCTCATTCGCCCGTGGCTTCCGGACGCCACCTATCACGGGAGCCCGATCGGCGCCGAGATCGAGCGCTGCCGCCTCGCCGTCGCGCTGGCTCGCGATGGGCGGCGGGTGGCGCTGGTCTCCAGCGGCGATCCGGGCGTGTATGGGACAGCCGGCATCGTGATCGAGCTGCTGGCGGCGGATGGGGCCGATGACGAGCTGGAGCGGCTAGAGATCGTGCCGGGCGTGTCGGCGGCGAGCACGGCTGCCGCGCTTTTGGGGGCGCCCCTCATGAGCGACTTCGCGACCATCAGTCTCAGCGACCTCATGACCCCACTCGCCGTCATCGAGCGTCGCCTCGAGGCCGCGGCGGCCAGCGACATGGTCATCGCGCTGTACAACCCGGCCAGCCGACGGCGCCGGGCGCCCCTCGAGCGTGCGCACGCGATTCTCCTGCGCCATCGGGACCCGGGCACACCCGTGGGCCTGGTTCGCAACGCCGCGCGTCGGGATCAGCAAATCGAGGTTACAGACCTGGCCCACCTCCTCGATCGTCCGATCGACATGCTCACCATCGTCATCGTCGGAAACAGCGCCACGGTTCGCGCGGGCAGCCGGCTCACCACGCGCCGCGGGTATGCGATTTCATGACTCGGAGACTCGTCATCGCGGGCACATCGAGCGGCGTTGGCAAAACGACCGTCGTGTGTGGCCTGATCTCCGCCTATCGCCAGCGCGGCCTTCACGTCCAACCTTTCAAGGCGGGCCCGGACTACATCGATCCGAGCCACCACACCGCTGCCGCCGGCGTCCCATCCCGTACGCTCGATAGCGTGCTCGTGCCCCACATGAACCTGCGCGCTATCTACAAGCGAGCCGCGCGGTCGGCCGATATCGCCATCGTCGAGGGAGTCATGGGGCTCTTCGACGGCCGGGGCGGGCAGGGCGAGGCCGGCTCGACGGCCCAGATCGCGAAGCTCATCGATGCGCCGGTCGTCGTGGTCATCGACGCGGCGAAGACGTCGCGAACCGCGGGAGCCCTCGCCCTCGGGTGCGTTGCCTTCGATCCGGATCTCAAGGTGGCCGGATTCATTCTCAACCGCGTCGGCAGCGCCGACCATGCGCGATGGGCGGCCGACTCGATTCAGCAGGCGACCGGACTTCCGGTCCTCGGCGCGTTCCCGCGCGACCCGGATCTGTCGATCCCGGAGCGCCACCTGGGGCTCGTCCCGGCTGCGGAAGCATCGCCGGCTCCGGCGTTCTTCGATCGCCTCGCGGCCGCGACCGCGCGCGCGGTCGACCTCGACCGTGTCTGGTCGATTGCCGACGCGCCGGAGCCAGCTCCTGCGGCGGCCAACAGCGCGCGGCTCTATCCGGACGAGCCCCTCGCGCCGCGCACCGCCATCGCGGTCGCGCGAGACCTGGCCTTCAGTTTTTACTACGAGGACGCGCTCGATCTGCTCGCGGCCTGGGGCGCTGAGGTCATCCCATTCAGTCCGTTGTGGGACGATCGCGTGCCGACGGCGGCGCGGGGCGTATATCTGGGCGGCGGGTTCCCTGAGCTCTACGCCGCGCAGCTCGCCGCGAACTCCCCGATGGTCGCGTCGGTTCGCGACGTCGCCGCTCGGGGGCTCCCGATCTACGGTGAATGCGGCGGCCTGATGTATCTGGGGAGGTCGCTCGTCGACCTGGATGGACGGACGCACCCCATGGCGGGCATCGTTCCACTCGACTCGGCCATGCAGTGGCGGCGCGCAGTCCTCGGGTACCGGACCGTCACTGCGTTACGCCCGAGCCCCCTGCTGCCGGTCGGCGCCGAAGTCACGGGGCACGAGTTTCACTACTCGGTTCTGGGTGCTCCCGCCCCACCCGAACGAGCCGCGTATCGAATCGCCGAGCGTGGCGGCGGCCTCGAGGGCTACGCCGTCGACAACGTGCTTGCGTCGTACGTACACGTCCACTTCGCCCACGACGCGGCCATTGCGCGCCGATTCGTGGAGCGCTGCGTCGCGGTCGACGCACCGGTGTGACGTTCGCCAGCCCGGAACGACCCGGATTCGCCGCTCGCGCGCCACGACGCTGAAGTGTCGCATGTCCAGCGTCAGGACCGCGCCGCCGCGGCGATCGGCGCCCGCGATGACCGCGGCGTCGGCGAAGCCGAGCGGGATGTCTCGGTACCGCTCCGCATCCAGGGACTCGAGCGCCGGCGGACCCTTGGCCTCGAGGTAGGCCTCGAGCGCCTCGCGGACGATCTCAGCCTGGGGCGGACCCGACCGCCGAGAAGCGGCGCGCAGGCTCTCGTGCAGAAGGTCCGGGATGTACAGAGTGGTTTTTCTCATCGTGGTTCAGGCTATCTATGTCGCGCTCTTCAATCTCGCCTCGGCGACCTCGGCGTCGCGAACCGCTCCGGGCGAATCTCCCGAAGCGCCGGGTTGTGTTGGTCCCGATGCGAAAGGATGGGGTCTGCGATCGGCCATGCCACCGCGAGATCCGGATCGTCCCAGCGAACGGCCTGCATGTCGGACCCGTCGTAATAGGCCGTCACCTGATAGACGTAGTCGGCCTCGCTGCTCAGCACGCAGAAGCCGTGGGCGACCGCGCGCGGGAGAAAGAGCTTGAGCCGGTTCGTCTCGCCGAGGATGAACGTTTCGACCGCTCCGAACGTCGGTGAATCTGCGCGAATATCGGCCACCGCGGTGAAGACCTCCCCGCGCGGCACGTAGATCAGCTTCTCCCAGTTCTCGGCGTGCAGCCCGCGGAGCGCCCCCCGCCGGGATCGCGAATGGTTTTCCTGCACGAAGCACGGCGCCTGTCCCAGGGCGTCAACGAGCTCGTTCAAGCGGAATGACTCCCGGAAAAACCCGCGATCGTCCGCGAAGGTCGGGCGTTCGATAATGAGTAGGCCATCGATGGCGCAGCGCCGAATTGCCATATGCCTCCCGAGCCACGCGGGGAAACGGTTCGAGGCTCATTGCGAACGGGTCACATTTGGCTGTTATACCGTGCCGCTCCGGGCCGCTGGTAGAATCGCCTATGACCTCCCCGGATGCCCAGGGGTCCGCGCAGCTGATCGGCCATCAGTGGGCTCTCGACGCGCTGGCGCGCGCTATCAAGACTTCCTCCCTGGCCCATGCCTACCTGCTGACCGGACCTGAGCACGTCGGCAAACTCGCGACGGCGATGGCGATCGCCCGTCTCCTCCTGTGTCCTTCGAATCCGGCGTGCGGCACCTGCCGCCACTGCCGACATGCCGCCCGCGGCGCGCATCCCGACATGCGCATCCTGGCGCTGCCCACCGACCGGAAGACCATACCCATCAAAGACGTCCACGAATTTCTCCACGGCATCGCCCTCAAACCCCTCGAGGCGACTCGGAAGGTGTACCTGATTCCAGATGCGGAGAACCTCGCGGAAGACGGAGCCACGGCGCTTCTGAAGACGATCGAAGAGCCGCCCGCCGGCGTGACGCTCCTGCTCACCGCCGCTGATCCGTCCGCCCTCCTCCCCACGGTTGTATCTCGGTGCCAGGTCATCACCCTCCACCGCGTTCCGCCCGCCGTGATCGCGGAGCATCTCATCAGCGGGCGCGGGATCGATGCTGACCGGGCGCAATCCGCCGCATCCGAGAGCGGCGGGCTGCCCGGTTGGGCGATCCTCGCGGTGGACCGTCCGGAGATCCTGGAGGATCGCGTTCGGTGCGCGCGGGAGCTTCGCGGCGCCCTGGATGGCGACGTCCTGAGCCGCATCCGGTATGCCGACGAGCTTTCGGAGCAATGGAGCAGCCATCCAGAGAACGTGCGCAACGTACTCGAGATCTGGGCGGAGGTATGGGAGGCCGCGCTCCTCGTTCAACACGGGTTTCAGGGCACTCGATGCGCCTCGGCCATCCGTCGAGAGGCGGTGATGATTTCCGAACGTCTGGACGCGAGCACGGTGCGCCGGGCTTTGGCGCGCACGCTTGATGTCGAGGACGGTCTCAATCACAACGCGAACCCACGGCTCGCGCTCGAGGCCTACATGATGGGACTCCCGCGCCCCGCCGGGTCTGGCCTCGACTGAGACTGCCGGTGCACGAGCCCGCTGCGCTCGATTTTGTTGGGGTTCGACGGGGTCGAAGCGGGCGAGTCCTGTTTGTGGACGCCGGCGGTCTGACCCTGGCGCCGGGCACCGTCGTGGTGGTGGAATCGACCGGGCCCACGGGCGAGTCCTACGTCTGGCTCGCAACCGTCGTCATCGGGAGCGGCCAAGCCCGGGTTGAGCAGCCGCCGCCACGAGTGGGACGCGCGCTCCGTGTCGCCGAGGCCGCGGACGCGATCACGCTCGGCAGGGAAGCGGCGGCGGCTCTCGATGCCAGCCTCATCGCGGCCTCCGTCCTCGACACACTTGGCGCTGGCGTGTGCCTCCTCGATGCGCGTTTGTCTCCCGACGCGGCCGTCCTCACGCTCACTCTCGACCGCGAACCACCCGACGCCGAGCGCCTGGCCCAGACCCTCATCGATCGCTTTGGGCGCATGGTGCGGCTCGAGCGCGTAGACGTGGAGGGGGTTCGGAGGCTGCTGCACGGAGTGGACGACGCTCTCCTTCCGGAGGGCGGAGATCGCTGGCTTGTCGATCCCGGGAGCGGACGCCAGGCGCCCATCGTGGAGCCGCCTCATCGGCTCACCGCGACGGATCTCATCCGCGATCACGTTCCGCCCGTCCCAGCTCGTCGGCGTGCCGATTCGTCTGATCGCTGAGCGCCGCACCGGCATCCAACCGTCGTGGTAAGGTAGATGCCCAGCGCAGACGGGAGGGGGATGTGATGCTGACGCCCGAAGAGAACGCACGCTTGACCCAGGTCGGCCCGGGGACGCCGATGGGGGCGCTTCTTCGCCGCTATTGGCATCCGGTCGCCACGACGGCCGAGCTGGACCGCGAGCCGGTCATGAGCGTCCGTCTGTTGGGCGAGGACCTGGCCCTCTATCGAAGCGATGATGGCGCGCTCGGTCTGGTGCGCGCTCGGTGCGCCCATCGCGGCGCGTCGCTGGCGTATGGCATCCCCGAGGAAAACGGCATTCGTTGTCCGTACCATGGGTGGCTCTACGATCGGGAGGGTCGCTGCATCGAGCAGCCGTCGGAGCCGTCGGTCCTCCCGCTCCGCATTCCCGGCTACCCGGTGAAGGCGCTCGGCGGCCTCGTCTGGGCCTACCTCGGACCTGAGCCGGCGCCCCTTCTTCCCCGCTGGGACCTGCTGGTCCGAGAAGACCTGGTTCGAACGATTGGCGTGACTCGCCTGCCGTGCAACTGGCTTCAGCCCATGGAGAACTCCATGGACCCCATGCACTTCGAGCACCTGCACAACCGATATGGACGGTTCGTTCTCCGACGGCAGGGCAAGCCGACGATGCCAGAGATGCCCAAGACCGCGAAAATCGACTTCGAGGTGTTCGAATTCGGCATCATCAAGCGCCGGTTGATGGAGGGCCAGACTGAAGAGGCGGACGACTGGCGGATCGGCCATCCGGTCCTGTTCCCAAACATCCTGACCCTGACGGACGTGGGACGTCCATCGTTCCAGATACGGGTCCCCGTCGACGATGCGAATACGCTGCACTTCTGGTATTTGACCACGACCAGGGAAGCCGGCGCGCCTCCGCAGGAGACGATCCCGGTTTCGGAGTTTCCCTACCAGGACGATGATGGGCGCTTGATCGTGGAGACCACGAAGGGGCAGGACATGATGGCCTGGATCACCCAGGGCGCCATCTCCGATCGATCCACCGAGCACCCGGTCACGTCGGACCGGGGCGTCTTGCTCTACCGCAAGCTGTTGCTGGAGAACATCGAGAAGGTGGCGCAGGGCCAGGACCCGCTCGGGGTGATCCGAGACCCGGAAGTGAACGAACCGATGATCGTGATCGAGCGCGAGCACACCGTCGGTCGTGTGCCCGGCAGCGGTCTCGCGGACGTGGCCCGTCCGCTGGCCGGCGCGGCTCGCTGAGACGACGGCTCACCGCGTTCGGCGCGCGCGCCAGGGCGCGGTGAAGCTCAGGACCAGGAGCACGATCGCGACGGCGCCCAGCCCGATCGCTGCCAGCCAGCCAGCGGCGAGAGGTGGCCCACTGGTCGGGCTCGTGAACTGATCCGAGGGCGGTCTCCGCGTCGTTTCATTCGTGGTCGCCGACGTCGGGGGGCCCATCGCGGGCGGCTCCCGGGGCGCCGCGGCGCCCCTGCTCGCGCGGGAATCCGGGTTGGCATCGACCACGCCGTCGGCGGCGCCGGCTGGCGGCGGCGCTCCGGACGCCGACCGTTGGGACTGGATCTTGGCTGCCGCGGGCGCCTGATCGCCTGCCCCGGCGGGAGTCGGGGCCAACGCCGCGCCGCTCCCGGCGGCGCTTGGAGACGAGCCGGATGCCGCTCCGCCGCCAGGGTACCCGAAGCGCGCGGTTGGCGGCGCCCCCGGCATCCCGGTCTCGGAAATGATGGCGACGATCATGAGCGCCGCCGCGAGACCGCTGAGCGCTCGAAGGAGGCCGCGAGGAAGCGCCCCGCCGGCTCTCTCCAGGCCGGGGGGCTCTGCGCGGTCGTCATCGGACGGGAGCTTGAAGGAGCGCGGCGCCGCGGCGGGTGGGACCGCGCGGAGGAGCGCAACGGTTTGTCGCAGCTCGCGAAGCTCTTTCTTGCACCGTTCGCACTGCGCAAGGTGCGATTCGACCTGGGAAAGCTCGTCGGGTGGCAAGGCCGCGTCGATGAGAGCGGAGAGCTGTTCCGTCGTCGCGTGGTCAGCGTCCACTCGTCTTCCCCCGTTGCGTAGAGCGGCGGGTCCGGCGCATACGCCAACGATGCCGACCCATAAGCAGACGGTCGCGGGTGTTCAAAGGTTCCCTTCCATGCTCAGGACGTCCCGCACGCGAGCGCGACCGCGCGCCAAACGGGACCGAATCGTGCCCACTGCGCAGCCGAGAGCTTCCGCTGACTCTTCGTAGGAGAATCCTTGAACGTCGACCAATTCGATGGCGAGGCGCTGCTCATCCGGAAGCGCGGCGAGCGCCCGTTCGATCGCGGCGCGCGTCTCGTGGGTCAGGGCGACCCCTTCGGGGTCTGGGCTACTACCGTCAGTCCACGGCTCCGCGTCAGATGCTTCCAGCAGACCGTCAAGAGACAGGGCGGGGCGCCGGCGCGCCGATCGATGGAGATCGTAGCAGGCGTTTACGACGATTCGCACGAGCCAGGCCCGGAACGATCCCCCGCGGAACCGGGAGATCGATCGGAACGCATCGAGAAACGCCTCCTGCGTGGCGTCCGCGGCGTCATCCGGATGCCCCGTCGTTCGCAGAGCCACCGCGAAGGCAATGTCCTGGTAGGCCTCGACGAGGCGATTGAAGGCGTCGACGTCGCCTTGCCGCGCCGCGCGAATCCACCGCTCCTCGCTCAAGACAACGAGCGGGTTGTTCACCGTCCTCCCGGGCGCGAGACGCGCGCGCCACCTGCGACCATGGGCCGAGCGACCGCCAGTCACAACCTGCGCTCAGTTCATGCATTTTGGCGCTGGCTATCGCCGGATATGATGTTAACGAGCGATGATAAACGTGAAGACTCAATGGCGAGTCGCGCAGACCGAGCATAGATCGGATGCGCAGAGCGGAAGGAGCTGAAAGGCGCCGATGGCGCGAGGCGAAACGGAGATACATTCCAGGGCCGAGGGTCCGGGATCATCGCCGCCACCCGATAGCGACAAGCCGAACGCAACGCGTCCGCAGAACCCGCAAGACACATCGTATGGCCGCATCACCGCCAACGACGACGGGGTGCCGGAGAGGTTCTCGAAGGTCGGAACGGCGCCTTCTCCCTGCTGTTCTGACGGCGAGGGCCTTGAAGCGAGGATTCTCGCTCTTGGACCTTGGGCGACGGATCTGGATCTGGCCTGGACCATAGCGGAAGACGGGTTCGACGCGGCCCGCGAGGAGAGCATCGAATCCCGTCTCGCGATCTCCAACGGGTTTATTGGCGTTCGCGGGTCCGTCGAAGAGCCCACCGCCGAGTCGAACCCACGCACCTACATCGCCGGCCTGTACGATGTCTTGCCGGCCGCGCGCCCCATCGAGGCGCTCGTCCCGGGGCCGGGCTGGATGCGTCTCCAGGTCTGGGCCGATGGCGGACCGATTCAGATCGATCGCGGCGAGCCGCTGAATCACCGTCGCGTCATCGACCTCAGCCGCGGTGTACTGTGGCGGGAGTGGAGCCAACGCGATCCGCATGGCCGGATCATCGTCGTTCGAACGGGGCGCCTGGTGTCATTCGCGGACCGTGGACTCGCGGTTCAGGTGGCAGAGGTGCAGCCAAAGCAGCCAACCAGCCTGGCGCTGCGCGCATGGATAGAGCTGCCCCAGTGGATGGACCTGCTCCATGCTGGGTCCAACATCCTGGTCTGGCGCACGCAGAACGCGGGTCAAGTGCTTGCGGTCGCGCACGACGCGCGTTTGCACGCAGGCGGGCAATCTCCTGCAGGCGGTCGTCCATCTCGCTCATTCGCGGGTGCGTGGGAGTGGCAATCGACGGAGCCCGCGCGGTTCTCGCGTTTCGTCGCCTTCGTGCGAGGCGATGGGCTCGACGACGCGAGTCCGCGTGCCCTCGAGCTGCTCAGGAAGGCGCGTCGCAATGGAATTCATCGCGTGTTCGACGAGCACGTGCGCGCGTGGAGCGAGCGATGGGCCGCGAGCGACGTGGTCGTCGAGGGGGATTTGGATGCCCAACGCGCCCTTCGGTTTGCCATCTATCACCTCAACAGCGCGGCGAACCCAGACGATCCGCGCGTATCCGTCGGCGCGCGGGCGCTGACGGGCGAGGCCTACTGGGGCCACGTCTTCTGGGACACTGAGATCTTCACCGGCCCCTTCTACACGCTGACCTGGCCGGAGGCGGCGCGGGCGATGTTGATGTACCGCTACCACACGCTTCCCGCCGCACGGGCAAAGGCCGCTCGGCTCGGATATCGGGGGGCCCTCTACGCGTGGGAGTCGGCATCAAGCGGGGACGAGACGGCGCCGGCAGAGGTCGTCGGCCCGGACGGGCGCGTCGTGCCCATCAACACCGGCGTCCTGGAACAACACATCAGCGCGGACGTCGCATATGCGTGCTGGCAGTACTGGCAGGCGACCGAGGACGTTCCGTTCTTGCTCGAGGCCGGCGCGGAGATCATCCTGGAAACCGCGCGCTTCTGGGTCAGCCGGGCGCAGCGGGAGCCGGACGGTCGCTGTCACATTCGCGGCGTAACCGGCCCCGACGAGTACCACGAGAATGTCGACGACAGCGCGTACACCAACCTTATGGCCCAGTGGAACATCGAGCGCGCCGTCGACACGGTGAAATTGGTGGAGGATCGCTGGCCGGATGCGTGGCGGCCGCTGCGCAAGCGGCTCGGGGTGACGCAGCGCGAGATCGACCACTGGCGCGAGGTTGCCCGCGATATTGTGACGGGCCTCGACGCCGGTGGCCCGGTAGTCGAGCAGTTCGCCGGCTATTTTGGGCTCGAGCCGGTCGATCTCGCGGTCTATTCACCGCGCTCGCAACCCCTGGACATCCTATTGGGGCCCGAGCGCACACGCCGCTCGCAGGTCATCAAGCAGGCCGATGTCGTCATGCTGGAAGCGCTGCTCCGGGAGCGCTTCACCGCGGCGCAGGTGGAGGCCGGCTTTGATTACTACGAGCCGCAATGCGGGCATGGGAGCTCGCTGTCGCCAGCCATTCACGCTCTCGTGGCAGCCCGTCTGGGCCGCACTGCCTTGGCGCTCCGCTATTTTCGGCAGGCCGCCGCGATCGACATCGATGACACGATGGGGAACGCCGCGCTGGGCATTCACATTGGCACGCATGGCGGGCTCTGGCAGGCGGCGGTTCTTGGCTTTGGCGGCCTCTCCATGGCTCCGGATGGGCTTCGCTTCACCCCGCACCTGCCGGACGAGTGGGGCGCCCTGGCGTACTCGGTACAGTGGCGTGGACGGCGGCTGCGGGTGCGTATCGCGGCGAAGCCGCGAAGGATCACGGTGCAGCTGCTCAGCGGCGAACCGATGGCTGTCGGCACGACGGGCGACCCGACCCGACTCGCCGCCGGCGAAACGTGGACCGGTCCGTGGGGGGAGGAGCCGCGGCGTGGCCAGGCGACAGGCCCGGGCAAAGTCCGGCGATCGTCCCGAAGGCCCGCGCTCGCGCGATAGGCCCCCGCTCGAGAGGTTGCGCCAGAGGCCCGATCGCCCCCGTACCCCGCGCCAGGGGAGACGACGAACGCGAGGCACGAGGTTTCGCACGCGGCAGCCTTCTGTCTCCGGTGCGCCGCGCCATGCCGCGCGCAGACTGGGGTACACTCAGGGCGCTCCGAACCCAGCGGGATCCCCGGGGGACGATCGCGAATGATAGCCCGATGGTGGATTCCCCCGCTGGTACTCGTGGTCGTCCTGTACCTCGCCCGCGAGGTCCTGGCCCCCTTCGTCATCGCGGCAGTCCTCGCCTACGTGTTCAGTCCGATCGTCAGCGAGATCTCGGAGCGCCTCAAGCTGCCGCGCATCGTGGTCGTGGCTGCCGTCTACGTCATTCTGCTGACGGTCGTGGGCCTGGGCGCGTGGCTGCTGGGGGCTCGACTGATCCGCGAGGTTCGTCTTCTCGGTCGAGCAGGCCCGGATCTGGTCGACGCGGCCTACGTGCGCCTTCTCGGGACGGAAACGTTTCGGCTCGCCGGCCAGCGCATCGACGCCCACGTCCTGGCGGACTGGACGAACAGCCGGATTTCCGACGTGGTGGCTGCGCCGGCCGATGCGCTCCGGGTAGCAGAGCGCGCCCTCGACACTGTTCTCAAGATGTTTCTGTCGCTTATCGCGCTCTTCTACTTGCTTCTTGACGGTCATCGACTGGGGCCATACCTCTTGCGCTTCGTCGCCGAGAGCAGACGAGCGCGCGTCCAGGAGGTCGGGCGCCACGTGCACAATACCCTCAGCCAGTACATCCGTGGCCAGCTCTTTCTCATTGTGCTCATGTCCGTCGTGACGTACCTCGTATTGTCGTCGCTCTTTCGCCTGCCGTTCGCGCTGCCCATTGCGATCTTGACCGGTGTCCTCGAAGTCATTCCGCTGCTGGGACCCATTACTGCGGGAGCGACGGCGGCCATGGTCGCGCTGGTTCAAGGCGGGACCCAGCTCATGATCTGGGTCATCGTGGCCTACATCGTCTTGCGCCAGGCGGAAGACCAGCTGATCATGCCGATCGTCGTCGGGCGCGCGGTCGACCTTCACCCCCTCGTCACCATCTTCGCCGTGCTGACGGGGGCGGCGACCGCGGGAGCCCTGGGCGCCATTCTGGCGGTCCCCATCGCGGCGGCCATTCGCATCATTCTGGACGACATCGTCGCAGAATCGCAGGCTGCCGACGCCGAGCCAGCGGAGGAACCGGACACGCGGCAGCTCCCGCTTCCCACCCCCGAGAGGCTGCCGCCCGCCGCGGACTAGCAGGCGCCGCGGCATGCGGTCCCGCGAACGGCGGCGACGCGTTTTGCTACACTGGCTTGACGGGCCTGGTCCAAGGAGTCACATGCCGGCGGCGCCGGTGCGCCGCATCCCGCTGAATCCGTGCAGCCTCAGTCGGAGAAGTGCACATGGAATCGACAGCGGCCATCGCCGACAACCCGCGATGGTCGGAAGCGCTCGCGGCGGTTGGCCTGGGCGACGGTGCGCCCGCGCCGGCGCCCGACCTGACCCTCTTTTTCGCCAGCCCCGCCTATGAAGATCTCGAGACGCTCGTGGCACAAGCGTATCGACGGAGCGCGGCCTCCGTGCTCATTGGGTGCTCTGGCCAGGGAATCATCGGCCCGAATCGCGAGGTAGAGGGCCAAGAAGCGCTCTCCGTCCTGCACGTGCAGCTCCCGGGCGCCGAGCTGCACCCGAGACACATCACGCCCGACGAACTGGCGCGCCTTCGTGGCCCGGAGGACTGGCTCCGCTGGGCCGGCGTTCCGGTAGAGAGCCTCAACGCGTGGATCGTGCTCGCCGACCCGTTCACGTTCGATGTCGAGGCGTTGATCGACGGGCTCACGAGCGCGTACCCGCGAGCGACGATAGCCGGTGGGCTGGCGTCCGGTCTGGCATCTGAGCACGGCACGCATCTGTTTCTCAACGGCGCGCACTATGGCGATGGCGCCGTGATCTTAGGCATTGGGGGCGCCTACACGGTGCGATCCGTGGTGGCGCAGGGCGCCGCGCCGATCGGCGAGCCATGGACCATTACGTCCGTGGATCGAAACATCGTGCGCAAGATCGGTAACCGGCCTGCCCTCGAAGTGCTGCGCGAAACGCTCAACGCCTTGTCCGAGGAGGAGCGCGGGCGCGCCGCCCGCAACCTGCTGGTCGGACTCGCCATGAACGAGTACCGGGAGCGATTCGAACAGGGGGATTTCCTGATACGGAACCTGCTGGGAGTCGACCCAGAATCCGGCGCTATGGCCATTGGAGCGATGCCCGAGGTCGGGCAAACGATCCAGTTCCAGATTCGCGACGCCAAGGCGGCGGACTTCGATCTCAAGAGGCAGCTCCTGCAAACCCGGCAGGCTGTCGATCCAGATCTCATCGCCGGCGCATTGCTGTGCACCTGCAATGGACGCGGCGTGGGGCTTTTTGGCAGCCCGGACCACGATGCGCGGGCCGTGGCCGCGGAATTCGGGCCCGTGCCCATCGCCGGCTTCTTCTGTAACGGAGAGATCGGGCCGGTGGGCGGCCGTACGTACTTGCACGGGTTCACGGCGAGCCTCGCCCTCTTCGTTCCCCGCGACGCTACGCCGTCACCTCGGAGATTCGTACCTCGCGACCCTCGTCCGACGCGCGGTGGATCGCGTCCATGACGCGCTGAACGGCGAGTCCGTCGGAAAAGGTCGGGAAGGGCCGCCCGTCACGGCCGTTGATCCGGTCGACGACTCGCTGGGCCAGCTCGACGAAGGGGCCAAGACGCGGGTCCTCGAGCCGTCCCTGGTCCTCTGCCTCCGGCGCAACCTCCTCAGAGCCGCTGTCGGCGCCGCGGTAGAGTTTGGTCCCTTCCAGGGTCAGCACGCCTTGGCTCCCGAAGATTTCGGTTCGCCGATAGCCGCCGGGTGCGCACACGCTCAAGTCGATGCGGCCAAAGATGCCGCGTTCGAGTCGAAGCGAAACGCTGGCCGTGTCGTCCGCGGTCACCCGCTCGTGTCCGCCGCCGTCGTCACGCGGCCGCTCCGCCCGGACCGCGCGCAGGTCCGCAGTCACCGACGCGATCGGGCCGAGCCAAAGGCGAACCGCGTCGATGTAGTGGGACCCGATCGCCTGGAGGAGTCCACCGCCCCGCGCGCGGTCGAAAAACCAACCGTAGGGCTGGTCGACTCGGGCATGGACCAGGTCCGCGACGCGGACGAGGATCGGTTCGCCGATGGCTCCCGCTGCCAGCAAGCGTGTCAGCGCCGCGCGCGCCGGGATGTACCGGAACTCGAAGTCGATCGCGTGGACCAGGCCCGAGCGCTCGGCCTTGCGGAGCATCTCGTTCGCCTCGTCCGCGTTCATGGCCATTGGCTTCTCGCACAGCACGTGGGCGCCGGCTTCGAGAGCTGCCAACGTCATCTCGCGGTGCAGGTAGGGCGGCGCGGTGATGCTCACGAGGTCGAGCGGAACCGAGCGCAGCATGGCGCGATAGTCGTCAAATGCGTGAGGAAGTCGAAACTCCTGTGCAACCGCCTGCGCCCGCTGGATGCGGCTGCTGGCCACGGCTACCAGTTCGGCGCCGTCGACGCAACGGAAGCCCGGCGCCTGGACGGCCGCGCCGAATCCTGTTCCGATGATTCCCACGCGGACGGCGCACATCGCAAGGCTCTCCTACGGGTGTATCGGCGGGGTCGTCCGCGATTATAAGCGCAGTCGCCGGACCCCCGCGTCTCAGGAGAGGGGGATCTCGACCTCCTCGTATTCGCGGTCGACTCTGTCGGCGGCGCGCACCCACATCCGCCCCTCGGATGGCGCGAAGACCGTGCTGTAGACGGTGCACGGGTTGAGGATCGTGCAGTACTCGTTGGCGTCCGGGCTCCAGCGGGTGATGTCCGTCAGGAACTCGCGCGCGCGGGCGGCGTCGAATCCGTTGGGGACCGCTGACCTGCACAAGTCGTGGAGGCGCATGAATCGCTGGCTGGAGCTGAAGAAGGGGGCCTTCGTGGACCGCGGGGCCAGGTCTGGATGGGCGAAGTGGTTCGTCGCCACGATCCAGTCGTGCTCTGGGTGGCGGACGGCCAGCCGGCGCGCAGTGAATTCCACGACGGCCGCGGCTCGGTCGCTGGCCGACCCGACCAGCACGTTGTTGCCCTGCGTCCGGCGAGTCCGTCGCATCAGGTCGACCGCTTCGTCCACCGTGGTCGCCTGCTCGACGATGCTCCGGTACAGAAATGGAGCGGGCGTGGCGAAGGGCGTGTTGCGCAACGTGGGCACGGATAGCGAGCCCACAACAACGCCGCGGCAGCTCATGGCGGTGACCGTGCCCACGAATCCGGGCCAGCCCACGGCCACGAAGCTCTGGCGATCCGTCGGAGCGAACTCTGTGACGGTCAGGTGCTCTTTCATGAACCGCGTGGCTGCCCAGGGGTCATCGCCGGCGGCGCTCTCGACAAAGTAATCGAGGTTGCGCCCGCACACGAGGGCGCCGCCGCTCGCGCCAGACGGCAACACCGCGAACGTCGAACAGCCGAGTCGACCGAAAAGCGTGCCGAGGAGACGAAGATTCGCCAGCACATCGTCGAAGGAATTGACGAGCACGATGTCGGCGTAGGGGACATCCGCCGCGTGGGCGACGCCCCGCATCTCTTCCCGGTATCGCGGAGCGATTTGGCTCGCCATAATCCCGGCGACCGTGCGCACGGCCCGACGGATCCCCCAGCCCGCGACGCCTGGCTGACCGTACAAGACGTGGTGGTACACCGCGTCGATGAGGCTCCGAATCTCATCGCGCAGAAGCTCTCCGTGCTGGAGACCCATCTCGCGCGGCGATCCAGCCACGCGAAGCTGGAGAAACCCATCGCGGCGCAGCGCCGTGTCGCTCGGCAGAATGGCCGAACGGCTGCTACGGTCCCGGCCGCCAACATCAAGCGTGGAGAATGGCGGATTCGATGTCTCCATGGCTTCTTGCAGCGTACCGCACAACACGAGAGCGCGACCAATTCATCCGCCTCGGCAACTCTGGAGTGAGCCCGTCTATCGCTCGGCCGTCGGTCGCGGGATGGCATCCCAGGCGGCGCGCGCCCGGCGGCGCAGGTCTTCCAGCGACCCGCTGTTGTCCAGCACCACGTCCGCCCGCCGCACCTTGTCCGACTCGGGGTTCTGCGCGTCCACGCGGCGTTCGGCCTCGTCGCGCGCCATGTGTCGAGTCTTCACCAGACGATTGATCCGCTCAGACCGGGGCGCGGTCACGACCCACACGGCATCGACGACGTCGACGAGTGGTCCTTCCAGGAGTTTGATCGCCTCAATTACGACCACCGGCGCGGCGCTCCGGGCGGCGCGTTCCAGGATCCGACGTCGTGTCGCGGGGTGAAGGATGGCTTCGAGGTCGGCGAGCGCCGATCTATCGGCGAAGACGATCCGCCCGAGGGCGGCGCGGTCGATGCTTCCATCGGGACGCTGCACTCCTGGCCCAAATCGCGCGACAACCGCCGAGCGCTCGGGATCCCCTTCCAACGTCTCGTGGGCCACGCGGTCGGCGTCGATGACTTCGGCTCCCCACTCCGCCAGCATGGCCGCGACGGCGCTCTTCCCGCTTGCGATGTTGCCGGTGAGCCCGATGACGAAATGCTCCAAGGCCGCGGCTCTCCTCTCAGGTGGTCCCGCCAGCGTCGGCGAGGTAGCGGAACACCGTGGTATAGTGCGTACACGGAACGTTATGGAAAACGGTAATGGTTCGTTTCAAGCCACTCAGTGACAACTCGATCCTGATCAAATCTCCGCGCGAGATCCAGATGATGCAGGAGTCCGGACGGCGGCTCCGCCTTCTGATGAAGGACCTCGTCGCCTTCGCCAAGCCGGGCGTGACGGCGAAGCAGATCGACGAGTACGCGGGGCAGAAGTGCCGCGAGTACGAGCTGAAATCCGGCGCGTACGGGTATGGTGACCCCTCAAATCGCTTCCCCGGCTACATTTGCGTATCCATTAATGAGGTCGTGGTACACGGGATCCCCGGGCCGCGCCGACTCAAGGACGGCGATATCGTCTCGCTGGACGTTGCGTGCAGCCACAAGGGGTATTTCGCCGATACCTGCGTCACGCTTCCCATGGGAACGATCAGTGAGGAGAAGCAGCACCTCCTCGAGGTGTGCCGCGACGCGCTGTACGCCGGCATTGCCGAGGCCAGGCCGGGGAATCGCCTTTCGGACGTGTCCCACGCGATCCAGGAGCACGCGGAAGCGCACGGGATGAACGTGGTGCGCGACTTCGTAGGCCACGGAATCGGCCGAGCAATGCACGAACCGCCTCAAGTGCCCCACTGGGGCCCGCCCGGCCGCGGGCCGCTCCTTCGCCCGGGTATGGTCATTTGCATCGAGCCGCAAATCACGCTGGGCTCACCCCAGGTCAAGTTCCTGCCCGATGGCTGGACGGCCGTTACGGTCGACGGCTCGCTCTCGGCGCACTTCGAGCACACGGTCGCGATCACCGAGAACGGACCCAAGGTCCTCACCGACTGGGGCCTGAACTAGCCAGGTCCGTGCGCCCGACGACAATCTGTTCAGACGGTAGGATGCGTCGCGCGTCATCGGGCGGTGTGTGCTTTAGTGCAATTCCCATGCGTGGATGCCATCAGCCTCGTGGGTGGGTTCCGAAAGAGCGGAGCCATACGCGGTGACGTTGAGCCCCGGTCCAGCGATTCTCCGAACCCGGCGGGAGGACGTACGATCGTCCTCATCTCTTGGATTTGGCGAGCTTCGAAGCACCGCGGGCCACGCGTGCGCAATGGATCGAGCTCCGCCAGCCACGTGTCCGAGCACTGCTGGTCGCGGCGCCAGCGCCGCCGGTGATGGGAAGAGGCCGGTCAGCTCGCAGCGGAGACGCGACTTCGCGATCGCCTCGTCACGGCCGCAACGGACGCCGCAATGACCGGGATGGCAAGAATTGCCCCGCGCAGTGCACTCGTGGCCCTGGGATCGGGCGGCCGGTCATGTTCCGCCCCTTCTGAGCCAGCGATCACCTGCCGCAGCAGACTGTCCGCGGCAGGAGAGACGGCAAACCACTGGTTCTGGAGCGCATTGCCACCGGCGTCGGCCAGGGCGCGCGCCACGCCGTCCTCCTGGACGAACGAGGTGCCGTCCCCGCCCGGATAGTACCGGAGCCGATCGAAGTAGCTCCCGGGCGTCCACGCCCGTGTGATCAGATACGAGGGGGACGGAGGCGATTTTCGTCCGCGAACCAGATACTGTCGCGAACCGTCGATGGCCGCCATCTGCCCATACGGGAAGGTGCCTTCGCGGTATGCTTTCTCAGTCATTTCGTCTGGGGGCCGCCATGCCGCACGCCTCGGGTCGCGCCATTGATGCCGACGGGCACATCTATGAGGACGTCGACGCGCTGAGGGAGCGCATCCGTCACTACGCTCCGGCGTACGACGGTCCGGCTGTCTACGGGATGTTCCCGTCTCTCGACGGATTTCCGCGTGGGGGTGGGCGCGGGAAGACCATCGCGACGAGCCCGGAGCGATGGCTCGAATTCCTCGATCGAGCCCACCTGGATGAGACCGTGCTGTACCCCACGGGCGGACTCTCCATCGGATTGGTGCAGAATCGCGAGTGGGCCACGGTGCTGGCGAAGGCCTACAACGACTGGATTTCCGACACGTACGTGCGCGCCTCGCCGCGCTTCCACAGCCTCGCGCTCCTACCCGTCCAGGACATCCCAGCCGCTGTGGACGAGCTGCGTCGAGCGGTCACCAAGCTTGGCCTCGCGGGAGGGCTCCTCCCCGCCGTCCACGTCGTGGGGCGGCCACTGGGCGACGAATGGTTCGATCCCATCTACGCCGAGGCGCAGCGGCTGGGGTGCGCCCTCGCTGTCCACGGCGCGCCCAGCCGCGGACTTGGATTTGATTATTTCGACAATATGATCAAGACCCACGCGCTCTCCCACCCCGTCTCACAGATCATTCAGCTCACGAGCTTTGTGCTGGATGGAGCGCTCGAGCGATTTCCCGATCTCCGCGTCGCGTTTCTCGAAGCGGGGTCGGGGTGGATGCTGTATATGATGGACCGCCTGGACTACGAGTGGGAGGGGGCGTACCGTGCGCAGGCTGAAGCCCGCGGCGTGCGCCGCGCACCGAGCGACTACATCGCCAGGGGAAACGTCTACGTCTCCTGCGAGCTCGATGAGGCGTCCTTGCCGCTGGTCGTTCAGCGATTTCCCGCTGGGCGTATCCTCTTTCCCTCCGACTATCCACACGAGAAGCCGGATTCTTCCATCATCCACGAGATCGACGAGTTCTGGGAGCGGACCGACCTGACGGAAGAGATGAAGCACAGCATCGCCGTCGACAGCGCAGTGTCCTTCTATCGACTCGACCCCCGCTAATCCGATGGCGGGGTCACAGGGGAGGTATGGGTGAATCGATCCGGAGTCCGATGGTCCGTCAACCGCGCAGGCGCCCTGGCCGTCGTCGCGCTGGCCCTGCTCGCATGCACACCGGCGAACCGCGCCGCCCCAACCGGATCGGCGGCCTCGCCGGCCCCGGCGAACGTCACTCCGAACCCGACGGCCGCGGCGGCCTTCTATCAGGGAAAGACCGTTCACCTGATTGTCGGGTTCACGGCTGGTGGCGGATTCGACACCCTTGGCCGCCTCGTTGCGCGCCACCTGGGCTCTCACATCCCGGGCAACCCGACGATCGTGGTCGACAACATGCCCGGTGCGAGCGGTCTGGTGGCTGCCAATTATGTCTATAGCGCGGCGCCGAAGGATGGGACGGTCATCGCCGTGTTCTCCGAGCCCGGGCTCCAGGGGCAGCTCCTCAAGGCGGACGGCGTGCAGTTCGACGCGCGCAATTTCAACTGGCTCGGCAGCACGCAGGTGCAGACGAATCTCTGTATCGCCCGGACGGACTCCGGTATCACCAATTTTCAGCAGCTACTGCAGCCGGGCGGGTCGCAGCTTATCGTCGGCACGACGGGGCCGGGGTCGAACATCCACGATTTCCCCGCCGCGCTCCGTGGGGCGCTGAACGCCAACTTCAAGCTGGTTTCTGGCTACCCCGGCACCGCGGACATCTCCCTGGCCGTCGAGAGTGGCGAGGTCCAGGGCATTTGCACACCGTGGGAATCGGTCAAAGTGAGTCGACCCCACTGGTTCGAGGGGAGCCCACCCTTCGCGACGATCCTCGTCCAGCAGGGGACCGAGCGCCATCCAGACCTGCCGAACGTGCCACTCGCCGAAGAGTTCGCCCAGAATGACGAGCAGCGCCAGGTGATCCGAGCCGCAACGAGCACCCTCGCCATGTCGAAGCCGCTCGTTGCGCCGCCGGGCGTTCCTCCGGAGCGGGTCGCCGCGCTGCGTCAGGCCTTCGTCGAGACGATGAAGGACCCCGAGCTGATCGCGGACGCTGAGCAGTCCAACATCGATCTGTCGGTGAAGTCGCCGGAGCAGGTCGAGAAGATCGTGGCGCAGGTCCTGGACTCCCCGCCGAACGTTGCCCAGCGGCTGAAGGAGTACCTGGAGGCGACGCAGTGACGGAGCCGCTCTCAGGGGGACCGATTGACGGTGCGAGAGCAGGATTTCTATAATTCAGAGTAAAATAGTCAACTTTCTCGGGGGTGGTTGTGCGCATCTCCATGCGCGCCGATTACGGCGCGCGCGCGATGATCGATCTCGCTCAGCATCAAGGGGGCGGGTTGGTCCAGACCGCTGAAATCGCGGCGCGTCAGCACATCCCCGAGTCGTACCTCGAGCAGCTCCTCGCCGCCTTGCGAAAGGCGGGTCTCGTTCGGAGCGTTCGCGGTCCGTCAGGGGGGCATGAGCTGGCGAGGGACCCGGCCGAGTTGTCGCTGGGGGACGTGCTGGACGTGCTGGAGGGGATCGCGACGCCAAGCTCCTGTATGGACGACACGGGATCCTGCACAGTCACCGGCGCGTGCGTGCTGCAGGACGTCTGGTGCGAGCTGGCCGAGAGCTACCAGCGGCTGGTCCACGGGATTACCATCGAGTCGCTGGCAGCACGGCAGGCAGAGCGCGAGTCGCGCAATATGTACTACATTTAGCCGCTGATTGAGCAGGAGCGAACGTGGCGAAGGGCGGCGAAACGGAACCGCGGGAGCGTCCCACGGTGGTGGAAGCGCGTCGACCGCTGGGTGAGCAAGGCGCAGACCGGTGCGATGCGGACCGACCGGGCGGGACGCCGCGCATTGCCGACAGCGTCCTCGACCTGATCGGCAACACTCCGTTGGTCCGCCTTCGGCGCATCCCGGGGGCTGAGTGCGCGACGGTCTACGCCAAGTTGGAGTCGATGAACCCGGCGGGAAGCGTGAAGGATCGCATTGCGTTGTCGATGGTGGAGGACGCGGAGCATTCGGGACAGCTCAAGCCGGGCGCGACAATCGTCGAGTCCACCAGTGGCAACACCGGGATCGGCCTCGCCATGGTGGCGGCGGCGAAGGGCTACCATCTGATCCTCACGATGCCCGACGACATGAGCACAGAGCGCCGAAAATTGCTGATGCGCTACGGGGCAGAGCTCATCCTGACTCCTCGCCTGGATGGGATGACGGGGGCGGTGCGAGCAGCCGAGGAGCTGTGCCGGAAGCACTCGGAGTACTTCATGCCGCGCCAGTTCGAAAATCCCGCGAATCCGGAGGTTCACCGTCGCACCACCGCCCGGGAGATCCTGGACAGCGTCGACGGCCCGATCGACGCTTTCGTGGCGGGCGTAGGGACGGGCGGGACGATTAGCGGCGTGGGCCAGGTGCTGAAGGCGGCACGGCCGGAGACGCGGATCGTGGCCGTCGAGCCCGCGTCGTCGCCGCTTCTGAGCGGCGGCCGGGCGCGGCCCCACGGAATTCAGGGCATCGGTGCGAGCTTCATCCCGCGGGTGTTGGACCGGTCGGTCATCGACCGAATCGTGACCGTTACGGACCAGGACGCGATGAACATGGCGCTCCGCCTGACGCGAGAAGAGGGACTGCTGGTCGGAATCTCCGCCGGCGCCAACGTGTACGCGGCGGTGCAAGAAGCGCAGGACCTGGGGCCCAACCACACGGTCGTGACCGTGCTGCCGGACACCGGCGAGCGGTACCTCAGCGTCGACTTTTAGGGGGCCCAGCGACTTGGCGCTGGGCCAGGAAGGAACAGAATAGATGGCTGTCGAGCTGCATGGAGCCGGGACGCGAACGCTGACGTTGGACCAGATTCGCCGCTACCAGCGGCAAATCATCATGCCGGAGGTCGGGAGCGTTGGCCAGCGCAAGCTGCTCGAGGCGAGCGTCCTGCTGATCGGCGCTGGTGGCCTCGGGTCGCCAGCCGCGCTGTACCTGGGCGCCGCGGGGGTTGGAACGCTGGGCATCGTCGATTTCGACGCGGTCGACCTGTCGAATCTCCATCGACAGGTGCTTCATGGCCACAGCGATGTGGGACGGCCAAAGGTCGAGTCCGCCGCCGACACGCTGCGCGAGATCAACCCTGATGTCAAGATCGCGGCGTTCAACGAGCCCATCACGTCCGACAATGCCTTTCGCATCATGGGTGACTTCGACATCGTGGTCAATGGCTCGGACAACTTCCCGACTCGGTACCTGGTCAATGACTCGTGCGTTTTTCTGAAGAAGCCCCTTGTCGATGGCAGCATCTTTCGGTTCGAAGGCCAGGCGACGACCTACCTACCCGGACGCGGCTGCTATCGGTGCGTATTTCCGGAGCCTCCGCCACCGGGCGCGGTCCCGAGCTGCGCCGACGCCGGCGTCCTGGGCGTTCTGCCGGGGATCGTCGGGTCGATCCAGGCGCTGGAGGCGATCAAGCTCATCCTGGGCCAGGGAGAGCCGCTGGTGAATCGCATGCTGATCTTCGATTCGCTGGAGATGGAGTTTCGCCAGGTGAAGCTCCGGCGCGATCCCAGCTGCCCGGTGTGCGGCGACGAGCCAACCATCACCGAGCTGATCGATTACGAGGCATTTTGCGGCGGCCCCGCGGCATCGGCGCTCAGCTGAGCCGGGAGGGCGCCCAAATCGCGGCCCGGCGAGAAAGCGCCATGCAAACGTGTCGCCGACCGTGGTGGCCAGTCCACCGGCAGTGAGGAGAGCGAGCCAATGAGTGTGGAAGTGCGTGTTCCCACGGTTCTGCGAAAGCACACCGGCGGGGCGCGAGTGGTGCAGTCCCAAGGATCGACCGTCGCGGCGGTGATCGACGATCTCGATCGTCAGTTCCCCGGCATCAAAGGCGAGCTGGTCAACGAAGCGGGCCAGATGCGCCAGTTCGTCAACGTCTACGTCAACGACGAGGACATTCGCTATCTCCAGCGGCTGGATACGACGGTCGCCGATGGCGATCAGGTGGCCATCCTTCCCGCCGTCGCGGGCGGCTGCTGAGAGGTTCCGATCATTCTGAAACCCAGCGGCTCCATTCTCGAGACCATCGGGCGGACGCCGATGGTCGAGCTGAAGCGGTTCTCGCCCAAGGAGGGCGTTCGGATCTTCGCGAAGCTCGAGGGGCACAACCCGACGGGCAGCGTGAAAGACCGCATTGCCCTCCGGATGGTGCAAGAGGCAGAGCGCCAGGGGCGGATTCAGCCGGGCGCCACCCTCATTGAGCCCACCAGTGGAAACACCGGCATCTCCCTCGCCATGGTGTGCCGCGTCCTCGGCTATCGGTTCATCGCGGTGATGCCCGAGAACGTGAGCGAGGAGCGACGTCACATTCTTCAGGCGTTTGGGTCCGAAGTGGTGCTCACCGACGGATCGCGCGGCTCGAACGGCGCCATCGAGGTCGCGCAGCGGATGGCGGCGGCCCAGCCCGAATACGTCATGCTTTACCAGTACGGCAATCCGGCAAACCCTCTGGCGCACTACGACACCACCGCGCCGGAGATTCTCGAAGCCGTTCCGACCGTGACGGCGTTCGTGGCGGGCCTCGGTACCGGCGGCACGTTGATGGGCGTGTCGCGCCGCCTCAAGGAGCACGACGAGCGCATCCAGGTGATCGCCGCGGAGCCGAACCTGGGAGACCTGGTCCAGGGGCTCCGCAATCTCGACGAGGGCTTCGTTCCCCCGATTCTCGACCTCGCGATGCTGGACCGAAAGATGGTCGTCTCCAGTGAGAGCGGGATTCGATTCACCAAGGAGTTGGTGGCGCGAGAGGGTATTTTCGCCGGCATCTCCTCGGGCGCGGCGCTCTCCTGCGCCGTCCGGGTCGGTCAGCGCCTCGACCGCGGCGACGTGGTCGTGCTGTTCGCCGATAGCGGATGGAAGTATTTGAGCACGCAGGTCTGGACCAAGGACGTCGAGCAGGCCAGCGTCGACCTCAGTACGCAGCTCCTCTGGTAGAGGCGTGGATGGTGCAGCTCAGCCAGGCCCAGATCGACGCCATCACGCGGCATGCGCAGGAGCAGCCCGATGAGGAAGTGTGCGGCGTGCTCGGGGGGCGCACGAATCGCGTGGAGTCGGTCCACCGTGCCCGCAACGTGGCGGAGATGCGGCGGACCCGATTCGAGATGGACTCGCGGGACATCTTCTCATCCATTCGGGCCATCGAGAGCGCCGGGATGGAGCTGATCGGCTTCTACCACTCCCATACACATACGCAGGCGTATCCGTCACCCACCGACGTCGCGATGTGGACCGCGACGTGGGGTACCGACGCGCTGTGCTTCATCTGCTCGCTCATGGAGCCGGACCGCCCCGTCCTGCGCGCATTTTGGATCGACGATGCGGGCTCCATCTCCGAAGAGCCGATCACCGTCGACGGCTGATCAGGCCCTATTCGGGGCTGATGAACTTCTCGATGGGATTCCAGCCCATCGCCTCGCAGCTCGGGAACGTCGGCGCACGCTGCACCAGGCAGTCGATGAACCACGATACCTGGGTCGTTGCCCGTGGATCGACCACGCCGAGACGAACGGCGAAGAGCGTGGGCTTGCCCGCCAGCGATGCCGGCGCTTCGCGGCTATTCGGCGGCACCTGGGTCACGAGCAGCTCGTAGTGGGCGCGGGCCGGCTCCGGTTGGTCGCGAAATTGCACGCGCCTTGTCGACGCGACGCGCCGCCCCGTCACCGACTGTTGGAACTCGGTCCAGCCCTGCTGGGTGAGCTGGCTCACGTAGAAGGCTTCGACCTGGTCGAAGGACTGCTCGGTCCCGTACCAGCCGAGGATGTAGGTGCCGTCCGTTCCGGTTGGATCGTACAGGCCGTTCATCTGTTCCGTGGGCGGCCCAGCGACCGCGTCGGGATACTCCGGGAGTGCGGAAAACCGGTGCCGGGTCTCGACCGCCGTAGCGTCCGCCCACAGTCGATGCACGACAGAGGGATAGGCGAGTACGCCGAATATCCCCGCGATCACCGCGAGCTTCACAAGCGCCGGCGCGTCATCAACCCAGCGCCCAATGCGCTTAAGCGGCGTTACGAACCCGAAAAAGTTCATAACTGCGCCCAACGTGGACACGAAAAGCAGACAGAGCAGACCTACGATTGACCAAAGCCAGAAATAGCTCGCAAAGATGCTCATCGAGACCAAGTATACTTCGAGGTGAAATGACTGCAAATATCCTGGTGGTCGACGACGATCCCAAGATCACCCAGCTTCTGAAGCGGGCTCTCAGCCTCGAAGGATACGCCGTCCAGACCGCGAGCTCCGGCGCCTCCGGGCTCGAAGAAGCGCGCGCTCGTCGTCCGGACCTCGTGGTTCTCGACATTCTCATGCCCGGCATGGATGGGCTCGAGGTCTGCCGTGAGCTCCGGAGCAGCGGCGACACGCCGGTGCTCCTCCTGACGGCGAAAGACGAAGTGGCTGATCGCGTCCGGGGTCTCGACAGCGGCGCGGACGACTACCTGGTCAAGCCGTTCGCCCTGGAAGAGCTGTTGGCGCGCATTCGTGCGCTGCTTCGTCGGCACGACGTGGCGGTCGGGGAGACGTTGCGGTTCGCCGACGTCGTGCTGGACCTGAGCTCGCGCACCGCGCGACGGGGGGATCGCGAGATCGTCCTTTCGACGACCGAGTTCGAGCTGCTTCACTATTTCATGAGCCATCCCCGCCGCGTGGTCTCGCGCGAGGCCATTCTTCAGGCGGTGTGGGGACCCGAGTTCGATCGCCCCACCAACGTGGTCGACGTCTACGTCGGCTACCTGCGCGCGAAGCTCGAGGGGCAGGGCGAGCAACGGCTGCTGCAAACGGTGCGCGGAGCCGGCTACGTCTTGCGAGAGCCGCGCTGACCATGCCGCTCCGCCTCCGGTTCGCCATCTGGAATGCCACGATTATCGTGGGCGCGATCTGCCTCCTCAGCGCACTCACCTACGCCCTCGAGGCACGCAGCCTCGCCGAAGACATCGACGAATCGCTGCAGTCGCAGGCGCACAACCTCACGACCGTGTACCAGGCGCGCGCGACGCTGCCGCCGCGCGCCCGCGAGCGCGTGGTGCCCCAGCCGAGCGTCTTCTCCGCGCCCGCGTTCTACGTCCAGATCCTCGACTCTGACGGGGGGATCGTCGAGCGCAGCGACTCGCTGGGGGATCGCCGTCTGCCGCTCCGGGCGACCACGCTGGCTCGGGCCCGCGATGGCGAGGACGTTTTCGAGACGATAAAGATCGAGGGTCAGAACGTCCGACTCTTTACGACGTCCCTGGATGAGGCGCAGGAGGAAGGGCTCGGATTCATCCAGGTCGCCCGGTCCCTCGAAGCGCCGGAGGACGCCCTCAGCTTCTTGCGCAGCACGCTCTTCGTGGCGGGCGCCGTGCTGCTGGTGATCTCCGTCGGGGTCGCTTGGCTCCTCGCAGGCATTTCGCTGCGGCCCATCGGCCGCATCACCCAGGCTGCCCGGGACATCGCCCTGTCGGGCCGCCTCGACCGCCGACTCCCGCCGGAGGGAAGTCGCGATGAGATCGCCCGGCTGGTCGACACCTTTAACCACATGATGAACCGCATCGACAGCGCCTTTGCGGCCCAGCGCCGATTCGTCGCCGACGCTTCCCACGAGCTGCGTACGCCGTTGACCACGATTCGCGGCAACCTCGAGCTGCTGCGGCGGAGCGGTGCAGTCGTCCGGCCAGAGATGGTCGACGCGCTGGACGACGTCACGGCCGAAGCGGCCCGAATGTCGCGCCTCGTGCACGGGCTCCTGGCGTTGGCGCGCGCCGACGCGGGTCAGGCGCTCGATCGGTCGCCGGTGAGGCTCGACGAGGTCCTCCGGACGGTCCATCGCGAGGCCCAGGCGCTGCCCCATCGGGTCGCCATCGAGCTGGACCGCGTGGATCCGGTGGAAGTGTTGGGCAACGCGGACGCGCTCAAGCAGCTCCTCCTGATTCTCGTGGAGAACAGTGTCAAGTACACAGAGGAAGGAGCGGTGGCCCTAAGCCTGATCCGCGAGGATGGGACCGCGGCGCTTCGCGTGCGCGATACGGGCTCCGGCATCGCGCCGGACGATCTCCCCCACATTTTCGAGCGCTTCTATCGGTCACCCACGAGCCGAGCCAGCGGCGGGACCGGCCTGGGGCTGGCGATCGCCCAGTGGATCGCTGCCGAGCACGATGCGACGATCAGTGTCGATACGCGGCTGGGCGAGGGAACCACGTTCTTGATCCGACTTGGCGCCATTTCGCTCCTGGCGCGAGCCGAGGGCGAGCAGGCGTCCGCCGGGCTCCCTCCCGAGAACGCGCGGCAACCGAGCCGGGCCCTTCACACGCCTTAGCAGGATCCCGTACAGCGCGCGAACGCGGCTCCTGGCGAGACATTCCACCAGCTCATCGTGAACGATTTTCGGCGTCGACTGAGGAACCCAGAGGGTCAACCGGGTTGGTCATGGCAGCCCCGGATGCGTTTGGGCTCGGAATGGGGGCGGCATTGGCCACGGCATTCGTGGACCGATAGCGCTGCCCGGGCGCCAGGTCTATCCACCCGGCCTCGGCGAAGTCGACCGGGACCATATCGACCCCCCAGGCGACGTCGTCCGGATCGTTTGGGTCCGGCCAGCACCCGAACGCATCACAATGCGATCCCACATCGTGCGCCCTCGACACCATGAAGTGCAGGTGAGGGCCAGGGCCGCTACAGTCCGCATTGCAGGTGTAGCCGGTCGATCCCTGCCTGGCGATCGGCGTCCCGTACCCGACGTCCTGCCCCACCGAGACGGTCGCGCTTCGGTACGCGATGTGCACGTACCACGAGTACTCGTTGGGGCCGTGCTTGATGACGATGGCATTGGCTTTGCGCCAGCACTCAGAGAGGCGCGGTGGATATTGACATCCAGCGTTGCTGCTCTGCTTCACGTACACCACGGTCCCCGGCTTCGCCGCGTACACGTCCCCGTCGTCCAGGATGAAGTCGACCTGATCGACGTGGTCGGTGCTCGCATTGTCGATCTGGGTCACGATGGCGGTGTCTCCGGCGCGCCAGGGGAGGTGGTAGCCGGTGAGCGGCGCTCCGGCGGCGGGCGACGGCTCGGGCGCGGGAGTGGCGGCAAGGCCGGCCGCAACGGACACCGGCCCGTGCGAAGCGGCCGGGAGCATACCCCGCACAACGAGCGGACGGGACCCAGAAGACGTGGCCGCGAATCCTACCGTCGCGACGAGCGCGCTGAACCGGGCGAGCGCACGGCGGGCTCGCGCCCTCGATACGGGCCGTGGCGCAAGATTAACGAAGCTTAATCCGTTCTTAATCAGGTCTGGTAGGGTTATGGCAATACGGCTCCCGCCATGGGCGCGTCTTGCGCGCGCTCATGATACGGACAATCGGTAGTCACGTGCTGCGAACAATTTGGATCGGATTCACTCGCGGCCTCCTCCTGGGGCTCATCGGGGGGCTTCTGGCTGGGGGAATCGAGGCGCTTTCCATCATCCGCGACGCGCCGTCCGCGCGCGCTGCTCTGAATGAGGCGGCCCTGTATGCAATCGTCGTCAATGGCCTGGCATGCGCAGGGATTACGGCGGTCATCGCGTCGGCGCTCGCGGTCGTACTCCGGCTCATGCGCCGACAAGTCAGCGCCCGAACGGGAGACGCGCTCTTCGTGAGCGCCGCCGCGGTGACGACGATGTTCGCCGTCGGCAGTGTCTGGGCGTTTCGCGCGAACGGCGCGGACCGAAGCGCCGGCATTCCGCTGCCGCAGCTCTTCCTCATTCTGGTCATCTCGCTCGGGTTCGGTGCCGTGGTCCAGTGGCTCGCCCGGGGCTACGCCACCGCGTTGCTATCCTCCGTTCGGCGCGTGGCAACGCTCGGGATTGTCGGCACCATCGTGCTGGGCGCCGTGTTCCCCGTTCAGGTCGTGCTGGAGGCGCGCGAAAGCGCCAGCATGCGCGACGAAACCGTCGACGCAATGCAGCCGGCCGACGTCGACGCTCTCCAGGTCGATCCGTCCGTGGATCTCACCAACGCCCTCGCCATGCGCTTCGTTCGGCGAGGCGCCCGCCCGCAGACGGAGCCGAATGTGCTGTTGATCACGGTGGACGCCCTTCGCGCCGATCATCTGGGCTTCTGCGGAAACGACGAGATGCGGACACCCTGGCTGGACATGCTCGCCAGCTACTCGGTGGTCTCGTGTACGACGTACACGGAGCAGCCGCAGACGAACCCCGCGCTCGCGTCGCTCATGACGTCGACCTACCCCGCCGTCAACGGCGTCCGCCGGCACATGGTGGACCGCCTCTCGGACTCGTTCGATACGCTGGCGAAAGAGCTGAAACGCCACGGATTCACTACAGCCGCCGTGCTCCCATGGACGAGTCTCGAGCCCGCTTTTTCCGGATTTCAGCAGGGCTTCGAGACGTACGAGGCCTTCGTCTTGAACGAGCCGGAGGCGATGAAGAACCCGGCGACGGCCGCGCTGGCGGGCGTATATCGGCGCGTGACCGAGCAGGTCGCCCTGGGTGGGGCCGTCGAGTCGGTGCTAGGGATGCGCCAGGGAACGGAGGCGGAGATCGATGGGCGCGCGGACCTCTCCGCTTCGGCGACGATCAGTTGGCTGAAGAGCCACGGCGACGAACACTTCTTCCTTTGGGTCCACTTTTTCGACCCGCACTATCCGTGGACCGCACCCGAGCCCTGGGACCAGCTCTACGACGGCGGTCGCGATTACGACGGCCCCTACGATGGTGGGATGGGGTTCGTGTACGAGATGCGCGCGGGCGTATTCAATCCGACGCCGCGCGACGTCGAGTTTCTGCGAGCCATGTACGCGTCCGAGGTGAGCTACACCGACCACTACATCGGCCAGGTGCTGGGGTACATGGGCCGCCAGGGCATGCTGGACAACACCATCGTCGTGGTGACCGCGGACCACGGCGAGAGCCTTGGCGAGCGCGGGACGTCGTGGACCGACGGGATGTACTGGCTCCACGGCGACGACGTCTACACCCCGGGGATTCAGGTGCCGCTCGTAATCTACGATCCCCGCTCCACACGCGGGCATCAGGTGCTCACCGCGCCGATCCAGCACATCGACATCATGCCAACGATTCTGGACCTGTTGGACCTTCCCAGGCCGGCCCAGGCACAAGGGCGGAGCATCGTCCCCCTGATGCGGGGAGCGGAGGACGGTTCCGACCGTGTGGCCATTACGGTGCTTGGCGACGATTCGCAAGTCGCCATCAACGCGGCGGACGGATGGAAGCTCATCGTCAACCGCGAGACGGGCGAGCGCGAGCTGTACAACATCGACACGGACCCTAAGGAGGCACGCAATCTCATTACCGATGCGCCATTGATGGCGTCCGCTCTCGAACGACGCCTGGATTCGTGGGCCCAGGCCAACCACGTGGCCGTCGCCATCCGCTCCAGCGACGACGCGGGAGGTCTGTGAGATGAATCGGCGCGCGCACGATGGCGCCGTCGCCCGGGTGCGAGCCAACGGGTCGTTGGGTCAGCGCGCGGTCTTGGCCGCTTCCCTCTGGGTGGCGGCGAGCCTCGCCCTGGCCGTCGGCACCCTCTGGTGGCAGGCGCGCCAGGTTGGAGGTGTCTGGGCGCTGAGCCTGCCCTTGCTCGCTCCCTCCGTGGGCTTCGCCCTGGTGAGCGCCGGCCTGCGGACCCTGCGATGGCACGCCTTTCTCGGCGCCGTCGGAGCGCGGCCGCCCATCAAAACGAGCATGCATGCGTGGCTGGTCGGCTTCAGCATGACGATGACCCCGGGCAAGGTCGGCGAAATCTACAAGTGCCACCTCATCGAGCAACGGACGGGCGTCCCGATGGCGCGCACCGCGCCCATCGTCCTCTTCGAGAAGGGAATGGACGCCATCGCCTTTGCGCTCCTCGCACTCACCGCCGCCGCCATGCTCCCCGGGCTCGCAGACTCCATATCCGCCAGCGCGCGCACATTGATCGGGGTCGGGATTGCCGGAGCCTTCGCCGTGTTCCTCCTTCACCGAGCCCGGCCGGACGACGTTGCGACCGTCGTCCTTCGGGCGGTGGGGCGCTTTCGCCTCGGGCGCCGTATGGCGTCGTGGGCCGTGATGGCCCTCGCGGGAAGCCTTGACCTTCTTCGCCCGGCCCTCCTGACCAGGAGCATGGCGCTGAGCCTTGCGGCGCGAACCTGCGACGGCATGTGCCTCGCGTGGGCCGTCTGGGCGTTGGGCATCCAGTTGCCGGCGCTGGCGGGCGTTTTTGCGCTGAACTCCTCGGGCGCCATCGGCGGTCTCTCGATGCTGCCGGGCGGCATCGGTATCGTCGAGACGAGCATCACCCTCCTCCTCACACGCTTTGGCGTGACCGCGGCGGCCGCCCTGGCGGGAACGCTCATCGCGCGGTTCCTGACCTTCTGGATGTGGGTCGCGGCCGGGCTCATCCTCCTTATCGCCAGCATCGACTTGCGGGGCGCGGATCCGTGGCCGGGATCGACTGACCCGACGCCGCCATCACCGGGACGTCGAACAGGATGAAGATCTGCCTCGCGTCCGTCCACCCGCGGATGCTGAGCGGCCAAATCGAAGCGTTGGTCGCGCTCCAGTCGCGTCTCGAGAGCCTCGGCCATCAGGTCGTCCTGATCTCGGCATTTCGATCCGAGGAACTCCGCGCGGGCCGGCGATGGGTCGCAGACGTGGGCGACGGCCTGTCCCTGGCGCCCAAGGCCGTTCGAATCGGGCGGATCGTGAGCGCGGTCGCCGCGGCGGCGCGAGAGTGCGACGTCCTGCACTTCAACGTGCCAACGCCGGCGTTTAGCGCGCTCGCCGATGCGGTCCAGCTTCTCACGCGGCGCCCGATGATCGTGGGGTACGAGGCCCACCTCGTCGCGTTCCCGGCCGTTGCGCGTCGGCTGCTGCGAGCGCCGGAGTTCTACGGACCGCGGCTCATCGTGAACAACGGGCTCTTGGCCCGCATGACCCTGCACCGAGCGAGCCGATACGTGGTGAGCAGCGAGTTTCAGCGCGAGGAGCTCCACCGACTTGGATACGCACCCCCGCGCGTGGAGGTGATCCCCAATCTCATCGACGAATCCAAGCTGGCCCGCTGGAACCGAAGCGAGGCGCGGCGCGCTCTTGGGCTCGACGTGGACGCGTCAGTCCCCATCGTCGCGTTTGTCGGCCACTATCATGACGTGAAGGGCCACGACGTCCTCCTGGAAGCGTTCAAGCGCGTGCGCACGCGGATTCCCGATGCTCGATTGGTGCTGGCCTGGAGCGGAATCGGCAATCGAGCAAGAGTCGAGGCGGCCATTGCCGCTGCCGGAATTGGGAACAGCGTGATTCACCTCGGGCGGTCGGACGTGTCGCAGGTCTACGCGGCCGCGGACGTCGTTGCCCTGCCCTATCGGTTTTCCATTGGGCAGGCGGCGTATCCGGGCACCGTACTGGAAGCCATGTGGACGGGAGCCGCGATCGTCACGTCCGATCTTCCGTTGCTGCGGGAATTAGCCGACGGCGGCGCGACTGCCACCTTGGCTGAGCCCGGCGACCCATCCAGCCTGGCCGACCGGATCACCGATCTCCTGGTCGACGCCGATCGCCGGGCGAGCCTGCAAACGGCCGCGCGCGCAGCGATGGACGTTCGCTTCAATGGGGCCGCGCTCATTCATCGCTACACGGCCGTGTACGAGGCGGCGCTGGCGGGGCAGCCGTATCACGCCCTCGGCGCGCTCTGACGTCCGAGGACGGCCATGCCGAAGCTCCAACACCCGAGATCGAGTCGCGATCACGACCTCACGCGCGGGGCAGATGCCGCCCGCACCGACACCATCACATCATGAGCGCGCCCACGCAGCGCGCTGCCGACGGCGGCAAGCGCGCGTTCTACAGCCGGCGCGAGGTCGCGGACTCCTACGACGACCAGCGGTTTGGAGGGGCGAGCGGCGCCCGGGTGAGCGCGCGAGAGATCGCCATCGCGCTCCACATGCTTCCAATGGCGGGACGGGTGCTGGACCTCGCATGTGGCACGGGCCGGTTGACGCGGTCGATTGCGGAGCGAGGGCAGCCTGTCGTCGGGCTCGATTACTCAAAGCCAATGGCCGCCAAGACGGCGGGAACCGGCGTTCCGGTCGTGATCGGCGACGCGTTCGCGACGCCGTTTGCCGATGGCACGTTCGCGGCCGTCGTGTCCACGCGGTTCGCTTTCCACTGGGCGGACCTCGCGCCGCTCCTCACGGAGATGCGCCGCCTGGTCCACCGCGGTGGAACGCTCGTCTTCGATACCTACACGTGGACCCCGCGCTCGGTCATCCCTCTTGGCGCACGCCAATGGGGAGGCCTCGTCTATCGGCATCCGCCAGGCGAGGTGCGTTCCCTGGCGGGACGGCTTGGGCTTCGCGTGCTGCACACCGAGCCGTGCTTTCTGTTCTCGCCCTACCTGTACCGACTGGCACCGGTCCCGTTCCAGGCCGCGTTTGAAGCGGTGGAACGCCATGTGCCGTCGGCGCTGCTCTGTCGCATGTTCTGGCAGCTCGGCGTGGACGACGGGCGCTCGAACAGCTGAACGCCGCCGCGAAGCTCGGAGCGGTCCCAGCGGCCGAGGTCGTAGAATAATCGCGGAGTGACTTGGCTTACGTAAGGACACGTGTATGGTCACGCTCACCTTCGAGCGCGGCGACCCCGAGCGGCCCGTTGGGCATACGTTTCTTTACTTCGAGAGCGGCGCTGAGATCATCGCGACCTATCTCGTAGTGTCCCCAGTCCCATTTGACTTCGCGCGGTACGTCCCGCCGCTGCTCGCGTCGAGTCTTGGATCAGCGGGCCTCGTCGGGCAAGCGTCATTTTTCCCCATTCCGCCCGTCCCGGAGCGCTACGACCTCGCGGAATTGCGCAGGCTCGCGGAGCTGCGCGGCGACGACGTTCTCGTCGATCAAGGCGCCGTTAGCGCGGAGCCCGCGACGCTCATCTCCCGCGTGGCCGAGATCGGCGAGGCCTACGCAAAGGCGTACGAGGCCGGGCTCTCTCGTGCGCCGGAACCGGTGCGCGCGGAGAGGCGGACGCCGTCCGACCAGTACGAGGGGATGGCGCTGCTCTACAGCGTGTTGTCGGAGCGCGAACGGATCGAAGAGATCGCCCGCCGGCTGGGCACCGTTCGCTACGCGGTCGACGGCGGTGACGCGGCGCAGGTCGACGCGACGTGCGCGGAGATGCGCGCCATTGCCGCCTATCTTCCCCCAAAGTACCGCGCGAAAGAGCTGATCGAGGCGGCGCGGCGACCAGGTGCGACGGGAGCGCGGCTGGCGCAGCTCTACGTCGAGCGCGGATATAAAATCTCGGGCGCGGACGAGGAGGGCATTCCTGCCCTGGAAGCCGAAATCGAGTCTCTGGAGCGACGCTACGCGTAAAACGGTACCCGCTGCGTGACATCGAAGCTCGCGTCAACAACCTTGCGTATCGGGGACCTCGCCCCGCTCGTTTCGCTCGCGGGGCTCGATGGAGAGACCGTTCGCCTGGCGGACATCCTGGCGGAACGGAGCGTCCTGCTTCTCTTCGCCCCCGGGGCGTGGTCGCCGGCGACGCGGCGGCAAGTAGGCGAGATCAACGCGATCTACGAACAGTTCCTGGCGATCGACGTCGAAGTCGTCGTCCTCATCACGCAAAGCGGGAAGAGCCTCCAGGGGCGCCTCGGATCCTATGCGATTCCGTTCCCCATCCTCGCCGATGAGGCGCGTGAGGCCGCGCGGGACTATGGGGTATATCAGGCGCTCTCGTGGCACGGCATCGGCGTCACCCGCCCCGCCGCTTTTATCGTCGATAAGTCCGGCGTCATCCGGTTCATCTACGTGGGTGCTGATGACGGAGATACTCCAGAGACGGACTCGCTGTTTCGCCTGTGCAGCTGGCTCGTGGGTGTCGCGGCGCCGGTCGTGACGGCGGAGGAGGCGAACCCGGAGCCCGGCGAGGCCACCGCCGTGGGGCTCGTTGCGGTTGGCCCCGAGGACGGGCTCCCAGAGGAAGGGCTCGACGGTTCTGGCGGCGAAGAGCCAGCCGTTCTCGTGGACGCGCCGCCTGTTGGGGCACAAGAAGCGTCCGTGGAAGCGCGCACGGAGAACGGCGCGGTCGACGCTGCTTTTCTCGTTGACGAGGCGGACGCAGACACGGACGGATCCCAGAATGGCGGATTCGAGATCCCGGCTTTGGCGAGCGCCCTCGAGGTCGATCCGCTAGATGGCGCTGCGCAGCCGGAAGGCGCAACCGTCGATGGCGTGGGCGTCGCCGCGTCTACGGCGGAGCGCAAAGGGCCAGGGGACACAGGGGACTGAGGGACCGCTGACGCGCGATGGCAGCTCCCCAATGCCTCTTCGTCGTCAGCAAATGCATTGACGGCGATCCGTCGGCCGCCCATCTGCTGAAGGTGGCTCTCTGGGCACATCGGCGTGGAGGCTCCGCGAGCGTTTTTCTCATCGACGGCGCGGTCGAGACCGGTCAACGGGCGACACCGATCATTCTCCGGCAGCTCGCGAGCCTCGGCGTCCCGATCATGGCGACGGCACGCGTCGCACATCGGCTTCGCCGTCTCTGGCCCAGCGTGGCGGCCTTCACCGCGTCGGAGGATGATCTCGCGCGGCTAATCCTCGACCACGACGTCCGGACCGTTTGGTACTGATGTCCGGCGAAAAGCCGACGATGGGGCGCCTGGCTGCCATCGTGGCCTCGGGTGGTGTCGAAACGATGGCCGCTGTGATCCGGGACTGCTCCGTCCGTGCGCGACAGGGGATGCAAGTTCGGGTGCTCTTCCGCGATGAAAGCATCCCAATGGTCTGCGTCCCCGACGCAAGACGCCGGATCCTGGCGCCCAGCGTCGCCGCTGAGATCGACGCCAACCGGGATCTGCAGGCTGGACTCGAGGAGTTGCGGCAATCCGGGGACGTCGAGCTGTATGCGTGCACGTCATCGATGTACGTGTGGGGAATCACGGACGCGGATCTCGGTCCGGCGATCTCGGGCGGGCGCGGGCTGATCGCCTTTCTGGCAGATCATCTCGCCGGCGCGGTGCTCGTCGTCACCTATTGAGCGCCGTTGCGCCCCTGGAGGGCCGGACGGAAACGGTCATTCTGAGCCCGAACGTGTCATTCTGAGCCCGAACGTGTCATTCTGAGCCCGCTGGCGAAGAATCTGTCGATGGTTGATCGTTTTTTAGTCGAACCTTTGCTTTGCTCAGGATGACCGGTCATGTTTCGGCCGCGCGTCTGGCCGGGCGCGCTGCCACCGTTGGATCCGTCTTCCCGCGGTTCCCTCAAAATGTTGACGTAACGATTACCCTGCTTGACGTGCCGATACTCGCACGCCGTTGACCATCTGGGTAGAGGTGTGAGGAGGGAGGTTGGTATGGCAGCGGAACCCGTGCGCACGACAACCAGTCGGTTTCCCCCTGTTGGAGAGGTGGGCGTCAGCCCTGCGCGACTGTATGAGACATCGCCCCTTCACTGGGGATCGATCGTCGGTGGCTATCTTATCGGTCTCACGATCTTTGCGCTGCTGGGCTTGTTGGGAATCGCCACGGGTCTCAGCGCGTTCAACGCTGGATCAGCAGCAGCGACCGGTACCGCCCCGGCGACGGAGGCGGGCATTAATTCGGCGCTGTGGGCGGGCATCAGCGGCATAATCTCCTACCTCATTGGCGGCTTCGCGGCTGCGCGCATCGTGAATTGCGCTACGCGCTCGCGCGGGATGGCCAACGGCGCCATGGTGTTCCTGCTCTCGGTTCCGGTGACGATGCTGGTGGCGACGCAGGGGATGAGCGGTTTGCTGAGTGGGCTCGGCGGACTGGCGGCGGGCGCGGCGACGATGGCCCCCGGTAACGTCGCGCCCCCATCGAGCGTCGGCGGTACCGTATCGCCGACCGAAGTGGCGCGCGCTGCCGAGGGCGTGCGGAACGCGGCGTGGGCGAGCCTTATCGTGATGATCGTTGCGCTGGTCGCGTCCGCCATCGGCGGCTACTTGGGGGCCAACCCGACTGTGGAGGTTGAGCGTACCCGCTGAGTCCTGGCGAGCGGCATAATCGAGCAGCCCGGGCCAAACCGCCCGGGCTGCTTCGCGTGCTGTCGACGGAGGGCCGCCGTTTCACATTTCTCCACCTATAATTGCCGCCAGGAGGTGAAATATGCCGCGGTTCACCCTCGATGATCTCGAGCTATCGCCCGGGAAGCGCGCTCGGCTCTATCGGATGTTGTATCAGCACGGCCCGGGCAACGGGCTGGGGATGTTCTTGCCCATCGATCAGGGCCTGGAGCACGGTCCCCGGGACTTCTGGGACAATCCGGATTCGCAGGATCCAGAATTTCAGCTGCGCCTCGCAGAAGAAGGCAATTTCTCCGCCATCGTGTTCCAGATCGGCATCGCGGAGAAGTACATGGGCCGATACGCCGGGCGCGTTCCCCTCGTGCTCAAGCTGAACGGGAAGACGGAGGTTCCATCCGACGAGGAGGCATTTAGCCCCTGCAACGCGTCGGTGGAGGACGCGGTGCGGCTCGGCGCGGACGCCGTCGGCTACACGCTGTACGTTGGCTCCCCGGCGCAAGACAAGGACTTCCAGCAGTTCGCGGAAGTTCGGAAAGACGCCATGCGGTTCGGGATGCCGGTGATCGTATGGTCCTATCCCCGGGGGAAGGCGATCAATGCGAAGGGCGGCCAGCTCACATCCTGGGCTATCGAGTACGCGGCTCGCGTGGCCCAGGAGCTGGGCGCGGACGTGGTGAAGGTCAATCTGCCGGAGTACGACCCAGAGAAGAACGCGCAGACGCCCGCGCCGTACAAGAGCGCCACGTTCTCCGAGGAGGAGGCGGTGCGGCGGGTGGTGGCCGCGGCGGGCCGGACGCCCGTGCTGGTCTCCGGCGGCGCTCGGCAGGACGAAGAAGACGTCCTTGCCAAAGCGCGTCTCTCGATGCGCAATGGGTGCACCGGCTTGATCTTCGGGCGAAACGTGTGGCAGCGGCCCTTCGCCGAGGCGCTCGCCCTCACGCATCGGATTCGCGAGATCATGCGCACGGAAGCGGGGCAGCTCGCGGGCGCTGGACGCCGCTAGATGCAGGCGAGCGAAGCGCGGGAGCGAGAGAACTGGTTCGACGAAGCCTTCGTGGCGGACTGGCTCGAGCGTCAGAAGGCGCGCGCGCCAGAGCGGGAGCGCCAATTCGCGATGGTGCGGGCGCTCATACCGCGGAAGTCGAGCGAGACGTTTCGGTATCTGAACGTCGGCGCCGGGGATGGTTGGCTGGACGAGGAACTGCTCGACCGGTTCCCGCGCGCCGAAGCCGTCCTGCTGGATGGCTCGCCGGCCATGCTGGACCAGGCCCGGGCTCGGCTCCGACGATTCGCGTCGCGCACGGCCTTCGTCGAGGCCGATCTGGTCGATCGCCGCTGGACCGAGGGGATTGGCGAACCGGTCGACGTGGCGCTCTCCACAATCGCTATCCATAATCTCGAGGATCCAGCGCGCGTGCGCGAGCTGTATCGGGAGATCGCTTCCGTCGTTGCCCCGGGCGGGTTCTTCATGAATTTCGACTACGTGCGCGCGCCCCACCCGGCTCTCGGCGAGCTGTACCGGTTCGCGAGCAGCGATCAGGCGTCGGGTTTCGCGGCGGTGCGCGGTTATCGCGACTACCTGGGAACGGTCGGGGAGCATCTTGGCTGGCTTGCAGAGGCGGGTTTCGCGCCGGCCGACTGCTTCTGGCGCGAGCTCCGCACCGCATTGTTCGGTGGGTTCAAAGGCGCTATTCGGGTGCCGGACGGCCGCTGACGCGCGCGGGCGCGCAGACCCGGTCGTCGCGCAGATTGCCGCTCCGGGTGGCAGGTTTGGTGGGGAGGCCTGATGGTAGATCTCGCATCGCGGCCGACAAGCGTCAGCAACTACCGCGGCCTGCGGGAATGGCTCGAACGTGTCGACGCCATCGGCGAGCTGCGGCGCGTGGCCGGGGCCACGTGGCAGGAGGACATCGGCCGAATCGGTGAGATGCTGACCCACACCGATGGCGCGCCCGCGGTGATCTGCGACGAGATCCCCGGCTATCCCAAGGGGTTTCGTGTGCTCCTCAACTCCAACGGCGAGCGCGAGCGGCTCGCCATTACGCTGGGACTCGACCCCAGGATCAGCACCGAGGGGCTGATGGACTGGTTCGAGAACCGCATGGATTCGATGGCGCCCATCCCCATCCGCGACGTCGAGCGCGGCCCGATTTTCGAAAACGTGGACGAGGGCGACGCCGTCGACGTGCTGAAGTTCCCGGCGCCCTTCTGGCACCCGGAGGACGGGGGCCGCTACATCGGGACCGGCTGCGTCGACATTACCAAGGACCCGGACAGCGACTGGGTGAACACGGGCACGTACCGCGTCATGGTGCACAATGCCAAGCAGGTCGGGCTCTACATCTCACCGGGCAAGCACGGTCGGATCCACCGCGACACGTATTTCGCGCGCGGCGAGCCCATGCCCATCGCCATCGTTGTGGGCGGCGATCCGGTCTTCTACCTCGCCGCCGGTATTGAGATCGCGCCGGGCGTGAACGAGATGGACTGGGTCGGCGGACTTCGGGGCGAGCCCGTGGAAGTCGTGCGCGGCCGCCACACGGGGCTCCCGATCCCCGCGCACGCGGAGATCGTCCTCGAGGGCTTCGCATATCCGAACACCAAGCTCATGGAAGGGCCTTTCGGCGAGTGGACGGGCTACTACGCCAGCGGCTCGCGCGAGGAGCCGGTGGTCGACGTCAAGGCCGTCTACTACCGCGACGATCCCATCATTCTGGGCGCGCCGCCCAACAAGCCGCCCTATGAAGCGCACCGGTACCGCATCTATCTGCGCTCCGCGCTCCTTCGCCGCGAGGTACGGCTCGCCGGCGTGCCGGACGTCGTCGCAGCCTGGTGCCACGGCGTGGGCGGCTGCCGTCTCCTGAACGTGATCTCCATCAAGCAGCGGTATCCCGGCCATGCTCGGCAGGCGGGGCACGTGGCGGCGATGTGCCGGGCCGGCGCGTACCTGGGGCGTCTGGTCATCGTGGTGGACGAGGACATCGACGTGACGGACCTGGACGAGGTGATGTGGGCGGTGTGCACGCGGTCCGATCCGGAGCGCTCGCTGGACATCATCAAGCGGGCCTGGAGCGGTCCGCTGGACCCGGCGATCCATCCTGACGCCAAGGGGTTCAACTCGCGCCTGATCATCGACGCCTGCAAGCCGTACGAGTGGATGGACAAGTTCCCCCACGCCATCGGGCCAGACCCCGCCTACAAGCGGGAGACGCGCGAGAAGTGGGGGTGGATCCTCCGCGGCGACACCCCG
>Ga0070741_10001471_pt1 | contig 71569 bp, 77 predicted proteins | sample Coa_R1_4_FD_66440 | JGI IMG/M metagenome (GOLD analysis project Ga0070741, IMG submission 66440) | Surface soil microbial communities from Centralia Pennsylvania, which are recovering from an underground coalmine fire - Coalmine... | ecosystem: Environmental > Terrestrial > Soil > Unclassified ... | reverse complement strand
GTTCTCGCTCTTGCGGGCGATCTTGTCGATCTCGTCGATGTAGATGATGCCGGTCTCGGCCTTCTTGACGTCGTAGTCGGCGGCCTGGATCAGCTTCAGCAGGATGTTCTCGACGTCCTCACCGACGTAACCGGCCTCGGTCAACGCGGTGGCGTCGGCGATGGCGAACGGCACGTTGAGCATGCGCGCCAGCGTTTGCGCCAGCAGCGTCTTGCCGCAGCCGGTGGGACCGAGCAGCAGGATGTTCGACTTGGCCAGTTCGACTTCGCCGTCGGTGTACGCGCCGACCTGCACGCGCTTGTAGTGGTTGTAGACGGCAACCGACAGGATCTTCTTTGCCTGCTCCTGACCGATCACGTAGTCGTTCAGGAAGGCGTAGATCTCACGGGGCTTGGGCAGCTCGTCGAAGCGCAGCTCGGAGGTCTCGGAGAGCTCTTCCTCGATGATCTCGTTGCAGAGATCGATGCACTCGTCACAGATGTAGACGCCGGGCCCGGCGATCAGCTTCTTGACCTGCTTCTGCGACTTGCCGCAGAAGGAGCACTTGAGGAGGTCACCTCCGTCGCCGAACTTCGCCACCCGCCTGTCCCCCTTAGCTCACGCCTGCGACCTGGGGCACCTGCGCCAGTTCGCGGCTGACGATGACCTCGTCGATGAGGCCGTACTCCTTGGCCTCGTCGGCGCTCATGATGAAGTCGCGGTCAGTGTCCTTACTGACCTTCTCCATGGACTGCCCGGTGTGGTGAGCGAGGATGCGGTCGAGCAGCTCGCGGAGACGCATGATCTCCTTGGCCTGGATCTCGATGTCGGCTGCCTGGCCACCCGCGCCGCCGTAGGGCTGGTGCAGGAGGATGCGAGCGTGGGGCAGCGAGAAGCGCTTGCCCTTGGTGCCGGCGCCGAGCAGCACGGCGGCCGCGCTGGCGGCTTGGCCCATGCAGATCGTCATGATGTCGGGCTTGATGTACTGCATCGTGTCGTAGATCGCGAACAACCCTGTGATGTCGCCGCCGGGCGAGTTGATGTACAGGTTGATGTCCTTGTCGGGATCCTCCGACTCCAAGTGAAGCAGCTGCGCCATGATCAGGTTGGCGATGGTGTCGTCGATCGGCGTGCCGAGGAAGATGATCCTCTCCTTGAGCAGCCGGGAGAAGATGTCGTAGGTGCGCTCGCCTCTGTTGGTCTGCTCGACCACATACGGCATCGAGTAGTTGCGCGTCATTCCGCGGGAACTTCCTCTTCTGCGGTGGTGTCGGATGTGGGATTCATGAGCTCCGCACGATCGATGATCTTGCCTTCCTCATCGGCGATCTCGACGTGCTCGGTGAGCCACGTCAAGGCCTTTCCCTTCCTGATATCCGAGCGTACCGCGGGTAGCTGGTCATTGCGGTCGAGCTGCTTGCGGACGGCAGCAGGCTTTTGACCTGTTGCTTGCGCGATGCGTTCGATCTCGGCGTCCACCTCTTCATCGGTGGCGTCGAGCTCCTCCGCATCGGCGACGGCCCGTAGGGCGAGGTCGGCCTTCACGGCGGAGATTGCCGCCTCGTGGAGGCCGGCCTGGAACTCTTCGGCGTCCTGGCCGGTGGCCTGGAGGTACTGCGCCAGATCAGCACCCTGGGCGGCCAGCCGGTGGGACAGCTCGTGGAGGCGACGCTGCATCTCCTCGTTGATGAGAGGCTCAGGAATGTCCTCGGACACCAACTCGACCAGGGCGTCAACGGCCTGACTGCGAACGCTCAACTGGGCCTGCATCTTCTTCACTGCGCCGACCCGCGTCCGGATGTCGTCACGCAGGGCATCGACGGTTTCGAACTCGGACGCGTCGCTGGCCCACTCGTCGGTGACGTCGGGAAGGAGCTTCTCCTTCACCTCTTTCACAAGAACCTGGAACCCCACCTCGTCCTCTTGGCCCGGAACCGGCGCCGTGAACTTGAGGATGTCGCCGACCTGCTTGCCGCGCAGTTCTTCGTCGAGCTCGGGGACGACCGAGCCGCTCCCCAACTCGTAGAGGAAGTCGTCAGCGGTCAGACCTTCGATCTGCTCGGAGTGGCGGTAGCCCTTGAGGTCGATGAGGACGTGGTCGCCGTCGCGCGCCGGACGGGACACCGTCTGCAACTCGGCGAACTGATCGCGGAGCCGGTCGACCTGACGATCGACTTCCTCGTCGGTGACCTCGGGGCTCGGAACGCTGACCCGCAGGCCCTGGTAGCCGGCCACCGACACTTGGGGCCGGATCTCGACGACAGCCTCGAATTGGATGGGCCCGGATTCCTGACCCGAGGTGATCTCGATCTCGGGAGCGGCGATGGCGTCGACGTCCTGCTCCTCGAGCGCCTTGATGTAGTAGTCGGGCAGCGCGTCGCGAATGGCCTCCTCGCGAGCCACGTCGGGACCGAGGCGAGCCTCGAGGATCCGACGGGGCGCCTTGCCGGGACGAAAGCCGGGGATTCGCGTCTGACGGGCAATCTTCCGGAAGGCGGCGTCGATGGCCTTGTCGAACTCGGCCTCGTCGACCTCGACCGACACCTTTACCTTGTTGCCCTCGAGGGGCTCGACACTCGATCGCATCGGCGGACCACCCTACCGGGGGCCCCCACCAACCCGGCTGTGACGCCGGCGGCTACTGCTCGACGGCCTTGAGCAGGATGGCGACGCGCTGGCGGCTGATGCCGAGAAGCAGACCGATGCGCTCCATCGACAGGCCACTGCCGTAGAGCACGGCGGCCTGTGCCCGTCGCAGCTCGGAGTTGGCACGGCCGAGCGCCTCGGCGCTCTCGGCGAGCAGTGTCGTGAGGCGTCGGGCTTCGTCGGTGAAAAGAACCTCGTCCCACTGGCCGCCCTCACGCCGCATGGTCGTGACGGCGTCGGCCTCGGCCTGCATGCCGCCGGCGCGCCGCGCCAATTGACCGAGAACGGCGTTCATGGCATCCAACGCGCTCAGGACGTGGTCGCTGGGGTCGCTCGCCTCGGCGGCAACGTCCTCGCGCACCCGTTGCTCAGAGATCACAGCGTCGCCCGGTCCAATTTCTCTTCCTTCAGCCAGTTACCCGCGGGGGGTGAGTTCCCTGGCGGATCGTCCGTGCGGCACCGGGGGTTGCGTCAAGGGATCCGAAGGGAAACTGGAGAGAACCTTGTACGCCGTGTACAGGGTGTCGTACGGTCCAGTCGTGGCCATGCGGATCGGCGAGCTGGCCCGCCGCACGGATGTCGAGGCCGGCACGCTCCGAGCCTGGGAGCGTCGGTTCGGCCTACTGGAACCGACGCGGACCAAGGGTGGACAGCGTCAGTACTCGGAGGCCGACGTCGACCGCGTGTTGACCGTCCGCCGGTTGATGGCCGAGGGACTCACGTTGTCATCGGCGATCGAGCGCGTGTTGGGCGCCGAGGGTTCGTTGCCGCCGGGCGAGGCGGAAACCCTCATGCTGCGTCAGATCGTCCAGAACCTGACGCTCGGCATCGTCGTGGCCAGGGACGCCCGCACGATCTACGCCAATCGGAGGATGGCCGAGATGGTGCGGTGCAGCGTCGAAGAGCTGCTGTCGGCGAGTCTGCTGTCGTTCATCCCCGAGGAAGACCTTGCGTCCGCCAAGGAGCGCATGGCGGACCTGCGCCTCGGGAGGTCGCTCGTGTTCGACGGCAAGATCCGCCGCGCCGACGGCACGACATTCGATGGCGAGTCCCATGTGCGCCCGATCTTCGACCGAGCCGGCCGGTATGAGGGCAGCGTCGCCATTCTCAGCGACGTCACCGAGCGCAAAGCGGCCGAGGCCGAGCAGCGTTTCCGCGCTGCTCTCCTCGACGCGGTCGGTGAAGCGGTGACGGCGTCGAACAACGACGGCGTCATCACCTACGTGAACAACGCGGCGGTGGCGCTGACGGGCTGGCCGGCGGAGGAGTTCGTCGGGCGCCACATCGACTCGTTCCCAGCCGCGTCCATCAAGAGCCGTGAACAGTTGGAGGAGATTCGGGCGCGCGTGCTGGCAGGCGAGCACTACAGCGGCGAGGTGCCGGTCGTCCGAAGGGACGGGTCCCGAACCAGCTGCCACCTGACGACGACGCCGTTCTTCGACGCAGACGGCGAGCTCGTCGGGCGCATCAACGTCATGCACGACACCAGCGAGCGCCGCCATATCGATGAGGAGCTGCGAACGCGAGACCTCCGGGCGTCCGCAATCGCTGTCCTCGGCGCGCGCGCCATCTCGCGGGGCCGGGACAGCGCATCTAGCGACGACGTCCTTCTCCGGGAAGCGGTCGAGGCCACGCGCCGGCTGCTCGACGCCGACCGCGCCGGGTACCTCGAGGTGAACGAGGACGGATCGCTCTCGCCGCGTTCGTCGGTCTCCGACGTCTTCTACCCCGTGCTCGCCGGCGGCACGGGTTCGCTCGCGGGCTTCACGGTGCTGGCGCGCACTGTCGTCGTCGTCGACGACATCGCTCTCGAACGCCGCTTCAACACCGAGGCCTTTCCGCCCGGAACGCACTCGGCCGTCGCCGCTCCGGTCTTCGGGCCCTTCGGCGTCCGCGGTGTGCTCTCGGCTGGGCGGGGTCCCGCGGGTTCGTTCGACGACGCCGCGGCCGACTTCGTTCAGGCGATGGCCAACGTCATCGGCGCGGCGCTGAAGTAGAAGGACGCTGCCTCAGGAGGTCCAGAGGCCTTCGATGAGGTTCAGCAGGTTCCCCTCGCTGTCTTTGAACCACGCGGCGCGGACCTCCCCGAGCTCGGCGATGCCGTCGACGGTGTGTTCGTTGTCCTCGAAGACGACGCCCCGCTGACGCAGCTCATCGACGCGCCCAGCGAGGTCGTCCACGACAAAGCCCAGCTGGTCGTGCGTTCCGCTCGGCGCGCCTGCGGACTGGAACAGGATGAACCGGGCCCCGCCGACGTCGTAATAGAGGTGCGGGCCGTGCTCGCCGAACGGTTGGAGACCGAGCTTCTCGTCGTAGAAGCGCCGGGCCCGCTCGATGTCCTGCGCGGGGAGCTTTCCGTAGGCGACACGCGCCTGCAGGGTGTCGGTCATTTGACGTCCTCCTTTATCCCAACTGCTCTTTCACTCCAGCTGCCGTGCGACGGCTGCGAAGTCGAGCCAGACGTTTTCCCGAGCGATGAGGCCGTCGCGGAACTCGAGCACGTGCAGGAGCCGGTGACTGAACGGCCGGTTCCCACCTTCGAAGCCGAACGGACGCCCGACGGCACGGCCGTGCCACAAGACCTCGTCGACGAGGAAGTCAGGCCCATACAGCCGCCGGACGGGGTCGATCCGATCGCCTGCGATGTCGGCGAACAGGTGCTCGTAGAACGCCCGGACGGCGGGTTTGCCCTGGGCAGCACCGCCCGGGAAGCCGACGACGTCGTGCACGACGTCGTCGGTCAGGGTGGACAGCACGCCGTCCACGTCGTCGGCCGCCTCGTACTTGTAGTGAGCCTCGAGGACGGCGTCCATCTCTTCCGGCGTCAGGTGCTCCACTGCCGGTGTCCTTTCCATGGTCGCCGAGACTCAGTACAGTAATGAGATGCTCGTCTCACGTCAAGACGCCGGTCGCATCAACCAGAAGCGCCGTACGAGGCGGGCGATCATCGAGGCGGCCGCCGAGCTCGTGCGCGAGAACAAGACGCCGAGCGTTGCCGACGCCGCGGAACGGGCGCTCGTCTCGCGCGCCACCGCATACCGCTATTTCCCGAGCCAGCAGTCGCTCCTGCTGGAGGTCCAGGCCGATGCCACCCAGCCGTCCATCGATGAGCTGCTTGCGCGCGCGGGCGACGACGTCGAGCGGAGGGTCGAGGCCATTACGCGCGAGCTCGCGCGCATGGTGCTCGCCGATGAAGCGCTGTTCCGCAACCAAATCAGGGCCGCGCAGGACGCCTGGTTCGCGCAGGCGGGCGACAGCTCGGTGCCCGTTCGCGAGGGTCGACGGTTGGCGTGGATCGACAAAGCTCTCGAGCCGGCGGAGGGAAGCGTCGACCGACGAACGCTCGCCAAGCTGCGCACGGCACTCGCCGTCGTCGTCGGGGTGGAGCCTGTCGTCTCCCTTCGAGACATCTGCGGGCTCGGACCCAAGGCGACCGAGGACGCCTTGGCGTGGACGGCGCGGTCCCTTGTGCAGCAGGCCAGGCTCGGACGCTGAGGCGCGCCGATTCTCATGGATCGCTACGACAACCCCGAAGACGCGCCCGGTTTCGCCGGGTAAGACACGCGCGTGGCTCGTGCCGCGCTGGAAGCAGCGGGGCGGCCTGTCCGCCTCCCGGGCGTCTCTCGGATCGCCCTCGCGTTCGTCGGCGCGGGCCTAGCCGTTGCCGGGGTGGTGCTCGCTTTGGCCGTCGCCGTCACGCCCGTGCACATCACGGTTCTCAGGCCACAGCCCGTCCAGCAGGCGGGCGGCGAGTTCAACCTGACGCTTGCGCCGACGGGCGCGACCGCACTCGTGCCGACGCGGGTGACGTGTCTGCCGATCCAGCGCTACGTGACTCCGAGCCGAGAGGAGGATCCGGCCTGCCTGCCCAAGGACGCCGGTCGCGACCGCTTCGCGGCGGTCGGTGTGGCGGCATTCCTCGTTGGGGCCGTGCTGTGGCAGGCCAGCGCGGTCGAGCGCTCGCTCCTCCGGGACCGCACGAGGGCGTGATGCGCGGGGATTAGAAGGAGACGCTCGCCGCCACGCCGAATTGTCCGAAAGGTGGCATTCGGGGAACCGGGCGAGGGGATCACATGCGTCTGAGGCGGGCGGTACTGACCGTGCTGGTGCTCGGGGCCGCGCTGGCTGCGGCGCTCGCGCCGGTCGTGGCCCGCGCCGCGGCTGGGCCCACGTGCTCAGAGGTCGGGGTGCGGATGCCCGATGGCGCTCGTCTCGACGGGTGGGTGCGAAAGGTCGACGGCGGACGCCACCCCGTGTTGTGGACGATGACGCCCTACACCAACAACGCCTGCCCGACGAGCGTCGCCGGGATCGACAACGCGCTGGCGGCCAAGTTCAACGTCGTCCGCCTCTCCTACCGCGGCACCGGGGCGTCCGAGGGCGTGTCCGACCAGTGGGGTCCGCAGACCCGCGCCGACGTCCTCCACGTGGGTGACTGGATCGCCGCGCAACCGTGGGCGGGCGGACTCGTCCCCACCGGAGCGTCGGCCGAGGGTGCGTGGATCACCTACGCGCTCGAGCACCCCGCCGTGATCGCCTCACTGTGGGAGATGTCGTGCGCCGACGCTCTGCGGGGCTGCATCCGCACGGGAGGCGAACTGGCCGGTGGTGCCTTCGCTCTAACAGCTGGGATCGTCGAGGGCTACGCCCAGGGCGTGCCCCAGCGAATCCAGAACGGCTACGACACCAACCCCGATCCCGTCAGTCAGTGGACCGGGCAAACGGGCATCGCCCAACACGCCTACCTCGACGACACCTACACGGACTTCTGGCAGCAGCGCCTCGGCCTGCAGTACCTGGGTCGAATCCACGCGCCGGTCATGTACACGACCGACCTCTACGACTTCGTGCCCGAGGGGATGTACGTCGCCTACGAGAACACCGCGACGCAGTACCGCTGGTTGAACCTCGGTCTCGGCCACGCGTCCTCGGCGGCGGAGAGGACGGAGGGGACGCAGCTGCACGCGCTCATCGAGCGCCCGATCTCGCGCTTCCTCGAGCACTTCGCCCTCGGCGTCGACAACGGGTTCGAGCAGGACCAGCGGGTCACACTCGTCACCAACCTCGGCACCCCGAGCGGGTACGAGCAGGGGAACGTGCTCGTGCGCCCGGAGGCGGACTGGCCCCTTCCGGAGACGGCCTGGACGCGGCTCCATTTGGGATCGGGCGGGACCCTTTCAACCAAGCGCGTGTCATCCGCGACCGACATCTCGCCGCTGGCCACCCTCACCGCGCCCCGTGGTGAGCTCCGCACGGCGATGGTGGCCGCGAGTGCGGCGCCCGAGCCGTTCGGCACGCCCGCTCGTCAGCTCTATTTCGACGACCTCCGACCCGACGAGGCCATCGGCCTGACCTACACGACGAAGGCCCTCACCGCTCCCGTCGAGCTCAGCGGCCCCGTCGTGCTCCGGATCACCGCCGCGTCGACGGCGCCCGACTTCGACTGGCAGGTCCGGTTGACCGACGTCCACCCCGACGGCTCGAGCTCCTGGATCACCGACGGTCAGCTGCGAGCCAGCCTGCGGGCGATCGACGCGCAGCGCTCCCAGCGCGACGCGGCAGGCGACATCATCCGCCCCTGGTACACGTTCGAACACCACGAGAACGTCCCCATCGGCAAGAACGTCGAGTACCTCATCGAACTCGGTCCGACGTCGAATGTCTTCGCCGCCGGCGACAAGATCAGAGTCGACGTCCAGCCCGTCGCCGAGGGCTACGTCGACTCGGCGCGGACGGCGGGCGTCGGGGCGCTGCAGGTGCGCCTCGGCGGCGGGTCAGACTCGAGCGTCCTGCTGCCGCTCGTGGCGCACCGCTGCAACCTGGGCGCGCCAGGCCAGCCGGGTGTTGCCGTACCCGCCGACTGCGCGGGCGCTATCGGCTAACGGGCCTAACTCGCGAGCAGGTCGGTGAGCTTGCCGTCGTCACCGAAGAGATTGGACCGCCATTCGGCGATCAGTGCCGTGGTATCCCGGTCGTTCGGATGGAAGTCCCGCCGGTGGTACTGGAAGAGCTGACGAACCAGCCGCCAGCTCGTAAACGGCGAGCGAACGAGCCGCGACAAGTCGCGCAGCAGGCCCAACGGGTGGCGCCGGGCCTCCGGGTCCTTCGCGATTGAGATGAGCGTCCACGTGCCGGTCTCGAAGACGAAGTTGGCGTGGACGACCCACATGGCCGCCTTGCGCATCCGCTCGGTGCCGCCAACCGCGCGGTAGACGTCGAACGCCACCGCCTTGTGCTCGGCCTCCTCCAACGCGTGCCACATCAAGAGGTAGCGGACGGCGTCGGACTCGAGCTCGGCTCGGGCCTCAGGGTTGCTCAGCAGGGTCTCAGCGAGCGTGGCCGTGTAGTGCTCGAGCGCAGCGGTTACCGCGAGGTTGAACTTCGTGCTTTGGATGCGCTCGCGGAAACCGAGGGTCTTTCGGATGTAGACGCCGATCGCACGGGTCGGGTAGCCGAGCTTCTGGAGATGCTCATTGAGCACCCGATGTTCGCGGCCGTGCATCTCCTCCTGCCCAATGAACCCCTCGACGTCCTGACGCAGCTTGGGGTCCTGGATCTGGTCACGGACCCGCTTGACCGACCGAACGAAGTAATCCTCGCCGTCGGGGAAAACCGACGACATCACGGTGAACACGTGGCTGCCGAGAATGTTGCCCTCGGCGGCGAAGTACTTCGGCACATCCTTGACCCACTCGTCGAACTCCATGGGACGCTTGGGTACGGACCGTTCTGGAGATTGCGTCGCGACCATGTTGCATTTGTTCCCGGTCGCGGACCCGCGGAAACGGTTCAGCCGACTTCTATGTGGTCGAGATCAGCGGGCACGACGATCGTTCCGTCGAAGGCGTTCGCCGCTATCGCGCGCCACTCCCCCTCGCCACCGGGCGGGATCGGCGGAACGCAGTGCGTCAGCACGAGTGTCCCGACGCCCGCCCGCTTGGCCGTATCGGCGGCCTGCTCGACGCTCGAGTGGTAGTCGCAGACATCAGCCAGGCGAGCCACGCCGACCGCTCGAAGCAGCTCGTCGCGGATGACGGTGCAGACGAGCGCGTCCGCACCCTCAGCAAGTGCGTCGAGTCCGGCACACGGCACGGTGTCGCCGGCGAGGACCACGGCGTGGCCGTCGTGCTCGACCCGATACGCCACGGTGGGCGCGACGGGGCGGTGGTCGGTCGGAGCGGCGAGTACACACACCCCGCCCTCGTCGTAGACGACGCCCTCGGTCACTTCGCTGACGTCGACCCCCGGCTCCCAGGTCAGATCGTCGTGGTGTTCGAGCCGGTAGCCGATGTCGAGGCGGAGCGACGCCAGGATGCCGTCGACCACCTCCTGGGAACCGGGAGGACCGACCAGCGTCAGTGGCGACGGCACGAAGGACGTCACCCAGCGGGTCGTGATCACGTCGTTGAGGTCGGTGATGTGGTCGCTGTGCAGATGGGTGAGCAGCACCGCCGTGAGCTGGCCGGCGGCGATCCCGGCCGCCGTCGTCCGAAGCAGAACACCGCGACCGGCGTCGACGAGAAACGTCGCCGCACCGGCCTTCACGAGGGTCGACGGTCCGGCCCGGTTCGGATCAGGGATCGGGCTCCCAGTGCCCAGCATGACGACTTCGATGGCAGCCATGACCAAGTATTCACCGCCGCTAGTGAAATCCTCAGCGAGGCGGTTGCTTACGGATGGAGACGCGGGATGGGGCGTACGTCGTCGAATGACAGCGGCATGTCGATCAGTTCACGGTCCCGCAGCCGCCGCACGCGGTAGCCGTCGTCTTCGATGCTCTCGACGACGAACCCGGCGGCCCACCGGCCGTTGAACTGATTTCGCACTTCCACCCAGGCGCCCGGGGTCACGCCGGGGCTGGCGCTGCCGAAATCGCCGGCCATCACCGGCCTTCTTGGTCAGCACGATCGGACAGGGTCATCAACAGGGGATCTACCCGGCTCGGACCGCAGTGCCCCAGCGCCGAGTCGATTGCGAATTTCACGTCAGTCGTCTTCCGGCCGGGTGAATCGATGGCGTGCGTGGAGGTAGGGCTGCCGGAGCGAAGGGCAACACGCCAGCTTTGCCTGCCGGCGCGGCGCGGGCCGCCGCGCTGGCGGGCCTGGCCATCACCCTCGGCGCGTGCACCATCCCGCTGCCCTTCGGGAGCCCGGGCAAGGCGGATCCCGGACCGCCAAGAGCACCGGCGTCGCCGTCAGCGGTGTCGACGCCTGCCGCGGTCGCGGATGCAGCGGTGGCCGCGTGGCGACACGACGACGCCGCAGCCCTCGGTCGCTTGAGCACACAGACGGCGGCAGACGATCTGCTCAAGCGGCCGTTCCCGTCGCCGCCGCCCACACTGATCAACTGCCAGGCCAGAACCGTCCCCGGTACCGAAACGTGCCTGTTCACGAACGGCGCCCTGAACTTCACGCTGTTTGTCCAGCAGGACCAGCAGGCCGGCGGATGGGCGGTCGCCCGAAGCCGCTTCCTCCCCTGATTGGCGCCAGTACCCTTTTGGCAGACCGGGGAGTGGCGCAGTGGTAGCGCACCTGCTTTGGGGGCAGGCGGTCGGGGGTTCAAATCCCCCCTCCCCGACCAGCACTGCCTCGTTCTGGGAACGGGATTTGGAGCGGGTGACCGGAATTGAACCGGCGTAATCAGCTTGGAAGGCTGAGGCTCTACCACTGAGCTACACCCGCAGGATGCGCCCATCGTAGGGTCCGCGTGCTCGGCTGACGCACGCGGCATAGTCGTTCGGGCGGAAGCCGGCCCCGCGACCCACTCCGGAGGGACCACCTGAGACGCGATCTGACCATCGCGCTAATCGTTTTGATCGTGGGTGTCTTCGGCGCGGGCGTTGCGACGGTCGTGGCCCGCAACGGTGAGAGCAGCACGAACACGACCACGGCCGCCCCGCCGACGAGCACACCGACGCCGGTCAACACGACGCCGACGTCGCCGACGAACACCACGACGCGGACGACGGTCACCACCGTGCCGCTCACCCAGCCGCCCATCGGCGGCGGCACCACACCGGCCACAAGCGCGACACCAACGACCGCGCTCCAGACCCCCACCACGGCGGCGTCGGCCACGACGACGCCGACCACACCCGCCACCACCACCCCGGTGACCACACCGGCGACGACCGCGCCGTCAGCGACCACGGGGACGACGGCGCCCTCTAGTGGCCTGGCCACACCGGGCGCAGGCGAGGTGGCGACAGGGGGCACCACGGCCCGCACCGGCGGACCCAATCTGTTGCCTCCGGGGGTTGCGCTGCTGCTCGCCGGCGGGTTCTTCCGCCGGATCCGCCGCCGCTCTAGCCGGTAGTCGTCTTTCCGCGGCGTACGAACGAATCGTCGTCGAAGGTCAGCTTCTTCTCGAGGTGCACGATCGTGCCCGCCTCGGGTTTGGAGATGAACTTCACGGAGTCCACGAGGGCGCGCATGAGCTGGATGCCCCGGCCCTGCTCGGCCGACGTGTCGGCGTTGTCAAACCCGAGAGACGTCGAGTCAAAGCCGCGGCCGGTGTCGACCACCCGAATCACGCAGTCGTCTTCGTCGACCACGAGACTGACCTCATACTCGTCGCCCGGGCCCGAGTGCCTGAGAACGTTCGTGCACGCCTCCGTCAAGGCCACTGCGATGTCGTGCATGCAATCCTCGGCGACGCCGATCTCGTTCATGGCGTTGGTCGCGATGTGACGGCTCACCGGGATCGTCATTTCGTCCCGAGGCAGCGCGAGGGCGAGGGTGATCTGCACTACACGCTTCGTACCCGCGCTCTGCCTCGGACAATCACGTCCGTCCCGCAAGAACGGGGATGGCAGCCGCCATGTCGGGCTCGAGGTGCGAGGCGATGATTCCGGGCGGCCGGTGGGCCCGACGGCAACGGATGATCCCGTCGGGGGTCACCACCAGGTCGACCCGGAAATCGTGGCTGGTCTCGGGTAGGTCTTCGTCGAGCACCTGCACCGGATGCACGGTGGTGGCGACGACCGTGTCAGCGTCGACGGCGCCCGATTCCGTCAACAACGCGAACTCGATGTCCGAATAGCCACCCCCCTTGCCGATGCGCACGCCGCGCCGGTTCACAGCGACGGTTCCGCAGACGACGAGGTCGACGTGGGGGACGTCGGCCAGCGCAACGTGCACGCCCGCAGTCACCGCGCCCTTGATCGAGGCCGCCTTTCGCGGCGGACCGTCGATGCGCTCGGGATCGAGGAGAATGAACGGCTTTTCGTGTCGGAGTCGAGGCACGGCCATGTAGACCCGCTTGCCGTCGCCGAGCGCGGCGGTGCGCACGGGCAGCTGGGGCGAATCGGGGTTCGACTTGATCACCTCGGCCTCGCGCCAGGCGTCGAGCGACGCCAGACGGCGGGCCGCAGCTTCAGCGCCGACGAAGTTCGGAATGCGTCCTTCGGCGCCGGGAAACCGGGCCGCCCCGCTCTGGCGCAGCGCACGCCATACGCGTTCGCGGACGGCCTGCTTGTCAGCAGTCACGAGGGCCGCAGCGACGAGGCTCGACGAGCCAGGCGTGCGAACCCGAGCGTTTCGGCTGCGGCCGCGGCCTCGTCCAGCAGCTCCACGCCCTCGCCCCGTGTGGCCTCCGTACCGGCGAGCAGACCGCCGTACTCACACTGCGCGTGGGCGACGAAGGCGGGAGCGCGCATCGACGCTGCCAACTGCAAGGCGAGCAGGAAGTCGGCGGCGGCTTCGTCGGGTCGTCCCATCGTCGCCGCGAGCATGCCGAGGTACTGGGCGGCCGGGCCGTAGCAGCCGGCGGGCGGTGGGCCGACGACCACCACGCGGTTGGCGAAGGGGAGCAGGAGCCGGTGCAGCATGGCCGCCCGCTTGCCATCGCCGAGGGCCACGCATACGGGCGTGAGCAGGGTCATGCACACGGGCCAGCTGGTGTCGCGGGGCAGGTCCTCGAACTCGGAACCGGCGAGCGCGTCGAGTTGCTCGGCCGCTTCGTCCTTACGGCCGAGCTCGGCGCACACCAGTGCCATCGCCGCGCGCGCCGCGGGAAATTCGGCCGGCGCCTCACCGAGGATCTCGACCAGCGCGGGCTCCACCTCGGCCAGCCGGTCCTGCTGCCACCAGACCCAGAACATCTGCGCACCGAAGTACGCCGACGCCAGCTCGTTCTGCCGCTGCCCGGCCGCGAGCGCTTCGACGGAGAGGTGCTCCATGTCGTCGAACCGGCCGGCCAGGCCTGCGACCAGCGCGCTGAACATGTCGGCGTAGCCGATGAACAGCGGCTGTCGGAGCTCCCTGGCCAGCACCTGGTACCTCGCCACATCGGCCTGGAACGCCGCGGTGTCGCCCACCTCCAGCACGGCTTGCAGACGCCACGCGTACCCCTGCAGCTCGAGCTCGCGGTCACCCGAATCGCCGGCAAGTCTGATGAGCTCGTTGGCCGCCGCCACCCGCTCCTGGACCTGGTCGGGACCCCACAGGATGCTGTCCATCAGGCTGAGGGCCGAACCGAGGGCGACGCTGTCGCCCGCCTGGCGGGCCAGCTCCACCGCCCGCTGCGACAGCGGTGCCATACGCGAACGTTCGTCGGTGTACGCGAGCTCGAGAGCGAGCCGCGACAGGAGGCGGGCCCGCAGCCCAGCGTCTCGCTCGCCGAGGGCCTCGATCGCCTCTTCGAGGAGGGCGCGCCGCTCGCGGTCGACGGCGACGGGTGCCCGGCCGCCGCCGAGGTACCCGAGGGTGCCGATGAGCAGGGCGGCCCGACCCAGTTGATCGGCGTCGCCGACCTTGCGGGTCAGGGCAACCGCTCGCCACGCCACGTCGCGGGCTTGCTCCACCTCGCCGGAGCGGTTGAGCACGTCGGCCAGGGTGAGCAGAAGCTCGATCTGGCGGCGGACATCGGGCTCGTCGGCGAATTCCAGCGTCTGCAGGGCGCGCTGGTAATGGCCGGCGGCCTCCTCGTAGGCCACGGCCTCGGCCGCCCGCAGCCCTGCCCAGGCCGAGTAGTGCACCGCCTTCTCGACGGCACCGCCCGCGGCCGCCTCCGAGTAGTGAAAGGCGAGCGGGCCTAGCTGTGGGACGAGGTCCTCTTCGTGCAAGCCCTCGATGGCTTCGGCGACGCGCAGATGGAGGCGCACCCGCCGGACCGTGGCCAGTTCGTCATAGAGGGTCTGACGAACGAGGTTGTGCGAGAAGCGGAAGAGCCCGGGCCGCGCCCTGTCCTCGACGACGAGGCCGGCGGCGACCGCTTGCTCGACGAGATCGAGGAGGTCATCGCCCGACCAGTCCCCCACCCGCTCGAGAACCGGCAACTCGAACTCGACCCCCACCACCGCCGCGACGGCGAGGGCGCGGTTGCCGTTGTCGCCGAGGGACGAAAGCCTTCGACCCACGAGGTCCCGCACGCCTTCGGGCACGCCGACGTCGTCGAGACCCACGCCCGACGACCAATCGATGTCCGCGTGACGCTCGGCCAGGTGGTCGAGAAGCCCTTGCACGAAGAAGGGGTTGCCCTCGGTATGGCGGCGAAGGGCTTCTGCGAACGCAGGCGCCGCGGCTCGACCCGTCGCCCCGTAGACCATGGCGCCCACTTCCTCGTCGTCGAGGCCGCGCAGCGACAGGCGCTCGAAGCGGAGGTGCCGCCTGAGCTCGACCAGGAAGTCTGCGAGTGGGTGCGTGCGCGTGAGGCCGATTTCGCGGTAGGTGCCGACGGCGAGGATGGCCGCCGGTTCGGAGCGTGAGAGGACGTGACGCAGAAGAAGAAGCGTGGGTTTGTCGGCCCAGTGGAGGTCGTCGAGCACGAGCACCAGCGGCGAAGTGTCGGCGATCGCCTCGAGCAGGGTCGCCGTTGCCTCGTATAGCCGGTAGCGCTCGTGGTGCTCGCCGCGCAGCAGCGGCTGGGGCAGGCCCGGGAGCCGATCGGCGAGCTCGGGCACGAGCCGAAGGAGATCGCTGCCGCCGTCCCCTACCTGCTGGGCGAGGAGGGGTGCGGGACAGGACGCGACGTAGTGGCGGAGGGCCTCGACGAACGGCTGGTGCGGAACCAACGCCTCCTCGTCGCACCGCCCGAACAGGACCGTCGCTCCCTGGCTCTCCGCGCGCGCCGCGAGTTCCCGCGCCACTGATGTCTTGCCGATACCGGGTTCGCCGGTGAGGAACACCAGCTGGCGCTCACCGGTCCGGGCCCGGTCCCACGCAGCCTCGAGCGCGTCAAGTTCCGCGGCGCGCCCAACGAACGTCGACAGCCCGGAGGCGGGCAGCGCCGCTGGGGCCAGGTGACCGCCGGTGTCGGCCGGGCGCCACTCGAGCTCGAAACACTCGACATCGAACTGGTCGCCACCCTCCGGCTCCCACGGGCGGAATGAGTACTCGCGCCGGGCGTCGACCAGGCCCCGGACCACGCTGGACACGAGGACCTGGCCGTCGGCCGCCGCTCGGCAGAGACGCTGCGCGAGCACGACCTCGCTGCTCAGGTACTGCTCCTCGTCGGCGATCGGCTCGCCGGCGTGCAGGGCGACGCGGGGCGGCGACTGCCCTGCACCCGCCGGTCCGGCCGCGGCCCGCTGCACGGCCTGGGCGCAGGCGACGGCTTCGACCGCACTGGAGAACACGATGATGACGCCCTCGCCGAGCACCTTCAGCGCCCGCGACGGCGCCGCGGCGCGGCGCAACAGTTGCAGATGGGCGCGGCGCACGGCGTCGGGCGCGTCCAACCCGCCGGCGTCCGACGCCGGCTGGCTGAAGAGGAAGGTCACGGTGCCTCCCCCGGGCACCGGCGCTCCCGTCATGTCAGTGGTCGGGCTGCACGCGTTGCGCGAGGTCGTCGAGCAGGCGCCGGATCACCCGCACGTCACCCTTCATCACGAACTCGTCGACGTCCGGACTGTCGGCAGCCTGATGGCCGACGGGAGCCGCCGAGAACATGACCACCGTGCACTCGGGCCGGAGCTCCTTCACGTGGCGGGCGACGGAGAACCCACCGCCGCCCGGCAGCATGAAATCGACGATGGCCACGTCGACGGGGTGCTCGGTCGCGGCGTCTACAGCCTCGGTCAGGTTGGCAGCCGAGCGGACCTCCCACGTCGCCGCCGTGATCGCCTCGAGCAGCCGGACCATGTCGGGCCCGTCGTCGACGATCAGCAGCCGCGGTCGGCGGTCCTCTTCTGCCACCCCGCCAGTTTGTCCGTTTCCGCGGCGGTGCGCGGGTTCCCCCTCACGCGGCCGCGGATGTCACGATGGGTGCGTGGTTCGGAAGCCCGTGACCGTCGGAGGCGCAGCTATCGCCGTGTTCTTCGCCGCGGTCGTCGGCACCATCGTCGTCCTCGCGCAGGCCCTGGTCCGCCTGGTCGCCCGGCGCCACCGGTAACGCGTCAGGCCAGCAGGTCCTGGTACTCCGGGTGCTCGCGGATGTACCTGGCGATGAACCGGCACCGGGCGATGACCTTCAGCCCCTTCGAGCGCACGTCGTCGAGGGCGTCTTTGGCGAGGAGGCTCCCGACCCCGCGGCCCTCGAAGGCCTGCGGGACCTCGGTGTGAACGAACACGATGCGTCCCGGTCTGAGCTCGTAATAGGCGGCGCCGGCCAGCTTGCCGTCAATCTGGGCCTCGTAGCGGTCCTCGGCGGGGTTGTCGAAGACCCGCACGTGCTCGGTAGTCACGTCAGGAAGTGTTGCTCACGGTGACGTGACGCGACAGCGGGTCGACCGCGTAGTACAGGGCCGCCAGCCCGTGGAAGGCCAGCACCGCGTAGGCGCTGATGAAGGCGAGGCCGATGGCGACCGTGTACACGACGCCGCCGACCGCGAACGCGAGCGTTGCGCTGCGGCGCTCCGCTTCCGGAAAGCCTTCGTGGAGCAGGCGACGGCCGGTAGACGCGTACAACCAAAGCGCCGCCCAGAAGAGGGCGTTCACCGCCATCACCACTGAGTAGAAGATGGCCGCCGTCTGGGTGCCTTCACCCTTGCGGATCGCCTCACCGAGAATCCCGGTGGGGTACGGGATCAAGACGACCGTGAGCAGGAGCAGCTGGTTGAGGTACACGAACGGCCGGTCGATGCGCCCCAGGTAGCCGAAGACCGAGTGGTGGTTGAGCCACATGATGCCGATGACCAGGAAGCTGACGACGTAGGCCGCCAACGACGGCCAGCGGTCCCAGAGCTGGTGGGCCAGGTCCCGGTAGTTCGACGGCTGGGCGATGGTGAGGACGAGCAGCGTGATGGCGATCGCGAATACGCCGTCACTGAAGGCCTCGACCCGGGTCTTGTTCACCGCGGCCAGCATGACATCCCACGGTGTGGCCGATGTCTCGTTGACCGAAGGCCTCGAGGACGCTCAAGATAACAGCGTTAGCTTATCGCCGCTACGCTCACCCTCGGGGGGTCCCATGACACGGCTCGGGCAGTTCACCGTGAGGCGTCGGCGCCTCGTGCTCGTCGCCGGCTTGATCCTGCTGGTCGTCGCCGGAGTGGTCGGGGGAAGCGTCTCCAAGCACCTCTCCAACGGTGGGTTCGACGACCCCCACTCCGAGTACAGCCAGGCGGCCCGCGTCCTGCAGACCGAGTTCCACGCCGGCGATCCCAACGTCGTGCTCCTCGTCACGGCCAAGGACGGCAGCGTCGACAACCCGGCCGTTGCCGCCGAGGGTCTTCGCCTCACCAAGCAACTGGCCAGCCAGCCGTTCGTGACCCAGACGGCGTCGTACTGGACGTTGGGCTCGCCCCCGCCGCTGCGTAGCAACAACGGGCGCGGCGCCCTCGTGCTGGCCCGCATCAGCGGCACCGACGACCAGGTCATCAACCGGGTCAAGGACCTGGCGCCGACGTTCACGCAGGACAACACGCTCGTCAACGTGCGGGTCGGCGGCTACGCGCAGGTGTTCAATCAGGTGGGCAGCCAGATCCGCAGCGACCTCGAACGCTCGGAGGGCATCACCCTCCCCATCGTCATCCTGCTGCTCATCATCGTGTTCGGCAGTGTGGTGGCCGCCGGGCTCCCGCTCGGTGTCGGCGTCGTGGCGGTCATCGGCACGTTCCTCGTGCTACGCATCATCGCCGCGCTTACCCACGTGTCGATCTACTCGCTGAACCTCACGACGGCCATGGGCCTGGGCCTCGCCATCGACTACAGCTTGTTTGTCGTCTCCAGGTATCGCGAGGAGCTCCGCGCCGGACGTGACACCGAGACGGCCGTCGTCAGGACGGTGGAGACGGCCGGGCGCACCGTTCTGTTCAGTGCGTTGACGGTGGCCGCGTCACTGTGCGCCCTGCTCGTGTTCCCGCTCTACTTCCTGCGCTCCTTCGCCTACGCCGGCATCCCCGTCGTTGCGTTGGCGGCCGCCGGGGCCGTCGTCCTCCTTCCCGCGGCCCTGGCAACGCTCGGACCGCGCGTCGACAAGTGGGTGCTCTGGCACCACCAACCCAAGCCCGTCGGCGAGGGTGGTTGGCACAGAATCGCCATGGCCGTGATGCGGCGGCCGGTGGTGTTCGGCGTGAGCGTCGTCGCCATCCTGGTCGTGCTCGGCCTTCCGTTCCTGCATGTGAAGTTCGGCCTGCCCGACGACCGGGTACTGCCGACGTCGGCGACCAGCCGGCAGGTTCAGGACGACATCCGCCACCAGTTCTCGTCCAACGAGTCGGCGCCCCTCGAGGTGGTCGCGCCGAATGCTCCCGCCTCAGCGGCCCGCGATGCTTCGATCAACCAGTACTCGGCCCAGCTCTCCAAGCTCACCGGCGTCGCTCGGGTCGACAGCCTCACCGGCTCCTACATCGGTGGGCAACCGGTCGTCGGTCCCAACCCGTCATCGGTGCGCTTCGCCAACCCTCAGGGCACATGGCTCTCCGTCGTTCCCGGCGTGGAGCCGCTCTCAGCCCAGGGCGAACACCTCGTGCACGAAGTGCGTGACACCGCGGCGCCGTTCAGTGTGCTCGTGACCGGGCGCTCGGCGCAGCTCGTCGACTCCAAGCACTCGTTGGTCTCACGACTGCCGATTGCCCTCGGGTTGATCGGCCTCATCACCTTCGTCGTCTTGTGGCTGTTCACCGGCAGCGTGGTGATGCCGGTGAAGGCCCTCGTGCTCAACCTCCTCAGCCTGACGGCCACGTTCGGCGCCATGGTTTGGATCTTCCAGGAGGGCCACCTGTCGAATCTGCTGTCGTTCACGCCGACGGGCACGCTCGACACGTCGACGCCCATCCTCATGTTCTGTGTCGCCTTCGGTCTCTCGATGGACTACGAGGTCTTCCTGCTGTCGAGGATCAAGGAGGAGCACGACCGCACGCACGACAACATGCGCTCGGTGGCCGTCGGCCTCGAGCAGACTGGTCGCATCGTCACCGCCGCCGCGGCCCTGCTCGCCGTCGTCTTCATCGCCTTCGGGACGTCGGAGATCACGTTCATCAAGCTGTTCGGCATCGGCCTGGCCCTGGCCGTGATCATGGACGCGACCCTGATCCGGGCGACGCTCGTCCCCGCCTTCATGCGCCTGGCCGGCGAGGCCAACTGGTGGGCGCCGGCACCGCTGCGGCGCCTGCACGATCGCATCGGGCTCAAGGAGGCGGCGGCGGAGGATGACGGGGCCGCCGATGGTCTGGCCGCCGCCCTCGGCATCCATCCCGGTGCCCGGGTGGAGGTCGTGGGCGCGCTCGACGGGGCCCTGACGAGGGCGTTCGAGCGGGCAGGCGGAAAGGTCGTCCCGACTGCCGAGCCGCGGGCGACCGCGGACGCCGACGTCGTGGTGCTCAGCGCGCGGCGAGCAACGGACCTCGCCCGCCTCAGCGAGCTGGCCCAGCACGTCAAGACCGACGGCACGATCTGGGTCGTCCGCCCCGAGCACAATCTCGCCCGCTCGGTGCAGGCCCACGGCGAGGCCGCCGGCCTGACCGGTGGTCCCACCGTGACGCTGACCGACGAGTACGTCGGCGACCGTCTCGACCTGCGCCATAACGGGAACGGCAAGCAGTGAGTCGCGCCGCGCCGGCGAGCCGCACTCGTGCCCGCAGGGGCGAGGGCGAGCTGCTGCACACCGAGATCCTCGACGCCGCCGAGCGCCTGCTCATCGAGACCGGCAGCGAAGAGGCGGTGTCGATCCGACGCATCGCGGACGCTGTCGGCGTCACCCCGCCGTCCATTTATCTGCACTTCGCCGACAAAGAGGAGCTCCTCTTCGCCGTCTGCGAGCGTCAGTTCGAAGAGCTCGACCGGGTCACGGAAGAGGCGGTCGTCGGCATCGACGATCCTCTCGAGGAGCTGTACACGCGGGGCAAGGCCTACGTGCGTTTCGGGCTCGACCACCCCGAGCAGTACCGCATCCTGTTCATGCGCGGCGCGGACCACGCCCTGGACGCCACCGACGAGACACGCATCCGCAAGGCGTCGGCTTTCGACCATCTGATCGACACTGTCAACCGTTGCATCGAAAGCGGCGCGCTGCCGAAGGGCAGCGATCCCTTCGCCGTCGCCCTCGAACTGTGGTCGGTGGTGCACGGCATCACGTCGCTGATCATCTCGAAGCCGATGTTCGGCTGGCCCGACGCCGACGCCTTTACCGCCCACCTCCTCACGGCGACGTGCGCGGGGCTGGTCGCCGTGCCTCCCTTCACCCCGTCTCGGCGCCGCCGGTCCCGCCGCTGAGCTCGGGTGGCAACGACGCCACGAACTTCTCGATGGCGGCGTCGCAGCCTTTGCGGTCGCCGGTTGCGAGAAGGTCCAGCAGGATGCCGCGGGTGACGGCCAGTCCGAGGCGGGCCCAAGCCCGGGCGTCGCGCCTGCGCAGACCCATGCGCATGCCGAGCGCGGTTGCCGGCTCGAGCCACGAGTCGACCACCCCGTCGAGGAACGACCCCATGTGCGGCCGGCCCTGGAGGGCCTGCCCGTAGACCTCGAAGAAGAGGCGCTCGAAGGGCCACAGTGACGAGTCGGCGAGCGTTTGCCACATCGCTCTGAGCGCCTCCGCAGGGCTGACCGTCTCGTCGCTACCGAGGGCGAGCATGGCCTCTCGCTGGCGACGCTCGACCTCGTTGACGACCTCGACCAGCAGCCCCTCTTTGGACCCGAAGTGGTAGATGAGCATGCGGTGGCTGGTGCCCAGCGCCGCCGCCATCTGCCTGAGGCTCACGTCGCTCAGCCCGTTGGCGGCCGCGAAGTCGACTGCGCCGTCGAGCAGCGTGGCCCTTGTCACTGATCCTTGGGATTGCACGCTCACGTACCACATGGTACAACAGACGTACCACTTGGTACAGTAAAGGAGCGGGCCATGGCACAGCAGCACATCGACGAGCAGGCGTGGTCGCCCGCCAGCCCCGAAACCGTCTACGCCCTCCTGGCCGACGGGTCGTCGTGGCCGACGTGGTCGGGCATCGACTCCTTCGAGCTGCGCGAGCCCGGGGATACCGGCGGCGAGAGTCTGAACGCCGTGCGCGTATTCCGGACGGGACGGACGACGAGCGTCGAGCGCTTGGTCGAGCTCGTGCCGGGCCGGCGCTTGAGCTACGCCCTGCTCGAGGGGCTCCCGCTGTGGGACTACCGCGCCGACGTCGACCTCACCCCTGTCGACGCCGGCACCATGATCCACTGGCGCTCGACGTTCGAGGCCAAGCGTCCCGGCACCGGCCCGCTCTACCGCTTGGTGCTCTCTCGCTTCATCCGCAAGGCGGTGCGAGGGCTGGCCGAACACGCCGCCTTCGTGCGCGAAGCCGCCTAAGCCTTTTGACGGCTTAGCGAGCCGTGCGGCCGCGCCTCGTCAGGGCGTCGATCGTCACGGCAGCCAGCAAGACCAGCGCAGTGACGATGAAGCGGACGTACGCGCTGTAGCCCTGCAGGCCCATGCCGTTGTCGATGGCGGCGATCACCAGCCCACCGAGGACGGCGTGGGCAGGCTTGCCCCGTCCTCCGAACAGGCTGGTACCACCGATGACGGCAGCAGCGACCGCGTAGAGGACGAGAGTGCCGCCGTCGATCGACGTCGACACCGAACGAAGTCGTGAGGCGTAGACGATGCCGGCGATGCCGGCCGTGAACGAGGCCAGCGTGAAGCACACCGTCCGGATCACGGACAGATTCACGCCCGCCCGTCTCGCAGCCTCGGGGTTGCCACCGATGGCGTACACGTAGCGGCCGAACCGTGTGCGGCCGAGCAGGAACGTCCAAGCCACGAGGACGCCGAGCACGACGAAGATGACGTACGGCATGCCCTTGATCGGCGTGATGACGCCGCGATCGGTGTTGCAGATGAGCACCACGACGACGCCGGCCACGAAGACACCGACGATGCGCAGGATCGTGAGGCTGACGGGCGGCGCCACCAGACCGCTGGCCCGCCGCCGCGAGTCACGCACCCACGTTCTCAGTCCGTAGAGCACGACAATGACGAGGGTCACGATCCAGCTGGCCGCCACTGTCAGCTGACCGCTCGTGATGTTGTTGATGACTTTGTCGCTGATCGGGACGACGCCGCCCTGGCCGAGGATCAGCAGCATCACACCCTGCCAACCGAGCAAGCCGGCGAGCGTGACGACGAACGAGGGCAGTCCGATGCCGGTGATCAGCAGTCCGTGGAAGGCGCCGATGGCGGCGGTGACGACCAGTGCGACGAGGATCGCGGCCCACCAGGGCCAGTCCGTTCCCTGTTTGAGGAGCTCGGCCATGACCACGCCGCCGAGACCGGCGACGAAACCTGACGACAGATCGATCTCACCGAGAAGGAGGACGTACACCTCCGACATCGCCAGCAGCATGTAGACCGCGCCCTGGATCAGGAGGTTGACCAGGTTTCCGGCCGTCAGGAACTTCGAGTTCAGCGACTGGAAGAGGATCGAGATGATGATCAGGCCGGCGATGACCGGCAGCGCTCCCGCGTCTCCGGAGCGCACCCGGGCAACCCAGGCCTTGACGTACTCGCCGAAGGTCTGGGCCATGAGCTCGGGGGCCACGGCCATGGCCGCCGCGTCCTTCGTCGGCTCGGTCAGCTCCTCGACGGCGGAGACCTGCGGGTCGTCAGTCGTGGGCACCGCCGCTCCCACTCGGTCCGTCGGAGAGTCGCGTCGACGTTCCCGTCGTCATGATGTCGACGACGGTCGGTACGTCGAGCTCGGACGCGGGACGGATCGCGGCCATGCGGCCGAGGAACATGACGGCGATCCGATCCGCGACCTCGAAGACGTCGTTCATGTTGTGCGACACGACCAGGACGGCCAGACCCTGATCAGCCAGGCGACGAATGAGGTCGAGCACGTTGCGCGTCTGCGCCACGCCCAGGGCCGCGGTGGGCTCGTCCATTATCACGAGCTTGGAGTTCCACAGCACGGCCTTGGCGATGGCGACCGATTGGCGCTGACCGCCCGACAGCGACGCCGCGGGCTGACGGATGGAGCGGACGGTCGTGACCTGCAGGGAGGTCAGGGTGTCGCGCGCCTTGCGCTCCATGTCCTCCTCGTCGAGGGCGAAGTGCTTGGTGACCTCTCGTCCGAGGAACATGTTCTGGACGATGTCGAGGTTGTCGGCCAGCGCCAGGTCTTGGTACACGGTCTCGATGCCGAGCGCAGCCGCATCGCGGGGCGAGCGGATGTGCACCGGTCGTCCCTGCCACAAGATGTCGCCCCCGTCGTGGGGGTGGATGCCGGCGATGACCTTGATCAGCGTCGACTTACCGGCGCCGTTGTCACCAACCAGCGCCGTCACCTGACCGACGGGCACGTCGAGGTCGACGTCGGTCAGCGCCCGGACCGCACCGAATCGCTTGCTGATCTTCTGGAGCCGCAGGAGAGGCATGGCTGGATCGCCAGCCATGGCCTCCGCTGCGCTTGCCATCGGGGTTACTTGATGCCGTTCGCCGTGCACGCAGCCTGCGTGTCGGCGACGCAGATGTCGGCAACCTTGACGGCGCCGTCCTTGACCACCGTCGACGCCATGTTGCCGACCGTGACCCACGTCGGCGTCAGGTACACGGACTTCACTTCAGTGTTGTTCGAGGTGTCCTTGGTCGTGGCGTTCACCAGGCCCGTCGGCGGCGTCTGCCCGGCCCGCAGGTACAGGGCGAGGGCGGCCGCCGCCTGGGCCTCGAGGTAGATCGGCTTGTAGACGGTGCCGCACTGATAGCCCTTCAAGATGTTCTGGAGACCGGACTTGGACGCGTCCTGGCCGGTCGTCGGGAACGTCTTGGGCTTGATCTGCTTGCTCTGGAGGTAGGCGATGACGGCGTTGGCGTTGTCGTCGTTGGGAGTCACGACCGAGTTGATGTTCGGGTGGGCCGTGTACTGCTGAGCGAACGTGGTCTGCGCCACCGAGGGTGTCCACGTCCCGGCCGGCTCACCGACCTTGACGTAGGTCCCGTTCTGGAACAGCGGGTTGAGCACGCCGTTGTACCCCTGGGCGAACAGGGTGGCGTTGTTGTCGGTGGGATCGCCGTCCATCACGAGCACATTGGGCTTGGAGACGTTCCAGTCCTTGACGCAGTCGACGAAGCCCTGGCCGATGAGTGAGCCGACCTTCACGTTGTCGAAGCTGATGTAGACCCGGTCGGGCGGGCCGCCCTTGGTGAGGCGGTCGTAGTCGATGACCTTCACGCCCTTGGAGATGGCGTTGTTCTCGATGGCGGCGCCACTGCCCGAGTCGAGGGGGTCGACGATCAGGACGCTGGCGCCCGAAGTGATGTCGGCCTCCGCCTGGGTCTGCATGGTCGAGGCGCTGCCCTGGGCGTTGTCGACCTTGAACTGGGTGAAGCCCGCCGTCTGGAAGGCCTTGATGAGGTAGGGCGCGTCGAAAGAGACGTAGCGGGCCGATGTCGTCGTGTCGGGCAGGAGGACGCCCACCAGACCCTTGCCTTGCGTCGCCAACCCCTTCAGCTGAGTCATCGCTGAGAAGTCGGGACTGAAGGAGGCGACGGTGATGTTCACGCTCTTTCCGCCCGCGGCGGTGGTGGCCGTACTGGAGGATTTGCTCGACGAGCCTCCACAGGCCGCGAGCGCAGCTCCGACCAGGACGACGGCGGCGAACGCCGACACCCGCTTCAATGAGACCTTCATCCCTGCCTCCTTCGACCGCGGATGAGAAGAGCCTCCCACAGATGTCGGCGCATTTCTCAGAGGAATAGCGACGGTCCGGCATCCGTTTTTCTCTCTGATCGGAGGCTTACCCATGAAGGTCAGAAGTTCACTGAAATCTTTGAAGCAGCGGCCCGGATCGACGGTCGTACGCCGGCGCGGGCGCACATTCGTTCAGAACCGGCAGAACCCGCGGTTCAAGGCGCGGCAAGGGTGACGCTCGAGGGCGAGTACGTCCCCAGTCCGGCGGGGTGGGTCCGGGACCAGGTCGAGGCCTACGAGCGGTCCGGCGGGACGGAGGCCAACACCCTCCGGGACACCGGGTTGCCGGTGGTCATCGTCACCATGATCGGCAACAAGTCCGGCAAGGTCCGCAAGATCGCCCTCATGCGCGTGGAGCACCATGGCGAATACGCACTGGTCGCCTCGAGGGGCGGCGCTCCGAAGCACCCGGTGCGGTACCACAACCTCAAGGCCAACCCTGACGACGTCACGATCCAGGACGGCGCCGAGCCGTTCCCCGTGCACGTCCGGGAGGTAACCGGCGACGAGCGGGCAGCATGGTGGGAGCGCGCCGTGGCTGCTTATCCGCCCTACGCGGAATACCAGGAGCGGACGGAACGAACCATCCCGGTGTTCGTCGCTTCGCGCTCCGGCTGAACAATTGCGTTTGTGCCGGGCCCGTCAGCGGGGAATGCTGAGGCCATGGCAAACAGTGTTGGACTGCACGAGCCGGTCGAATGGCTGAACTCCGACGTCATCGACCGTCACCGCGCGATCACCTCGCTCCAAGAGGAGCTCGAGGCGGTCGATTGGTATGACCAGCGAGTAGCGGCGACCGACGACGAGTCGCTGGCCGAGATCCTCGCCCACAACCGCGATGAGGAGAAGGAGCACGCGGCGATGACGCTCGAGTGGCTCCGGCGCAAGGACCCCGCCTTCGACGCGGTCCTGCGCACATACCTCTTCACCGAGCTGCCGATCGTCGAGGTCGAGCACGAGGCTGAGGCCGAAGGCGGCAGCGCGGGCGCGGCGCAGGGCGGCGACGGCTCGCTCGGCATCGGCTCGCTGAAGGAGACGCACTGAGCATGGACCATCTCCTCCGACATCTCGCCCCCGTCTCCGACGCGGGCTGGGCCGCTATCGAGGCCGAGGCCAAGTCGCGCATCACGACGTTCCTGGCCGCCCGCAAGCTCGTCGACTTCGAAGGCCCGTTTGGTTGGGAGCACTCGGCCGAGAACCTGGGTCGCGTCGAGAGCGTGTCCGGTCCGGTCGACGACGTGCAGACGCGGCTTCGGAAGGTCATGCCCCTCGTCGAGTTGCGCGTCCCGTTCACCGTTTCCCGCGCTGAGCTCGACGACGTCGACCGCGGCTCGGCCGACGCCGACTTCGGCACCCTCGACGTGGCCACCGCCCGGCTTGGGTTGGCCGAGAACACGGTCGTGTTCCGTGGCCACAGCGGTGCCGGGATCGAGGGACTGCTCGACTCCAGCTCCCATCCGTCGGTCCGGCTCGAGGATGACCTCGGGCGCTATCCCACGTTCGTCGCGAAGGCGGTCAACGTGCTGCGCGAGTCGGGTATCTCCGGTCCGTACGGTCTCGCCATAGCGCCGGCCGGCTACACGGGGATCATCGAAACGACCGAGCACGGCGGCTATCCCCTGCTCGACCACCTCCACCAGATCCTCGGCGGGCCCGTCGTGTGGACACCGGGCATCGACGGCGCGGCAGTCCTCAGTCTCCGAGGTGGCGACTTCGTCATGAACGTCGGCCAAGACATCTCGATGGGCTACCTCTCCCACGACGCCGACGACGTCACTCTCTATCTCGAAGAGAGCCTCACCTTCCGCGTCCTCGAACCCGACGCGCTGGTCGTGGTGTCGCCCTAGGTCACACAGAGAGCGGGCCGCGTCCGCCCACGTCGATCAGCTGCCGGCGAAGACTCCGGAGTAGAAGTTCTCCGCGTTGTTTTCGCCCGTCAGTCGGTACACGGACAGGAGGGTCGCCTGACCGGGGGGTCCCCCGTTGACCGATCCAATGCACGTCAGCACCGATACGGCCGGATCGCTTACGGGGAGCCCCTTCGAATTCGGGCTGATCGCTCCCCTCCACTGGCCCGAGCAGGTCGCGCTCAACGTGCCCGTTGTCGATGTACCGGTGAGGGCAAACGGTGGAATTGCCATCGAGGCGGAAAACGTCCGCACAGCGGCTATCCCCGATGCTCCCCCACGAAAGACCTGGGTGCCGAACGTGATCTGGCCCTGGAAGCCAAAGATCATCCCGCCGAACAGCTGCGGCGCCACGTCGACGCCCGTAGTGCCGGCGCTGAGAGGCACAGCCGGAAGCCCTGAACCCGGGGGGACCAGATTGGACGGCACCTCGACGCAGGTGCCCTTCGGATCCAAGCTGCGGCTGCTGATGCACACGCTCAACAGGCCGTTCACGGGCGGTCGGTTGACGATCACATTGAGGCCCACGAGTGGGGTTGCCGCTGACGCCGACGACGGTCCCACAATCGCCGCCTTGCTGGCCATCACAAGAACAAGGACAACCAGTCGTTGCGCCGCCACCAGCGCACGCCGCCGCAAGAAACCTTGAAAAAACAGGGGTTTTGGGCTTGAACACCGGGAACACACGTTCTATAATGACGTTGCTGTAATTCACTTCCCCGCTCGGCAGGCCTCCGACTGATTTGTAGGATGCGGTGCTCCAAGAGCTGCAGGGAATGGTCAGCGACCTCGGCGCCATGTTGGGCTCGGTCGACCCTGCGCTGTTGCACCCTGCCGATGCGGTGCGAGTGCTGGATGCCGCCACCGACGTCGAACAGCGTGCGGCGTCGTTGAAGACACTGGTGGCGGCGCGTGCCGCCGAAGGCGGCCAGTGGGCCCGGGACGGTTATCGCTCAGCCGAGGAGTGGCTGGCCAAGAAGGGCGGCACCTCCTATGGCCAGGCCGCGGGAGCGCTCAACGCCTCGGAGAAGCTCAAGGACCTGCCACAACTGGAAAAGGCCGTGCGCAAGGGACAGCTCTCGGGTCCCCAGCTCAACGAGCTGGCCGGCGCAGCCACACCCGACAACGAGACCAAGCTCTTGGAGGCGACCAAGCGCCAGAGCTTCAAGCAGCTGCGCCGCACCTGTGCCAACGAGAAGGCCTCGCAACGTTCCACCGACGCGGACGAGGCCCGCCACGCCCGCATCCACCGCGAGCGCTACTACCGCTCCCACACCGACGCCGAGGGTGCCTACTGCTTCGAGGGCAAGGCCACCGCCGCGGTGGGCGCCCGCATCGAAGCCGCCATTTCCGCCGAGGCCGACATCATCTTCAAGGCCGCCCGCGCCGAGGGACGCACTGAGCCGCTGGGCGCCTACCGCCTGGATGCCCTTGAGCAACTCGTCTGTGGCGGCGGTGCGAAGGTCGACACCACGGTTGTCATCCGCGTGGACGAGTCACGTCTGCGCGGCGAAGAGGGCGTGTGCGAGACGCCGGGCACCGGACCGGTGCCGGTGTCAGAGGCCATCGGGGCCATCCTGGCCGGCGCCTTCGTCAAGGTCGTCGCCCACGACGGCGTCAACATCTCGGCGGTGTCTCACCCCGGACGCCACATCCCCGAGGTGGTGCGCACCGCCATCCACGAACGCGACGGCTACACGTGTGTGCGTCCGGGCTGTGGGGCCACCACCAAGCTGCAGATCCATCACTGGGTGACCGACTACGGCAAGCAGGGCCCCACCGCGTATTGGAACCTGGCCAGCGTCTGTCCCCACGACCACGACCTGCTCACCCACCGGGGACACCGCCTCGAGGGCGGGCCTGGCAACTGGACGTGGATCCCGCCGCCTCCGTAAGACGCGGATCCGATCTCAGCGGGCGCGCGCCGATCGATTGCTAAGCGGCGGTGTTGAGGGCGGCGTCGAGCCAGCGGCGCAGCGCTGACTCGGGGGCGGCGCCGATCTGGCGGTCGACGACTTCACCGCCCCGCATCAGCAGGAGCGTGGGGATGCTCTGGGCGTTGAACCGCCGGGCCAGCCCGGGCGAGTCGTCGACGTTGACCTTCACGAGCTTCACCTTGCCGGCGTAGCTGGCCGCGAGGCTCTCGAGGACCGGGCTCACCATGCGACATGGCCCGCACCACGGGGCCCAGAGGTCGACGATCACCGGGAGCTTCGATTTCTCGGCGACGCCCGCGAAGTCGGCGTCGGTGGCGTCAGCGATCCACGCCAGCGGTTCGTGGCACTCGGCGCAGCGCGGCGTACCCGTCGCAGCCGCGGGCGTCCGGTTCTTCTTGCCGCAGTTGAGGCAGGGCGTGATCACAACAAGAAGAACGTCATGGAAGGCCTAAGGCTTCCCGCGCCCCCGGCGGCGGGCCTTCCGCGAATGCCCCGGCGGCGACCAGCCGCTATCGGCCGGGTTGATCGTCGTGCCCGGCGGGACGAGCTCGTCGATGCGGTCGAGGATGTCGCTGTCGAGGCGGGCGTCAGCGCCGGCCAACAGGTCGGTCATCTGCTCCATCGTCCGCGGGCCGATGATCGCCGACGACACCGCCGGGTGCTCCAACACCCACGCGATCGCCAGGTGGGTCAGCGACATCCCCGCGTCGGCCGCGACCTTGAGCAGGTCTTCGACAAGATCGAGCTTGCGCTGGTTCTCCGGGCGGTCGTAGTCGAAGCGGTCGGGGACGCGGGCGGCGCGCCCACCGCTCGGCAGGTCGGTCCCCCGCCGGTACTTCCCCGTGAGCCAGCCGCCGGCGAGCGGGCTCCACGGGATGACGCCCATGCCGTACTTCTGGCACGTCGGCAGCACGGCCGTCTCGATGGCGCGGGCGAAGATCGAATAGGGCGGCTGCTCACAGCGGAAGCGCTCGCGGCCGCGCCGCTCAGCCGTCCACTGCGCCTCCACGATCAGCTCGGCCGGATACGTCGAGCTGCCCGCGATCCTGATCTTGCCCTGCTGCACCAGATCGGTGAGGGCACCCAGCGTGTCGTCGAGGTCGACGGTCGGGTCCGGACGGTGGGCCTGGTAGAGGTCGATGTAGTCGGTGTCGAGCCGGCGCAGGCTGTTCTCGACCTCCTGCATGATCCAGCGGCGGGACGCGCCGCGCTGGTTGGTGTCCTCGCCCATCGGGGCGACGAACTTGGTGGCCAGCACGACGCTGTCGCGCCGACCCTTGAGCGCCTTGCCGACGATCTCCTCGGACTCCCCCGCCGAGTACACGTCAGCCGTGTCGATGAAGTTGATCCCGGCGTCGAGCGCGGTGTGGATGATGCGGATGCAGTCGTCGTGATCGCGGTTGCCCCACGCGCCCAGCATCATGGCGCCGAGGCAGTAGCGGCTGACCTGGATCCCGGTCGTGCCGAGCGTCGTGCGTTCCATCAGAGGATCGCCCCCTTGATCTTGAGCTCGATGAGCTCGTCCATGTCGTAGCCGACCGACTGCAACACCTCGTCGGTGTGTTCGCCGTGCCCCGGGGCCCGCGTCAAGTCGGGCGGCGTCTCGTCGAACTGCAGGGGCGACGACACGATGCGGAACGTCGTGCCGTTGTCGAGCGTGATGTGGCCGACGTAGCCGTTCGCCAAGGCTTGCTCGTCCTCGATGAGCTCACCGGGCGTCTCGACCGGCTCCCACACGCCCTCGGCGTTGTTCAGGATCTGGCGCCACTCGTCGAAGTCCTTCTCGGCGAAGATGGCATCGAGGGTCGCCACGCACTCCCGGCGGTTCTCGAACCGGGCGGCGGCGTCCTTGTACTTGGGATCGTCGGCCAGTTCGGGGTGGCCGACGACGGTGACGAAGTCGGGCCAGAACCGGTCCGACTGCAACATCATCAGCGTGATGAAGCGCCCGTCCTTGGTGCGATACATGTTCATGATCGGGTTCGGCACGTTGTCCCGGGACCCGCCCGGGATCTGCGTCAGGCCGAACAGACCGGCAGCCAGGATGTTGGCACCCGTCGCCCACATCCCGAGCGCGAGCAGCGACGAGTCAACGATCGTCCCCTCACCGGTGCGCTCGCGGTGGAACAGCGCCGCCGAGATGCCGCCTGCGATCGTGAGCCCGCCCATCAGGTCGCCGAACGCCGCGAACGGCTGGTTCAGCGGCCACTCGCGGTCCGAGGGCGTGGCTTGCGCGGCGATCACCCGGCCCCAGAACGTGCTGCCGTCGTAGGCGCCCTTGTCCTTCTCGGGACCACGCTCACCGTGGCCCGAGCCGCGCACATAGATGATGTTCGGATTGGCGGCCCGGATGTCCTCGACGTCGACACCCAGCTTCTTGCGCAGCGGCGGGAGGTAATTGGTGAGGAAGACGTCGGCGGTCGCCACCAGCTTCATCAGCGCCTCGCGACCCTCGGGTGACTTGAGATCGATACCGACGCTCTTCTTGCCGCGGTTCGGCAGCTCGATCATGTAGTCGACGTCGCCCGGCCCCTTGGGCACGAGCCCCATCGCCGACAAACCCCGCTGCGGGTCGCCGGTCACCGGGTGCTCGATCTTGATGACCTCGGCACCCCACTCGGCAAGGACAGCGCCTGCGGCGGGCACGAAGGTCCATGACGCCACCTCCACGACTCGGACACCGTCCATCACTCCGGCCATGCGTGATCAGCCCTTCCTTGGTCTTGGCTCTCCCCGCATTGCTATCGCGCTAGACGATCCGCGCCGCGTGGCCCTCCCAGTAGCGGTCGCGCAGCAGACGCTTGTAGAGCTTGCCCGTCGGCAGCCGGGGTAGTTCGTCCTCGAAGTCGATCGACCTCGGACTCTTGTAGTGGGCGATGTTCTCTCGGCAGAAGGCGATCAACTCGCGTTCCAGCTCTTGCCCGGCTTCGACACCCGGCATGGGCTGGACGATGGCCTTCACCTCCTCACCCAGGTCGTCGTTGGGTACGCCGATGACAGCCGCGTCCATCACCTTCGGGTGGGTGATCAGCAGGTTCTCGGTCTCCTGCGGATAGATGTTCACGCCACCTGAGATGATCATGTAGGTCTTGCGGTCGGTCAGATAGAGATAGCCGTCGTCGTCGAGATAGCCGACGTCGCCAACCGTGCTCGCGTCGCCCGCCTCGTTGCGTGATTCGGCCGTCTTGTCGGGGGCGTTGAAGTACTCGAAGTTCGTTGACCCCTTGAACCAGATGGTGCCGGCCGTCCCGGTCGGGCACTCGTTGCCGTCCTCATCGAGGATCAAAATCTCGCCCACCAGCTTGCGACCGACGGTGCCCGGATGGGCCAGCCACTCCGCCGAGTCGCACCACGTGAAGCCGTTGCCTTCGGTGGCCGCGTAGTACTCGAGGATGATCGGCCCCCACCACTCGATCATCTGCTGCTTCACGGGAACCGGACACGGGGCGGCGGCGTGCACGACGGCCTCGAGGGACGATACGTCAGCCGCCATCCGAACGTCCTCGGGCAGCTTCAATAGCCGCGAGAACATTGTCGGCACCATCTGTGAGTGGGTGACGTGGTGGCGCTCGACCAGCTCGAGGAACTGGGCGGCGTCGAACTTCTCCATGACGACCGCCGTGGCGCCGAGACGCAGGGCGGCCGACACACTCGCCTGCGGCGCCGAGTGATAGAGCGGCGCGGGCGAGAGGTACGTCATCCCCTCCCGGAACCCGAAGAGCACCTTGATCCCGGCCATCAAGGGCAGCGGGTCGGCGGGGTTGAACTCGGGCAGGGGCCGCAGGATGCCCTTGGGCTGGCCGGTGGTGCCCGACGAATAGAGCATGGCTGCGCCGAGCTTTTCGTCGACGACGGGCTCGGCCGGGTACTTGGCCGTCACCTCTTCATAGGACTCCCATGGTTCGCCGGGGCTGTCGGCGTCGACCATCAGCCAGCGCTCCACGTTGGGGCAGAGCTGCGGCAGGTCCTTGGCGACGTGCGCCAGGGCCGCAGAGCTCACGACGACCCGAGCCTGGCAGTCGTTGACGATGTAGGCGGCCTCGGCCGGTGCCAGATACGAGTTGATGCACGTGTAGTAGAGGCCTGTCCGCTCCGCGCCCCCCTCGCACTCGAGCAGCTTCGGGTTGTTCTCCATGAAGAAGGCCACATGGTCCAGGCGCTTCAACCCCTGATCCCTGAGCAGCTGGGCTACCCGGTCGGCCGCGGCCTCGTACTCGGCGAAGGTCAGCGTCCGCCCACTGTTGGCCATGATGATCGCCGGCCGGTCGGGAGTGGACGCCGCGTACTCACGTGCAAACACGGCGGAAACCTACGCCCAGCCAGACCTTGGTGCGAGCCCCGCGCGGAAGGGGGGCCGCCAGGAGAACGCTTAGGCGGCCCTGCGCTGTTGCTGGAACACCTTGACCAACGTCGAGCAAAAAGCGTCGAGGTCGTCCGGCTTGCGGCTGGTGATCAGGACGTTCGGGCCTCCGGTGCACACCTGCACCTGCTCGTCGACCCAGGTGCCGCCTGCGTTGCGGATGTCAGTCTGCAGACTGGGCCATGAGGTGAGTGTGCGACCTTTGACGCGATCGGCCTCCACCAAGGTCCATGGGCCGTGGCAGATCACGGCACCCGGCTTGCCGGCGTCGATCAACCCTCTGATGAAGCTCACGCCGGCCTCGTCCATCCGCAGCTGGTCGGGGTTGGCGACGCCACCCGGGAGGACGAACGCGTCGTAGTCGTCGACCTTCACCTCGCCGGTCGTGTGGTCGACCGAGAATGTGTCGGCCTTGTCGAGGTGATTGAAGGCCTGTGCCTCGCCCGACTTGGGGGCGATCAGCTCGGGTGTGCCGCCTGCCTGCTTCACGGCGTCCCACGGCCTCTGCAGCTCGACCTGCTCGATGCCCTCGTTGGCGACGACGAACGCCACCCGCTGTCCCTGAAGCTCTCCAGCCACGACTGTCCTCCTTGCGCGTACTGCCTCCCTTACGCGCTACCCGATGGGGTCCGAGATCAATCGTGGATTGACATACGGTCGACCCATGAAGAAGTCAGTGCGTTTAGGCGACGTCGAGGTGCCCCGCATCGGCCTCGGCACCAACCGCCTCTCGCACACCCGCGAGCATGAGGCGTTCATTCGCGACGCCGTCGGCGAAGGCCTTGCCCACATCGACACCGCCCACCTGTACGCGGGCGGCGAGAGCGAGAGCACAATCGGAGCCGCACTCTCGCCCGTGCCCGGCGACGTCGTCGTCGCCACCAAGGGCGGCTACGCGCCCGGCGAGGGCCGGCCCGACGTCTTGAAGGCGCAGATCGACGAGAGCCTGGAGCGCCTGCGGGCCGACACCATCGCCCTCTACTACCTCCACCGCGTCGACCCGGAGACGCCGCTCGAGGACAGCCTCGGCGCCATCAAGGAAGCCGTCGACGCCGGCAAGGTCCGCCACGTCGGCATCTCCGATGTCACCGTCGAGCAGATCGAACGGGCGCGCGCCGTCGTGCCCGTCGCCGCCGTGCAGAACCACTACAGCCTCACCGAGCGCAAGTACGAGGAGGAGGTCGACTACTGCGAGCGGGAGAACGTTGTGTTCGTCCCCTACTTCCCGCTACGCCACGGCGGTCCGTCCGCGCTCGAGTCCATCGCCCGACAGCGCGGAGCGACTCCCTCGCAGATCGCGCTGGCGTGGCTCCTGCGGCGCTCACCGGTCATGCTGCCCATTCCAGGAACGTTGTCGATCGAGCACGCCCGCGAGAACCTCGAGGCTCTCGAGATCGAGCTCACCGACAAGGAGTTCGAGGAGCTCTCTTGATTTCAACGCGGGGCTGATCGTCAGGCGCCGCCCTGAAGCGCCTGTTCCACGCGCCCCGAGCGGGCGCCGGCGCCGAGATAGGACTCGATCACCAGCGGATCGTCCCGCACCTGTTCGGGCGTGCCCTCGCTGATGATGCGACCGGCCTGCAGGCAGTAGAGGCGGCCGCACACACTCATGGCGACGGACATGTCGTGCTCGATGAGCAGCACGCTCGCGTCCAGCTGGCGGCGCACGTCAAGCAGCAGGGGGCCGAAGGCCTCGGCCTCGACCTGGGCCAGACCCGCCGTCGGCTCGTCGAGGCACAGCACCCGCGCGCCGGTGGCCACGAGGCAGGCAAGTTCCACGACGCGGCGCGTCCCCGTTGACAGCTCGCTGACGTAGAGGTCGGCGAACTGGCCGAGGCCCAAGAAGGCGATGAGGTCATCGGCCCGCGACCTCTTGGCGCGGTCCGTGCGTCGTGCGCCCGGCAAGCCGAGCAGCACCGACGGGAGCTTGGCCCGGTCGTGTGCCTCGTAGGCGAGCGCCACCGTCTCCCGGACGTCGAGGTCGCCGAACAGCTCGGCGCCTTGGAACGTGCGTCCAAGCCCGAGGCGGGCCCGCCGGGCGGGCGGCATCGTCGTGACGTCACGCCCGAGGATCGACACCGTCCCGTCGCTACGAACGAACCCGCCGATGGCGTTCATCACCGTCGACTTGCCGGCGCCGTTGGAGCCGATCAAACCCACGATCTCACCGGCGTCGACATGCAGGTCGACCCCGTCGACGACGGCCGGACCCCCGAAGCGCACGGCGAGGCCGCGCACGTCGATCGCCCTCGTCGATGCCTCAACGGTGATCGTGGTCGCTTCACGCGGACGCAGAACCGTCGGCGCCGGCAATGCACCGGCGCTCGCCGCGTCTTCCGACTCCTCCGCCGTCCGGTGAACCAGGCGGTTGATGATGCGGTCCCGCCCGTCGGCGAGAACCTGCGCCAGACCGCCCGGGAAGAAGAGGAGCACGCCCAGGATGCCGACGCCGCCGGTGAGGAGGGCCACGTTGCTGTTGTTGCCGAACAGCACGGGGATGCCGACGACGAACAGGGCCCCGAGGACGGCACCCGTGACCGAGCCCAGGCCTCCGATCACCACCATGGCGACCGCCTGCAGAGACTCGCCGGCACCGAACCGGTCCGGGCCGAAGGTCACGTAGAGCCCGGCGAGCAGCCCGCCCGCCAGGCCGGCGATCGTCCCCGAAATCGCGAAGGCGGTCAGCTTGACCCGCGCGGGCGAGAGCCCGAACGCGGCGACCGAGCGCTCGTTGTCTCGGACGGCCACGAACGATCGCCCGAAGCCACTACGTCGTATGCGGGCGACGGCGAGCACGATCACCACGAGCGCGATCAAGGACAGTGCGTAGTACGTGCGCTGCGGCGCCAGGGAGAAGCTGCCGATGACGGCACGGGGCAGCTGCGCGCTCTGATCCGCGCCGACGAAGATCGAGCGCGACAACAGCCACGACCGCGTCGCCACGGCGAACGCGAGTGTCGTCACGGCGAGGAACATCCCCGGTATGCGCAACGCCGGCGCCCCGACAACCAGCGCGGCGAGGCAGCCGACGGCGGCCGCGGCGACCAGCGCCGGGAAGAACCCGACGCCGTGGCTGACCAGCGCGGCGGTCGTCATCGCGCCGACGCCCACGAACGCCACCTGCCCGAGCGAGAGCTGGCCCGACCACCCGGTGAGCACGGTCAGCGAAAGGGCGACGATGGCGAAGAGGAGGACCCGGCTCCACAGCTGCTGCTGGGACGCGCCGTGCACGACGACGAGCGGCAGAAGGGCGACGACCACGGCGGCCATGAACCCGACCTGTGGCAGCCGCTTGACCCAGCCGAGCTCCTCGGCGGCGCGCGGAAGCGCACGCAGGCGCGGGGCAAATGACCACCCCGCCTCAATGCGGCCCGAAACGCTGCGGCGGGCGAGCGGGATCAGGGCCAGGAGCAGCACGATCAACAACGCCAGATCGAGGATCCCGTGGTCGTTGGGCCGGTTGTAATAGAGAACCGCCTCGCCGACGCCGATGGCGATGCCGGTGATGACGGCGATCGAGGGCGACACCATGCGAGCGATCACCGCAGCGACGAGCACGCGCACGAGGAGTCCGGGGCCAAGTGTGAGGACGTCCCCCGAGGTCGTCGTCGTGATCGGCGCCGACAGGATCGTGGCGACCGCGGCGAGAACGCCCGCGACGACCCAGACGAGCGACGACATGCGGCGAACGCTGATGCCCGCGAGACGGGCCGCGTCGGCGTTGGCGGCCGACGCGCGCACGGCGATGCCGTACTTGGTGCGATTGAGGAAAATGGCGATGGCCACCGTCAGCAACGGGATCACGACGAGGATCAGCACGTGCTCGCCGCGCACGACGACGCCGAACACCTTCCACGTCGAGTGGATCGCCGTCGGGAACGCCGTGAAGTGCGACGGCCTCGGCAGTACCGCCTGCACATACAACAGCAGCTGGGCGACGCCGATCGTCGCGACGGTGACGATCACCCGCGGCGCGTCGAAGAGACGCCGGATGACGGTTCGCTCGACGAGCCAGCCGATGGCGCCGCCCGCGGCCACGCAGCACACGAACGAGGGCCAGAACGGCGCGTTCCAGTTGATCACCATGCGGGCGAGGAGGGCGGCGGCAAGCCCTCCCATTTCGGCGACGGCCAGGTTGATCACGCGGGAGGATCGATAGATGAGGACGATGCCGACGGCGGCGATCCCGTACGTCGCACCGTTCACGAAGCCCGAGAAGAGGACCTGGCGGGGAATGTCGAAGGCGAGCACGACGATCAGCCGCCCAGGAAGGCGACCCGCAGCAGGTCGGGTCGGTCGGCCAGTTCGGTCGTCGTGCCGCTGAACTGCACTCGACCCTTCTCCATGAACACGGCCCGGTCGGCGATCTCGAGGGCCACATCGACCGTGTGCTCGACGATCACCATCGTGAGGCCCTGTTCGCGCAGATCACGGATCACGTTGATCATCTGCTGGACGATCACCGGCGCCAGCCCCAACGTCAGCTCGTCGATCACGAGCACGTCCGGGTCGTGCATCAGTCCCAACGCGAGGGCGAGCATGTGCTGCTGTCCGCCGGAGAGATCCGCGGCCCGGGCGCCCCGCCGTTCGGCCAACACCGGGAACAGCTCGAACGCGCGCTCGATACGCCGCGTCGCTTCCACCCGGCCGTACATGTAGGCACCGGCGCGCAGGTTGTCCATCACCGTGAGGGGCGGGAAGGTGGCGGCGCCCCCCGTCACCTGCACGATGCCCCGACGGACCCGCTGCTCGGCCGCGAGACGGGTGACGTCGTCGCGGCCGTGCCAGACGTCGCCCCGCTGCGGGGTCACCAGGCCGCTGACAATGCGCAGCAGCGTGGACTTTCCCGCACCGTTGGCGCCCAGCAGGGCGACGGTCTCCCCTTTGAACACGGTGAGACCGACGCCGAACAGCACCTGCACGCGCCCATAGGAAAAGTCGACGTCGCGCACGTCGAGGGCGGCCTCCGCGGCGGTCACGGAATCCGCTGCGGCGCGCCGACGGCCTGGAACGTGCCCTTGGCGGCGCTGTACTTCTCGAGCGTCAGGTAGTCACCGGCGTCGTGCTTGGCCGTCGACAGCGAGCCCGGAGGCCCGGCGTTCATCGGGACGGTCCCCATCGCCGCCAGCGCGTTGATCACACTGTCCTGGGTCACCGGCTGCGCGGCCGCGTTCATGGCGTTGGCCAGCGTCTGGACCTGCAGACACGTCAGTGTGGTGAAGCCGTAGCCATCGGTGCCCGGCGCGAACTTGACGCCGGCCTTGGCCGCGATCTCGGCGCACTTGGTCGCTTCGGGCGAGGGATCGCCGCCGGCGCCGCCGAGGCCCCACGCCCCGTCATAGGTGTCCTTGGACGGTGAGTAGAAGTTGGCGACGGTGTTGCTGACGTTGTTGCCGAGCGTCGCCCATTGGGGCTTGTAGCCCACGCGCTGGGCAGCGGCGACGAGGGACGATCCGCACAGGTTCTCAGCGAGAAGGAACACGAAGTTGACCTTGGCCTGCTGCATCCTCTGGATGGCCGCGTCGGTCTGCGAACACGTGCTGAGCGACTGAAGGGGCGCCGTTGCCTCGGCGGCGAGAGGAATCCCAGCCTTGGCCAGTGCCGCCTTCAGCGCCGCCGCAGCGGGCGCCCGGTCGGCGGGTTGATCCTGGTTCAGGATCCCGACGGTCTTGCCGTCGAGGATGTGCTGGGACTGGAGCAGCGTCGGGGCGTAGCCGTACTGACGCTCGATGCTGGCCGAGCCCGACGTCCCGACCGCGAACAGGCGGCCCTTCGCGTTCGTGTACACCGCCTGCTGCCACGCGTCCATCGTGATCGTGAGCTCGTTGTGGGCCACAGCCGAGCACTCGACGACGTTGACGGGGACGGCCGCGGTGATGATGACGGCGAACGGCTTGTCCTCTTCGGTTGCCTGCAGACAGACCTGCTGCATGGCGGCGTCGGTTGCCGTGGCCGTGTTGGCGATGGGCCGGACGGTCACCGCCAGCTTCTTGCCGGCCACACCGCCGTGGGCATTGATGTCGGCCGCCACCGCCTTCGCCACCTTGCCGGGGTCGCCGATGTCGGGAGCGAGGTGCTGCTGGGTGAGGATCGAGAGGTCGGCGGTGATCAGCGAGACGCGGATCGCGTCCGCCGGCACCGCGGCGTCCGATGCGCCGGTCGTTGACGCCTGTTTGCTCGACGACGAGCTGGTGCACGCAGCCACCAAGGACGCGCAGATGCTGACGAGTACGACGGACCGGACAAAGCGCGACACGCGAACGACCTCCAGGAGCGGATCCCATCTTCCGCGTGGCCGCGCTTGTATGCAATATGCGAAACCGGACTTCCCGCCCAAGTCACCGGCGACGCCAGGAAAAAATTTGGCGCTACTGGTCTGACCAGTTGACCAGCAGACCGCGGTGGTGTCAGCATGGTGGGATGCGACTCGAGCCCGTCCAGCGGAAATCGCTCCCCGATGCCGTTTTCGAGCAACTCACGGCCGAGATCGTTGCCGGCAGCGTGCCCGCCGGCGACGCCCTCCCCGCCGAACGGACGCTGACCGAACAGCTGGGGGTGAACCGCCAGGCGGTGCGTGAGGCCCTGCAGCGGATGCACTCGCTGGGCCTGGTCGACATCCGCCACGGCGAGCCCACCCGAGTCCGAGACTTCCGCAGCTCGGCCAGTCCCGAGCTGCTCACCTGGCTGATCGTGCGGGCCGACGGGTCAATCGACTCGACCGTGGTGCGCTCGGTCTTCGAGCTACGGGCCACGGTCGGGGCGGACGCAGCCCGGCTCTGCGCCGCTCGCGCCGTTCCCGACGTCGTCGACGCCATCGCCGCCGCGGTGGAAGAGATGGCCCAGGCGGCGCGGGCCGGTGACGACGCCGAGCTCTTCCGCCAGAGCGAGCGGTTCTGGGGCCTGGTGATCGACGGCGCCGACAACGTCGCCTACCAGCTGCTGCTCAATGTCCTCGAGCGCGTCTACGCCCCGCTGTCGGTAGAGGCCCTCGCCGTGCTGTTGGGCGAGGAGCTCCACGACGTCGCCGGCCACCGTCGAGTTGCAGGCGCCATCGCGGCCGGCAACGAGCGCCAAGCCGAGGTGACGGCCCGCAAGGTCCTCGGCCGCGGAGCGAGCGCCGTCGCCGGCACGTTGTCCGACGCGGCGACGAGCGAACGGGGCCGATGAGATGACGGCCACGACGACGGCGACGACGCCGAAGACGGACAAGCCCAGCGAACGGCGAGCGGAAACGCTCCGAACGTCGTTCGCCGTGTTCCGGAGCTACCGCAGCCCCCAGATCATCGCCGCCGCCATCGTGCTCGCGTGGGCGGCCCGCCTTGCCCTCGGCGGGTGGCGGTGGGGCGACCTCCTGATCATGGCGATCATCGCCGCCCTTCTGCCGTTCATCGAGTGGTCCACGCACGTCGTGCTGCTCCACTGGAAGCCCAAGAAGGTCTTGGGCGTGACGCTGGATCCGCTAGCCGCTCGGGAGCACCGCAAGCACCACCTCGATCCGAAGGACGTCAAGCTCATCTTCGTCCCGCTGCCGGTGCTCATCCCCAACCTCATCGGGGGCGCTGTTCTCTTCCTGCTCCTGGCGCCGACGACGCGCCAAGCCCTCAGCGGGATCGTGATGTCGTTCTCGTTACTGATGCTCTACGAGTGGACCCACTACCTCATCCACTCGCGGTATCGGCCGAAGTCGAGGCTCTACCGGTACGTCTGGCGAGCCCACCGGCTGCACCACTATCGCAACGAGAACTACTGGTTCGGAGTCACCGTCCACCTTGCGGACCACCTTTTCCGGACGTTCCCCGAGAAGAACGCGGTGCCGCTCTCACCGACAGCACGGAGCCTGGGCGTCAACTAGGCGGTGGCGTGGTGCCTGCGCCGCGCAGCGCTTCACCGAACGACGCGGGGACCGTCACCCGCCACTGGGCCCCGACGAGTTCCTGGTGGGTGAATCGGAGCTCGCCTGCGGTCTGTCCTGCGTAGGTGAACCGCAGGATCCAAGTGTCGCCCTGGTCGACGACGTCTTGGAAGGAACTGGTTCCCCTCCGCCCGGCCGTGCCAATGGCGGTCCACCCGTGGTGCCCTGCGTCGGTGGCATCGACCTGCAGGTCGTAGGCCGTCTGATTCACAACTGTCAGGCGCGACACGAACTTCGGTCCGCCCGTGAGCGAGACGACGATAAAGAGCGCGATCGCAACGACCACAACAGCCGCGGCCACCAGCGCGGGGCGCTTCCAACGTTCGCTGCGCGGGGGGCGCAGTTCGACCAGCACGGCCACCTCCATGGCTCGGGCACGCCGTGGCGCGGGGAGCGTCCGGCGGCTACGACAGGGTCAGCTGAGCCAGGGTTGCTGGAGGCGCCCTGATCGCGCCGCTGCCCCGGGCCGACCGCCCACCCATGGGCCGACCGTGGTTGCGCAGCGCCGACCACAGGCGCGTGCCCACCGCACCAGTCGCGGCGCCGACGACCACGAGGAGGGAAAGCCCCCGTTGTGGCGAGCTCCCGTCCCTCTGGACAGGCGTGACCGCGGCGATCACACCGGCGCCCGCGCCGTCGGCGGCGGATACAACATCGGTGGCGCGAGCCATCGCCGGGTTGGTCGCTCCGCTCGTGGCGGGAGGCCGCGCCGCGAAGGCGACAACTGCGGCCGCGAAAACGGCGACGAGGAGCACGATGCGCCGGGGTGTCATCGCGCCTTCAACACTAGGGCGGTTGGCGCCTTACGGTTAGGCGACGCGGAGCGACCGTTCGCACAGCGCGCGGTGCACGTCGGCGAAGAAGCGATCGTTCACCCCGGCGCGCCAGACGGCGCCTCGCCTGATGCGAGGAGCCCACTCGGGATGGTCTTCGACGAGGGGCCGCACCCCCTCATCGAGCCAGGCCTTGCCGTGGAGCGGATCGACGTCCGCGTGCTCCTGATAGAAGGGGAAGGCGGCTGGCGGCGCATCCAAGCGGCGCAGCGCACGAACGACCTGCCGGCAGCGAGGTCCGGCCTGGAGCTCGAGGAGCCCGAGGGCGCCGACCATCTCCGGCTGCAGCCAGCGGTTGGTGGCGAGCAGGCCGTTGAGCGCGTTCCGGCGAAGCGCGCTCACCGGGAGCTCATCACGCGGGATGGCCCGAAGGTCGACGGCCTCGACCAGCCGATCGTGCAACACCGTGTGCATGAGGTCGGCGTCGCCCTGGCCCATCTCGTCCCAGAAGTTGGCGCCCAACGTGACCTTGGGAACACCTCGTATGCCGACCTGGCAAATGGCGACCAGGTCGTCGAACCCCGCGTCGGGACCGCCCTCGATGGCGAGGAACGCAATGAGCTGGTCCCAATCGGCCGACGTCGCCACCCAGTCGTAGATCGAGTCGTCGGCGCGCCGCGCGATCATGCGCAGGTCGGCGCACAGGTCAGCCGGCGTCGCCTCTGTCCACCCGGTCGACTCGTCGAGGCTCTCGATGAAGGGCGTCTCGAGGCGGCCCTTGAGCTCGGCAACGACGGGGTGGTTCTGGAACCGCACGCGGGTGCCGACGCGCTCAAGGGGTTCCGTCCAGAGGTCGTAGATCGTCAAGAGCGCGGCCAGTCGATCGGCCTCGCTTATCGCATCGCGCCCGGCCACATCGTCGAGGACGCCGCTCTCGAGGGCCCGGTCGAGCCGGTGGGTCAGGTCGAGCGTCATCGGTGCGCGCGCAAGAGCGCGACAGCCCGGTCGTCGTCGACGACGCGGACGTCCTCCACCGTGAGCGAATACGTGCCGGCGAGCGGCTGGACCGCGGCCGCTTGCGAGGCGCCTCGAACCTGGAGCAGGCAGGAGCCGCCGTCGAGGAGATGACCGCTCACCACGTCGAGACACTCGACGACCAGGTCCAGTCCGGAGTCGCCCCCGTCTATTGCCGAGCGGGGATCGTCCGGGAACCTCGCCACGTCGGCACTGGGAACGTAGGGAGGATCGGCGAGGATCAGGGGGAAGCGCTCCTCGAGTCGCAACGCGGAACCGAGGTCGTTGCACCGGATCTCCACGCGATCGCCGACGCCTGCCTCTTCCGCGTTGCGTCGGGCGAAGCGACAGGCTGTCGGGTTGGTGTCGACCTGCACGAGGTGGCGGCCGCAGAGCACGGCGGCCAACAGGCCGATGTGTCCTGCGCCGGAACACAGCTCGAGGATCGGTCCGGCCGGTGCCGAGCGGGCAATCTCGGCGGCCCAGCTGGATTGCATCGTCGTCCACGGCCGGGGCCGGAGGACTCGACTGTCGAAGGCAACATTGAGTACGCCAAAGCCGACGCGTTCGTCGGCCGTAGAGGCGCGAGCAGCGAGTGCAGTCACACGCCGCTCCTACCCCGCCCGCGCGCCGCGCAATCGCCTTAGCCGGCGAGAGAGAAGCCTCCGATCCACGCGTCCAAATGGCCGCTGCGCCAGTCACCCCAGCCCGCGTAGAGCCGGTCGCGTGTGAGGGTCACGGTCGAGAAGTCGTCGCCCGCGACGTAATCCTGTCCAGGCGGTGGCGACGGCGCTGCGCTGATGCGCCGCGGCTCGCCGAAGGTGCGGCCACCGTCGCGGGAGACCGACGCCCAGGCCTCATATGTTCCGTCGCCGTGCGTGGTGCGCCACATGGCGCCGAGAACGCCGAGCGGTGAGTACGACAGCCACGGCTTCGTCCGCGTGTCCTGGGAGCCTGTGGTTGCCCCGATGACAACCGCAGCGGAGGACCACGTCGCACCAGCGTCGTCCGTCACATAAACGGCCGCCGCCGCGCCGTTCCGCTGCACCACCAACACTGAGTACCGACCTGGGTGGGATGGATCGGTAGCGATGTGGGGCGCGGAGCCGGTGAATGGCGTCGCCGTATGCGAGAAGGTCCGTCCGCCGTCCCGGCTCAAGGCGAAGACGACGCAGGAGCAGCCCGAAGACGGCACGTAGGCGACGGCCACCGTGCCGTTCGCGGCGGCGATCGGCGCGTCGCCGCCGGGGTACTGAGTCGAGTCGACAGCGGCGGCCGCAGAGAAGGACGCGCCGCCATCCTTCGAGACCGACATGTATCTCGTGTCCCCGAACGGGCTGGAGCCACCCGAGACCGCGCGGTACTCCCGCCACGACACATAGACGTCGCCGGTTGACGCGTCCACGGCCAGCCAGGGCTGGTCCGTGAGCAGCCCGACGTAAGAATCGGATCCGCTGGGTGACCATCCTTGCTCCGGAAGCGTGTGGCCGACGACCACTGGCTGGCTCCACGTGCTGCCGCCGTCGACTGACGTGATCACGCGGATGTCGCCGTTGACGACGGGCCCGAAGGTTCCGGTGCTGATGTAGGCCGTGCCGGTCGGTGAGAACACCACGTTCGGGTCGGCGCACCCGGCGTGAGCCGGGTCGGCCACGAGATCTACGTCCGGGATCGGGCGCCGCTCCCACGTGTGACCGCCGTCGCGCGAGACGGCGTAGCCGCACTGGTTCGTGCCCTGGAGGTTGCGCGTGCCGGGGACGACTTGATGGAACAGGTCCTGACCCAGCGACGTCTGGGTGTAGGTGACGATGACGTTCTGGCGATTGGTGGGATTCACCGCCACCATGGGCTCGCCCGAATCGGTCGTCCGGTCCGCGCTCACGTTCTGCTCGAACGCTTGCGGCTGTGCGGCATGTGCCGAATGCGCCGCGACGGAGGCCGCAGTGAGCGTGACGACCGTCGCCGCTAGGACTCCGAGTCGACGGCGGTTCATCCCTCGCCTGCCGGCGGCGGCCAGCCCGAGCTGTCGGGCGTGAGACCGGGGTTGATCCAGAAGATCGCCTCGATCTGACGGATGAGACCCTGGTCGACCTTGAAGCGCTCGGCCAGGTGCACCGTTGTCGTGTGAGGCGCTGTCGGCTGACCCGGAAGCGTCGTATCGAACAGATAGAAGGCCGTGGCCACGTCGCCCGACACGAACCAGCGGATGTCGCGAACGTCGCTGATCGCCTTGTCACCTTGGTTCGTGTTGAGGTCGTTGCGGATGCCGTCGCCACTTGTGCCGGTGACGTTGCCGTTCTCGGTCCGGTAGGCGTTCGCGGCGAGCGGCACCTGCGAGCCGTCGTGGCTCACGAGGGCGTCGATGTACTTCGATGCCGACGAGATCACGCACTGACTCGAGGCATCGGTGCACCGGCCGCTCGCCCGTGCGTTTGGTGTGAGCGGTCCGAAGACCACGACAGCGCTGACTGCGGCAACGGCGATCGCCGCCGCGCCACCGACCTTCCACCACCTGGCCACCGGCGGCCTCCCCTGTTGGGCGAAATGCGAACTTTGCACACATTCGCCTCGAGACCCGCGAGTTCCTCGTCAGCGCCGCCGATTCCCAGGGCGTCGGCCGCGTGAATTTGGCGCCCCCGGCAGGACTCGAACCCGCGGCCTTGTCGTTAGAAGCGACCCGCTCTATCCACCTGAGCTACGGGGGCGATTCACGGTAGCGCCGCTGGGATCGAACAAATGTTCGATCCCAGCAGCTACACTCAGTTGGTGGCACACCAGACGAAAGACAAGGGCGACCTCGGTGTTGCAAAGGCCCATGCGGATCTCGTTGCGCAGGGTTACACCGTCCTCTTCCCGGCCACGGAACACGCGCCCTTTGACCTCGCCGCCTATCGAGATGGCGTGTTTGAGCGCGTGCAAGTGAAGTTTCGATCGGCGCGCTCGGGCAAGGTGGAGGTGGCGTTCCGATCCTCGTGGGCGGACCGGAACGGGACGCACGAACGGCCCATCGACAAGAGCCAGATCGACGTGATCTGTATGTACTGCCCCGAGACCGACGAGTGCTACTACGTGCGGCCGGCGTTCCACAGGTCTTCGGTCGCCCTCCGTGTCACGCCGAGCCGCAATGGTCAGAGAACCGGAATCTTGCTTGCTGGAGCGTTCCGATCGATGCCGAGGCCTCGCGCTGGCTGAGCGACTACTACGGTCCTGGCGAAATGAGCGAGCCGGTCGAGCAGCAGGTTGCCAAGGTGGTCGACGAAGCGATCGCCAGACGTGATCCCTCGCTTCCTCGGTGGGCGTCGGCGCGGATCACGCGGATGCTGCGTGAGCTGAACCCGGGCGAACGTCAAGAGGTCGTCGACCGCGTCTGCGATCGGTCCGGCATGCCGGCCGGGCTGGCGGCCGACGTCCGGTCCGCGGCCGATCGGGCCGCGGCGCCTGCTCCGCCGCCTCCCGCGGCGCCGCCTGCACCGCCGTCGAGCTCGCCCGGGTCACGCCGGGTCCGCTCAGCGCCCTCTGCGCGTCCACGATCGACCGGCCCCCGGGTGCAGGCCCGAACCTTCAAAGGCCGCACGCTCGCCGACGTCCCGGATGGAACCCGTGTCGAGTACCAGGGCCGCGGCGGCACGATCGAGCAGTCGTGGCTCGTCCTCGACGACGGGCGCAAGTTCCAGTTCCTCAACCCTGCGGCTGTTTACGTCAACGGCGGCGTCGAGGTGAACGGCTGGGACGCGTGGAAGGTCGCCGACGGCCGCTCGCTCGCGGAGTGTCACGACAGCGGGAGCTGGCCTCCCGTCGAATAACCGCATCCGCATGGAATGATGCGGGCCGTGCGCGTTTTCCTGACCGGCGGCAGCGGCTTCGTCGGCTCGTACACCGTTCCCGCTCTGCTCGAGCGCGGCCATGCCGTCCGCGCGCTCGTGCGCAACGTCGACAAGACACGCGACGTGCTCGGCCGCCGGCGCGTCGACGTGTCGGCGATCGAGCTCGTGACTGGCGACATGGTGGACGAGGCAGCGGTTAACGAGGCAGCGACGGGATGTGACGCCACCATCCACACTGCGGCCGCCATCGGGATCACCGGCGGCGACGCCGGGTCGGTGCTGGACCTCAACACCGCGGGTGCCCGCAACGTCGTAGGGGCGGCGCGACGCGCGGGCCACGATCCCATCGTCCACGTGTCGAGCGTCGCCGTCTTCGTGCCCCCCGGGGGGCCCGTGATCCGCGCTGACTCACGACTGGCCACCCCGCGCACCGAATACGGGCGCTCGAAGGTGGAGACCGAACGCGAGCTTCGGGCTCTGCAGGACGAAGGGGCGCCGATCACAATCGTGTACCCCGGTGGCATCATCGGCCCCGACCAGCCGACGCTCGACGCGACCCTTGAAGGCATCGTCGGCGCTCGCACGATGGGCTGGCCGAAGACCGAAGGGGGTGTCTGCCTCATCGACGTGCGCGACGTCGCGGCCGCGCTGGCCGCCGCCATCGAACCGGGTCAAGGGCCACGGCGACTGATGCTCGGCGGGCGCTACCTGACGTGGGCCGAGTTCGGCGACCTCTGCGACGACATCACCGGCGTCCGCGCCACCCGTCTCCCGCTGCCGAAGCCGCTTCTCTTCGCGGCGGCGACGCTGCTCGACCAGATCCGCCGCGTCCGGTCGCTGCCCTATCCGTTGACGCGCGACGCGGCCGAGGTGATGACCACCATGGTCCCCACCGACGACGAGCCGACCCTCGCCGAGCTCGGCATCACGCTGCGTCCGACGCGCGAGTCGGTTGAAGAGACGCTGCGGTGGCTGGCTTCGGCCGGCCACCTGCCCGCCAAGAACGCGGGCCGCATCGCCACCCCGTAATGGCCACCCCGTAATGACCTTCGTCCTCGTCCACGGCGGCGGGTCGACAGCACGGTTCTGGGACCGCGTGGTGCCCCTGCTCGACCAACCAGCGCTCGCCGTCGACCTCCCGGGCCGGGCAAGCCATCCGACGGACCTGGCCACGATCACCGTGGACGACGAAGTGGCGTCGGTCGTGGGCGACATCGAGGCCGCCGGCGTCGACGACATCATTCTCGTCGCCCACTCGTCGGGTGGCCTCGTCGTCCCCGGGGTCGTCGACGCCGTCCGCGATCGCCTCGACCGGATCGTGCTCAACGCCGCCCTCGTTCCGCCCGAAGGCGGCTGCGGCCTCGACGGGATGCAGCCGCGACACGCGGCGGGGCTCGCAGCCGCCGTCGAAGCCGCGAAGGCCGACGGCACGACGATCACCCTTCCCGGCCCGCCCGCCGACCCGGAGCAGTTCCGTGGCGCGTACGGCGAGGACCTATTGAGCGACGACGACCTCGTCTTCGTCGTCGACCCCGTGCGGTGCGTGCCCGACACCATCCATCATTACTTCCAGCCGGTCCGGTGGTCGCTCGCCCGCGGCGTGCCAGTCACGTACGTGCTGAACGAGCGGGACCGGCCCATCCCGCCTGACCTCCAAGAGGAGATGATCGGGCGCCTTCCGGATCCCCCGGCAGTCGTGCGCTTGGCAACCGGGCATCTGCCGGCGATCACGCACCCCGACCAATTCGTCGAGGCCATGGCATAAGCCAGCCAGACGTGGTTGTGTTGCTCCATGGCCGAGAGCGTGCAGGAGAAGGCAGGGCTCCGAGGGGCCGACCGAGATGCGGCGACGGCGCGCCGTGAGGAGATCAAGGCCAGGCACCTGAAGGGCCGCGGCGAACGAGGTGCTTCGTCGGCGCGGGGCGTGCACCACGTCGCTCTCATCAGCAGCGACGTCGAGCGGACCGTCGAGTTCTACCAAGACCTGCTGGAGTTCCCGCTCACGGAGATGTTCGAGAACCGCGACTACGGCGGGTCGACACACTTCTTCTTCGACATCGGCAACGGCAACGCCCTGGCCTTCTTCGACCTGCCCGGCCTCGACCTCAGCAACTACGCCGAGGTGCTTGGCGGCCTCCACCATCTCGCCATCTCCATGCCACCCGACCGGTGGCAGCGCGTGAAGGACAAGCTCGACGAGGCGGGCGTCCAGTACGCCCACGTCGACGGCTCCTCGCTCTACTTCCTCGACCCCGACGGGGCCCGCATCGAGCTCATCAGCGACCCCCTCGGCGAGATGTACGGTAAGCCCGTCTTCTGACGAACTACTGCCCCAAGCTTGCGACGACCGCGGCTTCGAGGGCGTGCACCAAGACCTGCTCCTGCACGGCGAGTAGGTGGTCGCGCTCGAGGTCGCGGTTGCGGAGCCAGTCGAGGGTGGTCTCCTCGATGAACCCGATCCACCCGCGCACGGCAGTACGCACAGCCGGGTCGGGGTCGACGAGGCCGAGCGCCTCGATGACCCGGCGGGCTGACTCGGCGCGGGTCTCCTCGGAGATCGCCTGGAGCTCCTTGTCGCTTCCCGTCGCGCCCCGCACGAGCGCGATGTAGAGCGCCTCGTTGTCGGCGACGTAGTCGACGTAGGCCGCGAGGCTCGCGTGCAGCCGCTCCATGTGGTGCAAATCGGGGTCGGGCTCGGTCACCTCGAGCAGACGGTCAGCGGCCTCGCGGGCCACGGCGACGTAGAAGTCGCGCTTGGTCGGGAAGTAGTGGAACAGCAGGCCGCGGGAGATTCCCGCCGCCTCGGCGATCTCGTCGACAGGAACCCGGTCGGCCGACTCCGAACTCAACATGCGGAGACCGAGCTCGATCAGCTGGGCCCTGCGCTCCTGGGGATCGAGCCTGGCCGCTCGGGTGCGGGTCGCCACCCCAAGATCTTAGTTGAGAATTGCTCAATAGTGGGGTAAAACTATTGAGGAACGTTCAACAGCATCAGAGGCAGTAGAGGACGAGAGAGCAGGAAGCAAGGAACGCCATGTCCCACACCCGCATCGCCGTCATCGGCGCCGGCTTCGCCGGGCTGGGCGCCGCCGTCCGTCTCCGCCAGGAGGGCATCGAGGACTTCGTCGTCTTTGAGAAGAACAGCGACGTCGGCGGCACCTGGTGGGACAACAGCTACCCCGGTTGCCAGTGCGACGTGCCCTCGCACCTCTATTCCTTCTCTTTCGCGCTCAATCCCGACTGGAGCAACACCTACTCGCCCCAGCCCGAGATTTGGGCCTACCTGCGACACACGGCCGAGCGCTTCGGCGTCCTCTCCCACATCCGCCTGAACACGCCTGTCGTCGACGCGTCCTGGGACGACGACACCAAGCGCTGGCGTCTCGAGACGCCCCAGGGCGTGCACACCGCCGACTTCGTGATCTCGGGCAACGGCGCACTGAGCGAGCCATCGACGCCGGAGATCCCCGGGCTTGATCGGTTCGAGGGCCAGACCTTCCACTCCGCCCGCTGGGACTCCACGGCGGAGCTGGCCGGCAAGCGCGTGGCGGTCATCGGCACCGGCGCATCGGCCATCCAGATCGTGCCGAGCATCCAGCCCGACGTGGCCCAGCTGCACGTCTTCCAGCGCACACCGCCGTGGGTGCTGCCCCACAGCCAGCGTCCCATCAAGGACTTCGAACACAAGATGTACCGGCGGGTGCCCGCGGCCCAGCGCGCGGCGCGTGCCCTCGTCTACTGGTCACGGGAGCTCGTGGCGTACGGCATGACGCACAACCCGCGCATGCTCGAGCCCATTCGCCGTGTGGCAACGCGCCACATGCGCAGCGCAATCAAGGACCCGGCCCTGCGCAAGAAGGTGACGCCGCGCTACACGCCGGGGTGCAAGCGCCTGCTCCCGTCGAACGACTACTACCCGGCGCTCGCCCACGACAACGTCGAGGTCGTCACCGATGGCATCGCCGAAGTGAAAGAACACTCGATCGTCACCATCGACGGCACAGAGCGCGAGATCGATGTGCTCGTGCTGGCCACCGGTTTCCACGTCACCGACAACCCGATGATGGAACGCGTGCGCGGCCGCGACGGCGACACCCTTGCCGAGCACTGGCGCAACCACGGCGCCCAGGCCTATCTCGGAACGACCGTTCCCGGTTTCCCGAACGCCTTCCTGCTGGCCGGGCCCAACACCGGCATCGGACACACGTCCTTGGTGTTCATGATCGAAGCCCAGATCGCGTATGTCATCGACGCCCTGCGCACGGTCGAGCGCCGCCGGGCGGCCACCGTCGAGATCAAGCAGGCGCCGTTCGAGGCCTACAACGACGAGGTCCAGGCCAAGATGCAGAAGACGGTCTGGAACACCGGCGGCTGCGCGAGCTGGTACCTCGACGCCGAAGGCCGCAACACCACGCTGTGGCCTGACTTCACGTTCAAGTTCCGACAGCGCACGCGTCACTTCGACGCCGAGAACTACGAGTTTGGAGCGCCGGCCACGCCGGTCGCCGAGCCGCGCGAGCGGGTGGAGGTGCCTTCGTAATGGAGCGGATTCAGATCCCGGGCTCGCTGGTACTCGTCACCGGTGCCGGCAGCGGCATCGGGCGGGCCACGGCCCTCGCCTTCGCCGACGCGGGCGCCCGCGTGCTCGCGGTCGACATCAACAGAGCCGCGGCAGAGAAGACCGCCGCCGCCTGTGGCGAGCGCGGCGCGGACGCCTTCGCCTACGAGGCCGACGTCGCCGACCGGGTTGCCGTCGCCACCCTGGCCGACGCGGTCCACACCGAGCACGGCCCGCTCGACATCCTCGTGAACAACGCGGGCGTCGGGATGTCCGCGCGGTTCCTCGACATGCCGCTCGAGGACTGGGACTGGATCGTCTCGATCAACCTCATGGGCGCCATCCACATGTGCAAGGCCTTCGGCCCCAAGATGGTCGCCCGCCGTCGAGGCCACGTGGTGAACGTGTCCTCCGGCCTCGGCTACACACCAACGGCGAGCGAGCCCGGCTACGGCACCACCAAGGCGGCCGTGCTGGCGTTCAGCCGCAGTTTGCGCGCCGACTGGCACAGCCAGGGCGTCGGGGTGTCCGCCATCTGTCCTGGCGTCATCAACACACCGATCATCGCCCACACGCGCTTTCGCGGCGAGCAGGCGGCGCCCGACCGCGTCGCCCGCGTCAAGGATCTGTTCGCCAAGCGGGGCCATCCGCCGGAGATCGTCGCCAAGGCCGTGCTCACCGCCGTGGCGGGAGACAAGTCCGTCGTGCCGGTAGGTGTCGAGTCGCGGATCGGGTGGTACTTGAGTAGGTGGGCGCCGGTGCGGTTCACCGACGCCATGGCCCGTCTCGCGGGCCGGAGGGTCTGACATGCAGAAGTCGAGTTTGGTGAAGCTTGCGCTGGTCGCCGGGGGCACAGCGGTCGCAGGAGCCACGGCCGGCGCCGTCGTTGCCGGGCGCCGATGGGCAGCCGCCGACGATCCCGACGCCGCCGAACGCTTGACCGTCCCGGACGGGACAACGTTGCAGATCCCGACGCCCGACGGCGGTGAGATCTCGGCGACCGCCGTCGGAAGCACCGACGACGGCGGTGGCACCTTCGTGCTCGTCCACGGGTGGACCAACGACCGCCGCATCTGGGCGCCCGTCGCCCGGATCCTGGCCGAGCACGGACACCGTGTCGTCCTGTACGACCAGCGAGGACACGGAACCTCTCGACCGGGCGATGCCGGGCTCACCATCGACGCCATCGGCGCCGACATGGCCGCCGTGCTCGAGCACCTCGACGCCCGCGACGCCGTCGTCGCCGGTCACTCGATGGGCGGCATGGCGGCCCAGTCGTTCGCCATCCAGTTCCCGGACGTGCTCGAAGAACGGGTCGCCGCCGTCGCGCTGGTCTCCACCGCCTGTTCCGACCTCGCCGTCCCCGGCCCTGCCGGGCGGCTCGCCCCTCGCGTCCTCGGCAGCACCGCGTTGAACCGGCTCATGTCGAACTCCCGGCTCGGCCCGTTCCTCGTGCGCAACACGATGGGACGGAAGGCGACGCTCAGCAATCTGCGAGCCATGCAGGACACCTTTGCCGCGACCGAGCCTTCGGCCCGGGCCGCGTTCTACAGCGCCATGGCGGCCATGGACCTGAGCGACGGCTTGAGCGGTGTCGACGCGTCCGTGTTGGTCCTCTCCGGCACCCGGGACCAGCTCGTGGCGCACTCCAACAGCAGACGTCTCGCAGAGATCATCAACGGCGCCCGCTTCGAGGCGATCCCGGACGCCGGACACATGCTCCCCCTCGAGACCCCCGAGCGTGTCGCCGACCATCTCGAGGAGCTGGCGTCGACATCAGCGACGCCGCTGCGCACAGCCGCAAACTCCTGACATCCCGGTAGCGTCCTCGACGGGATGAGCGACGCCGTCGCGGTTCACGAGGGGCTGTTCACGACCGAGCCGCGCCTCATCGGGGGCCGGTGCACGCACTGTGGCCGCCACCAGTTTCCGCGGGGCCCCATGTGCCCCTACTGCGGCAGCGACGACGTGGCCGAAGCCCACTTGTCGCCCACCGGGACGCTGTGGGCGTGGACTGCGGTCACAGCCGCGCCTCCCGGCTACCGGGGTGAGGTGCCCTACGGCTTCGGCGTCGTCGAACTGCCCGAGGGCTTGCGTGTCCTGACCAGACTCATCGAGTCCGATCCGGCGGCACTGACCTTCGGCCAGGACGTACAGATGCAGCTCGTGCCGCTGCACGATGACGACGAAGGACGGCCGGTGCTCACGTGGGCGTTCGGGTGAAGTCGAGGTGATGCAATGACCGCCGCGGTCGAAGTCGCCGGCATAGGGCTGCATCCCTTCGGCCGGTTCGAGGGGGCGACCGTCACCGAGATGGGGGTCGCCGCCGTCCGTCAGGCCCTCACCGACGCCGGAGTCGACCGGCGCGGCTTCCAGGCTGCGTTCTGTGGGACCGCGTACTCGGGCGTCGCCGCCGGGCACCGCGTGCTCGACGCCATCGGCGCGACCGGGGGCCCCATCGTCGACGTGGAGGCCGGCTGCGCGAGCGGCGGGGCGGCGCTGATGATGGCCGCAAGCGCGATCGCCGCCGGCCAGTACGACACCGTGCTCGTGTTCGGCATGGAGAAGATGCCCAAGGGCATCATCCGCTCCTCGTTCTTCGCGCCATGGCAGGAGGAGGCGGGGCTGTCGCCCGCCCCCGCGTACTTCGCATTGCGGGCGCAGCGGCTGATGCGCGAGTCCGGCGTAACCAAGCAGCACCTGGCCGACGTCGTCGTGAAGAACAGGGCCAACGGCGTGAACAACCCCGACGCCATGTTCCGCAAGGGCGTGATGGCCGAGGACGTGCTCGCCTCCCGCATGATCTGCGAACCATTGCATCTCTGGATGCTGTGTTCGCCGAACGAAGGGGCCGCCGCCCTCGTGTTGCGCGCCGCCGACGCCAACAAGGGCGGCGTGCGTGTGGCGGCGGCCGCCCTCCGCTCCCATCTCCCCGGCAACGTCTTGAGCGAGGCCTCGCCGATGTCGGGCCTCGTCGACGACGACGTGCCGGCGGCGACGACCATGGCCGCGCAAGCCGCCTTCGAGCAGGCCGGGCTCGGACCGTCCGATCTCGACGTGGTCGAGCTGCAGGACACCGACGCGGCCCGCGAGCTCCTCTCCTACGAGGAGCTGGGCCTGTGCCCCACTGGCGACGCAGCCAAGCTGCTCGAGGAAGGCGCGACGCGCATGGGCGGCCGTCTACCCGTGAACCCGAGCGGTGGTCTCCTCTCCAAAGGCGAACCGTTGGGGGCGTCGGCCCTCGGCCAGCTGGTGGAGCTGACCCGGCAGCTGCGAGGCGACGCCGGCCCACGCCAGGTCGACGACGCACGCGTCGCCCTCGGGCACACCGTCGGGCGGGGCGCCAACGCCTCGGTCGTCATCCTCACACGGTGAGCGAGCGCCAGCGAGCCGCTGGCGCGTTCGACGTCGCCGGTGAGGTCGTCTCCGTGCAACCGCATCCCACGGGCCACATCAACGACGGCTATCTCGTCACGACCGATCGCAGGCGGTACCTCCTCCAGCGGCTGAACCCCTACGTGTTCGCCGACGCCGACGCGGTCATGTCGAACATCGTCGCAGTCACGGACCACCTGCGCGACAAGGGAGAACCGACGCTCACGCTCGTGCCCGCGATCGACGGTGGCCACAAGTGGCGGGATGGGGATGGCGCCGTGTGGCGGATGTACGAGTACCTCGACGGTCAACCGGTCGCGGTCGCCTCCCCCGACGACGCGGCGCTGGTGGGCCGCACCTTCGGCCGCTTCCACCGTCTGCTCGCCGACCTCGATCCGACCGAGCTCCGCGTGAGCCTGCCCGGATTCCACGACCCAGCGCGGCGCATGGCACAGCTCGAGGCCGCGGTCGCCGACGACGTCTGCCACCGGCTCCAGGACGTCTGCGCGCTGGTCGACACCTTGCGGACGATGGGTGAGGGCATCGACGCGGACTCGGTGTTCGCGAGCCTTCCCGATCGTGTTGCTCATTACGACGCCAAAGCCGCCAACCTCCTCGTCGGTGAGACCGTGGTCGTGGTCGACCTCGACACGGTGATGCCCGGCAGCGTGTTGTGGGACGTCGGCGACATGGTCCGAAGCAGCACCGGGACCGCGCACGAGGCGTCGGCGGTTGTGTCGTTCGATGCCGAGCGCTACCACGCCCTTACCGACGCCTGGTCGGCTGAGGTCGGCGACCTACTCAGCAGCGAAGAACGCGACGCCGTTCCCCAGGCCGGGCCGGTCGTGACCTTCGAGCAGGCGGTGCGGTTCCTCACTGACTATCTCCGGGGCGACGTCTATTTTCGGGTCACGAACCCAGGACAGAATCTCGATCGAGCACGCAACCAGCTCGACCTTCTCCGCTCGATGGTCGCTGGGCGATGACGCCACTCGATCAGCTCGGCGACGATGCGGTCGACGCTATCGCCGCCCTGTGCCGGCGGTCTCTGGCCGATGCGCCCGCCGCCGACGAGATCGCCGGCTGTCTGTTCGCTCCCGACCAGCCGTCCACCGTCCGAGGCGACCCCGATATCGGCGTGGTCGCGACCGCCGAGATCGATGGACAAGGGTTCGTTCGCCTTCTCGTCGTCGATCCCGCGCAACGCGGCAAGGGCCACGGGCACGCCCTCCTCGAGGCGGCCGAGGCCGACCTCACGGGCCTCCCGTCGGTCACGGTCGGCACGGACGCTCCCTACTTCTTGTACCCCGGCGTCGAGACGACCGAGACCGGGATGCTCGTCCTACTCGAGCGTCACCATTACGACCGCGTCGAGGCCAACTACAACATGGCCATCGATCTGCGGGAGCTACCGCCCGACCCGGGCGGTCACTTCGCCCCGACGCCGGACAAGCGCGACGAAGTCGACCAGTGGATGGCGACCCACTGGTTCGGGTGGCGGTTGGAAGTGCTGCGCGCGTTCGACAAGGGCACGCTGCTGATGGCGCGCGACGACGACGGGATCAGCGCCTTCTGCGCGTACAACGTCAACCGCGCCGGTCTCATCGGACCCGTCGCCGCCCGCTTCGATCTCATCGGCAAGGGGGCTGCCGCCCCAGTCGTTGCGGGCGTGTTGCACCGGCTGCGAGCCGAGGGCCGGGACCAGTGCGAGGTCGTGTGGATCGGGCCGATCGTGCCGTACGCGCGCGTCGGCGGGCACGTCAGTCGAGTCTTCTTCGTGTACCGACGCCAGCTGCCGACGGCGTGAACCTGCTTCCCCAGCCAAGGTCGATCTCTGTCGGCGATGGCCGGCGTCCGTGGCAGGACCCGGTGGTGCACATCGATTCCTCGCTGCGGCCCGAGGGCTACCGGCTCACCGTCGACACCGAGCAAGTCGCGCTGAGCGCCGCCGACGAGGCCGGTGCGTTCTACGGCCGGGGCACACTGGATCAGCTTCGACGCGAACACGACGGCGAGCTGCCCCTGTGTGAGATCGATGACTGGCCCGATCTGCCCGTGCGCGGCGTCATGCTCGACGTGTCGCGGGACAAGGTCCCGACCATGGAGACGGTCGAAACGCTCATCGACCGCCTGGCGTCGTGGAAGGTCAACCAGGTCCAGATCTACATGGAGCACACCTTCGCTTACGCCGGCCACGAAGAGGTGTGGGCCCGCGCCAGTCCCTTCACCGCGGAAGAGGTGCGTCGCCTCGACGCCTTCTGCCGTGAGCGCCACGTCGAGCTCGTCCCCAACCAGAACTGCCTGGGTCACATGGGCCGGTGGCTCAAGCACGAGCGGTACCGCCCGCTGGCGATGTTTCCCGACGGGTGGACCGAGCGCGGCCGCTGGCGGCCGCCCGGCACCATCGACCCGGCCAAACCAGGATCCCTCCCCCTCGTGCGCGAGCTCCTGGCTGAGCTGCTTCCCAACTTCACCAGCGAACGGGTTCAGGTCGGGCTTGACGAGCCCTTCGAGATGCCGCCCGAGCGGCTGGGCGACTACGCGGCCTGGGTCGACACCCTGCGCGGGCTCAGCGAGCTCGACGGCCGCGAGATGCTGATGTGGGGTGACATCCTGGCGGACAAGCCAGGGATGATCGCCGGCCTCCCCAACGGCGTGACCGTCTGCGAGTGGGGCTACGAGGACTGGCATCCGTTCGACGGGCGCTGCCGGCAACTGGCCGACGCGGACCGCCCGTTCTGGGTGTGCCCGGGCACGTCGAGCTGGCTCACGATCCTCGGCCGGACGACGAACATGATCGGCAACTGCCAGGCTGCGGCGGACGCGGCCCGGGAGCACGGCGCCGTCGGGTTCCTGAACACCGACTGGGGCGACATGGGTCACCTGCAGTACCTCCCCGTCAGCGAACCTGGCTTCGCGTACGGCGCCGCCGTCTCGTGGTGCCTCGACACCAACCGAGACATCGATCTGGCCGCGGCTCTCGCCGTCCACTGCTTCGACGACCCGAGCGGCCACCTCAGTTCTGCTCTCCTGGCGCTCGGCGACGCGTACGTGGGCGTGGTCCCCAAGATCTGGAACATGTCCATGCTGACCATGCATCTCTACTGGCCGCAGCTGCAGTTGGGCCGCACGTTCAGCGAGGGCCTCACCATCGACGACCTCCTCGGCGTCGAACACGGATTGCGAGCCGCGGTCGAGCAGTTGGCGCGGTCGAAGCCGGGGCGCGACGACGGCACCCTCGTCATCGCCGAGTTGGAAGCGGGCGCGGCGCTCGTCTCGCTCATGTGCCGCGACGCCCGCTTGCGCCTGGAGGGCGACGGCTGGCTCTCGTCGATCCCCGAGACCCGCCGCAGGGAGCTGGCCGACGAGGTCGACAGCCTCATCGAGACCCATCGGCGTCTCTGGCTGGCCCGTAACCGGCCGGGCGGTCTCGAGGACAGCGTCGCCTGGTTGGCCCACCTTCGGGACTGCTACCGCAGCGGCGTCGCCGACAAGACCTGGGGTGGCTGGTAGCGGAGGGGCCGGCACCAAAGCGGGTACCGTACGGATATGGCCGAGGCGAACGTCCTCATCGTCGACGACGACCCTGTCGTGCGGCGCATGCTCCAGTTGAGCTTCGAGTCCGAGGGCTTCGACGTGCTCACCGCGGGCGACGGTCTCGAGGGCCTGGAGAGCATGCGTTCGGGTAAGCCCGACGTCATCATCCTCGACATCATGATGCCCAAGCTCGACGGCATGAAGGTGCTCGACGAGATGAACGCCGACGACGACCTGCGGGGGACGCCGGTCATCCTCCTGTCGGCCAAGGCCACCTCGCTCGACGTCGAGCTCGGCCTCAAGGCCGGGGCCTCCGACTACATCACCAAGCCATGCGATCCCATCGAGCTCGTCGAGCGCGTCCGGAGCGTGCTGGCCAAGACCGGCTGACGCGGACCCTGCCCTATCCTGGCCTCCGCACGTGGTGGCCGTAGCTCAGTTTGGTTAGAGCGCCAGGTTGTGGCCCTGGAGGTCGGGGGTTCAAGTCCCCTCGGTCACCCTCGAATTCGCTAGCGCTTACGAGCCGTCGTCAGTGGGCGACGTGCTCACCCACTTGACGTTGTCGATGCAGGTCGTGATCGGTGCCTCGGTGACGAAGGTCTGGGCCGAGTCCTGCCAGTGGGCGATCGCGAAGCAGTCCCGGTACGGCGCGCTGAAGTCGATGGGCCGGTAGTCGAACGGCCGCGTGAGGCCGTCGAGCGTGTAGTGGTTGAGGTTGTTGAGCCACTTCATGAACCCGGCCCGGGTGACGTTGGCCCCCATCGACTCGGCGGCGTGCGTGAACTCGAGGCCCATGCCCCACCCGTCGACCTCCCATTGGTGCAAGAACCGGCCGGGCTCGTACTTGGCGTAGTCGTCGAGGAACCTCGCAATGACGGGGTTGCCCTTGTTGCTGTAGGGGTCGGAGTTCGCCTCGCTGTACACCGAGTTGCGGCACGGCGCGCTGAAGTCGGTGCCCACCTTCTGGCTCCACGCCTCGATCGTCGAGACCTTGGCAGTGACGCGGAACTGGCCGCGGTCCATGGCCTGACAGAGCTTCTGATTGGACGCGACGTCCATGGCGTCCCAGACGCCCTGCACGCCCTTCTGCTTCATGTTGACGACGTCAGTGTCGAACGACGGCGCGGCAAAGTTCTCGCCGCTGTGCGACCCGCCGCCTTCGTAGGCGACGTCGATCGCCTCTGCCTGCATGTCCGCTTCCGCCGCGTAGCCCTGCTGCTGGGAGACCGCGATGTTGAAGAAGAAGACCGCCGCCTTGTCGATCCCCCGCTGCTGCTTGAACCACCGGTAGTAACCGGTCGGCTGGTAGCGCTTCCCGTTCACGCCCACTGTCTTGCCGTCGCGAGTCGCCCCGTTGTTGGCGTAGTAGTCGAACATCGTCGGGTACTTCTCGTACCCGTTGTTCAAAGGCAGCCCGAGGTCCGGCACGCCTTTCGTGTACGTGTAATTCGCTGAACGAGAGCTAGCCGCGGTGTTGTTGGCAAGGAACGCGAAGATCTTGTCCTGCTCGACCAGCTGCTCTGCACAGGCGAGGTTGCCATCGCCGGTGCCGCGGTCGTCGCACGTGTCGATGATCAGCTTGCGGCCGTTGACCCCTCCTCGAGCGTTGATGCTGTCGGCGTAAGCCTGGAGGCCATACAGGGAAGGGCTGAAGGCGTCGGGTCCGAACTGACCCTGAATCGACGTGATGTTGCCGAGCTTGATCGACGTCGGCGTCACGCCAACGTCGCTCGCGGTGTTGGCACCCCCAGCGCCGCCGCCGCCCGACGAACCCCCCGTCGCGCCGGCCGCACCGGCCGACCCACTCGTCGCCCCGCTCCCCGCGGTCGAGCTCCCCGCCGTTCCACCCGTCGCGTCCTGTCCCCCGACGACGCCGGCCCCGTCAGCCTGATCCGTGCCGCTCTGGGCGTCGATGGGGCTGCCGCTGGCCGACGTTCCACTCTGTCGGGCGTTGACGAAGGCGCTGTTCGGCAGACGGGTGCCACACGCTTGAAGCAGCAGCGCGCCGATCGGCAGCAGGAGAAGCATCCTCTGTCTGCGCATGGCGTCCGCCCTAGGGCCGAGTCCGAAAAGACCGATTCGTGCATCACTCTCTCACGCCGCTCGAGGGGATGGCGACCCGCGGCCGCCCAGTAGAGTTGCCCCTCCTGGCGCCTCTAGCTCAATGGCAGAGCAACGGACTCTTAATCCGCAGGTTCAGGGTTCGAATCCCTGGGGGCGCACTCACCCGCAAAACCGTTCTGGCGGTCGTAGGCATGGCTATAGGACGGCCACGACCGCCAGAATGGGCGGATGACGGACGCGGACGTTCGGACCGGGCCTTCACCCGTTGCCCTCGGGGCTGCGCTGGTCGGTGCCGTATTGCTGATCGTCAGCGCATTCCTCGTGTGGGGCACGCTCGACATCAAGATCGGCACCATCTCCGAGAAGGGAACCGACTCGGCTGCGGGCACGGCCGTCATCGTGTTGGGTGTCGGCATCATCGCCCTTCTCATCGGATGGCTGGCCGGGCTCCCCGCCAAGTTCGTCAGGATGGGCTGGGCCGTGTTCGGCGTCGCCGCCATCGGCATTGGCATCTACGCGTTGATCCAGGTGAACAACGCGCCCTCGGACTTCTTCTCGAACGTGACCAGCGCCCTGAAGGGGTCAGGCATCGGTGACGTGCTCAACGAGATCGGCATCGACAACAACGACATCTCGGGAGCGGCCGCGGGGATCGTCGGTGTCGACTACGGCCCAGGCATCTTCCTCGCGATGGCGGGCGGTGTGGCTGCCATCGTTGCCGCGGTCGTCGCCGGACGCGGGCGCGGCGGCGATCGCCCTGCGAGCTAGCGCTCGATAGAAGCCAGCGCGGACGCGACGTCGGGCGGAAGCCCTCGCACCAGGTCCTCGAGAACGCCGCTCGCCATCGCCGCCTGCCGAACGATGCGATTCAACAGCTCGCGCGCTTGGTCGGGATCCTCGGTGAACAGCTCCCAGTGGTTGAGGAGCGTCTGCGCGGTACCCGTGACGGCGGCCATCGAGTTCAGCAGGCCGTGGGCGACGATGGCCGTCGTCGGCTCCTCCAAGGCGTAAAGCATTTCGTCCCTTTGATGCACTTTGTCCGCGGCAGAAGTGTAGGAGAAACCGCGCTCAGCGCGCGCCATCGCGACGCGGAGCGACTGAAAAACGCAACCCCTGGGTACAGACCTCGTGTCGCATTCAGTACGAGCGAAGGAAAGGAACGATGGGTCTCGTTTTGTTGGTTCTGTTGCTGGCGCTGCTGTTCGGCGGCCTGGGATTCGCGGTCCACGCCCTGTGGATCATTGCCGCTGTGCTGTTGGTGCTGTGGGTGCTCGGCTTCGTCATGCGTGGCGCCGAAGGGGCCCGCTGGTACCGCTGGTAGCCGTAGTAGAGCCGTCCAGGAGTTCGGCACACGGTTCGCCGTCCTCCTGGACGCAGGCTTCGCACTCCAGCTCGAGGGTGGCGTGGGCGATCCCGTAGCGGGGACCGATCGTGGCCCGCACCCGATCCCCCACCACCTGAGCCTGTTCGAGTGTGGGGTGGCCCGTGAGCACGAGGTGGGCGGACATGGCCCTGACCTCCGACGACAGGCTCCACACGTGGATGTCGTGGACGGCGTCGACACCGTCGATCGCCGTAATCGCTGAGGCCAGTTCGCCGAGGTCGAGTCCCGACGGCGTGGACTCGAGCAGTACGTCGGTCGCCTGCAGCAGCAGGCGGACGGCCCGGGCCGCGATCACGACGGCGATGACGATCGACACCGCCGGGTCGAGCCACTCGTAGCTCCCGGTAGCGAGGATCACGGCGCCCGCGAGCGCGACGCCGGTGTTGGCGGCAGCGTCGCCCACCGTGTCGAGCATGACCGCCCGCATGTTGAGGTCGTGGTGGTCGCCGGCCAGCACGAGCGCAGCCAGGCCGTTCACGACCGCGGCCATGCCGGCCACGATCAGCACGGGGCCGCCGTGCACGGTCGGCGGGTCCTGAAGGCGGCGGACGGCCTCGACGACGATCACGGCCGAGACCAGAAGGATGGCGGCGGCGTTCGCCTGCGCGGCCAGGATCGTCGACCGGTGGTAACCGAAGGAGCGCTGCGCCGTCGGCGAACGCTTCGCCATCCGCACCGCGAACAACGACAGCAGCACCGCAGCCACGTCCGTCACGGTGTCGCCGGCGGCCGCGAACAGGCCGAGGGAGTGGGCGACGACGCCGGCCACGACGAGGGCCGCAGCCAACGCCAGATTGAGCGCCAGCACAAGACGCAGCCGCAATTCGCGGGTCACGCCTACAAGGCTACGGCCCCTACCAGCCCAACTCCCGCAAGCGTCGGTCGCCGATCCCGAAGTGGTGGCCGACCTCGTGGATCACCGTGCGGCGCACCTGTTCCACAACCTCGTCCTCGGTGTTGCAGATGGCGCAGATGGTGTTCCGGTAGATCGAGATGCGATCGGGCATCGTGCCCGAGTAGCTGATGCCGCGCGCCGTCAGCGGCACCCCCTGGTAGAGGCCAAGAAGGTTGGACTGGGGAGCGCGGTCCTCGACGAAGACGGCGACGTTGTCCATGTAGTCGCCGAGCTCTTCGGGGATGCCGTCGAGGGCGTCGCTCACCAGCTCTTCGAAGCGCGCCCTCGGCACGTCGATCATCAGCAGTCGACCCTACGTGGTGGTGACGAGTATCCAGTCTTGGCTGCGCGTGCCGGGCGCGTAGGTGCTGTCGAGGCGCTTGGCGACGACACCGGGCAGTCCTTGGGCACCCGCGGCTTTCAGGAGGGCGGCGCCGTCTCCCTTGTGGAAGCTCGGCGTCTGCCAGTGCGCGCCGGAGAGCTTCAGGTCCTCGAGGTGCTTGCGGCGCTCGGTGTAGGGCAGGTCGGTCGTCATGTGCCCGTCGCAGTAGAGAACATCGAACAGCATGACGGCGACGGGGTGGTCCCGGCCGGCGCGGCGTAGCGCGGAATCCGTCTCCAGGTCGGCCCGGTCCGGGGGGACGCCGGGCACGGGCTGCTCGTTTTTGTCGAGGGCCACGAGCTCGCCGTCGAGTACGACCTCGGTGGACCCCACGGCGCGGCCGAGACGGGGCAGCTCCGGGTAGCGGTCGGTGACGTCGTTGCCGTCGGCGTCGTCGACCTCGATGCGCCCGCCTTCCACATAGATCAGCACCCGGCGGCCGCCCCACGCGATCTCGTACCCGAAGTCGGCGTCGTGCGCGGGAAGCTTCCCGTTCTTGGCGAGCATCGGACGGAGCCCGCTGGGAAACGGCTCTCGCGTCGGGTCCTGGGGCGGGTCCATGCGGTGCATGAGCCACTGCTTGCCGCGCGTCTTGATCAGGACGTAACGGCCCTGCACGCGTTCGCCGTGCAGCGTGAACTTGACCTCGCGCGCGTCCCACTTCTCGAGCTCGTACCAGCCGTGGTCCCAGACCTTGACGGTGCCGCCGCCGTACTCGCCCTTGGGGATCTCGCCGGCGAAGTCGATGTAGGAGAGCGGATGGTCCTCGGTCTGAACGGCGAGATGGTTGACCTTCGGGTCGGGCGGGATGCCCTTGGGGACCGCCCACGACGGCAGCACGCCGTCCCGCTCGAGTCTGAAGTCCCAGTGCAGCGCCGTGGCGTGGTGCTCCTGTACGACGAAGCGGGGGTGCTCGGCGTCAGGGAGCTCGACCTCAGGCGACGGCTCCGGCGTGACCTCGAAGTCTCGCTTGGCGCGGTAGGTCGCCAGCTTCTTGCTTCCGGCTGCCTTCTTCGCGCCCTTCTTCGTCGCCTTCTTGGCGGGCATGCCGGTCAGCTTGTCAGCCCGTGAGGGCTTCGACCGCTTCCTCTGACGTCGACGGCTCGGCGTCCTCGTCCAGCCACTCCCGCTGGCGACGGAGCCACCGGCTCGGGCCTCGTTGACCGGGCTGTCCTTCGCGGCGGACGACCAAGACGGGCGCCGTGGCGCGGGCGGCGACCGAGTCGCGCAGTTGACCAAGGGAGTCCTGGTCGCGCACCCACTTGTCGCTCACGCCCATGACGACCAGGTCCGCCTCCTTGGCTTCCTCGACCAGTCGCCCAGTCACGTCACCGGCCACCGCTGCCGCGACGGTCCAGACCCCGGTCGCCTCGTAGGCCTGGGCCGCGCGTTCACTCAGATCGTGCGCCGCCCCTTCGGCGTCGGCCCGCCCGACGAGCTTCACCGTCGCACCGCTGGCTTCGGCGAGCCGGAGGGCCAGGTCGAGGGCGACCTCCTCGTGGAACCCGCCGCCGAACGGCACCGCGATCTCGGCGCCCCGCTTCAAGCTGACACCCTGGCGCCCGGGATCGATGAGGACGGCCACATCGCTGGGCACCCGCCGGAGGAGGTCACCGACCATCCCACCGAGCAGACGGCGACCGAACGGCGACCGCCGCCAGAACGCGAGGACGAGGCTCGGCTGACGCTCGTCGGCCACGCGCACGATCGTGTCGACCGGCGATCCGGGAATGGCGAGCGGCACCGCGGAGGCGCCGGCACCCTCGACCATCTGAACGAGGGGCCGCAGACTGTCCATCGCTTTGGCCACGGCCGCTTCGGTTCCGAGATGGCCTGATCGATAGGCCGAACCCGGCAGCCGCACGGTGCGCAGGAGGATGAGCTCGGCGTCCTCCTCGTGATCGCGGGCGAGCCGCAGGGCGGCGTGGACGAGCTCGTGGCCTTCGGCGCCACTCGCGATCGGAATGAGCACGCGCCACTTGCGTGGACCTTCCTCTTCGTCCTCGCCCGACTCCTCCGCCACCATGCGGTCCTGCTCGTCCTGGGGGTAGACCAGCGACAGGAGCGGCGTGGTCATGAATGTGGTGACGAGAGCCATGATCACGAGCATGGCGAACAGCGTCGGCGGAATGACCCCGAGATCGAGACCGATGTTGAGGATGATCAGCTCGGTGAGGCCGCGGGTGTTCATAAGGATCCCCACGGCGAGCGACTCACGCCAGTGGAGGCCGACCGCCTTGGCCGCCGCCGTCGACCCGCCCCACTTCCCCGCGACGGCCACGAGCACGATGAGCCCGCAGAACAGCCACAGCTTCGGATCGCCGCCGATGAGGCCGATCTGCGTCCGCAGTCCCGTGTAGGCGAAGAACAGTGGCAGCAGGAATACGGCGACGAAGTCCTCGAGCTTGCCGACCAGTTCACGGATGAACTCGGACCGTTGCGGCATGACGGCCCCGAAGAGGAAGGCGCCGAAGATGGCGTGAATGCCGATGCGGTCGGTGGCAATCGAACTGAGCAGCACGCCGCCGAACACGATGGCCAGTGCCCAGCCACTGAGCTGGCCGTGTTCCTCGTGGTACGTGGCCAGTCGCGCCATCAACGGGCGCACGACGACGATCATGAAGCCGATGAAGATGATCGACAGCCCGATCGTCAGGAGCGCTGACGAGAGCCCCGAGGCGCGGGCGATGGTGACGACGACAGCGAGGATGCACCACGCCGTGACGTCGTCGACCGCGGCGCACGTCAGCGTCACGGCGCCCAGCCGCGTCTTGTAGAGCCCGCGCTCGGTGAGGATGCGCGCCAGGACAGGAAAGGCAGTCACGCTCATCGAGGCGCCGAGGAAGAGGGCGAAGGGGGTGAACTTCCCGCTTGCCGACCCCAGCTGGGAGAAGAGAATGAGCGCCGTGCCGACGCCCAAGAGGAATGGGAACACGATGCTGACGTGGCTCACCAGGGCGGCGGCATGCCCGCGCCCGCGTATGAGCCGCATGTCGAGCTCGAGGCCGATCAGGAACATGAAGAAGATGAGGCCGACGTTGGCGAGCACCTCGAGGAACGGCATCACCTTCGGCGAAAACAGATAGGCCGTGGCCTGCGGCCACAGAGCCCCCAGGACCGACGGCCCGAGCAGCACGCCGGCCGCGATCTCGCCGACAACCTGCGGCTGGTTGATGCGCCGGAACAGGCTGCCCACGGCGCGCGACACGACGATGACGATCAGCGCCGCGAGCAGTAGACGCCAGAAGATCGCCTCGGTGGCCTGGGACGACGCCGCGCCCGCGCCCTTTTCGGCGTGGGGGGCGTGGAGATGCCGCCCCGCCATGAGCACCAGCTGGAGCAGCACGAGTGCTCCGGCAAGAAGGCCGCCGTAGAGCAGTGCGACCCTCTTCCTGCTGGTTGTGCCGAAGCCCGCACCGGCGCGCTGGTCGGAGCTCTCGGGGGCCTCCGCAGTCATGCCCGACCCTTACCCCGGGCGAGGCCGAGAAAACCCCTTATGCGCCCTTGTGAAGCAGGTGGCGGAGGGCACCCTCGAGCTGGGTGTGGCGGAAGGCATAGCCGTCGGCCTGGAGGCGGGCGGGCACGACCCGTTGGCCACCGAGGAACATCTCGTTGACCGCTTCGCTTCCGAACATCGCCTTCAGCGCGAATGTCGGCGTCGGCAGCAGCGTCGGCCTGTGCAGTACGCCGTTCAGCGTGCGGGTGAACTCCTCGTTGGTCACCGGGTTCGGCGCCGTGAGATTGACGGGACCGCGCGTGGCGTCGTCGCTGCCGATGAGCTGCAGGATGGCGCCGACCTCGTCGTCGATGGCGATCCAGCTCCACCACTGACGGCCGTTGCCGATGCGTCCGCCGAGGCCGAGCTTGAACGGCAGCAGCGCCTGCTTCAGGGCGCCGCCGTCGGGGCTGAGCACCAGCCCAGTACGGAGATGGACCACGCGGATCCCGGCGTCCTCGGCCGGCGCGGTCGCCGCCTCCCATTGGGTGCAGACCTCGGCAAGGAAGCCGGTCCCCGCCTCCGAGTCCTCGGTGAGCACCTCGTCGCCGCGAAGGCCGTAGTAACCCATGGCCGACGCCGACGCGAGGACCGCGGGCTTGTCGCTGAGGTCCGCCAGGGTCTCGGAGAGCAGCGTGGTGCCTTTCACGCGGCTGTCGAGTACGGCCCGCTTGTGCTCCGCGGTCCAGCGGTGGTCGCCGATGCCGACGCCGGCAAGGTGCACGACTGCGTCCTGACCGTTGAGCGCGTCGGCGTCGATCTGGCCGGCGTCGGGATCCCAACGCGCCTCGCCGGTTGCTGGAGCCCGGCGGACGAGCCTGGTGACCTCGTCGCCGCGTGCTTGTAGCGCCTGCACGAGCGCGGTGCCGATGAGCCCGCTGGCACCGGTCACGATCACCTTCACAGGGCCGACCCTAGGCGGCACCGTCGTCGTGACACTCCGTTCACATGCAACTAACCGCTCTTCATCGTTCTCGGGGTGGATAGAGCCCTCACAGGGCCTTATCCACCCCGAGAACGAAGAGTTCAGGCCGTGGTGACTTGGCGGGACCGCTCGATGACCTGGTCGATCATCCCGTAGTCCTTCGCCTCGGCGGCCGTGAACCAGCGGTCACGGTCGAAGTCGAGCTCGATCTGCTCGACGGTCTGGCCGGTGTGCATGGCGATGCGCTCTGCCATCACGCGCTTGGTGTACATGATCTGCTCGGCGTGGATGGCGATGTCGGCAGCGACGCCCTGCATCTGGGCCGACGGCTGGTGCATGAGGATGCGGGCGTGGGGCAGCGAGAAGCGCTTGCCCGGCTCGCCCGCGCACAGCAGGAACTGGCCCATCGACGCGCCGAGGCCCATGCAGATGGTGGCCACGTCGCACTGGATGTACTGCATGGTGTCGTAGATCGCCATGCCGGCCGTGACCGATCCGCCGGGCGAGTTGATGTAGAGGAAGACGTCGCGCTCGGGGTCCTCCGACTCGAGCAGGAGGAGCTGGGCGCAGATCAGGTTGGCCACGTTGTCGTCGACCTGGGTGCCCAAGAAGACGATGCGCTCCTTCAGCAGACGTGCGTAGATGTCGCCGGAGCGGTCGAGGAACTGCCCGTCGAGACGGGAAAGGATTTCGTGATCCATCGACGGCGAGGCTAGCGGTCCCCGTCGTCTACTTGACGCTCGATATCGAGCCGGTGATGGCGCACCTCGTGGAGGGTGTGGACCGCGACCCAGCGCAGCGACCGGTCCCAGGGCTTGGGGTAGGTGTAGACGACCGTGCGGTTCCATTCGGCCGGCGCCATGCGGTCGAGGACGTTGGCGAACATGGCCGCCGCGTCCGTGAGCTGGCGGGCCACGTCCTCGGGGTCTTGGTCGGCGTAGCCGTCGTGTTCGACCCGTTCGTCGCGTCCCATGGGCGTGAACTCGGGGCGGTCTGTCCGGCGGGCGGCGAGCACCCGTTCCCTCTGGACGAGCAACACGTCGCGCAGGTGGCACGTGTACTCCAGCGGTGACCAGACGTCCGGTGTGCGGCGGCCGTGAACGGCCGTACCTGCGCCAGTTACCAATCGAGCGATGTCAGCCACATCCTCGACGATCTGCGGCCCGACAGTCTCGGCCGACGTGAGCTCGAGCTCGAACCCACACTCGTCACACGTGTAGCCGTCGCCCATGCGCCGATGCTCGCGCGACCTGGTCCGTATCCTGTCCGCACACGCCGGTGTAGCCCAACGGGAGAGGCACCAGATTTAGGTTCTGGACAGTCAGGGTTCGAATCCCTGCACCGGCACTGGTCTCAGGCGAGACCGACGAGTTCCTCGGTGCGGTTCCAGATGCGGCGTTGGAGGTCGGCGTTGCGCACTGCTGGGCGGAGCGGAATGAAACGGCTGCCCGGCGTCGACGGGAAGTAGCGGCCCGATACGCCGGCGAGCGATGCGTCGGTGGCCAGCTTCACCGAGATGCGGGCGCCTTGTGCAGGGGTTCGCAGCAGCGGCGTCTTCGACAGCATCTGGTCCCAGCTGCCGAAGGCGGGGCCACCTTCGATGAGGTTCGTGGCGACGAGCCCGGGGCACACGGCGTTGGATGTGGCGTTGGTTCCTTCGAGCCGACGCGCCAGCTCGAGCGCGAACAGCAGATCGAGCAGCTTGGTTCGGGCGTAAGCGAATATGGCGGATCGGCTGCCTGAGTACTCGCCGAGGTTCTCGAACGATTCGACGTCGATGCGCGCGGCCATCCGGTGCGCATCCGACGCGACAACAACCAATCGGCCCGCGGTCGCGGCGCGCACGCGGTCAAGTACGAGATTCGTCAACAGGAACGGGCCGAGATAGTTCGACGCAAGCATGTGGTCGAACCCGGCGCTGGTGTAGCGCGGCGTCAGGTTCTGAACGCCGGCGTTGTTGATCAACACGTCGACGGCCTCATACCGACTGTTGACTTGTTCAGCCACGTCACGGACCTGGTCGAGCTCGGACAGGTCGGCGAGGAGGACGTCGACGGCCGAGCCGGGGACCGCCGTCTCGATCTCGGCCGCCGTCGTCTTCCCGCGTTCTGGATTCCTGGAGACGATGGTGAGTGCAGCACCCCGACGAGCGAGCTCGAGCGCGGTCTCGTAACCGATGCCGGAGGTCGCACCCGTGATGACAACGCGTTGACCAGTGATCAGATCCACAGCGTGAGCTTCACTGGGACTCGCCGGCGTTCGCAACACGAGGTACTCGGTATCGTCCGAGCTTGTCCTTCTCGAAGACCGTTCTGCTCGTCGGTGCGGCCACGGCGCTCGTTGCGACAGCCATCAGTCCCGCTCATGCGCAGGCAGCTGCGTCGCAGGCGTGGGAACCCTTTGTCCTCGTCGCAGGCCTGGTCCTGGTCGGGATCGTGGCCCACGAGGACGGCCTCTTCGACGCACTCGCGACGGGGGCCGACCGCGTGCCCGGATCGACTGCAGCGCTGCTGTTGGTACTCCTCGGCGTCGTCGCCGTCGTCACTGTCCTCCTGAACCTGGACACGTCGGTCGCCTTCCTGACACCGGTGCTGATCATCTCCGCCCGACGGCGCGGTGCGGCCGAGAAGGCCTTTCTCTACGGCGTGCTGTTCATGTCGAACGCGGCGTCGCTCCTCCTCCCGGGATCGAACCTCACGAACCTTCTCGTTCTGGCGAGGGAGCGCGTCTCGGGCGCGCTCTTCGCCGCCCGGATGTTTCCGGCATGGGTTGCCGCCGTCGTCGTCACCGCTCTTGTCGTGCTCGCCGTCTACGGATTCGGACCGAAAGACTCGGGAGCCCCACGACACAGCGAAATGCCAAGAGCCGTCGGCCGGCTCGGTCTCGCCGCCACGGTCGTGGTCGCGGCGCTGGTGCTGCTACTGCGCCAGCCCGCGCTTCCGGTGCTCGCCGTCGGCGTCATTGCCATCCTCATCCGCCGGCTCCCGATGCCGCATGTCGTCGAAGCACTTGGGCCGGAGGTGTTGATCGGGTTGTTCGGGATAGCGGTCGGGCTCGGCACCCTCGCCCGCTCGTGGAACGGGCCGAGTCATCTCATCCGCACGGCCGGCGGTTGGGAGACGGCCGTCATCGGCGCCGTCGGCGCGGTCGTGGTCAACAACCTGCCGGCGGCTGTGCTCTTCACCGCGCACCAGCCACCGCACCCACGGGCCCTCCTGCTGGGTCTCAACCTCGGGCCCAACCTCGCCGTGACGGGATCACTCTCGGCCCTGCTCTGGTACCGCGCTGCGCGCCGCACCGGCACCACGCCGTCCCTCGCCACCGTCACGCGCATCGGCATCGTGTTGGTGCCGCTGTCGATTCTCGCCGCCGGGTTCGCCCTCAAGGCGTTCGCCCCGCAGCACCTCTGAGCTCAGCCCGGCGGCGCCGGAGCGGGTGGCGGATCCTGGGGGACGACGCTGATGCCGTGGGCCACGTCCTGACCCGGCCAGTAAGGACCACCGCTCGGCGCTGGCACAGCACCATTGGTACCCGGGATCGAGAACGTGTGGATCCCGCCC
>Ga0070741_10001470_pt1 | contig 71574 bp, 44 predicted proteins | sample Coa_R1_4_FD_66440 | JGI IMG/M metagenome (GOLD analysis project Ga0070741, IMG submission 66440) | Surface soil microbial communities from Centralia Pennsylvania, which are recovering from an underground coalmine fire - Coalmine... | ecosystem: Environmental > Terrestrial > Soil > Unclassified ... | reverse complement strand
GTGCCGATAGCGACGCTGTCGCAGGGCAAGAAGCGAGTGAACGTGCCGGAGTTGTACGACACCGACCAGTACCGGCCTCGTATCCGTCACATCATCGGAATGCCCATGTTCCTGACCTGATCCGAGGTCAATTTCAACAACAAGAGCGGCAATTTAGCCGCTCTTGTGCTGCCAAATCAGGGTGACTTTAATGTGCCAGAGGCACTGTCGAAAGCAGTGGCTGAAGCACCAGCGCGGCAATAACGCCGACGATCACCGGGATCAGGAATGACCAGGTAAGAATGCGGCTGTCGTAGCGCAAGTGCATGTAAAACTGCACCACCAGCCAGGCTTTGCCAGCCATCAGGCCGAGTAGAATCGGCACCTTCACAAGCTGTGGAAGATAAGTCGTCACCAGTTCGGCGACGGTCAGGATCGCCAACAGCAAAAACACGGCGAAGTAGACGCCCTCGCCGGGCAGTACATGTCCTCTGGACTGTTCGGAATGTGTTTCGTTCATGCCTCGTCTCTCGCTAGATCAGATATACGACGGTGAAGATCAGAATCCAGACCACGTCCACAAAGTGCCAGTACAGGCCGAAAAACTCAACCCCAAAGTGATCGTCTTGCGTGTACTTGCCATTGAATGCCTGCCAGAACACACGCCCCGCCCAGATGACGCCGATCAGTACGTGCATTCCGTGAAAGCCAGTCAGCGTGAAAAAGGCCATGCCGAACGGCCCGCTGTTCAATGTCAGTCCTTCGTGGCTGAAGTTGGTGTATTCAAAAGCCTGGATCGCCAGAAAGACCGTGCCGAGCAGCCCGACCAGCGCCAGGCTGCGCAGGAACTTGAGACGGTCATTGATCTGGATAGCAGCCAGGGCACGCACCACCGCAAAGCTGCTGGTGAGCAGCAGGAAAGTATTCAGGCTGGTCAGCGGAATATTCAGGACAGCGTGCTCTTCCGGATACTTGAAGCGCATAAAAACATAGGATGCGATCAGTACTGCGAAGAACATCACTTCCGAAGCAAGGAAGAGCCACATTGCGAATTTGCGATTCTCGATGCTGGCTTCCTGGTGAGCGGCATCATGCAACGCCGCAGACTCCGGAAGATGGCCGATAGCAGTATCCTGACCAACGATTCCTGGCTCGTGTGTACTGGCAGTCATTCTTCTCACTCGCACGGTTGTAGGCGAAATTGGACAGAGCGGGTTGCCCGTTCCGGGGTCATATTAGCACTATCGCGTCCTTTGTCAAGCCGCGCACCAAAGGTGAGCGCTCACGAGGCGCAAACCTGACGGCTTTTGGCGTCCGGCCCTGCTCACGGTACGATTCCGTTCGCAATGATACCCGACTGGTTGCTGCCCACCTTTCTCCTTGCGCCTGCGCTGCTGTGGATGTTCCTCGGTGTAGGGCTGCCCTGGGCGCTGGCGCTGCTGCCGCACGCCGATTGGCGAAGGCCGATCACCGTGCTGGCGGTGTCACTGGCGCTCGGCCCGGCGCTGACCACCAGCGCCATGTTTGTGATCGGAACCTTTGGGCAATTCAGCCAAGAGAATGTCCTGGTCGCGTCAGTGCTGGTGGCTGGGGTTGGCACGGTGGTCGCGGTGCGGAATCGGGCTGCCTCACCTCCGGCCCCTCTCCACGCTGGTGGAGAGGGGAGTTGGAATGTCGGGGATGGGGCCAATCTTATCGACTGGGTGCTCGGGTTGGCGATTGTCGTGGCCGTACTGCTGCGCTTCTGGAACGCGGCGTACTGGCCGTACACGACCTACGACGAATTCTGGGTCTACGGCTACAACGCCAAAATCTTCATGCTGAAGGGCGCAATTCCGCCGAGCCTGGGCTATTACCCGCAGCTTGTCCCATTAGCCTATACCTATAGCCAGTTGATGTGGGGCGCGCTAAACGACCATGCTGCGCGCACGGCAGTGCCGATGTTCGCGCTTGGCAGTGCGCTGATGGCCTACGTCCTCGGCGCGCGCCTGTTCAACCGTCGGGCGGGGCTGCTGACTGCCGCAATCTGGATGCTCTACCCGCAGCACGCTGCCTGGAACCAGTTTGGCGACCTGGAAGTGCCGGTCACGCTGTACTTCACAGGCACAGCGGCCTTCTTCATCCTGGGCTGGCGCGAGCGCAGCCGCCGTTATCTGATATTGAGCGGGCTGCTCCTGGGCGCGGCGTTGTGGACGAAGCCGACGGCGGGCGCGCTGATTGAAAGCGCTGTGCTCATTGGCGCTGTGTCGGCTGCGTGGTGGCTGGCGCGTCAGAAAGGTGCGGGCATTACGGCGTTGCCCAGGTTGCAGAGCTTGCAGGCCGTGATGCTGGCACTGGTGGTCGCCGCGCCGATGGGCGGCATGTGGTACGTCCGCAACATCCTGTACGGACATCCAGCGCTCGTCTTCCCGGCGGGTTACTGGCAGTTGATGGCGCAGCGTTCCGGCCAGGAATTGGGCTGGCCGCTGCTGATGGCGGGTGCAGCCACGCTGATCCTGCTGGTGCGTCGCCAGCGCCCGATCAGTGCGCTGGCCGGGCTGCTGCTGATGGCGGCGGGTAGCTTGCCGTCGGCGTTCGGCTGGCGGTTGCCAACTTACGGTGAGCTGAGCCAGATGGTGCTTGGCGCTGTGCCAACCACGACGCCTACCCACCTTTCGGTTGTGGAAGCTGCTATGATCGCGTTTGGCGTGGCGCTGCTGGCCTGGTCTGCGATCCCGATCTGGCGTCGTTTGTCAGACCCGTTGCGCCATACTGTCTTGCTGATCGGTGCATTTATCCTGCCCTATTTCGTGACGTGGTTCTGGTCGTATTCGTACCACTACCGCCTGAGTTTTGCTATCGTGCCCTTGATGATTGTGCTGCTGGCAGTGCTGGCTGAAAAGCTGCTGAGGGCATGGGTATGCTGCTCGAAGCCCCGCATTGTGGCCGCGAGCGTCATTATCCTGGCGCTTGCCCTGCCGGGCTGGCTGGCGGCGCTCAGTGGGCTGGAGTCGGCCCTCACCGGATCGCTGCCTACTGACCACGACAAAATGGCACGGGGCAACGCAGCGCTGATCGGGTTGGTCGATTATTTGCAGGATCGACGCGACCCGAACCGCTACCCCCTCAAGCTGGATCGTCCGATGCGCGTGGCAGCACCTGGCGAGCTGCGCCTGCCGTTCTTCTTCCCCACTGACGACATTCGCACCGCCGACGTGTCGCGGGGCGAAGATTTCCCGACGCTGCTGGATCAGATCGCGGATGTGGATTATTTCGTCGATAGCTCGGTAGGGCAGCGGCTGTACATTGAATATGGCAAGCACTACAACCAGATTCTGGCCTCGCTGACGCGCTTCCCCGAAGTGATGCAGCGCTTGTACACCATTGACGATCACAATTTCCGTTTTTCCGCCTATCGCGTGGACAATGCGGCGCGCTTCAAGAAGCCAACGCCCAACGGTGTACTTGATGCTCAGATTGGCGATTTCGCGTTGCTGTCCGGCTACGACCTGAGCACAGCGCAAACGACGCCCGGCGGCAGTGCGTACCTGACACTGTGGTGGCAGGCGCTCCGACCCGCCGACCTGGATTACAGCGTCTTCATCCACCTGTGGGATCCGACAGCGCAAAAGCTGATTGCGTCGTGGGGCGGCGAACCGGTCTCGCAGGGTTGGTCGGTATGGAGCGGCGTCCCCGGCGAGCATTTCAGTGTAGCCTACCATACGCGGCTGTGGCAGGCGGGCGAAACCGTCAAAGACGAGTGGAAGCTGACCATTCCCGAAGTACCGCCGGGTCAATACGAACTTCGCGCCGGGCTGTACGACCCGGCAACCAACCGGCGTTTGCCTATCCGGCAAAAGGGCGCATTCATCGGGGATAGCATCCGGTTGTACGAGTTCAAAGTGCTGCCAAAACAGTGATCAGGAGGGAGGTATTTTTCCGGCGCTGGGGCAAGAAACCAGATCGTGACGCCTTCTAGCCCAGTCTGTCAACCATTTACTTCTGGTGATTAGCCACAAGCGCCTTTGAGGCGTGGGAAGGGATTGGTACAGACAAAAGCCAGGGTAGCGGTGGTCAAAAGGACAGCGGCAAGGCCATCCAGGTCGGATAGCAAACCGAGCTTGCCGCCGCGAGAGCGGAGCCAGTGCAGGGCCTGGGGTTGGCAAGTTTGGTCGATGGGCTACAGCCAGGCGGCAGCAACCCAGACCATCCAAAGGACCCGACGCATGGCTTCGAGCGTCTGGACAGGCCGGAGGGTGAGGCTCTATGTAACATGAGAATACAAAACGGGCCGCGAAGCCCGTTTCAAGGTAAATGGTAGCGCAGCAGCAGGGTTTTAGCCCTGGCGCTGCTTGTGCTTGGGGTTGGCGCTGCAAATTACGTACAGGTTACCCCGGCGCCGCACGAAGCGGCATTTGTCACAAATCTTACGTACAGATGCACGGACTTTCATGATTGGCCTCCCTGAGTATTCTGTGCAATTATAGCGATCTTCGCGGATTTGGCTATGGTCAACTTTGCGAGGCCAGGGCCGGATCAGATTAACGTGAATCAAATAAGCGAGCGAAAAGCTACGGGGAAGGAGAGGAGGTGAGGGGGCGAGACAATGATCGGCCCGTTAGCCGAGGCCTTTGCCGAACTGACCGATGCACGCCAGCCACAAACGTTATCTGCAAGTGGCGCTTCAACCAACTCACGGTACAATGGCGCGCGTTTAGCGTAACATCCCAACCCGGAGAGAGTTGAATGCAGGAAATGCGCGATGCCATCCGCCAGTATATTGTCACGAACCTGATCCGTAACCCGAAGTACAAACTCGGCGACACCGACAAGTTGATTTCCGGCGGCGTCATTGATTCGTTCTCGCTGGTCGAGCTATCCCTCTTTCTCGAAGAAAAATTCGGCGTCCGCCCTGACGATACCGAACTGAACGCGGACAATATGGACACAGTCCAGATGATTGCAGATTATGTCGAATCTCACCGCCAGTAACCTGCTCCTGACCCTCGAAAACCGCACGCAGGCCAGCACGCTGCTGGACCTGGCGCAGCGCCAGTACGAGCAGCGCCCGGGTGCCGCCGCCGTCATCTTCATCCCTGCCAGCGGCGAGGCCACCCGCACCATCACCACGCGGGAATTTTTCGACAATGCGGGCCACTATGCCGAGGCGCTGCGCCAGGTGCAGGTTGCACCGCACGACCTGGTGATCCTGGTCATGGAACACAGCGAGGCGCTGCTGTATGCCTTCTGGGGTGCGATGATGCTCGGCGCGATCCCGTCGATCTTTCCATTCCTCTCGGACAAGCTCGACCCGGTGATGTACTGCGAGCGCGTGCAGAAGCTGGTGACACATTCCGGCGCCACTGCCGTGATCGCGTCGGAGCAGTTTGCGGGGGCGCTGGCCGGGCTGCTGGCGGGCCACGATGTCCGCGTCATCACCGAGTCGAATCTCAAGCCCGGCACGGGCAAGCCGTCCTTTGCGCCGGGCGTCGGTGAGCAGGACATCGCCTTCTTGCAGCATTCTTCCGGCACGACGGGGCTGCAAAAGGGCGTGGCGCTCTCGCACCGCGCGGTGCTCAACCAACTGGCAAGCTATAGCGACACGTTGCATCTGTCCGCCGATGACCGGATCGTGTCCTGGCTGCCGCTGTACCACGACATGGGCCTGATCGCGGGCTTCATTATGCCCATCGCACAGGGCATCCCGCTGGTGCTGATGTCGCCCTTCCACTGGGTGCGCGACCCGAAAATCTTGTTGTGGGCCATCCACGAGCATGGCGGGACGCTGTGTTGGCTGCCGAATTTCGCTTACAACTTTATGGCGAGAAGCATCCGCGACAACGCGATTGAAGGCGTCAACCTGTCCAGTATGCGTGCCTTCGTGAACTGCTCTGAGCCGATGCGCGTGGATAGCCACCGCCTCTTTGCCAGCCGCTTTGCAAAATATGGCCTGCGCCCGGAAGCGCTGACCACCTGTTACGCCATGGCCGAAAACACCTTCGCCGTTACGCAGGGCGGGATCGACGGCCCGCCGACCATCGACGTGATCAGCCGCAATGCGCTCGGCCAGTACCACCGCGCCGATCCGGCCCTGGATAGCGACCTGTCGATGGAAATGCTGTCCTGTGGCCGTCCGATCCCGAACTGTGAGATCAAGATCGTGGACGACCAGCGCCAGGCGCTCCCCGAACGGCATGTTGGGGAGGTGGCCGTTCGCAGCGACAGTATGCTGACTGGCTACTACAAACGTGACGATCTGACCGCGCAGGTCATGTTTGAAGGCTGGTACCTGACGGGCGACCTGGGCTATATGGCTAATGGCGAACTGTACATCACGGGCCGCAAGAAAGACCTGATCATCGTCGGCGGCAAAAACGTCTACCCGCAAGACCTGGAAGCCATCGCCAACGAGGTTCCGGGCGTCCATCCGGGGCGCGTGGTGGCCTTTGGTGTGCCAGACGAGCGGCTCGGCACGGAAGCGATTGTGCTGGTCGCCGAAGCCGATACCGAGGACGAGGACGAACGCAACGCCATCGGGCGCGAAATCCGGGCGCGGATTGCGCAGCAGACCGAAACGGCGGTCAGCAACGTCCTGCTGGTGGATGCCAAATGGCTGCACAAGACCAGCAGCGGCAAAATTGCGCGCGGGGCGAACCGGGACAAGTACCTGCGCGAGATGGGCCTCGCCGTTGTCTGATCGCTTCTTGACAGGGTATTCGTCCTTACCTTTTGTACACAGGGGGAATGTAGAACCCAGTCGGGGGTTATCTTGCGCGCACCCGTACATCATGCTAGACTTCGGTTGACAACTTACCCCGAAGGACGAATTGCATGGCCGAGAAGATTCTAATCGTAGACGACGATATTGATAGCCTTAAATTGATCGGCTTGATGCTTCAGCGGCAGGGATACGAGATTTCTGCCGCCAGCGCTGGCGGCCAGGCAATTGCCAAAGCGCTTGCCGAGACACCCGATCTCATCATCCTGGACGTGATGATGCCAGATATGGACGGCTATGAAGTCTGCCGGCGTCTTCGGGCGGATGTCAATACACAAAATATCCCGATTATCATGTTCACTGCCAAGACCCTGGTGGACGACAAAGTGACCGGGTTCGAGGCAGGCGCGGACGATTACCTGACCAAGCCCACCCATCCAGCCGAACTGGCCTCGCGCGTCAAGGCCGTCCTGGCGCGCAGCGTGGCCCAACGTCGCGCGGCCAGCGACACGGGCATGGTGATCGGCTTCCTGGGAACCAAGGGCGGCGTTGGCACGACCACCCTCGCCACCAACGTGGCGGCTGCGCTCGGTCAGAAAGAACCGACCATCCTGGCCGACATCCGTCCGGGCCAGGGCAGCCTGGGTCTGTCGCTCGGCCTGGGTCGCTCGGCAGGGATGGCGAACCTGCTCGGACGGGCCGCCAACGACATCACCCCCCGGATGATCGAAAACGAACTGGTCACCCACAGCAGCGGAATCAAGCTGCTGTTATCGTCGGCGCGCCCCAAAGAGGCGCAACTTAACGTCAACCCGGACATCGCCGCCGCCATCCTGAAGAACCTGCGTACACTGGCGCGAACTGTCGTCGTCGATCTGGGCCCCAGCCTCAACCGCTTCAACGCCCGGCTGGTCAAGGAAGTCGATCAGGTAGCGCTCGTGGTGGAGCCGTACCGTGTCACACTCAACATGGCACGCGAAATCCTCAAAGAACTGGAAAGTATGGGCGTCGGGCGGGGGCGCACCAACATTATTCTGAGCAATCGCACGCAGTCCACCCTGCAAGTGCCCTGGCAAGAGGCCGAGCAAATCCTGAATCACGAGATGCTTGCCATCATCTCGCCCGCGCCAGAACTGGCCTTCCAGGCTTCTGAGGCAGGCTTCCCGATTGTTTTGTTCCAGCCCACCTCCATCGTCGCTACCCAGTTGAACAAACTGGCCGACGAGATCGGGGCGCGCGTCCGCACCCTGGCTGGCGGCAGCATGACCACCTAATCGGGCCGAGTCTGTCGTGTCTGCGTCCCTTGCCCACCGGTGGGGGACAGGGCCTGGCTCCCAATATCTAGCCAACCTGACGTTGTTCCTACGCTTTCTGGCGCATGTCGCCAAACCTCAACAATGACGGTATTATTGGCGGGCATTTTTGGGCAAGTGCCCGATCATATCTGCATGTATGTGCGGTTGCGCCGGGCCTGTGGGTGCGGCTTTCGGCGCGAGTTGAGGCCACGAAATGAAGTTGAATGTCAAACGTAGCGCTATCTTGTTGGTTGCGACATTAATCCTGATCAGCACAAACCGTTCAACCGCGACGCCAACATCGCTGCAAGACCCTCCACCGACCAACACCAGGCGGCCTGTCTCTCCGACCTTACCCATGACCAATACGCCGCACAAGACCGATACACCCACCCGCACGCCGACTAACACCCGAACCTTTACCCCGACGCGGACGCCCACCCGCACACCGACGGCCACGCCGACGCCTACCGACACCCCTACTGCGACGCCCACGACCATCGGGCCGGTCAATTATCCCGACAACATCAACCCGCTGACAGGGTTGCCTTACCCCAGTGAAGAAGCCAAGAATCGCCGCAACCTGATCGTCAAGGTCTCAAACTACACCTGGGTGGTTCGCCCACAGAGCGGACTCAGCCAGGCCGACATTGTGTACGAATACGAAGTCGAGGGTGGCGTGACGCGCTTCGCGGCCATCTACCGCAGCCAGGGCGTCGATCACGTTGGCTCGGTGCGCAGTGGCCGCTTGCTCGACCTCGAACTGGTTCCGATGTACCAGGCGCTTCTGGCCTACAGCGGCTCCAACGACAACATCAAGAAGATGATCCTGGAAGGCTCGTGTATTGATCCCACAAGCGGTTCACGGATCGTCTGCCCGGACGACAAGAAGAGCGATCCCGATTCAAAATGGCGCTTCCAGGCCCTGACGCCGCAGTTCGGGGATAACTGCCCGCCGTTCTGCCGTTTCCCGCGCCCCGGCCTGGCCTTTGAGCACACCCTGTTTGGCAATACCTTCCAGATGTGGGAGCTGGCGACCAAGCGTAACGTCAATACGCCCATCCCGGCCAGGGGCTTCGCCTTTGCCGACTCGCCGGATGAGGGCGGCAAGACGGCCAATGATATCTTCATCAAGTGGTACGGCGACCAGGATGCACGCTGGCAATACAACCCGCAGGACGGCAAGTATTATCGCTGGAACACGGGCCTGCCCCACATCGACGCCAACAACGGCAAGCAGCTAACTGCCGACAACGTGATCGTCATCGAGGCGTTTCACAAGAACCGTCCTGACATTTACGAGAGCGAAACCGGCTCGCCCGCCGTCGAGGTGGAGCTTTGGGGACAGGAAAAAGCCTGGGTGTTCCGCGACGGCAGGTGGTACGAAGGCATCTGGATACGCCGCAACCGTGAGAAGGGGGCGCTGACGCTCTGGCGGCAGGACGGCCAGACGCCCATTCACCTCAAACCTGGCAACAGTTGGGTCGAGATCGTGCGCTGCTGCGACATGTACGGTGTCGTGCCGAGCACGACTTACGCAGATGTACAGGGGACGGCCACGTTCGCGGCCATGACCGCCACCGCAAAAGGCCCGCGCCTTCCGGCGGCCAATGCCACGCAAACGGCTGCGGTGGCCGTCCAGACGAACGCGGTAAGCGCAGCGACGGCGGGCATCGATCTGACGGCCCTCACACCGCAGGCTACCGATCCAGCCCCGTCGGGCAGCGCGCCCACCACACACACGCCGCAAGCGGTAGGGATGCGGCCCTAGCCTCATCCGGTGCTTCCCCCTCTCTGCGTAGCGGAGAGGGGGCCAGGCGGTGAGGTCAACCCCCTGCCGCGCGTTTGGAGCCGTTCGCTGAACTACGCTATACTAACTCCGAACTCGATCTCCGTAGAAGGCATCCGGCGCTCGTGGCGAAGAAGCAGCTTGGCAAGTACGACATTATTGAACGTCTTGGCCGGGGTGGCATGGCCGAAGTCTATCGAGCGTACCAGCCCAGCCTGGACCGCTACGTAGCTATCAAGCTGCTGCATCCCTTTCTGGCCGACGACCCCGAATTCAAAGACCGTTTCGAGCGCGAGGCCCGCAACGTGGCCCGACTGCGCCACCCCAACATTGTGCAAGTCTACGACTTCGAGTTCGATGTCGAAAGCGAAAGCTACTACATGGTCATGGAGCTGATCGAGGGTCATACCCTCAAAGATCGGCTCAACAGCTTGAACGGGCAGCCCCTGCCAACGGAAGAAATCCTGCGTATTACGAGCGAAGCGGCGGAAGCGCTGGCCTACGCCCATGCCCGAGGCATGATCCACCGCGACGTGAAACCCGCCAACCTGATGCTGGACAGCGACGGGCGCGTCGTCCTGACCGATTTCGGCATCGCCAAGATCGTGACCGGTCACCAGTTCACAGCCAGCGGTGGCATGGTTGGCACGCCCTCCTATATGGCCCCCGAACAGGGATTGGGGGAAGCGGGCGATGAGCGCTCCGATCTGTATTCGCTGGGCGTCATCCTGTTTCAACTGACCACAGGACGCCTGCCCTACGACGCCGAGACGCCGCTGGCGACTATCCTGAAGCACGTCAACGAGCCGATTCCCTCGCCTCGCCAGTTTAATCCAGAGACGCCTGCGGCCATCGAGCGCATTATCCTGAAGGCGCTGGCGAAAGACCCGGAAGACCGTTTCCAGAGCGCCGACGAGATGCTGACGCAGTTGAAAGCGGTCACAGGGCCGGCGCTGACTGAGGTTGCCTCGGCCTCACCACTTCCCGCCGGGCCTGAACCGGGTGGCGATACGCTCCGCATCGCCCATCTGGCTGGCGCACCGGCGGAGCATGGCGGGCGTTCTGTGCGCCGGTTTTCCCTGGCCGGATTGGGCGCGGTGGCTATGGTCGGCCTGGTCGCGCTCTTCGGGGGCGTGACCCTGGTCACCGGGCATGTGCCGCTGCTCGGTATTGCGCTTCGCCCCAGCGAGACGCCGACGATGATGGCCTCGCCAGTGTTGACCGCGACCCCGGCCACGACGGGTACGGTGGTCGCAGCGCTGCCTGGCAGCACGCCCACCCCGACCTTCACCGCCACCAGCACACTCACCCAGACGCCTACCAGCACCCCGACCTTCACCGCCACCGCCACCGCCACCTCTACGCCGACGGCGACCCCAACGGCCACCCTGACGCTGACCCCTTCGGACACGCCGACACCCACCCCCAACATCACCGCCACCATCGACGCAGCCACCGTCGCCGCGCAGAACCTGACGGCCACCAGCGTCAAGCAAACGCTGGATGCCTTCTTCATCACCCAGTCCGCCGGGACGACCAGGACCCCAGATTACACCGCAACGGCGCTGCTTTGCGTCAAGGATTATCGCCAGATTGTGGAGAAAGCGCCGGACAAAGACCCCATCCGCGCCAACACCGAATTCGAGCGTGAGATCGTCTTGCGCAATACCAGTAACTGTGACTGGCTGCCGGGCATGTACCTCAGCTATACCAGCGGCGAGCGCTTTGAGGCGTCGCGCAAGATCGTGATGAAAAACACCGAGCCAGTCAAACCGGGCGAGGACGCAGTGTTTGTCTTCCGAGGCCGAACGCCCCGGAAGGGTGGGCTGTACAGCGGCCAATGGGAAGTCCGCTTGGCCGGGGACGTTCTGATCGAGACGCCCCTGACCATCAGCTTTTTCGCCTATGAATAGGCACGAATAGGCGTTAGTTACGCAGGCTGGGTCAGGAGCAGGCTGGGCCGCGCAGCGGGTTCGTTCGGCACGCGCGTCGAAATCTCGCCGGGGATATACGGCTCCTGCTCCAGAATGCTCAGGGCTTCTTCTTCCTTCAACCGTTTTTCGCCCATGTGGTATAACACGTCATTGAAGCCATCATACTTGAAGCGGTGGTTGACCCAGGAATAGATCGGGTGCTGGTACACCAGGTTAAAGACCAGACTGTCCTCACGCGGGCGATATTCTTCGTTCACCAGCCAGATGGGCGCCCATTTCCCCATCGCGGCGCGTACTTTCCTGTCCCGTTTGGCACGCATCGTGTCGCGGCTAATCGGCATTGATGTCTCTCCTCGTCATTGGCAGTGGCTCTGATCGGCGCTATTGTAATCCAATGCGCTTCTACCGGAAAGAGCCTGGGTTCGCCCACCGAGTTTTCCTCATAGGTAAACAGCCTTGAAACTAAAGCGAGAACTTTTCCCCGGGTGGCTGGCAGTATTGATCCTGGCTGCGCTGTGGCGGGCTGTGATCCTCGCCAGCGGCGCGGTATCCTTCCACTCCGACGAGGCCATTGTCGGGCTGATGGCCCGGCACATCAATCAGGGGCGTCCCATTCCCGTCTTTTTCTACGGGCAGCCGTACATGGGCAGCCTCGATCCGTTGCTCGTCTCGCTGGCCTTCCGCTTGCTGGGCGAAAGCGTTCTGAGCATTCGGCTCGTCCAGTCCGCGCTGTATCTGGCCGTTGTGGCGACAACGATGCTGCTGGCTCATCGCCTCAGCGGCAGTCGGTGGATTGCATCCGCTGCCGGGCTGCTGGTCGCGCTGCCGCCTGTCGTGATGACGCTGTACACCACTATCTCGCTGGGCGGCTATGGCGAAACGCTGCTCATTGGAAATTTGCTGCTGCTCATCGGCTTCGATCTCAGCCGCGAGCCAGGTTCGCGCTGGCGCTGGCTGGCTGCTGGTGCGCTGTTCGGCCTGGGCTGGTGGACCAACAGCCTGATCGGGGCCTATATGCTCCCGTTAGCGGTTCTGCTCGTACCGTTGTGGCGGCACTGGCCGTGGCCCTCGGTTGTGGGCGCGGCGCTCGCCTTTTTCGTGTTCAGCGCCCCCTGGTGGCTGTATAACCTGAGCAATGACTGGCAATCCATCCGCTTTCTGTTGAGTGGCTTCCAATCGACGGCCACCGCGCCCCACATCGGCCTCGCAGACAAACTGTTCGGGCTGCTCCTGCTGGGTGTTCCTGCCCTGATCGGAGCGCGCTTTTCCTGGACAAGCACCTACTGGCCTGGCCCGCTCAGTATGCCGCTGGCGATCCTGTACGCGGCGCTGCTGGTGACAGCCATCCGGTTTCGTAGGGCGCGCTTCCTGCTGGCAATGGTGGCAGGCTTTGCCCTGGTTTTTGTGCTGTCTAGCTTCGGCGTGGACGCGACGGGCCGCTACCTGCTGCCGCTGGTTGCGCCACTGGCGATCCTGATCGCAGTGCGCATCGGCGATTTCCGGGCAGCTATCCAGTGGGTCATCCTTGCGGTGCTGGTCGGCGTTAACGTCCTCGGCACAGTCATTGCGCTGCGCACCGTACCGCCCGGCCTGACACCGCAATTCGACCCGGCCACCGATTTCACCAATGACTCCGATCTGGCTGTCATCGACTTCCTGAAACAGCATGGCGCACAATATGGCTATACGACGTATTGGGCCGCGTACCGGCTGGCCTTTTTGTCCGGCGAAATGGTCATCCTGACCCCTGCACTGCCCTATAAGGCATCCCTGATCTACACCCCTGCGGATCGCTACCCACCCTATACTGCTGCTGTTGCGCGGGCCGAACATCCTGTCTACCTTACCGCCAACCTGCCGCAACTGGATCGGCTTATCGTACAGCAGTTTGAGGCGCACGGCATCGCGTTCCAGCGCCAGGCCGTCGGGCCGTACACGGTCTTTTACGACCTGTCGCGGCCCATCACACCTGTGGAACTCGGCGTGCAGTCGTTTCATGGAGCCAGCGCGCAACCCGCTTCCTGATGCGATTGATTCTGTCGCAATCGTTTTCAGGGTGCGGCCAATCATGCTATACTGCCCTGAATCGCAACGAGGGGGTGGCGCATGGCTGATGACTTCCAGTTCTTTTATCCTAACCGGATGGGCAAGATCATTCTGCGCGCCCTGGAGGAGATGGTCGGGGCAGACGATTACAAACGCATTATGAAGGCTTCCGGCCTTCAACTGTTTATCGATCATCCCCCGTCAGGCGATCTGGAACGGCAGTTCCCCTTCGAGTACGTGTCACAGGTGCAGGCTGGCGTGGAGACTGTCTATGGCATAGAGCAGGGCCGCGAGCTAAATCGCCAGGTGGGCCGGGCCTGCCTGACGGGCGGTTTGCAGGAATTCAACCCGCTGATTGGCATCGCCGATCTGCCGGTGCGAATGCTGCCGCTCGGCCTCAAACTGCACGTCGGGTTTGACATGTTTGCGATGGTCTTCAACCGTTTCACCGATCAGGTAGTTACGTTGGGCGAGGACAGTGTGAATTACCTGTGGACAATTGAGCGCTGCCCGGTTTGTTGGAAACGCCACACCGATGCGCCCTGTTGTCATCTGGCTGTCGGCATTTTGCAGGAGAGTCTCTCCTGGGCAACGGGTGGCAAAGAGTTTGAACTAGCCGAAACCTCGTGCGTGGCGAAGGGCGACGAAGTGTGCACCATCTCGATTAACAAGCGCCCGATCAAGTGATGAAAATCGACCACGTGACCCTGGCTGGCTCCGACCTGCACAGGATGGAGCGGGCCTTCACTGACCTGGGCTTGAAGCCCGAATATGGCGGCCTGCACTCCAACGGCATTACGCACATGGGGCTGCTCGGCTTCGAGGATGGCTCGTACATCGAACTGATTTCCACGCTTCAACCGGGCCAGCGCGCGCCCTGGTGGGGTAATGCTATCGCCGGGAATGCAGGGCCATGCGCCTGGGCGGTCCTGTCTGGCAATATTCATTCGGACACGGCACGGCTGGCCTCGGCAGGCGTTCCCGTCGATGGGCCGCACGCCATGAATCGCCGGCGGCCCGACGGACGATTGGTCGAGTGGGAACTCACCTACCTCGGCCAGCATGAACCCGGCGCGACCCTGCCTTTTCTGATCCAGGATCGCAGCCCGCGCGAGTGGCGCGTGCAGCCAACCCCCGGCCTGCGCGAGAAAGGGCTGACCGGGCTGGCGGCGGTGGTGCTGGCCGTGCGCAGCATCGCAGCGGCCAGCGATCTGTTCCGGCGCGCCTTCGGCTGGCCCGCGCCGATGACTCAGGTTGATAGGGTGTTTGGCGCAGCGCTGGCACATTTCCCCGACACGCCTGTGATCCTGGCCGCGCCACAAGGCACGGGCTGGCTCACCGCGCGTCTCGACCAGTTCGGCGAGTCACCCTGCGCTTTCCTGCTCAAAACGACAAACTTGGATGAGGCAATCGCAACATTCGGGTTGATGGATGAGACGATCTGGTTCGGGCGACGCCTGGCCTGGTTTGACCCGCGAAAGGTCGACGGGGCGCGCCTGGCCTGTACCGGGTAATTCGGTAGTTCATCCGTGACAGCGCTAGACGGTTCCCCTCTCCGCTGTGCGCAGAGGGGCCAGGGGTGAGGTCAACGCCTCCTATGAACGCCTCCTACGGGGCGGTGGCCGCTGCCGTCGCCGGCGTGGACAGGATGCGTGGCGTCGGCGTCAGGGTTGGCGTGGGGCTGGGCGCGTTGCCCGGTTCGGCCACGCGCAGCGCCCGCACCGCGATGGCCTTCGACACAGGCAGCAGATCAACCGTCAGGCTGCCATCTTTTGTGCCGGGGATGGTGGCTTCTTCCTGCCCGACGACGTTGCCCGTGAATGGATCCCACAGTTCCAATCGATACATGCCGGGCGGCATCGTGTCAATGCGCAGGCTGACCGTGACCGGCTTGCTGGTCACGTTTTTGGCGACGTTTTGCCATGTGTAATCGCGGTTTTGCAGCCAGGCCAGGAAGATGCCGCTCGTCCGGTCTGCCAGCGCCAGCGTGCGCAGAGGGGCGATGTAGTCCGCAATCTCCACCGCATCGATTTGCAGGTAATCGTCGCCCAGGTTGTCCAGCACAACGGTATGTTCCCCAGCGCTGATCGGCACGGTCAGCGCCGAGGGTTCGCTGCGCGGCGAAATGCTCATTTCGGCTACTGTCTTGCCATCAATGATGATAACCAGTCTCGCCGGGGCCTTGTCCGAGGATTTCCGGACGAAAACAGTCAGTTTGGTATCGATGGGCGGGGTGATGATGTACTTTTGCGGTCTGCTCAACTGCGTGCTGTAGGTCACGCCGTACAGGTACGAAGACGCCGAATTGATGGGCGGCACAACCCCGTCCGACGTGACGCGATAGGTGATGTCGGGCGCACGTGGGCCGCCATAGGTGCCGCTGTACCCGGCGATGCGGAACGGCTGGTACTTCACCGAACTATCCCCGATCAGCGACACATTCACGGGCACGAGGTCGACGCTGTTCCAGGGAATGCCTTTCGCAAAGGCCGCCAGCGGCGCGTAGATGCCCGTCAGGTTTTTGGGAAACAGGTACGTATCCCACCACCAACTTGCCGCGCCGCCAGCGGCGCCCGACAGCGCCGCTGCCCACATCGTCTGCTGAATGTGCACCCCCGTCGGGTCGTCGGCCACCGGTTCAAACCAGGGGTTGAGCGAGAATTCCGTCATCAGCACAGGCCGATCCGCGTTGCTGAGGGCGGGCGCAAGGACTCCCAACGTTCCGGTCACCTGGTCGATAGCGGCTTCCACGGGGCGGCGCTGGTAAAAACGCACCTGTTTGAAATCCAGCACTGCCCGTTCCAGCAGCGCTGCCTTGTTGCTGTCCCGGATGCCAGCCGTAATCAGGTGCTTGTACGGGTCGATCTGTCGCAGGTAATTGACCACGTCGCGCAGCCAGTCTCCGGCGATGTCCGCCGAGCTGGTGTTGGCGCGATCCAACTGGTCGATGACTTCCCAGGCGAAAACGCTGCTGCTGTAGCCCCAGCGGGCCACCAGGTAGCGCAACATGCGCTTAAACAACTGGCGACCCTGGTCGGTGGCGAAAAACAGCGCCGGGCTGTTGAACGGCCCGCCCACAGACAGGTTATACGGGTTGCTTGACCAGTCAACCCGCGTGTCCGGGCGGGCGGGCGTGGCCGGCACGTTCACCGGCACGCCGCCAAAGATGTTGAAACTTTGATACCAGATCAGGACGAGTTGCAGGGCGATGCCCTGTTCCTCTGCCGTCTGCAAGATCGTATCCAGCCGCCAGGCGTCCTCCTGGGCAGCCGTGTAGTCGCCCACCGGCGATTTCCAGTCCAGCCCGATGAACCAGGGCACGCTCACATACAGGCGCCCGTAGTTTGCCCCTACGTCGTGCAGTTTCTTGAGCCAGTTCTGGTAGCCAAGCGTGCCGTTCGCGCCGCTCCACGACCAGCCCAGATTGCTGCCAACCGGAAAGTACGGCGCGCCGTTATCATAACCGAAGTAGTGGCGGTTCTTGCCGACGCGGACCAGGCCGGGCAATTTGGATGGGCTGACGTTGAATTCGCCCTGCGCAATGACTCGCGCCGTGCCCTGGTTTTGCTCGCGCGCCTGGATGGTGTACGTCCAGCGGCCTGTCTGGTTGGGGCTGAAGCGGACGCGCCAGCCCGCCTGCCCCTGCGGTTTCAGAATTTCGATGGTGCAGTCCTGGTTGCAGGTCTGCTGGTAGGGCTGCATCCAGAAAGCCGGCACGTTGATCTGTCGGCCATCCGGCGCGCTGAACTGTGCTGTCACGTCGATTTGCGCCGGGTCAAAGACGTTCTTCGCCGCTGTATCGACAGCAAACTGTGTCTCAAACAAACCATAAAGAGGGATGTTGAGCGCACCGCTGGAAGCAGCGGGCGTGTCAGTGACGCCCTGCGCGGCGGAAACTACTGCGCTTTGGGGGCTGCCAATGGCACTGGTCAGGACGGCCATCAACGCGAACGCAGCACTTATGACGGCGTAATATGTCTGTTTCTTCACGCTGATAACCTCTTCTGACCGCCCGTAAGTCTATTCCCGCGCCGGAGTATACCGCAGAGGGCTTCCAGCGCGAATGGCATCCCCGATCAAAGGTCACGGCGCACGGTCAGGGTTAGGAGGTGAATAGACCGCTTGGCCCTCACCCTAAATCCCTCTCTCACATGAAGTTGGGGAGGGGCCAGTTTTAACACAAGCGTTGCGAAGAGAAACCGGGCCAAAGGCGAAAGGGAATGGCGTGGGGCGGAAGGGCTGCGCCTGATAGCAGCACCCAGCGGTAGGGCAATGAACCGCTAGGTGCTGCTCACCGCCACAGATAGCCAGTGAACCCCTTTTATTAAAACCGGCCCCTCCCCGAAACTGCCTACGGAGAGGGGCCAGGGGTGAGGTTGCTTACTTGCTGGCGGTGGCGGCCATTGTCGCCGTCATTGTCGCTGGCGTCTCTGGAACCGTCGGCTGGTCGTTGTCGAGTTCAGGCGCACCAGGAACCGGGTCTGTCCAGGTCTTGCCCGCCAGGTAGTCGTCCAGGTTGCTGGCGTCCACCACGACGGACGGGGTCAGCAGGATTTGCGGAACCTTTTCGCCGTTCAGGACTTTGACCATCGTCTGGAAGACGGCCACGCCCATCCGGTACGGGTCAACGCCCAGGGTTGCCGTCACTTTGCCTTCCTTGATCAGATCAAGGGTGGGCTTGTTGCCGTCGATGCCGATTGACCAGATGTCCACGTTCGGCTTGCGGCCCAGTTTTTCGGCGGCCAGCACCGCGCCGATGTTCATTTCGTCGCTGTTGCCATAGAAGATGTCGATGTCAGGGTCTTTCTGGAGCGCAGTGGTCGCCACAGCCGCGCCCTTCTCACGCAGCCATTCCGCCGTCTGCTCGCCCACGATCTGCACGCCGGGGCACATCTTCAGGCCGTCCTTGAAGCCACCCGTGCGCCGGTGCGAGAAGATGCTGTCGATGCCGAGCAGAATGAAGACCTTGCCCGTCGCCTTGTCGGGCGTGGTGTTGTTCTTCTTGGCGAGAATCTGGCAGGCATACTCGCCGAGTTTCTTCGCGCCGCCCCACTGGTCGTAGCTGATGTACGAGGTCACGTTGCCTTCTTTGAAGGGGGTAATGAAGTTGTGGGCCAGGATCGGAACGCCCTTCGCATTGGCAGCCTTGACGGCGGTCACTGCTGAGTCCGTGCCGATGGGATTGATGCTGATGATCTCGACGCCCTTCTCAAGCTCTTGCTGCACGATGGTCACGAAGCTGGCGAAGTCGCTCTCGCTGGCCGGGGCCTGTACGTCCAGTTTCCAGCCCGCTTTGGAGGTTTCGGCCTTCATGCCGTCCACCATAGCGACATGGAACGGACTGGTCAGCGCCGGAGGAATGAACGCCGCGTAGTGTGTTTTGCCCTGGGCATTCGTAAATTGCGATCCCGTCGTGGCGAAGACGACGGCGAATAACACCAGAGCGACGACAGCAAAACTTAATTTACGGTGCATGTCATACTTCTCCTTAAGCCCTTTGGGGCGGCTCGATCCCGCCGCGCCCAGGTATCAAACGGGAGCCAGTTCGCTCCCGGCGGATCGCGTATCTATCTCACCCCAATCGTTACGGTGGTGGCGCCGTCCCCTCTCTGCTTGCGGAGAAGGGCCGGGGATGAGGTTATATCTTCATCGTTAAGGTTGGCGGCGGAACAGCTGGTTGAGCCAGCGCACCTCGCCGCGCCGCGCCACGTCCAGCCCCACGGCCAGCACAATGATCACCCCGGTCACGATCTGCTGGGCGTTCGATGGAAAGTCCAGGTAAACCAGCCCGGCCTGCACGATGCGGATGATCAGAGCGCCGATCAGCGTCCCCCAGATGCCGCCCGTGCCGCCGGTCAGCGCTGTGCCACCGATGACGACGGCAGCCACCGAAAGCAGCGTGTAACCCGAACCATAGTTGTAGGAGCCACCCTGCAAGCGGCCCAGGATCAACATGCCGCTGATCGAGGCGAACAAGCCGCTGATGCCGTACACGATCACTTTGGTCAGGTTGACGTTGATTCCGGACAGGCGCGCTGCCGTCTCGTTGCCGCCGATGGCGTACACGTACCGGCCTAGTTTGGTGTGCCGCAGAATCACCCAGATGGCAAAATACAAGAGCAGCATAATGAGGAGCGGAATCGGAATCTTCAACGAGCCAAGCGAAACGAAGCCGCCCAGGAAGTCGATCAGCGGGTCGTTCTTGATGAAGATCGGCGAACCCTGCGTCACAACCAGTGCGGTCCCGGTCAGGATGCTCAAGAAGCCGAGTGTGACGATAAATGGGTTAATGTTGAAGGCCGTGATGATCACCCCTTGCAACAGCCCGATCAACGTCCCGATGATGATCGCAATCGGGATGGCTAGGTAGGATGGCATCCCGAAGGCAACCTGCCCACCCGACTGGTTCGAACCGCTGATCAGAATAGCCGCGACCACCCCACTGAAAGCGACGATAGCCTCTACCGAAAGGTCGATGCCGCTGGTCAGGATCACGAAGGTCTGCCCCGCAGACACGATCCCGATGAAGGAGGCTTCCAGGCCGATCAGCAGCAAACTGGTCGGCGAGCGAAAGGCCGGGGCAACGATCAACAGAAACACCACCAGCACGATCAAAGCAATCAGCGCGCCATTCCCGGTCAGCGTGCGGATTATGCTTCGCCGTCGTTCCTGCTGCATGAGGCCGGGTTTGGACTCGGCCTCGACCACCACGTCACTCATAGGGTTTATTCAGCCTCAGCGTATTTCGTGAATCTGTTTTTTGATTATGCTATGAATTGTTGCCGTTACCGGACTGGTTCGTCTCGACGTTCGCGGCGTATTGCATGATCTTTTCCTGGGTCGCTTCGTTGCGATCCAGAAAGCCGGCTACCCGTCCCTGCGAGATCACCATGATCCGGTCACTCATGCCCAGGATTTCCGGCAGTTCCGAACTGATCATTAAAATGGCGACGCCCTGCTTTGCCAGTTGGTTCATCAGCCGGTAAATCTCGACCTTGGCGCCCACGTCGATGCCGCGCGTCGGCTCGTCGAAAATCAGGACGCGCGGCTCGGTTGCCAGCCATTTGCTCAGAACGACTTTTTGCTGGTTCCCGCCCGACAGATCCATGACCATCTGGTGAAGCCCGCTGGTCTTGATCGAAAGATTTTGAATGTACCGCTGCGCCACGCTGGCTTCTTTGCGACCATTTGTCATCGGGCCGCTCGTCAGGTTTCTCAGCACGGCCAGCGTGATATTGTCCCGCGTCGTCAGTTTCAGGACAAGGCCCTGTTGCTTGCGATCTTCCGTCAGCAAGCCAATGCCATGCCTGATAGCGTCTCGTGGGCTGCGAATGCTGACGCGCTGCCCATTGACATAGATCGCGCCGCGATCAATCGGGTCGGCCCCGAAAATGGCTCGCACCAGTTCCGTCCGCCCTGCGCCGACCAGGCCCGCAATGCCCAGCACCTCGCCTGCATAGGCGGAGAAGCTGATGTCGATCAGGCGGTCTCCCTGGGTCAGCCCTTCGACCCGCAAGACTTCAGGCCCACGGGCTGTCACTTCTTTGGGGAACTTCTCGGAAAGCTGGCGGCCCACCATCAGGCTGATCAGCGAATCGATGTTCAGTTCGCGCGTGGCGCGCGTAGCCACATGGCGGCCATCGCGCAGTACGGTGATCCGGTCACTGACCACAAAGGTCTCTTCCAGATGGTGGCTGATGTAAATGACCGAGACGCCCTCAGACTTAAGCTGCTGGATAATCGTGAACAGATCATTGATCTCGTTCAGACTCAGCGCCGAGGTCGGCTCGTCCATGATGATCAAGTCGGACTGGTGGTGCAGCGCCTTCGCCACCTCGACCATTTGCTGCTGCGCCACCCCCAGCGTGCCGACCCGCACACGCGGATCGATCTTCAGATGCAAACGGGCCAGCAGCTTTCGGGACTGATTGTGCATCTCTGCCCAGTCCAGCAGTGGCCCGCGTTCCAGCTCGCTGCCCAGGAAGATATTCTCGGTCACACTCAACTGAGGGATCAGGTTCAATTCCTGGTAGATGGTCGTGATCCCGGCATCCTGCGCCTGGCGGGGATTGGAGAAATGGACGGGTTGGCCCTTAAAAATGATCTCGCCCCCGTCGCGCGTGTAAACGCCGGATAGAATTTTCATCAGCGTCGATTTGCCCGCACCATTCTCGCCGATCAGCGCGTGAACTTCGCCGCGCCGCACGTCGAAGTTCACGTCTTCCAAAGCCAGAACGCCCGGAAAACGCTTGACGATGTTTCGCATTTCCAGAATCGGCCCATCCCTCTGGCTTGAGACCTGAGCCGGGGATGGGGCACTCTCGTTTGTCTGAACTGTATTGGCCTGCATAGTCGCCTGTAAGAGGGTTCGGCTATTTTCGCGCGCTGATTATATCGGGCAAGTATTAAAGGTCATCAGCAATTATTCGTGTTGTGAGCGCTCACAAGAAAGGGTAACATGACTTGCCGGGCGCTGTCAAGCACCCGGCATGGTCGGGGCGCATTTCAAGTTTGGGACAGGGATCAGGCGACTGCCCAGAGAAGGCCAAACAAATTGTTCAAGACAGCAGCGCGTAACCGTTTTGTTCGTCAATGCTTTGTTCGTCAATGCGCGTTGGAGCCAATTCGGAAGATCGGTGATAGGTATCGGTAGGTGCAGGTCGCGCCCTGTGAATAGCTCGCTTGTTCTGACGGCATTAGTGGGGGTTGGGGGCTGGTATCACGGCAGGTCATAAAACTGTGACACCACTAATAGGCCCTGATATTGGGGGAGGGTATTGACATTTGCACCAATCGATCTATGATCAAACACATCAAGCAAATAGACCGAAAGGTTATATGCTGTTCAACTGCCAAAGGCCGCCTTCGGCCCCTATCTTGCGGCGCGCCGCGATGGTGACGCTGCTGAATGCCCACCTCTGACGGCGTGAGATCGTTCGCCTCCGGCTTCTGGCCGCGCGATTGGATCGCCACCCACCCAGGTGGCGATTTTTGTTGTCTGTTTAACTGTGGGTTGTTCAGGCGACTGTGCACCAGCGCATGAGAGGTCAAAGAAACGAGGAGAATGATCGCGTCACCCGAATCCCGTGTTCAAGTTTTTCCCCAGCCGCTGCCGTCTCTGCCGGACGGTTTTGAAGTCTATAATGGCCGCCTCTTTCATCACGATCTCGACCTCCTGTCATTCGTCCAACGCCCTCTCAACAACCAGGGGCGGATCGAAATGCCAACGACCCCGCTCTACGTGCGATACTTGCCTTCGCTGCGCGATAACTACTACCAACTGCACCAGTGGTTTGCAGCCGCCAGCCATCGCACCGGCTATCCCGGTACGCTCACCGTAGCCTATGCCAGCAAGGCCAACCCAGCCGAACCGGTGGTGCGAACTTTGTTACAGGCGGGGGCGGCCTACGAATGCTCTTCGAGCTTTGATGTAGACGTGGCGCGCCATGCAGCGGTTGCCGGTTGGTTGGATCGGGAACGCACGATCCTGGCGAACGGTTTCAAAATTCCGGTGTACGCAGAAAACCTGATCAAGCTGCGGGCTGCGGGCTTCAGCCATGTGCTGCCCATCTTCGGCGAACTGGATGAGATCGACGCCTTTGCCGACAGTGGTTTTGCCTTCGATGTTGGCTTGCGGCTGCGAACCGACTCCACAAGCCGGAACCGCTTCGGCCTGGTGCCCGATGAATTGGAATACGCCGCGCAGCGCATTATGGCGACCCGTAATCTTCGCCTGACAACGTTCCACGCCATGCAGACGATCCCGGCCAGCCGGGGCCTGCCATACCAGACTGGGCTGGTTCATAGCCTGCGCGCTTTTGCGCGTGTGCGGCGGGTCACACCGACGTTACATCGCTTTGACCTGGGCGGCGGCTTGCCGGGCCGAAACAGCGATATGGACTTCCAGGACTGGCTTGTCCAGGTCTTGCAAAACGTGATGGGGGTCTGTTACGAAGAAGGCGTGCCAGTCCCCGACCTGATCTTTGAGCCGGGGCGTTTTCTGGTTCAGGATCACGCTTGCAAGCTGTTCCACGTCGTCAAGTCCAAATTGGCCGAGGATGGCATTCCGTACTACATGATCGATGGCAGCATCATGACCAACTTTCCCGACGCCTGGGCGCTCGGCGACTCGTTTACTGTGCTGCCCATCAACCACTGGAATGCGCCATTTTGTCCGGTACGGCTATCTGGCTTGACCTGCGATCCGGACGACGTGTACCCGACGCGCCGGATGCCCGATATTCCACTGGAACTGCCCACCGACGTGGATGGCCTGATCGTTGGCTTCTTCGACTGTGGCGCTTACCAGGAAACCCTCGGCGGGCGGCAGGGGACGAAACACTGCCTGCTGCCAGAAGGCCCGGAATTGATCCTGGACGACGAGGCGGGCGAGATGGCTTACCAGTACCATCCTGCGCAGAACGTCACCCAGGTGCTGGGCAATCTGGGCTACACCGCACACCGCTCAACGATCAGGGCTGAATGGTGAGGGCGGAGTACGAGCGGAGTACGAGTCCTTGATATTTGCTGAGTCCGCTTGAGCCGTTGAGGTCTGGTTGCGCGAGTAGACGGCCCGTGTTAAGCTACCTGCACGAGCGGAGAAGCATGGGCCGTGCCATACAAGCAAGTCTTTGTGCGTACCTACCCGTCCAGCGCTGTCGGCAGCCGCGACCTCGGCGACCTGCTTGAACTGCTGCCCGATGGCCGTCTGAACATCCGGCTGGCCGCGACCCCCGAAGTCATTGACATTGGCGTGCATGAGTCCATCCAATCCACCGTCGTCATGGCCGGCGATCAACCCTTCCAGGAAGTGGAAACGCCTGACAAGCGCTTCCGGCTGGCGATTGAGACGTTTCTGCACCAGGACGTGACCGAGTTCTGGCTGATCCACACCGACAAAGCCAACGGCAAGTTCAAACGCCTGAAACTGAATACAGAATGGATCAAAGAAAGACATGCGCTGCCGCGCGTGGCGGTCTCGCCCCATGGATCATTTTTCCTGGCAGACGATAGCGGCACAGTCCGGCTGTACGGCGCTGCACACATGGTCGATATGGGCGCATTCCAGGTAGCACATCCCAACACAGAAAACCGCATCATCGCCCTGGCCGTCAGCACCGACGAGAGCCTGATCGCCGGACTGAGCAGTTGGAAGGACATTGTGCTGTACAGCGTCATGGATCGGCGTGTGGCGTTCGTGCGCCAGATCAAGGATAGCGTCGGCTGGTACGATCCGGGGCAGGCCCATATCCTGGTGACGGGCAATGCGGATGCGATTGTGACGGTGGGCCTTAGCCAGAAAGGTGGCGCCGAAGCCAACCTGTCCGTCAATGCTTTCCGATTTGTGCCTTTGAACGCCGCCCTCAGCGCTGCCAATCGCTAACCACCAGTCGCCCTCCGGTCACTCTCCTTGTAATGATCCGTTGATGACCTTTGACAAGTCTTGAAAACCTGTGCTATAGTGAACGGGGTCGTTTCTTTTCACGAAAGGAGGCACACACTTATGGCACAAGTCAATAGGGTCTCATCGCGGTGGAGTGCGCCTCCGTCCCTGGGGTTGTTCTGATTCCCTTCTGATCTTCCTCAAGCATCAACGACAGGCGCGCTCCTCCCGACCAGAGTCGAGGAGCATCTTTGGCACGCCTGTTTCCTGCCTGCGTTCCGTCGATCTCCTCGACTCTGCACCGGTTCCACTCACCTGGCAGAATGGGTTGCCCATCCATAAAAGGATTCGAACCGTGTCTCGATACGAGGATTACGATTGGATTGAGGAAGACTTCTCCCGCAAGGATCGCAAGCTGCGCCGCGCGCGGAGGGTTAGAGGCGGCCACAGGCCAAAGAAGTCGGCACGCCAGCAGATCGATGAAATCGCCGAGCCGACCCCCACCGAAGGTGAGTTCACCATCTCGTACAGCCCTGCCCGCCATGAAAAAGTGTGGCTGCTGCAATCCTTACAGCCTTTCTTTGATGAAGACCTGCTGACGGACGTGCAGGCGCTGGTCAAGGGCGGCAAAGAAGCGAACGTGTATCGCTGTGAGGGTCAGGTTTCGACACAGCGCAGCCTGATCGCTGCCAAAGTCTATCGCCCACGCATGTTCCGAAACCTGCGCAACGACAAAGTGTACCGTGAAGGTCGTGGGCTGCTGACTGAGGAAGGACGGACTGTCAAGACCAACGATCATCGCATCATGCGCGCCGTCGGCAAGAAGACCGCCTTCGGGCAGCAGATAGCGCATACCTCGTGGCTGATGTACGAATACAACACGCTCAAGCAGCTCTACGAGGCCGGGGCTGCTGTCCCGCAGCCTTACGCGGTGGACAAAAACGCGATCCTGATGCAGTACATTGGGGATGAACACGGCGCAGCCCCAACGCTGCACGAGATCGAACTTGACGACGATGAAGCGCAGCCGCTCTTTCAGGAAGTGCTGCGCAACATCGAGTTGATGCTGAGGCATTCCCTGATTCATGGTGATCTGTCCGCCTACAATATCCTGTACTGGGAAGGAACCATCACGCTCATCGACTTCCCGCAGGTGACGAAGCCGCAGAGCAACCGCAATGCCTATCGCATCTTCGAGCGCGACGTGCAGCGGGTATGCGCCTACTTCGCCAGGCTGGGTGTGCAGAGCGATCCAGACGGGCTTGTACGCCAGCTCTGGGAACAATACACCGATCCCGATCTCCCCGAACTGGACGATGAGGCGTAGCGCAGGCTCAGGCTGCCCACAGCAATTGATACAGTGATTGATGCGGTGTCGGGGCGGGATGACTGACCCCCGCAAAGGGCATAGAAAGGGGACAGATCGGCATAATCAACAGGGCGCTGTCGCACCATGACAGCGCCCTGTTGTGCCTCTGGTTTCCTGACGGCTTTGGAGCAGCCTTAGCTGGTCTGGGCGGTCTGAGCGCGCGCATGACCAACTGTCGTCAGCAGCGCTATCACTGCGCCGATCAGAATCACCACACCGCTCACCACAAACATCTGTGACGGCGGCCAGCTATAGGCGATGAAATGGTCCAGCGCATAGGTCGTTGGCGCAGCCAGGCCGATCCACAGGGCGTTGGCAATCAGCACCAGTGGATACTCAAAGCCGCCATTGCTGTTCCACAGCCCTTTCGGGAAGTGAGCCGCGACAATAGCGACCAGCCTGTCGCCAATGATCAATGCGGCGCCAATCGGGGCCAGAAAGCCCAATGCCACCGACAGCCCGCCCAGCAACTCAACCAGGCCCGCAACCACTGCCCAGAACCGGGCTGGCCGGAAGCCCTGTTGTTGAGTCATCTGGGTCGTGCCTTCCAACCCCTTGCCATCAAACCAGCCAAAGAGCTTGCGCGCTCCGTGACCGATGAACAAGAGGCCGATAAGGATGCGTGTGATGGTCAGTAGAATATCTAACATCGCACATCACCTCCTTGTCAGTGCGGCATCTGACTGTATGGAGTCTTACCTTTCTCTCGCCTCGTATCTTTTCTCGATCATTCCGTAGCACAATTTCATCGATTCAGCGTTAGCGTCGCGTAAGATTTCCATAAGAACTGGAGCCGTGCATTAGAATCCGGCACAATCGATTGGCCGTTCTCAAAAAGGTGAGTAATGTTGACCATTCCGCCCTATCCCAAATGGCTCTCGGCGCTGACCCTGATCTACGGTGTATTCACTTTCATGTGGATGGGCGCAGAGGACAGTGTCTGGCTGGTCACCGTGCTTGGGCTGGGGTTAGCGTTGTTGTGTGTGGCGCACGGCGTCTTCCGGCTGAAAGGCCGGACGTTCGCACCCCGTCTGTGGGTTCCGGCTGCCATCATTCTGGGGGCGGCCACCGGGGCAGGGACAGCGTTAATAACCATGCTCTTCATGGTCATGAAGGTCTCGCTGCACAACCACCTCTACCCCGACTATCCGTTCCCACTGATCAGCGGCATCGCCGGGCGACTGCTGCCCTGGACGGCTGCCGGGGCGCTGGTCGGGCTGGCATTGGCGCTGATTCTCTACCGCGCGCCGGACTCGAACGATTCGTCCGGCGCTTCCAGTTGAGCGCGATCCGGACGCTTGAGGGGTGGCGGGCTGCCGGCTGATTTGGGCTGCGCAGGCATGTTTTTGTGCAGTTCTTTGGCCCAGGCCGCCACGTCCTTCAGGCGTTTGTCGTGGGCCGGGAACAGTTTCTCTGCGGCCTCAATGTCGGAGATAGCTTTGGCGTCGTCCCCGGCGTAGTGATGGGCCACCGCCCGGTAGAACCAGATTTCGGGGCGCAGTGGCGCGCGCTTCTGGGCCTCGTCGAAGTGTTTGACGGCGGACTCGTACTCACCGCGCCGGAAATCCAGGATGCCCAGGGCGTAATGGGCCAACCATTGGCGCTTGCTCAGTTTCAGCGCATATTGTAGGTCGAGTTCGGCCTCTTCTTCGTGATTGTTTTCCAGGTGAAAGAGGCCGCGCGTGGCGTAAAACTCGGCGTGGCCCCGGTCATAGTAAATGGCCTCGGACAGATCGAGGATGGCGTTCTCAAGGTCGCCTTTCTCGTAGGCTTCCAGCCCGCGCCGATAGTAGGCTTCGGCGTGTTCACGGGTCAACCCCAGCCGCCGCGCCAGCGCTTCGCGGCCTTCGTCCATCGAAACCTGTTCGGGCGATTGCACCTGCTCACGCTTGATCAGGTTGCGGTTCTTGTCCGGGGTATCCGACATGCTAACTTAACCTCCTGCGTCGCCTTCCCCGCTCTGCAAATTGGAGCGGGGCCGGAGGGTAAGGTCTACCTAACCCGCCGCCAGCGGCAGCGTCAGGGCAAAAACGCTCCCGCCCGTCGGGTTGTCTTCAATCCAGATCGTACCGCCATGCGCCTCAACGGTCAGACGGCAGAACGTCAGGCCCAGGCCCGTCCCCCGACGATGGCCTTTGTTGCCGGTATCGATCTGCTGAAAGCGCTCGAAGATGCGTACTTTGTAATCGTCCGGGATGCCAGGGCCGTTGTCCAGTACCTCGACGAGCACCCGGTTGTCCGTCGTACAGCGGGCGCGAATCTGGACCAGCCCACCTACCGGCGTGAACTTGAGCGCGTTATCGACCAGGTTGAGCAACACCCGCTCAATTTTGTTGCCGTCAATTGCCAGCGGCGGCAGATCATCGGGCACAATGATGTCTACGGTGATGTCCAGTTCTTCGGCCAGGGGCGCAAGCTCCGCGCGGACGCTTTCCGCGATGGGGCGCAATTCAAACTGGCCGATTTCCAGTGTCATGTTGCCGCTTTCCATCTTAGCGATGTCCAGCAGCGAATCGACCAGATGCAGCAGTTTGCGCAGCGCCCGCTGCGAGACTTCCGTCGTCTTTTTCACGGAGCGGCCAACCGGATCGTCGGCGGGCACGATCTCGCTCAGGAGCTTCATGCTGGTGCTGATGGCAGTTAGCGGGCTGCGCAGGTCATGGACGATCATCCGCGACAGGTCTTCGCGCGTCTGGGCCAGTTCGCGCTCCTCGGTGGCGTCGTTAAAGACCATGAGCAGGCCGATATTCTTGCCGTTCTGGTCGGAGACGGCCACAATCGTGCGATCAATGAAGCGAATCGGCCCGCGTTCCAGGCGGTAAGAAAGCCGTCCGCCGCCCTGCCAGGCCGAGAGCGCCAGTGTCTCGAACAGCCCCATCAGGGTCTCCCTGTCCGGGAAGCCCAACCGTTCGGCAAAAGACAGTTCAGTCCGGGAGAGAATCACGTCCAGCCGCTCGCCGACGATAGAGGCCGGGTCGATGCCAAGCAGCAGCAGGACGCGCGGATTCGCCAGCGCGACCTTGCCATCCATTTCAAACAGGATCACCGCCTCGTGCATCGAATCCAGGATCACCTGCAAACGATTATGACTCTCCTGAATCCACTCGAAGACGCGGGCGTTTTCGATGGCAATCGAGGCCAGGTTTGCCAACTGGCTGACGAAGGCGATGTCATCCTGCGGATAGGCGTCGACAGCCTGGCTTTCCAGCGTCAGCACGCCCAGTACGTCGAAGTCGCGCACCAGCGGCACGCTCAGTTGCGCCCTGAGTTGCTCCGCCGTGCTGTCGCTCAGTTTGCCGTTGCGTTCGACGACGGTCTGTCCGGTTGCATACGCCTGGCTGACCGTATGCTGCTGCATCAAGTGACCCTCCCGGACGTGTGTATCGCCCCGGCTGGCGACCAGGGTCGGCGTAAACTGACCACTCGTCCGCACGGTGATAGCACCGCCAGTGGATCGCGTGGCTTCAATCGCTCTGTCCAGCACCAATTCGAAGATGTTGTTCAGGTTGAGCGTGGACGACAGTTCTTTGTTGATAGAGGCCAATGCTGAGATTTGTTCGATACGGCGTTCCAGCGCTTCGTCGGTCTGTCGGTACAGCCGTGCATTGCTGATCGACAACGCCGACTGGTTGGCGAACGTGCGCAGCAGTTCGATCTCGTCGTCTGTGAAGGGGCGCGGCTCGCGGTAGTACGCTACCAGGATGCCCAGCGCCGTATCGCCGTGCCACATCGGCAGTTCGATCCAGGCGTTGATCTGTTCGCGCCGCATTACGTCGTAAATGCCCGCCGCACGGGGATCAAGCCGCGCGTTCTGGATGACCAGGGGTTGCAGACCGCTCTCCAGGCTCAACGGAGTCGGGACATCGGCGCTGAAGTGTTCGCTCAGGCCCCAACTCCTCACCATTTTCAGTGTCTGATGGGCTTCATCGGTCCACACGAACACCGCCACACTGCTGGCCTCGGCCACCGTAAGCGCCGCTTGCGCAACCATATCCAGCACCCGGTCAGGGTCGAGCGTCCCGCCCAACTGGGTCGAAAGGTTGTTGAGGTGCGCCAACTGGCGGGCACGTTCCTGCACCTGCCGGTAAAGCTGTGCATTTTCAATGGCAATGCTGGACTGGGTGGCGATGGCGACCAGCAGGCGTTGATCGCGCGCCGTGAACTGGCGGTACGGATCGTCCAACCCGACGGCGATGCAGCCCAGTGCCCGGTCAGGAGCCAGTAACGGCACGCCCAGCCACGAAGTCAGGTTCCCCGCCGGCGGCACCAGACCCATCGCACGTGCTCGTTGTGCCGGGTTTTGCGCCAGCAACAGGGGTGCTTTAGTGACGATGACGTGGTCGATGATGTCCATGCCCATTTCGCGCGGTGGAATGTTGATGCGCTGCCAGTGCCTGGTGGACAGCGGAAAGATCAGCAGGTTGCGGCTCTGGTCGTACAGGGCCAGCGTAAACATCTGCACTTCGAGCAGGGTGGCGACCTGAAGGTGGATCGTTTCCATCAGCACGCCCAGGTCAAGGTGGGTACGCATGGCGCTGTTCACGGCGGACAGCGAGCGCAACTCGACCACCTGCTGCCGATAACGCAACTGGCCGCGGCCCAGTTCGGTTGCACCGATTGCCATGCACAGCAGCCCGATAATCAGAACTGCCGATCCGCCGATAGATTGCGTGAACAGCAGCGCCGCGACGATAACCAGGGGCATCGGCAGTACTATCGCCAGCGCGATTGCCACCCGGTTCTGGGCGAACACGTCTTGTGGCTTGAGACCGCGCCAGCGCACCGCCAGCGCATAGATGCCAAGATAGAGCGCTGCCGACACGACGATCAACACCGCCAGCGGGATCGCGTCAACCGCACGCAAGGCGTTCAACGGCAGTCGCCCGTTCATCGCCCGGTAGGCCATGCCACCCGCGATCAGGCTCAGGGTCAGTTGGGAAGCAGCCATCATCGGCCATTCGATCAGGTAGCGATGCAGACGAAAGCCGCGCTGGTTCTCGAAGACAATCCACAACGCGCGCAGCAGGCCGCCCATCATGGCCCCGATAGCAATGACGCCGAACGCCTCGTAGCTGCCCTCGGCTCGGCCCAGGCTGAGGTAAACAAGCAGCCCCGCAGCATAGCCCAGGCTGATCGAATCACGTAGCAAAGGCACTTCGACGTTGACGACGAAGGCCACCAGACCAATCATGACGATGCTGATGCGTGGGTCGATGAAGAACGTGACTGGCCGCTGCGGCGCCACGCTGACGAGCGCCAACAGGGTCAGCATTCCAAGCAGCCACGGCAGCCAGGGCGTAGGCGAGCGTCGAATCATCGGCAAGCTCCCGATCTACACAATAGCAAGCGGAGCGAATCGCCCGGCGTTGATTGGGATTTTACAATCAGTGACAGGCTTTAAGCAATAGGAGCGATGGCGGTTTGGGGGCGTTCCAGAAAAGCGCTGGCCCTCACTCCGACCCCTCGCCCGTGCCGGGCGAGGCCCCACCGCGCCGGACGCCTCTTCTCCCATATTGGGGAAAAAAGGCAGAGGTTGAGGGGAACACATCTGCAATGCACCCCGGCTGCTTGCCGCAGGCCAGGTTTATCAAGCCAGCAGCACCGATCAGGGTTGAGGCACGGCGACCGCCACCGGCAGTGTAAACCAGAAGGCGGCTCCGCCTTCCGGGCCGTCTTCTACCCAGATGCGCCCACCATGCGCCTCGATGGACAGTCGGCAAAACGTCAGACCCAGGCCAACGCCGCGATGCCCACGCAACGCTGATTGGGACATCTGGTAGAACTTTTCAAAAATCCGCTCGCGGGCTTCGATGGGCACGCCTTTCCCGGTGTCAACAACGCCGATTTTGGCAAAGCCTTTGCCGTTCACTATGGCGGCTTCGACGCGCACCTCGCCGTCGGCGGGGGTATGGCGAAGGGCATTATCCAGCAGATTGATCAGCACTCGGCGAATCTGTTCCTCGTCGATGTGCAGCGGCGGCAGGTTCGGTGGCACACAATCCGTCACACGGATGTTGGAAGCCGTCGCCAGCACTTCGATGGCCGAGATCGCCCTGCGAACCAGCGGCGGCAGCGGCACGATGTCGATGTTCATCGGCATTCGCCCCGTTTCCAGTTTGGCGATCTCCAGGATGGATTCGATCATACGCATCTGGTTCTCGCTGCTGTTCAGCGCGATGGAGACCACCTCGTCCAGATCGGTGAAATCGCGCGCAGCGACCATCTCCTGCACCAGACGCAGGCTGCTGATGACCGCGCTCAACGGGCTGCGCAGGTCGTGCACAATCATGTTGGTCGCTTCCCAACGGAAGCGTTCTACCGTCTTTTCTTCGCTCACGTCGCGCAGCACCGCCAGCCACCCGCTGATTCTGCCCTTGTTATCGCGCACGGGCATCAGCGTCGCCTCAACGTCGGACGTTCCTTCCAGATGCTTGATCTCAAAATTGGTGCGCACGACCTGGTTGGGCGCGTTCTTGATGCTTCCCAGCATCGTGTGAACGGCCTCACGCAGCGAAGCGAATGCCGCCGGATCAGTCGCCTCCTGGCGCGCCCGCGCAATAACACGCAGAATATGCTGCCCGGCGAAACGTTGCAGTGGCACGGTGAGCAACTGCTCGGCTGCCGGGTTCGCCAGCACCAACTGCCCGCCAGCGTCGATCAGCATCATGCCGTTCAGCGCCGAATCCAGAATAAGCTGCATCCGGTCACGCCCCGCTCGAACCTCGTCGAAGAGCCGCACGTTCTCGATGGCAATGGCCGATTGATTCGCCAACAGGTCCAGGGCGCGGCTTTCGCTTTCGGTGAAATAGTGACGCTGCTGGAAGGCAATCACCAGGACACCAAGCACCTGTCCGCCCCGTTTCAGGGCGATGCGCGCCACCGCGCCAAATCCGGGGCCACGCCGGAACTGTGGCACAGGCTCCAACTGCGCTGTGTCCTCAATCACCTGAGTGCTGCCGCTACGGGCGACCTGCCACGTGCTGCCGCCCCGTTCCGGCGGGCTGGCTTCGACATTGCGCTGCCCATCCAGCCAGATGCTCGCGCCGAACGTCAACTGGTCAGTCGGCGGATCGTAGAGGTACAGGTGCACGTCCTTGGCATGCGCAATGATCAGTGCGTACTCGACGATGAGATCCATGACTTCTCTGAGGGAAGTGGCCGACAGCAGCGCCAGCGACAGATCACGAATCTTGATCAGGGTGTCGATCTGAACCCGGCGCTCTTCAAAAAGACGTGCGTTTTCGATGGCAATCGCGGCATGATCAGCCAGGTTGGCGATGAAGCGCTCATGCGATTCGGTGAAAGCGTCCAGGCGCGTACTTTCCAGATTGAGCAGGCCAACCCGCTCGCCCTTGTGGACAATCGGTACACACAGCTCCGATAGGACGTCGGGGATCTCGCCAATCTGAAAGTCGGGGTCTTGCCGCACGTCACCCACACGGGCCGCGACCCCGGTGCGCAAGACGCGGTCTGTGATGCCGCTGCCGCGCTTGACCGGAAGCCTGATCGGTGGCCGCCCGGAGGCCGCCGGAAAGCGTTCCGAGAGCATCACGTATTCCGGGTCAAGGATCAGGCCACAGCCTGCCGAGTCTGCCTGCGTGATATTCAACGCCGTATCCAGCACCGCGTCGATGATGGCATCCAGGTCCAGGCTACCCGAAATCTGGCGCGAAATGGATTCAATGGCCGATAATTCGGTGACCCGATCCGCCAGTGCGGCGTCGGTCTGGCGGTAAAGCTGCGCGTTGCGCAGGGCGGTGGCTGCCTGGTTGACCAGCGCTTCGGCCATCTGCCGCTGGCGCGGGCTGAAAACGTACATCTGCTCATGCCCGACCAGTACTGCCCCGATCACCCTGTCCTGACTGACCATCGGGATCACATACAGGCTGTGCAAACCGAGTGAGCGCAGCAAGTCCAGGTCGGCACTTTCCGCCGGGAGCAGCATGGCCTGGCTGTTGTTGATGGCGCTGGCGATTGAGCCGACAGGCCGGATCATGTCCAGCCGCTTCGCCCCGCGATGCGCCAGAGGCCGCAAGCCGTCGCCATCAGTCAGCGTCAGCACAATCACGTCCGGTGACAAAATGCCGATCAGCTCTTCCAGCACCTTTTCGGCCACGCTGTTCAAGTCCAGGGAGGCCGTAAACGCGCGCGAGGCCACCACCAGGCGCTCCATTTCCTGAGCGCGCGCCTGGGTATCCTGGTACAGCCGGGCGTTGGCAACCGTCACGGCCACCTGGTTGGCGAGGGTGTTCATCAGGTCGAGTTCGCTCTTGCCAAAAAGGTGCGGCTGCTGGTAAAAAGCTGCCAGAAAGCCGATCACCTGGTCGCTGGCAATCAGCGGTACGGTCAGCAGGCCGACATATCCTTCGACCTCGGCCAGTGAGCGCCAACCCAATCCACGCGGGTCTGTCCATACATCCGGGATCGCCACTGCCTCGTGCTGCTGAAGAATTTGGGTCGGCCCGCTGTCCTCCTCCAGGCGGATGTGCTGGAACTGTGCCACGTAATCGTCGCTCAGGCCGATGGAATGTACGAGCCGGAGCGTTTGTCTGTCCTCGCTGGTCAGGAAAATAGCCGTCTTGTCAGCCCGCCCGATCTGAATGACGACGGCGCACGTCGTATCCAGCACGATGTCCAGATCGAGGGTGGCCGCCACCACCGACGAGACGTTGTTGAGCAGGGCCAGTTCGTCGGCCATTTCCCAGACCCGGTTATAGAGCGCCGCGTTATGGAGCGCGATGGCCGCTTGCCCTGCCACCGCCGTCAGCAGCGCCAGATCGGACTCGGAGTAGGCGTCGGGCCGCGTGAGGCTCTGCACCCCCAGCACACCCATGAATTCGTCGTCGGCGACCAGCGGCACGGCCAGGTAGCAGGCACAGTCCTGCCCGATGGGATCAATGCCCAATTTCACGAATTCGTCATTCACGCGCCCGCGCACGAGCAGGGGTTCGCGGGTTCGAAAAATGTACTCGACTGGCCCGTTTACGCTCTGGTAAGGCTCTTGCGTAACCTTTTGGCCGTCCCTCACGGCAAACGGGAAATTGAGCGTCTGCGTATCGGCGGAATACAGCGCAATGTAGAAATAGGAGGCTTCCATCAACGCCGCGACCTGGTTGTAGATGCTCTGCATCAGGTCGTCCATCGCCAGGCTTGAAGCCATCGAATGCCCTATCTCGTTCAGCGTCGCCAGTTCTTCGACGCGCCGTTCCAGGGCCGAGCGCGAGCGTTCGGTGACGCGGAACAGGAAAGCAGCCAGGACTGCCGTCCCGACCAGCAGCAAGAAGGCCAGTGGAGGCAGTTCATAAAAAGCAATGGGCAAAAGCAAGGCCAGCGGCAGCGAGAAAAACTCGCCCATCATCAGGCCGACGATCAACTTCAAGCGGTTCGGAGTGGTGCGCCACTGGCCGGTGTTGAAAGCAACCGCTCCGCCGTACAGGAGCAAGTTCGCGGCCAGCAAAACCGCCAGAGGGATGATCAGACGAGGTTGAACTGAGATCAGGGGGACTACGCCGCCCAGGACCTGGTAAAGCAGACCGGCCACCAGTGCCGAAAAGGTGTGCGCCGCAACGTTAAACAACAGACTGCTAGACGCTTCGACCAGACTGTGGCGTTGCAGACTCAGCCATTGGCCGAACATATAACGGCCTATCTCGGTCAACACAACGCCCAGCACCGTAGCAGTCAGCGCCGCCACCGGCCCCAGCGTCAAGTAGGCGCCGATCACGGCGCTGTGCTGGAAGCCCCGGTAAACGCCGCGCTGCATCCGGTGCGCCAGCAGCGCAAAAACGGCATAGAGCAGCGCAAAAAGCGCGACGCCGACCAGCCAGGGCGGTGAATACAGCCCCCTGCTCCTCGACGGTTCATCAAGTGGTTGTGTCCCCAGCAGCACAGCCAGCATCAACGCGCAGCCCAGCGCCCCCAACGCACCCAGGTAGTTTGGGGAAAAGGCCGCTGTCAGACGTTTTACAGCCGAATTAAGGTCGCCTGGGTGTTGATTCATAGCTGCCCCAGGTAAACATTCAGTTCACGTTCGGCCACTGCTTCCTTATCTGCATCGCGCCGCGCAGTTAAGGAGCCATGACCCTTGAGTTGCTCCACCGATGAACTCCCGGACCTCAGTCAGAAATGTAGCAGTCAGTAGAGCGCGGCAACAAGCGATTCGTGCTTCGGCTGCTGCTGCCTGTATTGCTCTCGTAATAGCATAAACCAAAGTCGGCCACAATGCTTGTTCCTAACTAGATTCTAACATGACAGGACAAGTCCGCCTTCGCTAACTGATCCTCAATTATTCGTAAAGGTCATGGAAAAGGCTGGTTAAATGTAGCATGGGCGAGAAGAGCCATGTCAGCGATACACACAGTTTATGAGACGTTCGAATGGAGCGCAGCTGTGCCGGGCCCCGTTAGGATTTCTAATCATTCGGGTAGAGTTTCGCGCCTCGGGCCAGCTTTCGGCTAGAATGGTAGCGTCACAAACTTCATGAGGAGCAGTATGGCATGACCCAGCGAGCATTTCGCCTGATCATGGCCGTCTGGTGCATCATCTTCAGCATCGTCGGGGTTGTGCTCTCGGAGCCGCCCCAAACAGCGCGCGCTGATACAGGCTCTAACTGGACAGGGTCGTATTTCGCCAATCGGGACTTGCAGGGCGTTCCTGTCTTCACGCGAATCGATCCGGCGCTCATTTTTAACTGGGGCCTCAACAGCCCGGGCCCCGGCATCGGCTCGTCGAACTGGTCAGCGCGCTGGACGACCATCCAATATCTGAACGCGGGCACATACCGCTTCACCATCACGGCAGACGACGGCGTGCGCGCTTACATTGACGGCCAGATCATCCTCGACGCCTGGCGCGATCAGGCCGCCACGACCTATTACGTCAACGTGCAGGTGGTGACGGGCACACACGCCATCCAGGTGGACTATTACCAGGGCGGCGGCAATGCCAGCCTATCCGTGTTCTGGGATTATATCGTCGCGCAAAGCACAGCCTGGCTGGCCCAGTATTACAACAACACCAACCTGGCGGGCGCGCCCGTGCTGACCCGCTACGAGAGCAAGATCGACTACTTCTGGGGCACAGGCTCTCCCGATCCAGTGGTCACGCGGGATAATTTCAGCGCCCGCTGGACGGCCACCCTGCCTTTCAGCGCCGCCACGTATCGCTTCACGCTGGCTGGCGACGACGGCGTGCGCCTGTTCATCGACAACGCCACCGTCATCGACCAGTGGCGGCTGCAAGGCGTGACCGCTTACAGCATCGATGTGCCGCTGGCGGCGGGCCTCCATACGCTGCGCGTCGAGTATTTCGAGGCCACAGATCAGGCCATCGTGCGCTTTGATTACGCAGTGGCCGTCGGGCCGCCGCCCTACCCGGGCACACAATCCGACCAGTGGTACGCGGAATATTTCCCGAACCCGAACCTGCAAGGCTCCCCCAGTTTCATCCGGCTGGAAGGCTTGAGCGGCATCAATTACAACTGGAGCCAGGCTTCGCCCGCGCCCGGCTTCCCACAGCAAAACTTCTCGGTGCGCTGGACGCGGCGCGTGTATTTCCCCGGACGGCCCTACGTCTTTTACCTGACGGTGGACGACGGCGCACGCCTGTACATCGACACCACGCTGATCCTGGACGAGTGGCGCGTGCAGGGCGTGTCCAGCTACCGCAAAGTCGTTGATCTGACCGAAGGCTACCACATCCTGCGTCTGGAATACTTCAACAACCTGTACCAGTCCGTGATCAACATGACCTGGGACCCGCCTAACGGCCAGGCCCCGCCCATGCCGCCGGGCGGCCCGCCGCAGCCACCGCCGCCCAGCACCGGCGTCACGGCCACTGTGACCAACGCCAGCTTCCTGAATATCCGGGCAGGGCCAGGCATCAGCTTTGAGATTCTGTCGGTGGCGAGCCGGGGCAATCGTTTTGCAGTGACAGGCCGCAATCCCGATAATAGCTGGCTGCGCATCATCTTTGGCAATAACGCGACGGGCTGGGTCAGCGCCTTCTACACGACTGTCTCCGGCAACCTGAACTCGCTGCCCGTCGTTAACATCCTGCCGGGGCCGCCGCGCCTGACCGGGGTGCGCGGCAAGTTGTTCTCCGGCTTGCGGCTGCGCACCGGTCCAGGAACATACTTCCCGCAGATCGGCAGCCTGGAATGGGGCGCAGTCGTGGACATCGTGGGACGCAATGCCAGCAACACCTGGCTGCAAGTCCAGTTTGGCGGCGTCACGGGCTGGATTTACGCGCCCTATGTGCGCATCGTGGCCGGGTCGCTGTTTAACGTGCCCATTACGGGATGATCGTGATCGACTTCGGGTTCTCCTGCGTAGAGGTTCACGCACCAACACTTCGGAGGTTTGCGCGTCGTTTCACCTCACCCCCGACCCCTCTCCACAGAGTGGAGAGGGGCGTTTTAGCCTGTCGGTTCCCCCTCTCCGCTGCGCGGAGAGGGGGCCAGGGGGTGAGGTCAACTCTTCACACGGCTGCCTTGCCGTAGGCGGCCAGGATGCGTTCCATCTCGTCGTTCACCGCCGGATCGATGCGCTTGCGGGTTTCGTCGGCGTCAAACCAGGCCAGCGTCCGGCGAATGCCTTCTCGGAACGGAATAACGGCCTGGAAGCCCGGCACGAACGCTTTGATCTTGCGGTTGTCGTAAACCAGGCTCCACGTCTTGTCGCCCTGCAACGATCCCAGCAGTTCAGGCACAACCCGAACGATAAAATCCGTCGGGATATGGGCGATCTTCGCCTCGACGCCCAGCGCATCCGCGATGGTCTCATAAATCTGATTCCAGGTCAGCACCTCGTCGGTGGTGATGTGAAAAGCATGGCCCAATGCCTGCCAGTTCCCGACCAGCCCCAGGAAGCCGCGCGCAAAATCCTCGGAGTGGGTCACGACTTCTAGCGACGAGCCGTCGCCATGTACGATGATGGGCTGCCCTTTTTTCAGGCGATCCGCCAGTGTATAACAGCCCCAGCCGCCGATAGCGATGGGGAAATTCGAATCGTAGGTCAGTGACGGGCGCACAATCGTCACCGGAAAACCTTCCTCGCGGTAAGCCCGCATCAGACGTTCCTCAGCGGCGATCTTGTTGCGTGAGTACGCCCAGTATGGGTTGTGCAGAGGCGTCGATTCGGTGACGATGTAGTGAGTGGGCGGCTTCTGGTAGGCCGAGGCCGAACTGATAAAGATGAACTGCCTGACCCGGCCCCGGAACAGCGCCAGGTCGCGCTCGATGTCATCGGGCGTGTATGCGATCCAGTCCACCACCACGTCGAAGCGCGTATCCTCCAGAGCCGCCCGCACGTTCTCCGGCTGGTGAATATCGGCCATCAAGGTCTGGACGCCGGGCAGGTTCACCTTCCGCACCCCGCGATTGAGATGAAACAGGTCGAGGCCCTTCTCCACAGCCAGCCGGCTGACCGCCGTGCTGATAATGCCCGTGCCGCCGATAAACAGGACTCTCATGGTTATCTGCTCCGATCTATGTGCCTTGTCCCTATTGTGGTCGAGAAAGGGGCTTTTCGCCCTGGGCTAAAGCCACAGGGCTGAGACTACGAAGCCTCTTCGAGGCTGTGTTCGCCCCACAGAGGCTTCGTTGATTTAGCCCGATGCTATAGCGTCGGACGTGGGCGTGTCCGCGCCAATTCGCAAAACCCCATCAGCATCGGGCCTGCTTCACTCGTAGCGCAGGACGTGCAGCGGTTTTTCCGTTGCGGCAGTCCAGGCGCTCATCAGTGTGGCGACCAGCGAGATCAGCAGCGAGATCAGCAGCAGAAGCCCCACCACACCCCAGGAAACGCTCTGGGTAATGCTGATCTGAGTACCTATCGATAGCAGAAGCGTGGCGAGGACGCCGATCCCGACGCCGATCAAGCCGCCCAGCAGCCCGATCAGGCCGTTTTCCAGCACCATCTGGAGCAGGACGCGCCGGCGGTTCAACCCGATGGCCTTCATGACACCCACCTGACGGCGGCGTTCCAGCGTCGTCAGCGAGACCGTATTGGCGATAATCACAGCGCCCGCAAACAGCGAGAGCACCGCCACAATGGTCGGGATGGCTGTGAACTGCGCCAGCACGCGCTTGATCAACTGCTCGAAGAACGAGATGTCGAAGGGCAGCACGCCCGGAATGGCGGACAGGTTAACCAGTGTCTGGTTCAGGTGCGCTTCGTCCACCTTCGCAATCGTAAACTCGAAGCTGGGGCTGACTCCGGCAGGCAGGCTGTCCACCGGGATGGAAAAGACGCCCATGCTGTTCAGCCCGCGCACCGTGAAGTTGCCATTGTTCGTCTCGTCGGTCAGCCCGACGATAGTGTAGGTCGCTTCGACGCTGCCGAATTTGAGCGTCACTTTGTCGCCTGGTTTGAGGCCCACCTGCTTTGTCCAGACGGAAGCGTGCAGTACAGCGTTCGGCTGGCGTGAGTCGGACGCCTCAAGTGGGCGGCCCTGCGTTACCGGCTCCGGCGTGTAGCCGGGCGCGGTCACGTCTACTGTGCCGAGCGACCCGAGGGCGTTCGGGATGAAGTCGGCCCGGTTGAACCGGCCACCTTCCATGAAGGGCATCTGCGTGCTGTTGGCAGGAATCTTGCTCACGTAGTCACGGTCACCGTTGACAGCCACCAGTCGCCCGCTATAGTTGCTGATCTGGAAGTAACGCTCGACACCCGGCTGGCCCTTCAACGCGCCAATGATGAACGGGCGTTGCAAAGCCGGAACCAGCCCAACGATCATGACATTCCCGCCCAGCGCATTGGTGAATTGAAAGTTGAGCAGGCGCGGTACGCTGTCCGCCATCAGCGTGATGATGCTGAGGGAGAAGATGCCCGCGATGAGCGCCAGCAGCGTGGAGGCCGTCCGCACCCGGTGCGTGCCGATCCCGCGCAGTGCCAGCCGCAGGTCAACGCTGCCAAACGAAGGTAGAACGCCAACCACATAGATCAGCAGCCACAGCAAGCCGACCAGCACCGACATGATAACCGTCGTGATCGCCACGCCGACCAACCCGAAGATCAGATTGCCGATCAACTGGCCTGCGATCAGGCCCACTGCAACCACGACCACGACCAGCGCCAGCAGCGTTTGCAGACAGCCAGACGCCGGCATCTTCGTCTCGTTGGGCCGCAGTACGATGGCCGGGCGCACGGCTGCCGCCGTCAGCGTGGGCAGGAAGCCAAAAACCGCCGTGATGATCACGCCGAGCAGTAGCCCGGTCAGCAGCGCTTCGGGGTAGATTCGCCAGACCAGTGTTTGGGGCCACACGCTCTGCGTAAAGGAACGCACCCCCAGGCTGAACACGATGCCGAGCAGCAGCCCGGCCAGGCTGCCGATCAGGCCCATGATCACCGACTCGACCAGGAACATGATCGTGATCTGCCGCCCCTGCACGCCCAGCGTCTTGAGGACGGCGATCTCGACGGTGCGCCGCCCCACGACAACCAGCATGGTATGGATGATGCCCGTCGCGCCGATGAGCAGCGCCGCCAGCCCCATGACGATGATCAGGCGGTCAATGATGTCCGCCGTCGTCTGGTTTTGCTTGCGCACGTCTGCCGTCGTTGTGATGCCCAGGCCAGGAACCTGAGCGTTAAGCGACTGCTTCAACTGGTTCACGTCCGCGCCGGGCGGGGCCAGCATCAGAATCTCGCTCGGCTGATCCTGCTCCACCTTCAGGACACTGCTCTGCGCTTTGTCGAAGTAGGCGAACCCGAAGAAAGCAGCCAGCGGGTTGCGCAGGCTGCCCTCGATCTCTGTCGGGACGATGCCGCGCACGGTGAACAGCGCCGTCGTGCGCCCGACCCGTACCTGGTCGCCCACCTTGATCTTGTTGTTTTCGGCCAGGTTCTGCGAGATCACCACGTCGTTGCCGCCCGTGAACAACCGGGACAGCGGCACGTCTTTCGGATCGACGGCCAGCACCGGGCCATAGAAGGGATATTTCGCCGGGTCGATGATGAACGAACTGATGAACTGGGGACGTCCAACGTTTTGCCTGCTGTCCAGCGGCGCAACCTGGATATTGGCGTCTGTGATCACCGAAGTCATCTGGACGTTGTTCTTCTCGGCCCACTGCGAAATCACGGCCATGACTTCCGGCGTGAACCTGTTTCCGCCGTCGGGCGAGTTAGTGTTTTGGCCGCCGAGGTTATCGAAGTTGAAGCGGGGTTCCACCCGCAGATCGCCGTGATTGATCCCGGCGATGTTGGCCGAGAGGGAGTCGCCGATCATCAGGCTCAGGGAACGCAGGGCAACGATGGCTGCCACGCCTGCCGCAATGCAGAACAGCGCGAACGCCGTCCGCCGCCCGTTGCGAGACATGTCGCGCCAGGCGTGGATCACGTAAAAGCGCAGGTGTTTCATACAGGCACGGCCTCAGTTCTATCCGGTACTTTGCCATCCACCAACTGGCCGTCCACCAGCGTTAGCACGCGCTCCATCGCCGTCGCAATGCTCGGATCGTGCGTCACGACGACAATGGTTGTGCCCGTAGCGCGCTGTACGTCCTGGAGCGTTTCCAGAACCAGTTTGCCGGACTCGGTGTCCAGGTTGCCGGTGGGTTCGTCGGCCAGCAGCAGAGGCGGGTTGTTCGCCAGTGCTCGCGCGATGGCGACGCGCTGCTGCTGCCCGCCGGAGAGCTGCGAAGGACGGTGATTCAGGCGATCTTTCATGCCAAGCAGCTCGAGCAGTTCTTTGGCACGTTTGCGGGGGTTGAACTTCGGCTTGCGGGCGAATTCGATGGGCAGGGCGACATTTTCCAGCGCAGTCAGCGTGGGGATGAGGTTGAAGAACTGGAACACAAAGCCGATTTTCTCATTGCGAACCTCGGTCAGCTTGCTTTCCGACAACCGCGTGATGTCGATGCCATCGATCTCAATCGTTCCACTGGTCGCGCTGTCCAGCCCGCCGATCAGACCTAACAGGGTGGACTTGCCACTGCCCGACGGCCCGACGATGCCGACTCGTTCCCCCCGGTAAATGTCAAGGCTGATGCCTCGCAAAATGTGGACGATGCCGCTGCCGAGCGGCAGGTCTTTGACCAGATTGCGGGTGCGGACGACGGCAGGACGCGCGCCGTCTGGGTTTACGTTCATACTGCACTCTCTACTGTTGATCATTCTCACCACCGGACATTACGCAAATCATACCGTAAAGGTTGCGTCCCCGAACGATCAGTACAGGCAAGGCTGACGCCCTCATCGTCTCTGGTGGAGCGGAGGAATCGACAGGCTTTGAAATCCCAAATACCGTTCGCCAGGGGGTGGGGGCTGCGCTACACTCGTCGGCCTCAGCCGATCAATCACAAGCAGGGACTGGATGAGCACAAAAGTTGGGCACTCTGGCCGTGTGTCTGTATTGGTCGCGTCTGTGATTGTCCTGGCGGCTATGCTGTGGATGTCCATGCAAACGACGACGCCCTGGGAAAGCGCTGTCCCGGGGGCGACAATCGCGCCTGCCCCCAACCTGGCACCGATTCGCTACGTCGATCCCTTCATCGGGACAGCCCCAAGCTCCTCGCCTTCCCCCGATCCAGTCATGTACGGGGGCGGTGGCAGTACGCTTCCCATCGTCTCTGCGCCCTTCGGCATGGTGCAGTGGGGGCCGGATACGCCCAACGCACAGCCCTCTGGCTACACCTACACCGATTCCAGAATCATGGGCTTCAGCCTGACCCACTTCGACGGCACAGGCTGCCCCAACAACCAGGATTTTCCGGTGCTGCCCATCTCTGGCCCGGTTACGCAATCGCCCGGCGCAGGCAATGGAGCGGGTTGGTCGTCATACAGCGCCAGCTTTAGCCACGCCGCCGAGAGCGCCGCACCGGGCTACTATCACGTGCGCCTCGGAACGGACGGCATCCAGGTCGATCTCACGGCCACGACCCGCACCGGCTTTGGCAGGTTTACATTTCCCTCGTCGTCAGAGGCGACCCTCTTGGTCAGTCCTGGCTATTTCGCCAGAGGGCCGCAGCAATCCGCGCTGAACATCGTTGGGGACAACCAGATCGCCGGGTCAGTGACCACCGGCAATTTCTGCAAGGAAGGGAAATGGCATCAGCTTTACTTCGCAGCCCGTTTTGACCGTCCCTTTGCGCGCTTTGGAACCTGGAACCGCGACCAGCTTTCCCCCGACTCCCGCAGCATCAGCGGCAGCGAAGGCGCGACGCTCGGCGCATTCCTGACCTTCGACGCCACCCACAACCCCGTTGTGCTCATGAAAATCGGCCTCTCGTATGTCAGTGTTGCCAATGCGCTTGAAAACCTGGATCAGGAAAACCCCGGCTGGGACTTCGACACGGTGCGCAGCCAGACCGCCACTGCCTGGAATACGCTCCTGGGACGCATCCGGGTCGAAGGCGGTTCAGAGACGGACAGGAAGGTTTTCTACACGGCCCTGTATCATGCGCTGCTGCACCCCAACGTGTTCAGCGACGTAAACGGCCAGTACATCGGCTTCGACCAGCAGATTCACCGTGCCGATTCTTATACCCATTACGCGAACTTTTCCGGCTGGGACATCTATCGCTGTTGGGCACAGCTTGTGGCTCTGGTTGCCCCTGAGCCAGCCAGCGACATGCTGGAGTCGATGGTGGTCGATTCGCGGCAGGGCGGAAGCGGCTTGCCCAAATGGTCGGACGCCAACACAGAAACCGGTGTCATGGTCGGCGACCCGGGCGCGCTCATCATCGCCAACGCCTACGCTTTCGGTGCAAAAGCCTTCGATGCGCAAACTGCCCTTGCGATCATGGATAGGGCAGCCACTCAGCCGGATGCACGCCTGCAATCCGTCGTGATCCGGCCCGGATTGCAGCATTATCTGCATGATGGCTACATTCCCGGCATCGGCGGCGACTTACTGGCCGGGACGCAGGGCGTGTGGGGCGCGGCCTCAACCACGCTCGAATACGCCAACGCCGATTTCGCCATTGCACAGTTCGCCAGGCGCCTGGGCGACGAAGCGCGTTACCGGCGGCTGATCCGGCAGTCATTGAACTGGCGCAGGCTGTTCGATCCGGTGAGTGGCTATATTCGCCCACGCCAGGCGGACGGCACCTGGGTAGCAGGTTTTGATCCGGCCCACGACGCGGGGTTTGCGGAAGGCAATGCCGCTCAATATACCTGGATGATCGCCTACGACCTGCCCACCCTGATCGCTGGCCTGGGCGGCAAGGCACAGGCGATGCAGCGGCTGGATGCGCTCTTTGAGGAGTTGAATGCCGGAGTGCGCCGCCCTCACTTTTACATGGGCAATGAGCCGCAGTTTGGTGTCCCTTGGACGTACAACTTTGCCGGAGCGCCCTGGAAAACACAGCAGGTCGTGCGCCGCATCATGGCCGGGCTGTTCAACGCAACGCCGGGCGGGCTGCCCGGCAACGACGACATGGGGGCGATGTCGGCCTGGTACGTGTGGGCGGCCCTGGGCATGTACCCGGCTATTCCCGGAACCGATGTGTTGGTGCTGGCGACACCGTTGTTCCCGTCGATCCGTATCCACCTGGGCAATGGCCGTCAGGTGCAGATCGCGGCCCCCGACGCGGGGATGGACAATCCCTACGTCCGCGCCTTCGCCCTCAATGGGCAACCGTCCTCACGCGCCTGGCTGCGCTTCAGCGACCTGCTGGATGGAGCGCACCTTCAGTTCAGCGTCGGGGATCGGCCGGATATGACCTGGGGCAGCGCCCCGGCTGACGCGCCGCCCTGGTTCGTGGAGGGCGTCGAGCAGTGAGTCAACTGCCCGCTATAATTGTGATTTGCGCTATTTGCGCAAACTCACGACGAAATCTGAATTGCTGCGCCTCGACAGCTAACCAGGGTTATTCCGCCATGCTTGCCTTCAAACCTGTCCGAATCCTTACGTGTTCTGACCGTCGGCCTCGCTGGTTTCGCGGGCACAGGATGCGACCTTTGTGACAGATTGGATGGAACTTCTCTACAACCAGGTGATGGCCGAAGGCTTGAGCGCGCCTGAAGCCTCGCGGGTCTACACCGATACGTCATTGCGCTTTGGGAAGCCTTTTTGCCCGGTGTGCCCGGCAAAAACTCGATGCCCCGGCCCCTCTCTGCGAAACAGAGAGGGGGTGAGGTAAACGGTCTACAACAAATCGGGGATCTGTTCGGGATGCTGCGCAACCTTGATGTTGGCGGCCAGCAGCGCCTCGACCTTTTCCTTGTACGTGCCCCGGCCACCCTCGATCAATGCCCCGGCATGGCCCATCGTGCGGCCTTCGGGCGCAGCTTTCCCGGCAATGAAGGCGACGACAGGTTTGGTCATGTGATCGCGGATAAACGCTGCCGCTTTGATCTCGTCGTCGCCACCGATCTCGCCGATCAGCACCACCTTGTCCGTCTGTGGATCATCCTCAAACAGTTGCAGCACATCGATAAAATCCGTGCCGTTGATCGGGTCGCCGCCGATACCGACGCACGTGCTCTGGCCGATGCCTCTCTGCGTCAGCGCATTCACGACTTCGTAGGTCAGCGTGCCGCTCTTGGAGACGACGCCGACATTGCCGGGTGTGGCGATGTAACCGGGCATGATACCGACTTTGGCCTGCCCCGGCGTCAGCAGGCCGGGGCAGTTGGGGCCGATGAGCCGGCTTTCGCTCAGGTCCAGGTGTTCGCGCACCTTCATCATGTCGGCAATCGGGATGCCCTCTGTGATGCAGACGATCAGCTCCATGCCGGCATCGATACACTCATAGATCGAGTCCGGGGCAAAGCGGGCCGGGACGTAGATGATCGCAGCGTTGGCCCCGGTGGACTCGCGGCATTCCTTGACGGTATCGAACACCGGCTTGCCCTCGACCCATTCGCCGCCTTTACCGGGCGTCACGCCGCCCACCACGTTGGTTCCGTAGGCGATCATTTGCTGGGTGTGGAACAGCCCTTCACGCCCGGTGATCCCGGTCACAAGCAGTCGGGTATTCTGATCAACCAGGATCGCCATCAGTGCTTTGCCTCCTTTGCGGCCCGTGCAGCCAGGACGGCCTTTTCAGCCGCGTCCACCAATGTCGTAGCGCTTTGAAGATTGGGGAGGTTGGCCCCGTCAATAATGGCGCGCCCTTCGGCGGCATTGGTCCCCGCCAGCCGGATCACCATCGGCACGTCCATTTTCACCTCGTTGCGCGCCTGCAAGATGCCCTTCGCCACCTCGTCGCAGCGGGTGATCCCGCCGAAGATATTGAGCAGCACGGCTTTTACTTTCGGATCGGAGAGGATGATGCGCAGCGCTGCCGCCACCTTGTCCGCCTGTGCCCCGCCGCCGATGTCCAGGAAATTGGCCGGGCCGCTGCCATTAATGCCCATCCGCGCGGCAACGTCTTTGGTGATGTCCATCGTGGTCATCGCCAGCCCCGCACCGTTGACCATACAGCCAATGTCACCGTCCAGTTTGATGTAGTTCAGTCCGGCGGCGCGGGCGCGCGTCTCTTCGGGCGGCTCGGCCTGCAAATCACGCATCTCGGCCAGGTCAGGATGGCGGAACAAAGCGTTGTCGTCAATGGTCATCTTGCCGTCCAGCGCCAGCATCGTGCCCGCGCCGGTGATCACCAGGGGGTTGATCTCGGCCAGGGTCGCGTCGCATTCCTGGAAGCAGCGAAACAGATTGCGGGCAATGTCGGTGAACTGTTTCCAGTGTTCACGCGGCAGCCGGATACCACTTGCGATGTTGCGCGCCTGATAATCGCGCAGCCCCAAAAACGGGTCGATGTGTTCCCGCACGATTTTCTCCGGCGTTTCGCGGTTCACCTGCTCGATGTCCATGCCGCCTTCCGCCGAACCCATCATCAGCGGTTTGCGGGCAGCGCGATCATTCGTCACGCTCAGGTACAGTTCCTGGCGGATGTCCGCCGCCGGATCGATCAGCACCTTGTGGACGATCAGGCCCTTGATAGTCATACCCAGGATGGCTTCGGCCTTCTCCGCCGCCTCATCAGGATTGCGGGCCAGCTTGACACCGCCTGCCTTGCCGCGCCCGCCCGTCAAGACCTGCGCCTTGACGACGACGGTGCCACCGAGTTCTTTGGCGACGTCGTAAGCCTCTTGTGGAGAAGTCACTACTTTTCCTTTGGGGGTCGGAATGCCGAATTGGGCAAAGAGATTCTTGGATTGGTATTCGTGAAGATTCACCCACATGCCTCCGTTGAGGAAACCAGCGATCTTAGTTGGGGATAAATCCAGTATAACAGAGCATCAGCGGCAGGGGAAAAAACAAAAGAGGCGTCACGAACAGCGCGCCGGGGTTAACCTCACCCCTGACCGAATTCAGAGAGGGGAAACCGATTGGCTACGACTCGCTGTTCCGGCTTTGCTTCCCTGTCGGAGAGGGATCAGGGGTGAGGTCGAGGGCTTTCTTCCCCGCCTTTAGGACTTCGATGATCCTGTCCACGTCGTAGATGCAGCCCGCCCACGCCCCACCGCTGGCCTCTTGCAGCGCCGCCCACAGCCGCGTGTCGTCCGGCAGGTGTGGATGAGGTCGCAGGTCCGGGTGGGCCGGGCGCGCCCGGAGCAGGCGCTCGGCCTCCTCCGGTGCGAGCGGCCCTTCTGCTGTGCCGACCAGGTTTACACGCCCTTCGAGGTTGTGCCGATCAATCTCAATTTCGATCTGGTCGCCATCGCGGAGCCTGCCGATTGGCCCACCTGCCAGCGCCTCTGGCCCGATGTGGCCGATACACGCGCCCGTCGAGACTCCCGAAAAGCGCCCATCGGTCAGCACCGGGACGGATTTGCCCCAGGGGATGAACTTGAGGGCCGAAGTCACCTGGTAGATCTCCTCCATACCCGTTCCCGCCGGGCCGATTCCGATCAGCACAATCACGTCACCCGGCCCGATGGGGGCGTCGGAAAGGCCCTTGATCGCCTGGACCGCGGCTCGCTCGGAGGTGAAGACGCGCGCCGGGCCGCGATGCCGGTAGACCTGATCGGGGTCAACCACCGAGGGGTCGATGGCGGTGGCCTTGATAACCGCGCCTTTGGGAGCCAGGTTGCCGACGGGAAAGACGACGGTGCTGGTCAACCCTTCGCGGCGGGCCGTGTCCGCGTCCATAATCACGCGATCTGGATCGACCTGGGCGCTCGATGCCAGTCGGGCGCGCACTTGCTGGCGGCGTTCACTGTGTTCCCACCAATCCAGGTTGTCACCCAGGCGTTGGCCCGTCACGGTCATCACGTCCAGGTTGAGCAGGCCCATATTGCGCAGGTGGAGCATGACCTCTGGCACGCCGCCAGCCATGAAGACCTGCACCGTCGGGTGGTTGCGCGGGCCGTTGGGCAGTGCATCGACCAGTCGGGGTGTCTCCCGGTTGATGCGACGCCAGTCCTCGACGGATGGCGGCCTGAGCCGGGCCGTGTGCGCAATAGCCGGGATATGCAGCAGCAGATTGGTGGAACCGCCGAATGCGGCGTGCACCAGCATGGCATTTTCCAGCGCAGCGGGCGTCAGGATGGCTGACAAGGGGATGTGGTTGATGTCCAGGCGCAGCAGTGCCAGCGCCGCGCGCCGGGCCATATCCAGCCAGATCGGTTCACCGGAGGGACTGAGCGCGCTGTGCGGCAGTGACAGCCCGAACGCTTCCCCGACGACCTGCGATGTGGCGGCTGTTCCCAGAAACTGGCAGCCACCGCCCGCTGATCCGCAGGCGCGGCAGCCCATCGTCGCGGCGTAGTCCAGGCTGATCAGGTCGTGGGCGAAGCGCGCCCCGATGGTCTGCACCGTCCCGGCATCCTCGGCGTCGGCAGCGGGTAGGGTCACGCCGCCGGGCACCAGGACGCCCGGCAAATCAGAACACCCGGCCAGGGCCAGCATCATCGCGGGCAAGCCCTTGTCGCAGGTCGCCACGCCCAGCAATCCCTGGCGGGTGGGCAGCGAACGGGCCAGCCGCCGCAGCACCTGTGCCGCGTCGTTGCGGTAGGGCAGGCTGTCCATCATGCCCTCGGTTCCCTGGCTGCGCCCATCGCAGGGATCGGTGCAGTAAGCGGCAAACGGGATGGCGCCCTGCGCGCGGAGGGTCTCCGCCGCTGCCCGCACCAGCAGGTTGACTTCCCAGTGCCCGGTGTGGTAGCCAAGCGCGATGGGCGTGCCATCCTCGGCGCGCAGCCCGCCGTGCGTGCTCAGGATGAGATACTGGCTGCGGCCCAGTTCGTCGGGGTTCCAGCCCATGCCAACATTCTGAGTCAGGCCGAACAGGTTGCCGCTCGGCTCGTTGAGCAGCATAGCCTCGGTCAGCGGCAGCTTTCCAGCCCGTCCCTGCCCGACCAGCCGAGTCTGTGCAGCCCCTGCGCCCGCCCCTAACACGTCGTTCAGTGAAGGCACGCTCAACTTTTGCATCCATCAATCCTTTGACAGTCTGGGGTGAGGTTCATCGTCAGGACTCGGCCAAAACGCGCGCCCGATACCATTCAATCGTCTCGCGCAGGCCATCCCGGAACGAGGTGGTGGCCTGGAAGCCAAACCAGTCGCGCGCCCGCGACACGTCAAGCTGGCGGCGCGGCTGGCCGTTGGGCTTGGTCGGGTCGTAGCGTATCTCGCCCTTGAAGCCGGTCAGTTCTGCAATCAGAGCCACCAGATCGCGGATCGAGATTTCGTAGCCGGAACCGAGATTGACCGGTTCGCCGCCATTGTAACGCTCCGCCGCCAGGACGATCCCCTCGGCGGCATCTCGGACGTAGAGGAACTCACGGGTCGGGGAGCCGTCGCCCCAGACCTCGATGGCCGGGCTGCCCTGCTGCACGGCGTCCAGGCACTTCTTGATCAGGGCCGGGATCACGTGCGAACTGGCCGGATCAAAGTTGTCGCCCGGCCCGTACAGGTTCACGGGCAGCAGATAGATGCTGTTGAAGCCGTACTCCTGACGGTAGGCCTGGCCCTGCACCAGCAGCATTTTCTTTGCCAACCCATACGGCGCATTCGTTTCTTCCGGGTAGCCGTTCCACAGGTCTGCCTCGCGGAAGGGAATGGGCGTGAACTTGGGGTAGGCGCAGATCGTGCCAATCGCAACGAACTTGGCGATGCCGGCCTGGCGCGCCTGCTCCATCAGCGACGCACCCATCATCAAGTTGTCATAGAAAAACTGGCCGGGATGCGCGCGGTTGGCGCCGATGCCGCCCACCACCGCCGCCATGTGGATGACCATCGTCGCCTTCACCTCGGCGAACAGCCTGCGCACGGCCTCCTCACGGCGCAGATCGTAGTCCTTGCTGCGCACCACAAAGACACTTCCGGCCCCGCGCTCCCGCAGCTTTTCGACTACGTAAGACCCCAGGAATCCAGCACCGCCCGTGACGATAACCGACTGATCCGCCCAGAAATCGCTGCTCATGATTGCATCCCTGAATCTGCCTGTATTGCTGCCTGTAGCCGGATTATACCTGATTCGTTGGATCGGCAGCGCCACGAAGTCACAATTCGTTGCCGATCCGCGCACCTGTGATCATAATGGATGGGCCAGGCTGGTACACAGAAAGGCAACCTGTGGCTATTTACCGTGAATCTCCACCTCTGTGGAGGCGCTACCTCCCCTACCTGATCGGGTTTGTCGTGCTGCTCGGCGCGATCCTGCTGCTGGTCGTGCTGAACCGGGTGGCCTCCAACACTAACCCGCCCGCAGACCGGATCACCGATGCACTGAACGTGATCAGCCAGAGCGTCGATCTATTTGGCATCGAGTTCGCCAAGATCGCCAGGGGCACGCCGGCTGCACAGACCGGCGCACCCGGCGCAATCGACAAGGCGCTGGCGGCTTTTACAGACAGCCAACCCGACCTGCGTCGATTGGACGACAGGGCCGCCGAGGCGCTGCTCAATGACCTGAACAGGCTCAAAGCCGCGCTGAATCCGCCGGCGTCAGAGGTTGATGCGTTGGTAGCGGATGCCAGCGCGCAGGTTTCGGCGCTGCTCAAGGCGCACCAGGCGAGGCGGTAGCCGACTGGCCCACCCCCGGCCCCTCTTTCACGCCTTAAATTAACCTCACCCCCTGACCCCCTCTCCGCTGCGCAGCGAGGGGGAACCGGCCCGTCCAGGCTCCCCTCTCCACAAGGTGGAGAGGGGTCGGGGGTGAGGCGAAAGGATGTCTAAACGGCCAAAGTGTCGGTGCGTCAACCACTCGTGGTGGAAAGGGGAATCTGTGCCAGGGGGTGAGGTCAACCGCGCGAATGCCTCACCACATGGCGTACCGCGCTTCTTACAAATCCTTACATCGTTCTCACAAGTATTCTACAACAGGCTGGACAGCCTTATGGTATGATGAGCATATGGGCCGGACTGGACAGCCCTATTGACTCTTTGTCCAGGGTTTGCACATGCAAGTTCGGCGGTTCCGCGTAGGGAGGCTGAGGAGTACATGCGACAAACTTTGCGTAAGATGGTGAACGTACTGGACGGGCAGCCTACAGGTGTTCGGGGCCAGAGCCTCGTCGAGATGACTGTCACCTTCCCGTTGTTGATCCTGATGGTGCTCAGTCTGACCGAGATCGGATTCCTCGCCAATAACTACCTGATCCTGATGGACGTGGTGCGCGCAGCGGGCCGTACCGCCGTCACCACCCACCCCGACCCGACTCAGTGGGACGATTCCACCCCTGGCAAGCCACAAAGTCGCTTTTACCACCGGATGGACTGCAACCAGCCTGAGGCAGGCAATGATCATGCCGACGACTATCATCGGATAGGCAACGACACGGTTGCCAGTAACCCGGATCCGCTCCTCTACGACGCACGCAGTACAGGCTTTGGCTCCAAGCCCATTAACCAGGGCGAAAAAGGGCCACGCGGCCAGCACCTGGCATCGCTGGGTTACTGGGGAGCGGGCCAGAAAGACGTGCCGTTTGGCTTTTTCGACTCCGTAGCCTGCGAAGTCACGCGCGGTTTTGCACCACTGGTCTTCAACGACGACAGCATCGCCAACTCCAAGGACGACATCGTCGTGTCGGCGATTTCGTACCAGATGATGGAGTACAGCAGCAAGCCTGCTGACCCGACTGAATTTGACAAAGGGCCTGGCCTGCACCCGTTTGGGTCAAAGTACTACTGGGTCACGGTGACAGGCCGCTACCCGCTGGCGAACCGCTACTGCGTGACCAACACCGCGCTGGGGTTGCAGGGCGATCAACGCGACCCGTTCGACTTCCTGCGCAAGGATTACAACGACGCCTGGCATAACGGCCCCCCGGACCTGGACAAGAATCCCGCCGGAGGCAAATGGGGGGAAGGGCTGTTTGACCGCACGCTCGGACCCAATGGCGACTACATTCCGGGCAGCATCCTGGGCGGGGTTAGCCAGAGCCAGGGCGTGCGTGGCTTTGTCTTTACAGGCAATAACCTGAACCCGGATGGCTGCTATGGCTCTCGCTTCACCGTGCAGGACATCGAGCAGCGCTTGAACCTGGACACCAACCTGTCGCTGAACAGCCGGATTCCGAACGGCGGCGCGGTCATCGTCGAGATCTTCTGGCAGCATCACCCCCTGGTGCTGGGGCCGCTGTTCGAGGGCTTCACCGGCAACAAGATGGATGACCCGGTGCTGTGGGTGTGGGGCTGGTTCCCGCTGCCCAGCGTCGAACCGACGCAAACACCATCCAGTTGATCCCGACCTTGCCCACTGCCTTTGACTCCCCCTCTCCACTTCGCAGAGAGGGGGAGTGGGGGTGAGGTTCATCACAACGGATTTTCGACCACGAAAGGTGGGAGGTTGAGAACTCATGCGATCCTCTGTTAAGCAGTTCACCCGGCTGATGAGCAAGCGCAGTCGGAGCGGTCAGGCGATTATCCTGGTGGCTTTTGCCTTCATCGCCCTGATCGCCTTTGTGGGCATTGCGACTGACGTGGCGCTGCTGTTCGTGCGCTACAGCACGCTGCGCCGCGCGGTGGACGCTGCCGCGATTGCTGCCGCCGGGCAGGTGCGCGAGAGTTCGAACTATCTGGCGCTGAACGCGGTGGCCCAGCAGTTCATCAAGGTTCACGGCCTCGACCCCACCAAGGTTGTGGTCGAAACGTGCGAAACGGAGGCCGTCGATTACATCAAGCAGCAGGTCGCGCTGGGAAACCCGGCGCCCAGTATGCAGCAGGCTATCGACGCCCGCATTGCCGCCAGCCCGCCCTCCGAACTGTGTAAGAAGAACCCGCAGAAACTCGTCCGCGTCACCGCGCAGATTGAATCGCGCACGGCCTTCCTGCAACTGCTCGGCTGGCGCACAGTGACGCTGGAAGCCAACGCGCTGTCCCAGACCGCCGTGCTGGATGTGGCGCTCGTGCTGGACACCGGCTATTCCGAGGCGGCGGATACCATCGCCGCCGAGAAGGCTTATCCGTGCACCGATACGGCGGGCAACCCCGACCCGACGTGTGCCCCTGGAAGCTCGTCGAGCAACAAAGACGCCTTGAAGGACTTCCACGAATTTACCAACAACTCCCCCTACGTGGACAGCGGCGGCGGCCTGCACATCTCGGATGTACCCAAGCCCTGGGGCGTGGCGCTTGACCCGTATGGAGCGACGAGCTCGGTGAACAAAGCGGGCCGTCCCTCGAACCAGGTGATCCCGGTTCGTCAGGAGTGCTGGTACATGCCCGAACCCAGCGCCAAAGATCAGAACAATACCCGCGCCAACTACGGCTGGGCAGGCTGCTGCAACGACCCGACCACACAGTCCGACGATGTTGACGCGGGCGGCAACCCCGTCGTGAGCTTCAACAAGTCCACCGGGACCGGCTTCAACAAGAACGCCAACTGGTACGTCTACGATTCGGATGACCCCAGCGATACGAATGAATCGGTCATCATGACCAGCGGCTGGAATCCTTTCTCGAATTCAGCGGCCCCCTTCGCCCCCGCCGCCAAAGTCATGAGCAACCAGCCCGACGGCAACTACAGCGACCTGCTGTGCCGCCCCTTCAAGGACGTGCGCGACGCCGCCCGCAAGTTCATCAAGCGGCTGGACTTCGTGCGTGGGGATCGCGTCTTCCTGGTCAGCTACGACTCCGGCGCGCGCGCCATTGTCCCCTACGGTGAAGCCATCCCGGCCATCACTGAAAAAGGGGCGGCTATTCGCGCCTTGAACATGCAGGTGGGCGTCGACGTCAACAATCTGCATTTACAGAAGGGCTGCCAGTCCATCCCCGGTCAAAATTCCAATTTCGCCACCAGTGGTAACCCGGAGGATACTCCGTATGTGGGTTACGGCAACGTCAATCGCATGACCGTCCTGAGCTACTGGACGCTGGCACAGTGCCCGGATTCCAACGCTGGCGGCGGCATTCTGGCGGCCACATCGGCCATTGTCAACCCGGACTGGATCCGCCGCGACGCGGTGTGGGTCATGGTCGTCCTGAGCGACGGCTACCCGAACCGCACACCCGCCATCGGCAATGGCGGCATCGGCCTGGGCCTGACCGAGCATAACTGGCTGCAAACCAAAGACTCGTCCGACCCGGAGAGCATCCCGCCTAACCAGGCTGGTACGGGCGCTGGCGTGGACGACCTGATCGCCAAATACTGCTGGGCCTACCTGACCTCCGATGGCACGGCCAGCGGCACTTACCCGCTGAAGACCGTTGATGGCACGCCCGGCGGCGCTCCCGATCCCAACGGAATTTCCGTCCCCAACCCGAACTACGGGTTGAGGCCGCAGTGGTGCGCCACCCAGAAAAATGCCCGCCCGACGGACGATCCGCTGTCCAAGACGCCGCCCTGGGGACGCTGGGACAACGATAAGGGCAGCTTCGGCTTCTGCCCCTGGTGGACGTTCTGCGACCTGGCGTCGGACTTCGTGAACTACTCCAGCGGCCCGGATCAGAAATACAATACCCACCGGCTCTACCAGGTCTACCCGCGCCTCAGCCAGTGTCTGGAAAACAACCCGCGCGGCGTCTGGGACAGTTCCAAATACAACGACCCCTGGCCGCTGTCCCTGAACGAATACAACGGCAGCTACCCGGCCTGCTCGGACAACGATCCCGATTCGCGTCACTTCTGTATGGACGGTTATGGCCGCATCAACGCCACCAACCAGATCGACTCGACCCAACCGGTTGGCCCGACCAACAACGCCGACCCTGGCAATATCCTCAACCCGCCCGGCTACTACTGCGACCCGCACTACGACCCGGACGACTACGCGCGTGACCGCGTGGACTTCGCGGCGCTGATCAACTACATGGATCGAGGCGCGGATGGTAAGCCGAAGAAGGGCAACTTCATCGCCATGTACTCGATCTACTTCCAGCACAACAACACCAGCGGGCAGATCAAAGAGGCCATCCTCGGCGTCAAGTTCCTGCGCTACGTGGCCGATGCGGGCGACAATGGCATCATCGACAATCACCTGCAGCGCTGGTACCGCGACATGCGCGATGGACGGCTGGGCAACGCCGGAACCGATGGCCGCGATAGCTGGCGCAGACCGCCCATGGGCCTGAACGAGGGCATTAACGGCGCGATCCAGACCGCCGAACAGGTGCAGTTGCCACCGACGAACGGCGGGTGCAACCCGGCGCCCTGTAACCCCGCCAGCAACCCCGGCAATACCCCCAATTTCCAGCAGGGTCAAACCAAGAAATATACAACAGACCCACTGCCGGGTGGCGGCACACAGCCCGTTCCGCCGACCTACAACGGCACGGATGGCGTGTGGACGAGTCCACCATACAACTATGCGGCACAGGAAGACCCTTGCGCAGCCTATGACTTCCGCGAGACGGGCGACGCGGCGGGCAGCCCCAACTACGAGAAGATTGCCCGGACTGACTGCGGCCAGTTCTTCTTCGCAGATTCGCCAGCCAAAGTCAGCAAAGCCTTCGTCGAAATCGCAGGCCGCCTGTTTACCCGACTGTCGCGGTAAGCACGAACCCAGGAGAAAGAACGCACTATGTCTCAAGAAAGCCACCACAGTACACCGGGGCAGCACCCCACAAGGCCGCGACGCGGGCAGACGATGGTCGAGTTCGCCCTGACGCTGCCGATCCTGCTGCTGCTCATGTTCGGCATCATCGAATTCGGGCGCATTTTCCAGGCCTGGGTCACCATCCAGAATGCGGCGCGCACGGCCATTCGCTACGCCGTGACCGGCCAGTATGACGCCAGTACCTTCGACCTGGATCACGACTGGGATCCCAACAACCTGGCGTCCAAGCCGGGCATCCCGTGTCCCTACACTGATACCGACCCCAAGCAGGCCACCTTCAAAGCGCACTGGGATAACATTGCCTGCAACCCCGGCAACGACGACCACTACTGGATGCGGCGCGACATCGTGCGCATGTACACGATCTATCAAACGGCCAGAGTCGGCGCAGCAGGGCTGGCCCTGAATAACAATGGGCCAGACATCCCTGGCACGGGCTTCGGCTCCCAGACGCGCGCCGAACTGCTGACCAAACTCAAGACCGAACGCGGCTGGTTCCATGTCTGGATTTGCTCCTCGCGCGTTACGCTCCAGGACACGGACGTCAATGGCAAGCCCTACGCGCGTTACACGCAGGGCGATCAGGGCGCGGATAAGACCGAAACCGACGGCACGAAGTTCGGCCAGTGCCAGGTGGCAGAAAACACCAGCCCGATCAAGGGCAATGACCAGTATGATCCGGGTGGCCCCGGCGACTTCGTGCAGATCATCGTCTACTTCAACCACCCGCTGATCACCCCACTCGGCCTGCAAAGCACGGGCTTCATCACCTTGCAGGCGCGGCGCGTGGCCGTCAACGAGTCGTACCGTACTGCCAAAGTCATCAACATCACCGACCAGGGTTCCGGCGCAACGTCCATCGCCCCGCCCAGGCTTCAGAAAGAGTTCAACCCGGTGTCGATGCCGTTGAACAACGGCACGAGCACCTTGAAGTTCACGATCATCAACACCAACCCGACCACCGATCTGGTGAACGTGGAGTTCACAGACCCGTTCCCGCCTGCCGCCAGCGGCCAACCGGCCATCCTCTCCACCGGCAACCCGACCCAGGTGGGGGCAGCCTGCCCGGTCCTGGATGCATCGCAGCAGCCCGGCGGGGTTGGCATCCATCTCAAGCTGGCGAAAATTCCGGCCAATACCACCTGCATCTTCAACGTCCCGGTCAAGACCAACAGCGCCGCGCTCGCTGCCGGGGTCGATAAGGACTTCGTGAACACGACGACGGCCATCACCTCGGACAACGGCGGCGCGGGTTCGCCAGCTTCGGCCACGTTCAGCATCACCGGCCCGGCGAGCATCGTCAAGTCCTTCTCCAGCCCGACGACGGTGACGGGCACGCCCGTCACCATGACGTTGACGATCCACAACCCCAACGCCATCGCGCTGACCGGCACGGTGTTCACCGACGTTTCACCTGGCTGGCCCGCCGGTATGCAGGTTGCCAGCACGCCCAACATCAACAACGCCTGCAACCTGACGCTGAAAAACCAGTCCGGTGGGGCCTTTGCAGGAGGCGCGACGGGCCTTCAGGTGACAGGCGGCACGATCCCGGCCAGCAGTGACTGCGTGCTCTCGTTCGACGTGGTGGGCGCAACCGCCGGAACGACCTACACCAACACGGTCAGCGCCGTGACGACTGTCGAGGGCGGGGCAGGCAACTGCAACGCGCCTTCGGTGTGCACCGCTTCGTTCCAGGTCTTGAACGGCCTGCAGGCGAAAAAAGAGTTCAAGGCCAGCGATGGCACGACGGACATCGACAACGCAGGCATCAACCAGGTCGTGAAACTGCGCTTTACCATCTGGCACACGAATACCGGCAATCAGGCGACTGGCGTCGGCTTCACGGATACGCTGCCAAGCGGGATGGTCGTGGCGACCCCCAACAATTTGACCGGCCCGACTGGCTGCGGAAGTGACCCCGGCCTGGCGGTGACCTTCCCGGCTGCCAACCAGATCAAACTCGACAAGGCGAAGGTCGATCAGGGTACGAATTGTACCTTCACCGTCGACGTTGTGGCGTCTGCGCCTGGAAACCTGACAAACGGCCCGGTGACGGTTAGCTCCAACAACATGGGTACGGCCACCATGTCGGACACGTTGAATGTCCTCAACCCGCCGGGCGCGACGAAGAGTTTCACGCCGGACGTGGTCGCGCCCAATACCAAGTCGGTGCTGCAAATCAATATCAGCAATTCGAACTCGGTGAATATCACAGGCGCCAACTTCACGGATACATTCCCCAGCGGCCTGGTGGTTGCCAGCACGCAGTCATCCGGTCTCCCGGCCAATAACTGCGGCGGTACGCTCACCGCGACGGCAGGCGCCAACTCGGTGTCGCTGACCGGCGCAACCGTGCCTACGGCTGGCTGCTTCGTCAAGGTTGAGGTTCAGGGGCCAGCCGGGGTCTACAACAACAACGTCACGGTCAACTCGGCTTTCGGCAGCAGCCCTCAGGCCAGCGCTACGCTCACCGTTGCCGCTCCGCCCACCATCAAGATCGGCTTCAACGCCAACACAACCGACCCTAGCGTGGTCGACACGGGCGACGGTCCTGCCAATGCCACCATCGGAACGGGTGGCACAGTGGAGTTCACCGTCGTCATCACCAACCCGAACCCGGCAGGTTCAGGTATCAACATCACGTCCATCGACTTCACGGATGTCCTGTCGGGCAGCGGCAACCAGGTCAGGACGACAACCACGACCAATGGCGGTGCTAACGCGACTGCCACCAACTCCTGCGGTCTGAGCCTGGTCACTAACAGGGGCACCAATGTCCTCCCCGGAGCGCGCTGGTTCCGATACACAGGTAGCGGCCTCAGTATTGGGCCAGGCCAGACCTGCGTTGTATCTATCAGCAAGGTTTGGAGCAATACGGTTGGCAGCTACCCCGCTACCATACCGGCAGGTGTCACTCCGGGGAACGGGACGGCGGGCTTTGCTTATCAGATGACGGGCATGTCCACCGCGTCCAATAGTGTCGGCTCGAATCCGGCGAAGTTAGATGTCGTTTCAGGGTTGGTAGCGACGAAGCTCTTCGACGGCAAGACGAACAGCTCCATCGCCATCAACGGCACGTCCACGCTCACGATCAAGATCGACAACCCGCTCAGTGTGGCAGCCAGCAACGTGTCCTTCACCGATAACTTCCCAAGCGGGATCAAGATCGCCAACGGCTCGGCAACAACGCTCACTGGCACAGGCTGCACTGGCGGCACGATCAGCCCAGGCAACGTCACCAATGATACTTCTATCAAGCTGACGGGCCTGACCATTGCCGCAGGCGGCTCATGCACTATCACTGCTGTCGTCACAGGCTCCGCGCCCGGCGACTACCCCAACACCATTGCGAAGAACGCTGTCACGTCCAGCAACGGCTCGAACGCCGTGGCGACAACGGCCACGCTCACCATCATCGCTGGCCCGCAGGTCAACAAGACGGTCAGCGGCCCGATCATCATCGGTCAGCCTGCGCCGACGCTCACCTTCACCATCACCAATCCGAACTCGGTGGCTTCCGGCTACACTCTGACCAACGTCAGCTTCACGGACACGTTCCCCGGCAACATCGTCGTGGCGAATCCGCCCGGCCTCTCGGTCACGGGCTGCGGCTCCGGTTCGGTCACAGACCTGTCCGGCGGCACTGTGACCGCTGGCGATAACGGCATCAAGCTGACCAATGGCAGCATTGCCCCCAATAGCAGTTGCACCATCTCGGTCAAGATCACGGCCAGCAACAACACGCCTAGCGCTACTAATAACAACGTGGTCGTGGTTACCAGCAATGTGAACCCGAACTGCCCCAACGTCAACGCCCCGCAGTGCCAGGATCAGGTCAACATCCCCGTCCAGATTCAGGCCCCGACGGCGGACAAGCAGTTCAATGGCACCAACAGCACAGTCACGATCCTGCCCAACGGCACGGCGCAGTTGGTCATCACCGTCACCAACCCATCGACCATCAACTACACCAACCTGACCATCACCGACAACCTGCCAACGGGCAGCAACGGCGGCCAGTTGAGCGTCTCGATGCCGCCCAACCCCACGACGACGTGCAGCGGCGGCACGCTGACCCAGGCCAACGGCACAGGGCTTGCCAACGGCAGCACCTCCATCAAACTGAGCGGCGCTTCGCTGGCGGCTGGCGCAAGCTGCACCATCACGCTGACAGTCAAGGGCGTCACTGCCGGCACGTATAACAACGTGACGACTGCGCCGCAGGCCGATAACACAGGCGCTGGTACGCCGTCGCCAACGCGCACCCTGGTCGTCCTGGGGCCGCCCAACGCCGACAAATCGTTCAGCCCGGACCCCATCACCGTCGGCCAGACCTCGACGCTGACCATCCACATCATCAACCCGAACCCGAGCACGCAACTGACGGGCGTCAGCTTCACCGACAACTTCCCGGCCAGTTCGAATCCGACGGGCGGCCAGATGCAGGTGGCAAGCTCGCCCGGTGTCACGAACAGCGGCTGCGGCACGCCGACCATCACGGCCAACCCAGGCAGCACCAGCCTGAGTGTGAGCAATGTGACCATCGCCGGTGGCGGTACATGCACGATCACGATCAAAGTCACCGGGACGACGCGCGGCACGTATGCCAACGCCATCACGCAGGTTAACTCCAGCAACGGTGGCAACAACACCAACCCCGGCGCCAACGACACCCTGACGGTCAATGCCCTGTCGCCGACCATCACCAAAGCCTTCAGCCCGACTGCGATTGCGAAGGGTGGAACCTCGACGGTGACGCTGGTCATCACCAACCCCAACCCGTCCGGGCAGTCCCTGACAGGCGTGACTCTGACCGACACACTGCCGACCAACCTGAACTTCGCCTCGACGCTGAACTTCAGCAGCACCTGCGGCCTGACCCAGTCCATCAGCGGCCAGAAGATCACGCTGTCGGGCGGCACCATCGCGGGCGGCAACGCCACCTGCACGGTCAAGTTCGACGTGACCAGCAACACAGCTGGTTCGTACAACAACACAACCAGCGGCGTTGACTCCAATGAGAGCGCTGTAGGCAACGTCTCCAACACGGCCACACTGAACGTCAACGGCCCGCCGACCATCAGCAAGTCGTTCAGCCCGTCGTCGGTCACACTCGGCGCAAGCTCCGTGCTGACGATCACGGTTCACAACGGTGGCACTGCCCAGCAGACCGGTGTCAGCTTCAGCGATGCCTTCCCGTCGATCAGCGGCGGCCAGATGCAGGTGGCGAGCACACCCGGCTTCTCGGCTACGGGCTGCGGCAGTGCCAGCTTCTCCGGTAACACGGCGGGCAGCACCAGCCTGAGCATGAGCAATGGCACTATCGCGGCTGGCGGTGACTGTATCATCAAGATCAATGTGGTCGGGACCAAGCCCGGCACGTATCCCAACACAACCGGTGCACCGTCTTCGAATGAAGGTGGCACAGGTTCGCCGTCCTCGACGGTCAACCTGACGGTCACCAACCCCAACCCGCCGCAGGTCAGCAAATCGTTCAGCCCGGGCTCCATCACCGATGGCGGTGCTTCTACCCTGACGCTGAACATCACCAACCCCAGCTCGAACGCCGTAACGTTGACGGGCGTCGCCATCAGCGACAACCTGGGCGCGAATGGGCTGAAGGTGGCGAACCCGCCCAACGCCTCCACGACCTGCACAGGCGGCTCGGTCAGCGGCGGCACGGCGGGCAGCACCAGCATCTCGCTGTCCGGCGCGTCCATCCCGGCCAACTCAAGCTGCACGGTGACGGTGAGCGTGACCAACGCCAACAGCGTGACGTCGCAGACGACGCTGACCAACGTTACGGGCCAGGTGACCGCCTCCGGCACTAACCTCGGCCCCATCTCCCTGACAGGCAACACCGCCACCGCACAGTTGGTGGTGAACCCGGTCAACCAGCCGGTGGCGCCGTCGATCAGCAAGAATTTCCTGGCGACTCCGCCGAACAACCGCGCTAACTACACCACGCAGGGTTCGCCGATCCGTCTGCGGTTCGTCATCACCAACTCGAACGCCACGCAGATGACTGGCGTAACCTTCAGCGACACCATGCCCCCCAACTCCGATCTGAAGGTGGCGACCACGGCTCAATTGACAGCCGTCGGCATCTCCGCCCAGCCCTTCACGTCGACTGGCTGCGGCAGCCTGTCGGGTACGCCAGCGTCGGGTGCTACTTCGTTCACCCTGACGAATATCACCATCGCGGCCAACAGTTCCTGTACAATCGATGTCTACGTGGTCGCGCTGACCCCGAACTACACAGCCAACGGCGGCTCGCCGTTCTTCACCAACCAGACGGGGAACGTGAGTGCCGGTACGCTGGTCGGCAACAAGGCCAGCGATACCGTCCAGATCGACCCATCGGGTGGCGCGGGCTGCACGCAAAACTGCGGCTAAGTCACCGCATCACCAGGCGAAACCGGGGCCTTGTGCCCCGGTTTCCGTTTCCGGCAGGGGAACCTCATCCCGCCGATGAGTACATCGGTTCCGCAAGCAGAGAGGGGAACCGAATGGCGAGACTCCCCTCTCCACCGGGTGGAGAGGGGTTGGGGGTGAGGTGAATTATTCCCCGATCACGCGCAGCGCCCTGGGGTACGAAGTCAGCACCTCCGCGCCTGTCTCGGTGATCGTGACGTTGTCCTCGATGCGCACACCGCCCTTGTCCGGCAGGTAAATCCCCGGCTCAATGGTGAAGACCATGCCCGGTTCCAGTATCTGCGTGTTGCCCTCGACGATGTTTGGCCCCTCGTGAATATCCAGGCCCAGGCCGTGCCCGGTGCGGTGGATGAACTGCGGCCCGTAGCCCGCGTCGTGGATCACTTTGCGCACGATCCGGTCAAGGTCTTGTGCCACCATGCCGGGCCGCGCCGCCTGGATGCCCGCCTCGTTCGCCGCCCTGACCACCTCGTAGACCCTGACCAGTTCGGGATCGACCTGGCCGACGGCGAACGTGCGCGTGATGTCCGCCGGGTAGCCGCCCACGCTCGCGCCAAAATCAAACAGCAGCAAATCGCCCGCTTTGATGACCTCATCACCGGGTTCACCGTGTGGCTGTGCGCTCTTCGGCCCGGTCAGCACAATGGGATCGAAGGCATTGCTCTGGCTGCCGCGATCTGCCATCTCATCCAGCAGGATGCGCATGGCTTGCCGTTCGGTCATACCCGACCTGATCTGCGGCAGCGTGGCGTCCAGCGCGGCCTCGCTCAACCGGATGGCCTGGCGCATGGCTTCGACCTCGGCTGGCTCTTTGTGAACACGGGTTCTGATCAGGTCGTGGTCGGCCAGGGTAATGGTGCAGCCGGGTGAGTAATGTTCGATCAGGTGACTTTCCAGCACACGCATCTTCAAGGCTTCGACGGCGATCTTTTTACCGCTCAATGCCAGGCCGGTGCATGCCTCGTCGAAGGCCGGGCGGTAGCCCTGGGCATCGGTGTAAACATAATAGGCGATGGTAAACGGCGCGGCAGCTTCGATTCTCGGCGTTTCCAGGAGCGGGACGATCATGGCCGGGTCGCTACCCGCCTCCGCACGGATAAACAGCACCAGCGGACGCTCGCTCAATTCAAACCTGACGCCCGTCAGGTAGGTGAGCGTCGGGCCGGGCACGAGCGCTGCCGCGTCGTAGCCGCTCTCCCGGATGATGCGCTGCATTTTCTCCAGCCGCGCCTGTCGATTTACGGTTTGCATAGCCTCGCTCGCTTTGTAGAGATTCGCGTGTCGCAGGCTGAGGACAATAACACGGCGCGCAAAAGGCTGTCAAACCACAGTATAATGTTGCGGCTGGCGTTCCATCCGGCAGGGAGTGGCTGTGAATCGTTCCAGAGTGGCGCTCGGCGCAATCATTGTGACGGCGGTGCTGCTTCGGCTGGCCTATGTCGTCGCCTTCGGCAATACGCTCAACTTACAGCTTTCCGGTTACGACGCCTACGCTTCGAATCTGGTGGCCGGGCATGGCTACACCCGCTTCCCCGATCTGCACCCGGACAGCGACCTGCCGCCGCTCTACCCGTTTTTCCTGGCGGGCGTCTATGTCGTCTTCGGGCGCAGCGCGATCACGGTGGCGCTGGTGCAGATCGCCTTTGACGTGGTAACGCTGGTCGCCATCGATGCCATCGGGCGGCGCGTGGGTGGCAACCTGACCGGGTTGCTGGCCGCAGCTTTCACCGGTCTCTACCCCTATCTGCTGTTCCAGAACCTGACGGTCAACGACACGGGCATTTTCATCCTGCTGTTGGCGCTGGGGGTGTGGGCCGCCTATCGGGTGCTGGACACGGGCCAGTGGCGCTGGGCAGTGATGGCAGGCGCGGCCTTTGGCCTGGCGGCGCTGACCAAGACGCTCGTCGTCCTTTTGCTCCCACTGCTGATCGTCTGGTGGTGGCGGCATCTCGATCTGCGCCGGGCGCTCCTGCATGGCGGCGCGATGCTGCTGGTCTTTGCTGTCGTGATCGCACCCTGGATCATCCGCAACACACGGCTGCACGGCGCGCTGACGCTGATCAGCACCAACGACGGCAGTAACCTCTACCAGGGTAATAATCCCTGTGTGGCCGACTTTCTGCTTCAGGGCTGGGACGCGCAGTGGACGAACTGCCTGAACCCGACGCCGCCCGGCCTGACGGAGTTAGAGGCGGCAGCCTGGTTTCGCGCTCAGGCCATCGCGTACCTGCGGAACCACGTCGATCAGTGGCCGCGCCTGTTCGCCGTCAAGTTCCTCGCGCTGTGGAGTCCGGACATCATGCCGCGCAGCGTGCCGCCCGTCGCCAGGCTGAACGACACTGCTGTGCTGCAATACGATCAACCGCTGTTTCAGGTGGCACGCATTGTCCACATCTTTTACTTCGCGCCGCTGCTTGTCCTGGGGCTGATCGGGCTGTGGCGTGCCTGGCGCGATAGGCGTTTGATCGGCCCCGTCGTCATGGTGCTGGCAGCGATCACCGTCACCTATGTCGTCTACCACCCTTCGACGCGCTACCGCTCGCCCGCCGATCCCTTCCTGTTCATTCTGTCGAGCTACGCGGGCTTGTGGCTGTGGGAGATGCGCAAACAGGCGCTCAGGCCGTAGCCTGTGACTGGTCGGGCGGCCCTGGGGTGGGCTGGTAGCCGATCCCGACGGTTCGGCTGTTCGGCCTGTCCTGCGGGCGGGGCAGGGCGTGGAACTGTGCGCCGCGCAGGCGCAACTGCCGGATGATCTCCGGCAGCGCGTCATCCGTCACCCTGTCGGCATCGTGCAGCAGGATGATCAGCCCCGCTTCGGCCTCGATGCTGCGGCGCGGCGGTATCCCGGCACGCAGAAAACTGTCCACGCCCGGATAACCGGAGCCGCCTTTCATGATCCACGTCACCATTTTCGCGGCGGTGGTCGGCTGGATTCGCAGATCGGTGATGCCATCCCCGCCGTTGACGTGCCAGCCGCTGTAATCGTAGACGCCGTTCAGCCACTTCAGCTTATCCCGGTACGGCCATACATAGGGCGCGTGGGCCAATGCCTCGAAGTTCCTGGGATCGAGGAACCCGGACAGCTGGTTGCTGCCGCCGGGCCGGCGGAACAGTTTGGGCTGCGCCAGGTATTTCGCCAGGGCAGCCTCGTCGGTGGCCTGCAAGATGCTGCGGATGCGTTCCTCAGTGATGATGTACTGCTTCGCCAGCAGCGGCAGCGATGGGTGCTCTCTGGCCGTGTTCAGACCTTGCTGCCACAGGTGGTTGCCGATGGAATGCCCGTCGGCCAGCATCCGCACCAGGATTGGCCCTTCCCAACGGTTGATCGCCCGCCCGTGCAAGAAGAAGGTCGCCGGAACCTGTTCAGCCCTCAGGGTGTCGAGCACGCTGGTTGTCGGCCCGCTCAGGTCGCGCTGCGTGGTCGGGCCGTCGTCGAAGGTCAGGTAGACCGGGAAAGACCCAGGGGCAGTGTCTGCGGCAAAGCCAGCCCAACGCCCGATCACCGAGAGCGCTGCGCTGAACGTGGCGAATTTGAGGAAGTCACGACGGTGCATTATCTCGTCCGCACGATGAATGGCGTTGCGGTAGCGATCAGGAAAAACAGGATGATGGTTGCATAGCCGAGCAGGCGGCGCGGCCCGTTCAGCGGGGTGATGTCGTTGCCCGGCGGCGGGTGGCGTATCCCGGTTAAAAAGACCAGGGCGGCGTAGACCAGGAAACTGGGGAAAACCAGCAGACCAAGCGCAACCAGGCCCGCGAAGGCAACAAGCGCAATTGTCCAGGCGAAGCGGCCAAACAGTGTATAGATGACGTGCCCGCCATCCAGTTGGCCGACGGGCAGCAGGTTCAGCGTCGTCAGCAGCATCCCGAACCAGGCGGCAAGGGCCACCGGTTGGCGGGTCACGAACAGCCCAAGATTCTGGTCGGGCCGCAGTACGCTGCCCAGCCATTGCAGCAGCAGCGGCATCCCCAGGCCGCGAAACTGCCCGATTCCACCAAATGCCTCGTAGAAAGCCAGGTTGGGCCGGTTCACGGGCTGCAATTGGAGGCCGATCACGAAGGCGACGAGAGCGACCACGAAACCCGCCAGCGGCCCGCTGATGCCCACGTCGAACAACGCCTTACGGTTCGCCAGCGCGCTCTTGATGAAGATCACCGCGCCCAACGTGCCCAGAATCCCGATGAACGGCAGCGGAATGAAATACGGCAGGGTGACGCTGACCCCGTGCCGGCGGGCCGCGATATAATGCCCCATTTCGTGCGTACCCAGGATGAGCAGTAGGGTCAGGGCAAAGGGCGCGCCCGCCTGGATCACCGTCCACAGGTACGCGAGGTTGCTGCGCAGGAATAATTCACCGAACAGGCTGTCAAGGCGGTAGCCCTGGAACTGCGCGCCGCTGATCGTCGTGGTCAGGATCGTGGCAAGCAGCAGCAGCGCATGAACCCAGCCCGGCGACGACGGCCCGCGCTCCACCAGCACGCCCTTAGCAGCCAGCACGAGATCGACCTGGCCGTCACGTTGCAGGGTGGGCGTGTAGCCCAGTGCTCTGAAACGTTCCAGGATGATCGGGTACAGTGCCTCAGCGTCGCCAAGCAACTGACCGCGAAAGACGAGCACCGTCTGGCGCCGATTCTCAGCCTGCCGGACTTCCTCGACCTTGAACAGGCCATCCAGGGCTGCTTTCAATTGATCTCGAATATCCGGTTGCAAAAGAGGAGCGGGGCGCGTCCGGAAGATTTCAGGCAGCTCGCTCGATAATGACTCTGACAGGCTCATAAGATTCGGCGTAGGAGACCCCGCGTTTTAACGCGGGGTCTCCTACGCCTTTCCTCCCTTCAAATGCGTGAATTTTGGGGTATACTGAGTAGTATGAAACTGACTGCCCAGGTGAAGCTCCTCCCTACGCCTGAACAGGCGGAATGGCTTAAGGCAACGCTTGAGCGGGCCAATGCGGCCTGCAACTGGATTAGCCGACAAGCGTGGGAACAACACACATTTGGTCAGGTCGCATTGCATCACCTGACCTACTATGCGGCGCGTGAGCAATTCAAACTGGGCGCTCAGATGATCGTGCGGTGCATTGCCAAAGTAGTGCAGGCGTATCAGCCTGACCACGAGACGATACGCACCTTCAAGCTGCACGGAGCGATAGCCTTTGACAGGCGTTTGCTCAATTGGCGTATCCCCGATCAGACCGTTTCTATCTGGACACCGGTGGGTCGGCAGACCATTCCCTTTGCGGCGGGCGAACGGCAGCTTGAACTCCTGAAATACCAGAAGGGCGAAAGTGACCTGCTGTACCGCAAGGGGATGTTCCTGCTGACAGCCACCTGTGAAGTTCCCGACGACCCGCCTGAAGGCGTTGTAGATTTTCTGGGCGCTGACTTTGGCGTGAAAAACATTGCCTATGACAGCGATAACCAGCGCTATTCGGCCAAACAGCTGCTGAATGTGCGCCATCGTTACCGCCGCTTGCGTCGTAAGTTGCAGCGCAAGGGCACGCCGTCCGCCAAACGAAAACTCAAGCGGCTGTCGGGCAAAGAGCGGCGCTTTGCCAATGCTGTGAACCACTGTATCAGCAAGCAACTCGTGCAGAAAGCGAAAGGCACTCAGCGCGGTATTGGTCTGGAAAACCTGACCCACATCCGCCAGAGGATAACGGCTTGTCGGCATAAGCGTGCCGAGTTGCATAGCTGGTCGTTCGCTGATCTGGGCGCAAAGATCGCGTACAAGGCCCAGCGCTATGGCGTGCCTATTGAGTACGTCGATCCTCGGAATACCAGTCGGCGATGTTCGGTCTGTGGTCACGTTGATAAAGCCTCGCGTAAAACGCAATCCCAATTCCTGTGTACGACCTGTGGGCACGCTTCCCACGCTGATTACAACGCGGCACTGAATATTCGTCTCAGGGCGAAAGTTCAGTGGGCCGGGCGGTCTGTCAACCCGCCAAACGTAACGAGCATGGATGACTCAGTTACAAGCTCCCCAGCTTTAGCGGGGAGTAGTTGACAAAGTTTACCTGAACCAGTAGCGGTTGTTGGCATAAGGCAGCACTTGAGAAGTCATCTGCCCACGTTTGATCGGGTCGCTCTTCTCCGTGCCCATGCAGTGGACGACAATAGCCAAAGTACAGTCTGCACGCTTGTAGTAGGATAGCCCGATGGGACTGCGCAGATTGTAAACCTGAATGCAGGGCTTGGCGAATACGCTCTCCATCGCGTTCAATCTACACCCCGGCCTCGGCCCGCACAAAACGCCGCACCCGCACGGGCAGCAGCGCTGCGACGCGCCCCAGTTCCCACTCGCTAAAGGGACGTAAAGCCAGCAGTGCTGCCGGGTACAACAGTGTCGCAATGACCAGTGCCAGGATCGGCAGGATCGGCCAGAGCGCGGCCAGTGCCGCAAACATGACCAGCCCGGCCACACACGGCTTCCACAAGAGCGCACCCCAGGGCACAGGATCGAGCGCTGTCCGCAGCAGCCGGTAGAAGGCGATCTGCAACACGAGTTCGGAGAAAATAGTGATGATCGCCGCCGCCTGATAGCTGAACAGGGGGATAAAGATCAGGTTGGCGATCACGTTGAACAGAACTCCGGCCAGGAAAGCCCAGCGCATTGCCCGCTGAAGATCGAGCGCCACCAGCACGTAGTTCGTCAGGCTGTTGATCCAGCCAATCGGCAGGAACCAGATCATCAATTGCAGCGCAATCGCGCCTTCGGGCAGGAAACGCGCCCCGCCCAGTACGGTGATCAGCGTCGGCGCGACGAACGTCGTGCCGACGGCGATGGGCAGCGCCAGCATAAACAACAGCTTGACCGCAAAATGATAGTTGCGCTGCAAGGCGGCCCGATCTTGGTGCGCCTGCCGGGACATGATCGGCAGCAGCGCCAGCGTGAACAGCGACGGAATCAGACCAATGGCGTCGATCCACTTGTAGGCCGCGCTGTACTTGCCGACGATCTCAGAACCCTTGAGCGGTTCCAGCAGCGTCACGTCGATCTTGAAGAACAGGCTTGCCAGCAGGTTGTTCAGCATGAGCGGCCAACTGGCCGAAACCATGTAGCGGATCAGGGCACGGTCAATCGTCGGGCGGTTCACCTCTCCCCCTGACCGAACCGGTTGGCGTTGTTGTGATTCTTCGCTCCCCTCTCCACCAGAGTGGAGAGGGGCTGGGGGTGAGGCGTGCCGCAGCACCCCCAGCGCCTGCCAGCCCATGATCGCCAATGTGATCACGTTGAGCAGGATGCTCACACCCGCCAGCCCGATCACACCCCAGCCGAGCAGCAGCACCGCCAGCCCGAACACCGCCTTGAGGATGGCCGTCACCGTCCCGACGGCGGCGGGCAGTTCGGCCTTCTCAAAGGCGTAAAACAGCGCCGTCAACCCGTAACTGATGCTGTTCGGAACGAGGCCGACATACAGCAGAATGATCGCCGTCACGGCAACGGTCTCGGCGGGTGAGATCGCGCTCCGAACCGCCAGGAACACAATCAGCACCGGCACGCCGAGCGCCGCCAGCGCCAGCCGCAGCACGCTGCTGTTCAGCAGGAACTTGCCCGCCGACGAACGATCCCGCGCCACTTCGCGTGTCAGCAGCAGATTCAGCCCGAAGTTGGTCAGCGTGTCGAACCAACCGAAGATGACCACCGCGTAGTAGTACGTTCCGGCGTCGGCGGGGCCGAGGATGCGCAGCATGATCAGCGCGAACACGAAGTCAATGCCGCGAATGAACAGGTTGAGGATGATCGGCGCCAG
>Ga0070741_10001469_pt1 | contig 71600 bp, 62 predicted proteins | sample Coa_R1_4_FD_66440 | JGI IMG/M metagenome (GOLD analysis project Ga0070741, IMG submission 66440) | Surface soil microbial communities from Centralia Pennsylvania, which are recovering from an underground coalmine fire - Coalmine... | ecosystem: Environmental > Terrestrial > Soil > Unclassified ... | reverse complement strand
AGATGCGCGTATTAAACTCAAGAAACTTTACCCGACAATATCAGTGTGACAGAGTACTAGTAGTGCAACAAAATGAAACTGCGGGGTTGCGCCTTTTTTCTTGCCCGTATAATTCGGCGCGCTTTCGCATCCGTATCTCGCAGTCTCATCATGTTGTTGCACTAGCCCCGTCGCATCTGACACAGCGGCAGGGACAACCGTCACGTTGGTGATTTGATTCAATTTCAGATGACGTTCCAGAAATTCCAAATTCGCGGGCAGGGGTTCAAATGCATAGACGTGCCCACGCGCTCCCACCAATTTTGATGCCAATAGCGTATAGTATCCCACATGCGCGCCCACGTCATACACAACATCACCCTCTGCAATCGCGGCGGCAAAGACCTTGCATTTTGAGCGTTCGTAAGTGCCCAGCCAATACGCATTGCGGCTTGCCCCGACAATCCAACGCGTCCCGCGCAGCGGTCCCGTCAAGACAGGCAGTACGGTCTCGGGCGGAATACGCCGCAAAATTTTTCTAACTGCTTTCAAGATTTTCTTGCCTCAAGGATTCAAATCGCAGACACACGCTGTCGTATTGCGACACAACGCGCGCAGCGGGTTGAGCATTTCGGGATATTTCGTCAGCATTTGCGTCTTGGCAGATTCCGCTTCGGCGCAGCGTCCTTCTTGCGCGTACGCGCGCATCAAATTGAAACGCGTCCACGGAGTATCGGACTTGGAAAACGCATACGCCAGCAAGTCCACCACTTCACCGCGCTTGCCTTGGTCAATCAACAAACTACCGAGCGCGTATGCAATCAACCAATTCTTGTCATGCGCCCACGCCCAACGCAATTCGCTTTCGGCGCGCGTCCAGTCGCCGTGGCTCACCCACAAGCCGTAGCCGATGCGATAATGCGCCATCGCGTTATCAGGAGACAAGCGCAGCGCCTTTTCTGAAGCCGCCAACGCCTCCGCCCACGCCAAACGTCCGCCCGCCGCGCGGTCAAACTGCATCTGCGCGAAATTATCCCATCCCTCTGCCGAGTCGGGCGCGAGCTCCAACGCAATTTCGTACAAGGCCGTGGCGCGCGCGACATCTTTTTGTAGATACGCCTGCTTGCCATTTTTGATAAAGTAGGATGCCGCGTGTGCCGCTTGCCAGGCGTGATGCGCCGCCGCGCCGTCGCCCGCGCGATATGCCGCGCAGCCCAGCCAAAACAGGTCCACCGCCGTCGGTTCTTGCTGCTGTGACAAGACGCGCTGCGCGTTGACCGCATCGCCCACGGCGTACAAAGACAGACCAAGAATCTTTGGCGAAATTGGTGTTGCGACATCTTCCAAACGCGCCGTTTGATTCGCCGAATCGGGTGCAAACGTCAAACGCGGACAAACATCCCGGCTCGCCTCTAGCCGCAAGACCTGATTCGCCATGATGTACACAAAATTGGTCTGCGCCGCGCGCGCCAACCGTTCGCTCAAAATGATGCCGACGATTGAGACGGTCAAAATGGCGCACAAGCGTACCAAAAATCCGCGACGCGCAAGCCAAATCATAAAGCGCGTTCAGTATCTCCGTTTCGATACGATACGGCAAATTTCTAACGACGAGCGTGGGTGGTAAAAAGCGCGAGGTCAAGTTAACCGGGCTGCGATTCGTTTGGCGCGCGTATGTGCCATCCATCCCACAACCCGCGCACAGCGGCGCGACTGCACGCCAATCGTTCACGCCAGGGCTTGTTTCGTATTAACATCAATTCCGTCAACAATGCGCCGCCCAACCGCCGCGCCAGGTACGGCAGCAGCGGATATCCGGCATAATACGTTCGCCGAATCCAAACGATGTTGCGGAGGTCGTAATAGCGTTTCTGCGCGGTCGAGGTTTTGAACGATTTGGACTTGGCGAAAACGCGCAGCGTCACGCCCGGAATCTCGGGATGATAGACCACACTGCGCGCGACCGAAAAAATATGATAGCCGCATTGCATGATCCGCAGCGTGTACTCGACCTCTTCGCCGCGTATAAACATCCATTCCACCGGAACGCCGACTGTTTCGACGACCGAGCGATGCAGTAAACTGCCGTGATAAAAGTGTCCGCCGATGCTGTCAACCATCCCATTCGCATCCAGATAGGGCAGCAATTCGTCAAGCGTTCGCACACTGCGCCCGAACAAAAAGTCTTCGGGGTTGGTGCGCACATTCAAGCCGCCTACAGCAAAATGCCCAGGATTGTTTTCCGCCAAACTGATAGAATTGAATACGCGCGCGTCGGGACGCAGTTCGATTGCTTTGCATAACTCTTCCAACGCGTTGGGCGCAGCGCAAACATCGTCGTCCAAGCACCAACACCACTCGGCGCCCCGACGTATGGCAGTCTTCAAACCAACGCCAAAGCCCACGCCGGGACCGAGATTCGCTTGATGTATCACGACCACATCGCGCTGTGCGGCAAGCCATCCGCGCGTGCCATCGGCGCTGCCGTCATCCACAACAATGATTTCGTCGAGCTTGCGCGTTTGTTGGCGCAATCGCGCAAGCGCTCTTTTCAATTCCCCCAAACGATTAAAGGTCACAATGATCGCAGCGACTTGATCATTCTCGCTCATATCTTGCCGGGCATTATTTCAAAACGAGACGCGGCTCGATTCCAACAATTGCTGCGCCAACATTAACGCGCGCCCGATGGCTTGGTCCATGTCATAATAGCGATATTCGCCCAAACGTCCACAGATCAAAACCTCCGGCAGCGCTTGGGCGCGGCGGCGATAGCGCGCGTACAGCTGCGCGTTGGCGTCATCCGGAAACGGATACTCGTAATGGTCGGCGGCGATGGGGGTAACGGTCGTTTCGCGCGTCAGCACGGTGCCGCGCAGCTGCCCGCTCGCCCCGCGCGGCATCATGTGTTTCCACTCGAGCGTGCGAATGTGCGCGCCGTTCGCCGGGTCGGGATTGTTGACTTGTCCCACTGGCTGCGCATGTTTCACATCCGGCAGATACGTGTGCTCGCGCACCTGACCGCGATACTTGAGCCGACCCAACTCAAAACCAAAAAATTCGTCAATCGGTCCCGTAAAAATCGTTTTGCAGTTTACGCGCACGACATCCCGCACTTGGAAATAATCGGTCTTGCATTCGACGGCGATGCCCGCCAGCAGGTTTTGCATCAGCGCAGCGTATCCGTCGCGCGGCAGCGCCTGATAGCGGTGCTTGAGCAGGCGCGGGTCGTCATCCTGCCGTACGTCAAAACGCTTTGCCAGCGCCGCGGACAAAGTCGCGGCGGGCACGCCCCACTGCTTTTCGGTATAGCCCTTGACAAATTTCTCGTACACCACGCGCGGCATCATTGCCAAACACGCCTGTTCAAAATTTTCCGGCACGCCGCGAAATTCCGGTTTCCACGCTTCGCCCGCGACGCGACGAATATAACTCGCCGCAATGGGCCAATTTTCATACCCGCCATCCACAAACGACTTGAGCTGCGCGACGTACGGTTCAAAAGCGGCAAACCGATTGACAAATTTCCAGATGCGTTCGGAATTGGTACGAAAATAATGCGGACCATAAGTGTGCACGCGAATGCCGCTCGGATGCAGATCATCATGCGCATTGCCCCCTACATGTGCGCGTCGTTCCAAAACCAATACGCGCTTGCCCGCATCCGTCAGCGCCCGCGCAATCGTCGCGCCCGTCAGCCCCGAACCCACTACCACATAATCCCAAATCATCGGGATTCGTCCTCCGACGCCGGATTTACATTTTCATCAGCACACCATCGCGCACACCGCGCAGCACCGCGCGACAGCCGTCGAGCCGCTGCCCGATTGATTTACCGCGTTCGCCCAACGATTCCTGAAACACTCCTGCCCCGGCGCGCCGGAATACGTATAACCAAAAGGAATGTCCGCGATAATATTCCCGGCGAATCCAAATGCTGTTGCGAATGCTGTAATAGCGCTTGAGCGGAGCCATTCGTCCGAGCGGAATCGTTTTGCCGAACAGATGGACAAAAACAGTTTTACTGGACGGGTGCGTTCCGATGCTGCGCACGCATACGTACAAATGGTATCCCGCGCGCATCAACCGCAAGCCATATTCCACTTCATCGCCGCGCGTAAAATATTCGATTTTGACCACGCCGACGTGTTCTACCGCGCGGCGCGAAATCAGTGTGCCTTGATACAATTGCCCGCCGATGGTGTCCACGAGTCCGTCGCTATCCGCGCGCGCGCGAATTTCCGCCACCTGTTCGACGAGTACACCCGACAAATAATTCTGCGGGTCATTGCGCCAAATCACCGCGCCGGATGAAGGACGCGTCGCGTCTTCTTCGCGTACTGCCAAGGAATTGACCACGTCCAAAGCGGGACGCTGCGCCAAACATTGGAGCAGCTGTTCCAACGCGTCGGGCGTTGCCGCCACATCGTCGTCAAACAACCACATCCAATCCATGTCATGCGCCAACGCCCACGTCATGCCGCGATGCATTCCCCCTGCCGACCCCGCGTTCTGCGCATACAGCTTGGTCACGTCGGGCTGCGCGTCGAGCCACGCGCGCACTTCCGGCTGTGTGCTGGAATCTACGACGAGGATGGTATCCGGCTTGTGCGTTTGCGACCGCAGCGATTCGACGCATTGCTCAAGCCGCGCCAGCCGGTTAAAGGAAACGACAATCGCGACGACGCGCAAATTACACCTCTTGTTCCAGCTCGCGGATTTGCGCCAGCCACAACGCGGCGCTCGCATCACTCGGCATCCGCCAATCGCCGCGCGGCGACAGCGCGACCGAACCTACTTTCGGTCCGTCGGGCATGGCAGAACGTTTGAACTGCTGCGAGAAAAAGCGGCGATAGAAAACGCCGAGCCATTTCAACAAGGTCGCGTCGTCGTACTCGTCCGCGAACGCTTGCTGCGCGAGGAAAAAGATTTTGCGCGGCGCGAATTGATGTCGCACCATATAGTACAAAAAGAAATCGTGCAGGACGTAGGGACCGATGGCGGCTTCAGTCTCTTGCTGTAACGCGCCGTTCGCGTCCAACGGCAAAAGTTCCGGCGTAATCGGCGTCGCCACAATGTCATGCAAAATGCGCGAGACCTCGCCGGTGAATTCACTGTCCGCCACCCATTCCACCAAATACCGCACCAGCGTTTTCGGCACGCCCGCGTTCACATGATACATGGACATGTGGTCACCGTTGTAGGTCGCCCAACCCAACGCGAGCTCCGACAGGTCGCCCGTGCCGACGACAATGCCGTTCACCTCATTCGCGAGGTCCATCAAAATTTGCGTCCGCTCGCGCGCCTGCGCGTTTTCATATGTCACGTCGTGCGCATTTTCGTCGTGCCCAATATCGCGAAAATGTTGGCGCACCGCGTCCGTAATCGGAATCGTGCGAAAGGTAATGCCCAACTGCGCGGCAAGCTGCTCGGCGTTCGATTTCGTGCGCGCCGTCGTGCCGAAACCCGGCATCGTAATCGCCATGATGCCGTGTCGGTCCAGACCGAGCGTGTCGTACGCTTTGATGGTCACGAGCAGCGCGAGCGTCGAATCCAAACCACCCGAAATGCCAATGAGCGTATTTTTCACGCCGATATGTTTCAACCGTTTCGCCAAACCGGTGGATTGCAGCGCAAAAATTTCGCGGCAGTGCCGCGCGCGCTGCGCCAAATCACTCGGCACAAACGGCAGCCGCGATAAGGGGCGGTAAAGACGTTTCGCCGAAACGTCGCCGCGTTCGAGGGGGGGGGGCAATTCAAATTCCAGCGTGCGATAGCGCCGCGTCGGAACCTGCGAAGAAAAACTCGTGTTCTTGAGGCGTTCGTTGATCAAACGCTCGACGTCAATATCCGCGATTGCCATTTGCGTGTCAAAGCGAAAGCGTTCGGTGATGGCGAGTTCGATGCCGTTCTCTGCAATCAGACTGTGCCCCGCAAAGACCACATCGGTCGTAGATTCATTCGCGCTCGCGCCCGCGTAGAGGTACGCCGCGAGACAGCGTCCCGATTGATGCGTCACCAAATCAGTGCGGTACACCGACTTGCCCAATGTGTCATCGCTCGCGGACGGATTGAGCAGCACCGTCGCGCCGCCCAAGGCTTTATCGCTGCTGGGCGCGTTGACTGCCCACAAGTCTTCGCAAATTTCAATCCCAATCGTCAAGCCGGGCACATTCGTCGCGCGAAATAACAAATCCGCGCCAAAGGGCACGCGCATCCCTTCGATTTCCACCGCATCGAACTGCGCGTAACGCGACGAGGTGAACCAACGCTCTTCGTAATATTCTTGCGTTTTGGGCAGATACGTTTTGGGCACAATACCGACGATGGCACCGTTGTTCAAAAATGCCGCGCAGTTGTAGAGTTTGCCGTCTTGCTGTAACGGCAACCCCACCACCGCCGCGATTTTGTTTTCGGCAGTCGCTTGCGCCAACGTCGTCAGCGCGTGACGCGCGCTTTCCAGCAGCAGCGATTGATAAAACAAGTCGGCGCAGGTGTAGCCCGTCACGCCCAATTCGGGGAACAACACGAGCGACGCTCCGGCAGCCGCCGCGCGCTGCATGGCGGCAATCATCTCGCTTACGTTGAATTCCACGTCGGCGACGCGCAGCGCGGGACTGACCACCGCCGCGCGGACGAATCCGTATTGGAATGGATGGAACACAGTTTTTCTCCGGTGAATCCAAAATGACGAGCGTTTTCTCCGGTCCGAGCCGGCGCTCGTCATCCAGTGCAAGTGGAATCAACCTATGAAACGGAACGCGGGTGGCAGATTTATTTGGAATCGCGTTGACGCGTCTGCAAACGCAGAAACTCGCGCCAAGCTGCACTGGCGACAATTCCGCCGACGTCGCGGGGAACCAAGAAAATGTTTTTACGCAACCGATGACGCCATTGTCGGCGCATCTTGCGACAGCGTTGAGCGATACCACTCGATGGTATTGCGCAAACCTTGTTCGAACGACGTATGCGAAAGAAAACCAAATTCGGTTTGCGCGCGCGAAATATCCAACTTGCGGCGCGGCTGCCCATTCGGTTGGCTCGTATCCCAAATCAACTTGCCGTTGAATCCGGTGAGGCGCGCAATCGTCTCGACCAAATCTTTGATGCTGATTTCATGCGCGCTGCCCAAATTCACGGGCGCGGAATCATTATAGCGTTCGGCGGCGAGCAAAATTCCCTGTGCGGCATCTTCGACGTACAAAAATTCGCGCGTCGGGCTGCCATCGCCCCACACCACAATCGCGTCGTCGCCGCGCTGCTGCGCTTCGATACATTTGCGAATGAGCGCGGGAATGACGTGCGACGATTCGGGGTCAAAATTATCGCGCGGTCCGTACAAATTGACCGGCAGCAAAAAGATGGAATTGAAACCGTATTGTTGGCGGTACGCCTGACTTTGCACGAGCAGCATTTTTTTGGCGAGTCCGTACGGCGCGTTCGTTTCTTCGGGATAGCCGTTCCACAAATCGTCTTCGCGAAACGGCACGGGCGTATATTTCGGGTACGCGCACACCGTTCCAATTGCCACAACTTTGCCCACGCCCGCGCGATACGCTTCGTGCATCAACTGCGCGCCCATCATCAAATTGTCGTAAAAGAACTCGGCGGGATGTTTGCGATTCGCGCCGATGCCGCCCACGCGCGCCGCAGCATGAATGATGAGGTCCGGTTTCAAATCGGACAGCGCGCGGCGCACATCGCCAATTTCGCGCAAATCATAGTCCGCGCTGCGCGGCGCAAAAAGGTGCCGCACCCCGCGTGCGCGCAATTGTTCCACCAGAAACGACCCAAGAAAACCAGAGCCGCCGGTCACCCAAACGCGTTTGTTTCGCCAAAACGCTTCTGAAGCCTGCCATTGCGGGTTCATTTGTGAGAATCCTTTTTGCGTATCAGATTTGCATCCAACTCGAGCGGAATCAAATGCTCGACGGTTTTGCGTTCCAGTCTATGTTGTTCCAAATACCGCAGCAAAACGCGCACGCGTGCGCTCGGCGTCAAGCGGCGGTCAAACACCGCGTCCAATTCTTGAAACGGCTCTTGCAAAATTTCGACCGCGTCGCCCGACTGGAGCGGCACGCCGGACTTGTCCCACAACGATTGTTTCGCGAGCTGTTCGCGAATCCGCGCCACGTCCTGGTCAGGCACAATCGCGGGTTCGCCGCCGAACATGACAATCGCGCGCAGCCCCGGCGTATACGCGAGACGCGACAAGCCCAACGCCTCCAAATCATAACGCACAAAGACGTAACCGGGGAAAAATGGTTTCTCGAGCGGGCGGTCGTGACGCGGCTGCGCCACCGGAATCATGGGCAGATACACTTCGTACCCCGCGTGGGTCAAATGCGATGCGAGCTGCCGCTCGGCGTGCACTTTGGTATAGAGAACGTACCATCTCTGCATAAGTCAACATGAACGCCGTTCACCACCAAGGATGAAAATCTCCCCTCGCCCCTTGGGCGAGGGGCTGGGGGTGAGGGGCTATTTTCGAATCAGCAATCAAAGAAATAAGCATCACCTCAACAGGCGCGAACATCCCGCCGCAACGCGCGGGAAAGCCATGGTACGGCGAATTGGGTGATTGATTATAGCACACGGAGAAATGATGCCAAACGAAATTGGCTTGCGCACAAGACACGCGCGCTTTATTTGACCCAGATGGGGTCCGTGTCATTTGAGGCGCTGTTGCTCACGTTATGCGGGTTTGAGCCGTCAGCGTTCATAATCCAAATTTGAAAGTTCAACGTGCCGTCATTTGCCTTGAACGCAATTTGCTTGCTGTCCGGCGACCAGGTTGGACGCTGTTTGTAAATGAATGGATTTCCGCCGCGCGTCAGTTGTGTGGAGGTCGCGCTGCCCAAATCGTACACATAAATTTCGTCACTGCCAGTCTCACGGCTCACGTACGCAATCTTGCTGCCGTCGGGTGACCACACGGGGTCGTAGGCAATGCCGCGCGCAAGATGCGTAATGAGATTGCGCGTGCCGGTGTTTTCGTCCTCAATCCAGATTTGCAAAATGCCGCTCGCGTCCGCCGCAACAATCGCGCGCCGCTGGCGGTCCGGCGAGAACGGTTCGCGTGCTGCGGCGAGCTTGTAGTATTCATCGCCGGTTAATCCTTGAATGAGCGTGCCATCCGGTCGCATCACGGCAATGTCTTGCCCTTTGAATCGGTCGGTGAGTATCAACAAATTGCCCTTGAGAAAATCTGGGAGAGGGATCGAGAGCATTTCGCGAATCGTCGGCGTGTTCGTCGGCGGAACGGTGGGCGTGAGCCGCGCATACAGCGTACTGACGGGAATCACTTCCGGCGTACGCGTGGGCAGCGGCGTAAAGGTTGCGGTCACTTCAATCCAATTTTCCGGCGTCGGCGTGTACGTCCCTGTCGTGATGGCAACTGCCGTGGCGACTTGGGCGATGGCGACGCGCGTTTCGACATTCTCCGCCGTCGGCGCTTTGGTGACCAAAATGATGGGCGTGGCTGTCGCATACGCGCGCGGGAAGGGCGTCGGCGTACCGAATTGATTGGCGAAATCGGTTTGGCGTACGGCAAGCGCCGCCGCCGTCACTACATTCTCGGCAGTGGGCGTATTGGTCACAATGATGAATTTTCCCGGACGCGCCACGATGCGCAAAAGGGGATGCGCGCCCGTTTTCAAATCAATACCGCCGTCCCACGTAAAGAGACTGTTATCCGGACCCTTTGGACCGACGAGCCGCACGATGGCGTACGTCGTTTCGCCGGCTTGATTCGCGAGCGCCGGTAATTGGTCGGCGGAAAAAGCAAAGCGATTCGTTTCGCCCAAATCCAAATCGGCGGGCTCCAGCGGCGCGCCGATACTGCTCATCGCGGGCGCGTTCAGCAAATCGGACGGCGTCAGCGCTCCCCAATCTTCAAATGGTTTCACGCGAATCAACTCTGCGCGCCATTCGCCCGTTGCGCCCAAATTGTCGCGGCTCAATCCGGTAACGTCCACTTCTGCCGAAAGGATTTGGGAATTGGGAGGCAGCTGTGCAATTTCAAAATAAAGAATGCTCGAGTACGTGTCGCCGCTAAAAAAGCCCGCGTGCAAATTGCGGTCGCCCCAGTGCGTTTTGTCCTCACCCACTTTGAGATAACCGCTGCGCGTTGGGTCGGCGACAAAGTTGTACACTTGCGCGCCTTCGGGAACTGTAGGCGTCGGCGCTTGGGTGCGCGGGCGCGGCGGCGGCGCAATCGGAATGGGCGTAAAAGTCGCGGGAAGGGTTGCGGTCGGCTTGGCAGTAGGCGATACGGCAGCCAAACCCGTCGGCGTGATGGTGGGCGACGGCGGATTCAGCAAATTGGGGGCAATAAACAAAAACGCGCCAAAAGCGACCAGGCTTGCCAGAATCCACAACACGGTGGTCAGACTTGGCAAACGCGATGATAGATTACTCAAAGAAAATCCTCAACGTGATCTGTGCATCCAAACAAGCTGTGTGGTTGCGCGAAAATTGTGGAATGCCGGGGGAACGTTATTCCTTCGCAATGTGTTGCTCGGAGGATTCGGGCGCATTGCCGTTACTATTCCCATTGCGCGGACGCGGGCCCTCCGACGCACCATTACCATGCGCCGAGAAAGCGAGTTGCCTTTTTGTCTTGGGCTTGGATTTGGAGGACGAATAATAGTAGCTCTGGTAGTCCCCTCGTCTGCGCCCGCCCATACGGTTCAGCGCTATGCCCAACAATTTGACTTGACTAGGTGTCAAGGTCTCGACCGCTTTGCGCGCGGCTTCGGTGCGCGTGCGCCCGCTGTCCACCACCAAAATCGCGCCCGAACAGTGCGACGCCAAAATGCTGGCATCGGCGACGACGAGCGCTGGCGGCGAATCCAGAATGACCATATCAAATTGCTGGCGGAGCTGCTGCAAGATTTCGGTCATGCGGCGCGACTCTAACATTTCGGCAGGGTTTGGCGGCAGTTCACCCGATGTCAAAATTTTCAAGCCGGGCACCGGACTGGATTGCAATGCATCTTCCGGGACCATCGGCTCGTCCAAAAACAACGACGTCAAGCCCGTCTCATTTTCCAGACCAAAGATTCGGTCCACGCCGGGGAGGCGCAAATCGGCATCCACCAATGCCACGCGCTTGCCTGCTTGCGCCATCGCAATTGCCAAATTCGCGGCGATGGTCGTTTTCCCTTCGCCGGGATTCGCGCTGGTCACAAGAAGCGCGCCGCCGGGATTTTCAATGCCAGCATAGCGCAGATTCGTGCGCAAGGTGCGAAAGTCTTCAGCTGCCGGCGAATGCGGATATTTGAGTGTAATCAACGCGTCGCCCGGCTTGCGCACCGCGCCCATGCGCGGGATATTGCCTAACGTCGAATGACCCATGGCGCGTTGGACATCTTCGGCGTTTTTGATGGTATCGTCCAAATACTCAAGCAGCAAGACCACGCCCACCGACAGCACCAAGCCCGCGACTGCCGCGAGCAACACATTTTGCAGAATGTTCGGACTCACGGGCGCGGTGGGCAATGAAGCCGGCGCAATCAGCGTAATATATCTTCCCGCCGATTGATTGAGCAGCGCGCCCATCTGAATATAAGTGCGCTGTGCGTTGTCAATTTTCGTTTGCAGCGCGGCGATGCGCGCGTTGATGGCGTCGAGTTTCGTCTGGTCGGTTTCGAGCGCGGCTTGTTGATTCAGCTCGGCGAGTGTTTTTTGCGCCGAGACGATTTGGGCTTGGAGCAGTGCTTGTTGATTCGTCACGAATTCGCGCTGGGTGTCCGCCGCTTGTTGTTGATGGCTGAGCGGACTTTGCGCGATGACTTGATTAGCAATGACATTCGCGATTTGCTGCGCGCGCCCGGGAGAATCAGCAGTTGCGGAAACATTGATGGTCTGTCCGCCCTGCGGCGCGGTGGCAGACACGACGAAATAGAGAGATTCCCATCCCCCATCCCAATTCAATTCTTGGGCCGCTGCCTGCAGCACCGACGGCTGATTGACGAGGAGCGCGTACGCTTGCGCGAGATTGTTCGAGACGTAAATGTCAGAAGGCGTGGGATTCGCGCTTTGCTGCTCTTGCCCCACCAAAAGCACCGCCGTGGCGCGGTACGTCGGGCGGATGGTCTGGCTGTAGAAATAGCTGCCCGCCGCCGCCAATCCGACAATCAGCAGCATCAGCCAGCCCCATTTGCGTAACAACGCAAGATAACGTCTCAGTTCCAAAATTACTACCTCTTTGCAATTTACGCAGCGGTACCCAAGTTGGATTAACCTATTCTACCTTTGCATCCGACTTTTGTCGAATAACAATCAGCCACCATTCAGCCGTTTCAATACCTCCCGCGCCCGCGCGGCGACATTGTCCGGCGTAAAACCGAATTTTTCAAACAACACTTGGTACGGCGCGGACGCGCCAAAACGTTCGATGCTCAAGACATCGCCCGCCTCGCCGACGTACTTGCTCCAACCCTGCGCGACACCGGCTTCGACGGCAAGCCGTGCCTTGATGGAAGGCGGCAAGACGCTGCGGCGATATTCCTCCGGCTGCGCGTCAAACAAATCCCAGCTCGGCATCGAAACCAAACGCGCGTGAATCTTTTCCGCCGCCAATTTTTTCGCCGCTTCGACAATCAGCGCCACTTCGGAACCGCTGGCAATCAAGATAATGTCCGGTTTGCCGTCCGGCGAGTCGGCGAGAACGTACGCGCCGCGCTGCAAGCCGCTGGCAGGCGCAAACTGTGCGCGGTCGAGTGTCGGCACATTTTGCCGCGTCAACACCAACGCGACGGGTTTATGCGCCGACTGCATCGCCACGCGCCACGCTTCCGCCGTTTCGTTCGCGTCGCATGGACGAATCACCGAAAGATGCGGAATCGCGCGCAGAGCCGCGAGCTGTTCGATGGGCTGATGCGTCGGACCATCTTCGCCCAACGCGATGCTGTCGTGCGTGAAAACGAAAATGATATGCTGCTCCATCAACGCGGCAAGCCGCATCGCGGGACGCATGTAATCGGAAAAAGTAAAGAACGTCGCGGTAAAGGGAATGATGCCGCCGTGCAGCGCCATGCCATTCGCCGCCGCGCCCATCGCGTGCTCGCGCACGCCGTAATGAATGTTGCGTCCAGCAAAACTCCACCCCCCCCCGACCGAACCTTGCATGTCGCCGTGTGCGCTCGACGCGGGTTCAAAATCGCCCATGCCTTTGAGCGCGGTCATCGTCGAAGGGTTCAAATCCGCTGCGCCGCCGATCAGATTCGGCACCTGTTTTGCAATCGCATTCAAAATTTGTCCGCCCGCGACGCGTGTGGACACACCTTTACCATCCGCGTTGAATGCGGGAATGTTCGCATCCCAATTTGCCGGCAACTCGCCGCGCAAAATCATTTCCAATTCGCGCGCGAGGTCGGGGTACGCCGACGCGTACGCGGCAAAGCGCGCGTTCCATTCTTGTTCCGCCGCGCGTCCCTTGTCCAACGCTTCGCGGAAATGTTCCAACGCTTCGCCGGGAATATAAAACGCGGGTTCTTCGGGAAAACCCAAATTCTTTTTCGTGAGTTTGACTTCGTCCGCGCCGAGCGGCGAGCCGTGCGCTTCAAACGTGTCTTGTTTGTGCGGCGAACCGAAACCAATATGCGTGCGTACCAGAATCAGCGAAGGACGCGTGGTCTCGGCTCGCGCGTTTTCCAGCGCCGCTTGGATGGCGGCAAGGTCATTGCCGTCGGCGACACGCTGCACGTGCCAATCGTACGCCTCGAACCGCGCGCCGACGTCTTCGGTGAACGTAAGATGCGTTGTGCCCGCGAGCGAAATTTTGTTGTCATCGTACAAGTAAATCATTTTGCCGAGTTTGAGATGTCCCGCGAGCGACGCGGCTTCGGACGCGACCCCTTCCATCAAATCGCCGTCCGTCACGAGCGCGTACGTAAAGTGATTGACGATTTCGTGACCGGGGCGATTATAGCGCGCGGCGAGATACGCTTCCGCAATCGCAAAACCGACACCGTTCGCAAAACCTTGCCCGAGCGGTCCCGTCGTCACTTCGACGCCGGGCGCGAGTCCGTGTTCGGGATGCCCCGGCGTCATACTGCCCCATTGTCGAAAATTTTTGATTTCGTCGAGCGGCAGCGCATAGCCCGTGAGATGCAGCAGCGCGTACAACAACATCGAGCCGTGCCCGCCCGACAAAATAAAACGATCGCGGTCAAACCACTGCGGGTTCGCCGGATTGTGTTTGAGCAAACGCGTCCATAACACGTACGCCATCGGCGCGGCGCCAAGCGGCAAACCGGGATGTCCGCTGTTGGCTTTTTGCACCGCGTCCATCGCGAGGGCGCGAATGGTATTGACGCACAATTGGTCCAATTCAGAATTCATGCCTCACCTTTTCGTTCAAAATGTTTTTTTTATTATACAGCGATTTCATTTTGCGCTTGCGTTGGCGCGCATCCGCGCGAGTTCCAAAAACGAAATTCACGCGCCAACATCGCGCGTCAAACCCAACTGCGCGCGCATTGGCTCGACGCGCGCGTACAAGTTTTGATATGCGCGTGTGGTGCGTCGTTTCGCCAACAGCTCGCGTTTAGCGATGAATTGGGAATCCATGTAATGCACTGGCGCAAGCGCGGCATCAGGATACAATCCGCGCAGCGCGTCATGCAACACCTCTTCGTCGCGCACAATGTCGTCATACAACAGCGTCACACCGGGAATGGTTTGCAAAACCGCTTCCGCGCGCAGCAAGCCCTCCACCACCGTCGCGGTAAAGTAACCGCGATACGGCGCGTGAACGAATTGCCCGTAGCCATACGGTGTCACGCGACGCGCCAGCGCCAAAAGGCGCGGCACGCGGCGCGGCTGTGCCGCCGCGAAATTGGGATAAAACCAGCCGCGAGACAACATCGCGTACGCGACATCCGTTACCGCGCGCTGAATTTTCAGCACGCGAAAATTCTGCAAGCCGCGCCACGCGGCGAGCACAAACGGCTGGGTTACATCTTTGTAGATGAAATTCTCGGGAACCGTAATTTGGTCCAAAAAGTCGTGCAGCTGCGCGAAAAGCGGAGGGTTCTGCGCGGCGGTGGTATATTTTGCGCTTTCGTCAAAGCGAGCCCCTTGATAATGCCAATAGCGGTCTACATTCAGGATTTCGCCGTCCATCACCCACAAGGGTTGTTGGAGACTCAGCGCGCGACGCGCAACGTGAAAAACTTGGGTCGAGAACGTGCGGGGAAGCGAAACGATAAACAGAGACTGCATTACACGGATTTTATCCAATCCCGAAATTCCGGCGCATCCATTTTTGCGGTGGCGCGCCCCCAACGGTCCATCGCCCAACCCCAAAAATCATATTCAATCGTGGAAATTTTCGCTTGAATCGCCGCCCACAAAGTCCAACCGACATCGGACATGATCATATTCAATTTCATGCGTGCGAGTTTATCATCGGACGCCGCGCCGAAATAGCCCGCGCACAATTCACGCTGCTGCGCTTGGTCAAATTGCTGCTCCTGTGCGGTATTGCCCAATTCAAACGTCGGGTCATTGTTGCCGCTGTATTCAAAATCAATCAACCACAGTTGGTTGCCATCGTCAATATAATTTTCCGCGAGCAAATCATTGTGGCATGGCACCGTCGGCAGCGGGCGCCGCGCGAACGCTTTTTCCATTTCGTACACGCGCGGCAGATAGGCAGGATAACCGTCGGGAATTTTTACAGCATGCGCGTCGGCAATCTGCAAATAGTATTCGGTCAAACGGAACATGTTGAAATCGCGGAGAAAGCGCGGACCCGCGTGCAACTGTTTCAACGAATGTGCCATCCGCGTCGCCATGCCCGGCGCTTGCAATCGCGCAATGCTCATGGTTTCGCCGCGAATAAATTCCAACACCATTACATTTACGTCGTCGAGATACTCGACCACGCGCGGCGCGATGCCCGCCTGACTCGCCGCGCGCGCGTTGTACACCTCGTTCGCGCGATCCACCGCGAGCAGCTCGGTTTGCGCGCCCGGAATCCGCATCACGTACGGCGTGCCGTCCGCTTCGACACGATAATTGGTATTCGTGAGCCCGCCGCTGAGAGGCGTGACGGTGAGCGTTTTGTTTTGAAAGATAGCGAAACGCGGGAGGAGGGATTCGAGTATGGGGTTCATGTGGATTCAATCACGAAATCCAAATCTTGGTCCTTTGCGAAGGCGGCGGCGAATGCCTCAGGATGCGCTACTGCGCGTACGCGCTCAACAGCGGCATCGTATTCCAACTGGTCAATTTTTGCAAAGTGTGCGGAGCTGGCGGCAAGATATTTCGCCGCAGCGCCAAGTAAACGCGCCGCTTCCAAGCGCGCGTGCGTGGCATCCGCCTGCGACGCGAGGAGAATGGCAGCGCGCGTGGCGAGGCACGCCGCGATGCCGCGTTGACTGCCAACTTGCCGATTGAGTTCCAAGCTCGCTTGCGCCAGCTCTTGCGCGCGCGTCAAAGCGTGTTGTCGCAGCGCAATTTGCGCGAGTCGCCGCAGCGTAAACGCCAACACATCACGGTCTTGCAGCGGCTGCAGCAAGAGCATCGCTTCTTCGTAATGCATCTGTGCGCGCGCGGGTGCCCCTTGCAAAAAAGCAATTTCACCGAGCGTATTCAAGGCATCGGCGATGCCCCAATCATCATGCAACGCGCGCCATAACGCGAGCGCTTGGGTCGCCAAGTCGTGTGCCTGGCTAAAATTCTCTGCGCTCAACATTTCGCGCGCCAAAATGTGCAGCGCCCACGCGCGATTCAAATGATCATCCTGTGTTGCCGCGAGCGCGAGCGCTTGACCGGCAAGTTGCTGCGCCGTCGCCGAATTCCCTTGCACCGCGTAGAGGAACGCGGCAGCATTCAAGGCTTTGGCGCGCGCCGCCGCGTAGGCGGGTGCCTGCGCTTCCGCGCGCGCCAGCAGGCGTTCCAGGCGCGTCAACCCTTCGGCATGATAATTGCGCACATCCCAGAACCAACGCAGTGCGCCAGCAAGCCGCAGTCCTTGCCCGACAGCGCGCTTGTCCGTTTGTCCCCATTCCAACGCCGCGCGCAGATTGTCTCGCTCGGTCTCGAGCTCTTGCAGCCAGCGGAGCTGTTCACCACCGCGTAATTTTGGTTCCAGTCCTTCGACCCACGCGACAAAATAATTCAAATGCCGCGCGCGAAAAGTGGCTTGCTCACGCGCTTGTCTCAAACGTTCGAGCGCGTATTCGCGCAGCGTTTCGAGCATGAGGAAGCGAGACGCGTCGTTTGTACGTCCATACGCTTCCAATAAACTCTGGCGCACCAAGCTGTGAATTTCAGCGGGCGTGACCTGAGCAACCGCTTGCGCCATGGCTTGTGTAAACCCCCCCGCGAAGACGGCGAGACGTCGAAACGCGCGCTGTTCCTCCGCCGTCAGCAATTGAAAACTCCACTCCAACGCTGCGCGCAGACTGGACTGATGCGCAGGCAAATCACGCAGTCCTCCATTCAACACCTGTAAACGTGAGCGCAATTGGTCGCGCAGTTCTGGAGGGGACAGGGTGGCAAGGCGCGCGGCAGCCAGTTCCAGCGACAAGGGGATGCCTTCCAGCTGCTGACAAATTTCAATCACCGCCCGCGCGTTTGCATCGTTCAATGTGAGCGTCGGCTGCACGGCGCGTCCGCGCGCGACAAATAACGCGACAGCCGGATTCCGCGCCAATTCCGCCGGGCTGACCGCGCGATGACGTTCCGGCAGCGCAAGCGGCGGCACCACAAACTGTTGTTCGCCACGCACGCACAAGGCATGCCGACTGGTCACAATCATTTTGAGCCGCGCACACGCTTCTAACAGCGTGACCAATTGCGGCGCCGCGGCGATGACCTGTTCAAAATTGTCCAGCACCAGCAGCACATGGCGGTCGCGCAGAAATTCCATCAAGCGCTCTGCCATCGGTTGGTCAGAACGGGGTCTGACGCGCAGCGCGGCGCCGAGCGCAGGCAGCAGCAGCTTGGCGTCAGAAATTTGCGCGAGCGGAATTAGAAAGATTCCCTCAAATGGCACGCGCGTCACGCGCGCGATTTCAAGAGCGAGCCGCGTCTTGCCGATGCCCGGCGGTCCAGTCAACGTGATGAGACGGATTTCGGGATCCGCCAACCAAATCTGCAGCTGTGCCAGTTCACGTTCGCGTCCGATGAGACGCGTGAGGGGTGTAGGTAAATGCGTGGATGGTAATGGCGGGAAAATGTGTTGCGGCAGCGTCTCGACGCGCGGGGTCGGCACGGGAATAAATACGGAGGTTGGCACATCCGATGCCCCACGCGCAAAGCGGAGAAACGCGGCGCGCTGCTCGGCAGGAATGTCAAGTTGTTCCGCTAATAGTTCGGCAATTTGTTTCGAGGGGCGCCGCGTGCCCGCTTCGATTTTGCGCAGTGTGACCACCGCACAACCCACGCGCTGCGCGAGTTCGCGGCGTGTCAGATCAAGTGCTCGACGACGCTGTTTGAGCCATTGCCCAAATGACGAGAAAGCATACTCGTCCATAGTGCGCTCTAGTAACATGGGCGCATTGACAGCGATGTTGTTTGAACCAACTCATTCCATTCACGAATAAAGTTTCAGGATGGCGCGGCGGAGAAAATCGGGTCTCATGAGAGCACGCCGTATCTTTATTTGTATCACCTATTGTATCACGCGAACTCTTTACCGAATCAACTGTTTTTGATTGAATACGGATAGAGGAGGAATCCTCCGGTCAAATTCGTTCGGAATGTGAGGAGGCAAATATGCCAAACCTGCCGTTGAAGGTCGAGGTACAACCGTGGCAGTTCCATGAACATCCCAGCTCTGGGCACAAAATTTTTCTGGATATGAATCAACTCACCGTACATACTCTGCAAGGCAAAATGGTGACGGTTGAGGTACTCACACTGCCAGAGCGGCAATGGGTGACGCTGCGTGACGAGAATGACCAAGAACTGCCAATCCGGGTTTTTCGGGACGGGTATGTGGCTCGCGGAATCCACTCGCTGCAAGGGCGACTCATCATCGAATGGCTGCCCGCAAGTTCTAACAGCCAAGACGAGCAAGGACTTGCGTCATCGGGCGACGCGGACGCGGAAACCATTCAAACTCAGCTGCAGCAAGCGGTAAACAATTCAGGAATGGTCAACAAGATCATGATTGACACACTCCGAGGAATGGCTGGGCTTGGTCCCAAACCGCCCGGTTTTTTCTAGACCGGTTTCCCGATACCCCCAGAGTGGGACAACTCGTTCGTTCTTGTATGGCTTGGCATGTTGACCGTTGCAGGCATGATCGAGTCCACCATCGGTCGGTTCAAGTTTCCCGATGGCACGACTGCCCAGGAATAACGAGGGCGAAAGTCGCAATACTTATCGGCTGGACGGATATGGCGACAATCTCCACATTATCGCGCGTTCGAGCGCAGGGTTTTCCAAAGGCGCAGGAATCGTATTCCACTTGTAGCGGTGAGCGGAGTCATGCGCATGTGGACGGCAAGCAAAGGCAAGTGATAAACTGGTCGGTATATTTAAGAATCTGCACACCGTCGCTCCTAGATGGAGGACGGTTAACCGCCATCAAACTCGGCAACGTATACATTCAACCCTAATGATTCTGAGCCGAGACGCATCGGCGATGCGTCTGTACTCCAATTCGAAAAGAAAGGAAGGCAAAAAGATGGACGAGCTCGAGATGGATACGATCCGTTTTTCTCAAGAAGAAGCCGCGCGCATCGTGCGCGAATCCTATGGTTCGGTCGTGCCAAAAGGATTGGCGGTCGCCGAATCGCTCTATGCGCCCGAAGAGATTGATTGGCTGCCGCTGCCGGTGCGCGAGCTCGCGCTCGGCTTGGGTAATCCGGTGCGCTATGCGGATTTGAAACCGGGCGAGGTGGTGCTCGATCTGGGCTCGGGCGGCGGAATTGATACGTTTATTGCCGCGCGCCAGGTGGGACCGACCGGACGCGCCATCGGCATAGATATGACCGACGCGATGCTCGCCAAAGCCAACGCGCATCTGCAAATGATCGGTCTGCCGAATGTGGAATTTAGAAAAGGGACGATGGAAAATCTGCCGCTACCGGATGCAGCGGTGGATGTGATCATTTCGAACGGTGTGATCAATCTCTCGACCGACAAGCATCGCGTGTTCGAACAAGCGTTTCGTGTGCTCAAGCCGGGTGGGCGCTTGGTGTTTTCTGACTCGGTGGTGAATGGCAAGCTGCCGCGCAGTGTGCTGGACAGCGAAGCGGCATTCGCTGGCTGACTGGCAGGCGCCCTCTCGGAGAGAGGGCTGATTCGCGCCGCCAAGGAGGCGGGTTTTGTGAGCGCACAGATTCTTTCACAGGAGGGGATTACCAAGGAACGGCTCGCGCTCTATCCGCTCTTTGATCTCAAATTTCTCGACTGGTTGTTCGAGCAGTTCCCCGCTCAAACGCTTCCGATCTATCTCGCGCACTTGCGCTTTGAGAAACCGCGCGTCTGAGCCGCCGCCAAGTGTTGGGAGACGCGTTTTTCAGTTTTCGCTGGGGATCGCGTCGAGTTGTAGGACTGGGCGCACTCTAGCGAGACAAGGAGAACGGGAACGATGAGACGCGCGTCGGTTTTCGGCTTGCTTGCCCTATTCATCCTCTTGGGCTGCGCGCCTGCGCCCGCACCGACGATCGCACCGACGGCAACTAGTACGGGCGCAATTGAATTGCATCCCAACACGCCGACGGCAGTACCCTCCGATACTCCGGCTCCTTTAACGCCAGGCGTAGCAAACCTAAGCCAAAGCTCCGTATCTGACCTTGTCACACTTATTACCTCAGAGAAAATCTCTCTCGCGGAGGCATTCGAAGCCACACAGGAGATTCTGGCGCGCGGCGGTATTGCTGTAGGTGATATGCAAAACACGTTCGTGCGCCCGTATTCACCCGCCAGCAGTCTGGTGTTCACGCCCCGCGAAGTTTTGCAACTGGCTGAGGAGGCGCGCAGTGGTCCTTCCGTCTGGCGCATGGACCTTGGCGAGTTCGGACAGATGCTCGGCGACCTGGGATGGCCATCTGCACCTGATGGAAAAACCCCCGGCGAACAGCTTGCCGCTCTATTGTTCGCATGGAATGCGGAGGCAGCCAAAAACCCTCACGACCCGGAGAATTTCACTCCTCTCTTCCTATTGGCCATGGCTCAACACCGGGTTCCGAATGTGGATTTTTCAACCGGAATCGTAGCCCCTGAAAATATCCGCCTGAGTCTTTTGGAAGTGGCGCTGTTCGTTGCGGCATTTGACCATCTGATCCCGCCGCAAAAAACATCGGCTCTTTCCATTCTCCATCTCGCCAGCCTGCTGCCCGCCGCCCAAATTTCGCCGTGCAAGCCCTTTCAGGACTCGCTCTTTGGACGGTTGGCTTATGAAGGTGTGGGTGGATCTCTGCTCCAGTGGGTCGCCGGGAAAGCGCTCGAGAAAGGGCTCGAAGCTGCCGGAATCAGCGAATGGGGCCAAGACAAAATCGGTAAGGCAATGTTTGCCGTGGGGATGTTCTCGCGGGTGATGCGCGCCTTGCTGATAACCGCCTACGTTCGCATCGGAGTCAGTATCGAAGGGGATAATCCAGTTCACAAACCGCCGGAAGGTGAGCAACGGCGCAAAACTTTCCACGCGCAGGCGGGGATTCCACCGCAAGATTGGCAGACTTATCAGGAACAATTCGGGAAAAGTTTCCACGACGCGCTGCGCGAGTGCCTGTCCTGGCTGGGAGTATCAACCTATACCCTGGACGATTTGATGAACGAGATGGACACGTGGGCAGTCGAGTGGCGGCTTGAAGCCGGCTCGCCGGAACACGCCCGCTGGTCACCCGACCAGCAGATCGTCCCTGGTCAGGTGCATCAGGGATACTGGCGCACAAATCTCATCCGCTCCGGCACAGGTGACGTGGTTGGAAAGAGCACTTTTGTGGTCGAGGTCAGAAACGAGAAAGAGAAGGATCATCCCGGCGTCCTTCTGGAGGCGCCGGTGAAGGCATGTGCTTATCTGGATGTCGCTCAACCGCCCACATTCAACACCTTCTTTCAAGCGGGCGCCGGCGGGCTGGCGGGCGCAGCCGATTCGGTCGTGGAACTCTTGACGGGCATGATGCAAAAGCTCGCCAAGCCCAAGGACTGCCAAGACCTTCAAGTGACTTATCACACGGACTGTATCACCGCGTTGTGGTATATCCAGCAAGGAGCGTTGAAACTCGACCAGAAAGCCATGGAGCAATTGCGCAAGTGCCTGACCTTCGAATTGAAATTTGAGAGTCAGGTTGAGTTTGTAGGGATTACTGATAAAGGGAGTGTTCGCTATAGAGGGGTCAGGGAGACCGCAGTCAAACTTCAGCTCGATCCTGCCGATTTCACGATCAAAGGGCAAGCGCCATTAAACCCTACAGCAACTCTGGAACTTACGACTACTGGTGGAACCTGTGCAACGCACCTCACCACGGTAAAACCAGGAACCTTTAGGGTATTCAACCTCGAATTTGTTTTCTCTCGCCGAATACAGACCGATGAGGTGATCGTTCAGGATTTAAAACTTGACTACGATCCCGGCCCTGACCCTGTCCACGAACCCAGAGAAACTTTTACCGTGAGCTGCCCAAAGACGCCTACCTTTCCCATGGATACTCAGGCGTTTTGGGCGACGGGATATATGTTTGGACACTCCGATGAAATAAGCAGTGAGGGTCGTGTGGCTAAGGGATGGAATATCCTCAGTGGTGAGGAGTACGCCAAAAAGGAATGGAAATGGAACATGACAGCTGGGGCGTCGCTTTCTGAATCGGGTCGTTTTATTCTCTACCATCGACCGGAAGAGTAACCACTCGCTTCATCCGTTCGCGTGCTCGGTCGCAGCGGCTGAGCACGGGAGTGCAAACTGGTTAAAGAATCGTCGGAGGAGCAACCATGGCAGGTGGCATTTATGCGGCGGCGGTCCCGTGCCTGAAATGCGGCGAGCGCGCCGACAGAATTTATGAAGGTCTGGAAGATGATTATTACCGCTGCCAGACGTGTGGATATGAGTTTGGCATTGATTGGTCGTATGCGGGTCCGCCCGCAACACCATGCGGGCACACTTCGGAACAAGAAGCAACAGAGCGGAGCAAGTGCGCCACACATGATTCCATATCCTGACTCGCCAAACCAACTCTCTGACGCGTCGCCATGCGAAGGTGTGGCACGTCCCCCCGACGACGCGTCATCGCATTTATTCACCGTGCGTTTTTGGTTCGATGCGCGCGAACGCGGCGAAAGCGGGTAGCGCGGATGGGTACAGTACATCTACGGCAACGACGCACACGATTTTGCCGATTGGCAAACGCTGATTGCGTATCTCGAACAGAGTTTGGCGCAGCTGGATGCGCGCGAACGAATGCGTCTAACGTCGCCATAAGCGAAGGAACTTTTAGCCTTTGACGTACGAAAGTTTTTCCGCAATCAAGCCATTTTCAATTTTATACACATCCACGCCGCGCACATGTCCCACCGCGCCCTGCGTATCTGTCCAATGATACGTCCAAAGCATCACACAGCGCGCGCCATTCTCCGCCGCGAAAATTTCTTGGATTTCAATGCGCGCGTCGCGTGCGCCTTGAAAAAAATCTTGCCAAAACGCGCGCACGGCAGCTTGCCCCTCAAAACGCGTGCCGTCCGGCGCGGGATATGTATTTTCAAACACACAGTCCTGCGTCATGCGCCGCATCATGCCATCCACGTCGCGCGCATTGAGCGCATCATTGAACACGCGTACGAGTTCGAGCGTTTCAGTCTCCATGCGCGCCCTCCTCAATTTCGAAATCGCTGACCAATTCGATTGCCGCGCGCAGTGTTGCGTAAATCGAACAATATTTTTTTCGCTCAACGCAATCGCGCGCTGTGCGCGTGCGGCATCCAAACCGTTCCCCGCAAAGCGGTAATGAATTTGCATGCGCGTATAGCGCCGCGCTCTCGCGTTCGCTTTCCGCCCACACCCACGCGCGCGTCAGCGGTTGGCGCTGCTTGCGCAATATGGCGACAATGTCCCACGTAGAATTCACAGCCATAAACCAATGCAGAATTTACTCTAGGCGCGGATTTTTTCGCCGTGCGCATCATACAACACATCTGCGTCCACGCGCGCATGAAATCGTTCGCCAAAAATTTCAATCTCGAGCGGCGTGCCCAGCTTTGCCATCTCGATGGGCAAATACACCAAACCGATACTTTTGCCAATCGTGTAGCCATACCCGGCGCTGCGCAAACGCCCCAGCAAAACATTTTCGTGATACACAGGCTCGCCGCCGTACAAGCCGACCTCCCCCCCCCCCTCTCTCCGAAAAGGCGAGGGGAGTTCGGCAAGCGTAATCGTCGCCAGTTTCCGCTTTCCGCTTTCTACTTGCCACTTTTGCAACGCGTCGCGTCCGAGAAAATTTCCTTTGTTCAACTTGACGCAAAAGCCCAAGCCCGCTTCGTACGGGTTTTCACTCGGCGTTATATCCGCGCTCCAATAGCGATACCCTTTTTCCAAACGCAGGGAATCAATCGCTTTGTACCCCGCCGGACGAATGTCAAACGCGCGTCCCGCGTCCAGCAACGCGTCCCACACGCGCGGCGCATCCGCGTTCGCCATGTAAAATTCCCAACCCAATTCACCGACGTACGTCACGCGCTGCGCCCACACACGCGCGTTTTCGATTTCGATAAACTGTCCCGTCATGTACGGAAATGCCGCGTTCGACACATCCGCGCGCGTCACGCGTTCCAACACCCTGCGCGCGAACGGTCCCCACATCCCAATTACCGCAAACTGTTCGGTGACATCTTGGATTTCGACAGTTCCGAATTCCGCGTTCCGCTTTTGCATGACCATCCACCCCAAATCGCTGGCGACAAAATTACTGCCGCAGATCACGCGGAAATGTTCCTCGCCCAAACGCGCAATCGTCACATCGCTTTCGATGCCGCCGCGCGGATTAAGAAACTGCGTGTAAATCACGCTGCCGACCGGTTTATTCAAATCATTGTCCGCGAGATAATTCAAAAACGCGAGCGCATCCCTCCCGCGCACATCCAATTTGCCAAAGGACGTCAGGTCCCACAACGCGACGCGTTCCCGCGCCGCGCGATGTTCTTCTCCCACCTGTTCAAAAAACGACGTATCAAACCAGCCCGTCGCGCGTTGGTCTGCTCCCATGCGACGACCGCTTACGGATGACCGATTACGGATGGCTGCTCTTGGGCTATCAAAATAATTCACCCGCTCCCACCCATTCTTTTCGCCAAACACCGCGCCGAGCTGTAATAATTTTTCGTCGAGCGGCGATTTGCGTTTTTCGCGCGCGCGTTCGTTTTCATCGTGCGGAAAACGCAGATAGTAATAATATTTGTACGCTTCCTTGGCGCGTTCGCTCGCGTAATGTTTATCGCGATAAATCTCGCCGAAACGACGCACATTCAATTCGGTCACATCGTAGGGCGGCTCGCCGTTCACAATCCACTGCGCGAGAATGTCGCCAATCGCCGCGCCTGCGCCGAAACCGGTGTGCGACAAACCGCACGCAGCCCAAAATCCGGGAATGCTCGGCACCGGACCGAGCAGCGGTTTACTGTCGGGGGTGATGGCTTCGGGACCGTGCACCAAATTCGCCGCCTCTGCTCGTTCCAAGAGCGGCACGCGCCGAAGCGCGCCCTCCATAATCGGCGCGAACAAATCCCAATCGGGCGAAAAAAGTTTTTGCGTAAAATCCCACGGCACACCGTCGAGCGCCCATGCGCGCGGCTCCAATTCGAAACCGCCAATCAACATGCCGCCAACCTCTTCGCGCAGGTACACCAAATTTTCAGGGTCACGCAAGCACGGTGTATTTTTCGGAAATGAAAAATTGGGCACGCGCACAAGCAGGTGTTGATGACCGAGCGGCGTCATTGGTAAATTCACGCCAACCATCTCTCCAATTTGGCGCCCCCACATGCCGCCCGCGTTCACCACACACTCGGTTTGAATAGCGCCCGCGTCGGTGACCACGCCGCAAACGTTTCCTTTCACATCGCGCTGAATGGCGGCGACGCGCGTTTGTGTAAAAATTTGCGCGCCGTTTTGTTTCGCGCGCCGCGCTATTTCCATCGTCCCACCGCTCGGGTCAATCCAACCGTCGGTCGGCAAATAAATCGCGCCGTACAAATTTTCCGCGCTCATCCACGGAAAAATTTTCAGCGCTTCATCCGGCGCAATGATTTCCACATCCAGCCCAATCGCTTTTGCCATACCGACTTGGCGCTGCAAAAACAAAAATTGGTCACGGCTCGATGCGACGCGCAGGCTGCCGACCGCGTGCCAGAATCCCGCGCCGTCATCCAGCGCGCGATACAAATCAATCGAATACTTGCGCATGCGCATCAGCGTCGGCGAGGTGTGAAAATGCGTGACCATGCCTGCGGCATGCCACGTCGAGCCGCTGGTGAGTTCGCCTTTGTCCAATAAAACAACATCGCGTACACCCATTTGTGTCAGGTGATACGCGATGCTGGCGCCGGCAATGCCGCCGCCGATGATGACCACGCGCGCGTGTTTTGGGAGTTGGGCGATTGGGTGATTGGGAACTGGTAGGGATGACATCGTAAGGGAAAAATTCCCCCTCTCCCTGTGGGAGAGGGGGTGGAGAAGAGACCTATTCCGGCGGAATTTCTTTGAACGCGTATTCGACATTGATGCCGTGCGCCCGCGCGCGGTTCTTGGCGGCGAGATAAATCACCACCGAAACTACAATGACGCCCAACGCGATGATTTGCGCCCACAAACCCGACGGGAAATTTTCAAAATTCCAATTGCCCAACACGCCGAGCGCGGGATTGAACAGAAACGCGAGCACCATGAGCGCACCCAGCACTGCGCCCAAACCGCCGAGCAATGTCACCAGCGGCAGGGTGCCAACTTGATATTTTGCGCCGGGCGAAGCTTCGTACACTTCTTTGGCGCGGAACGGCAGCAGCGCGCCAGCGAGACACGTCACGACAAAGACATAACCGCAGCCGAACGTGACGCCAAGTGTCAAGCCCACCCACCCCGGCACCAAATTGTACGCGAGAATGATGGGCACGCTCGCGAGAAAATACGCGAGATGCGCGTTCACCGGCGTATGCCATTTGTCATTCACTTTGCTGAACCATTCGGGCAGCAGGCGGTCGAGCGACATGGCGACGAGCACGCGCGTCATGCCGATGTAACAATTGCACACGATTTGGAAACCGTTGAGAATGTACCCCAGTCCGATGATGAGCACGACCAACGCGCTGCCCGTGATCGCTACAGCAATCATGTTGGGCCACAAGTAAAAACCGTTGATGGTCGCTTCACTGACCGCCGACCAGTAGCCCGCGCCTGCCACATACAAAAATTCCGTGCCCGCGACGCGTTCCAGCGCAACCGCCAGCAGCGCGAGCAAAACGCCCGTCACGATGAGCGAGCCGACCATGATAAACACTTGTGACTTGAACGATTTCGCGTCTTTGATTTCGCCGTTTTGCTGGGCGGAATACGTTGCCCATTGCAGCGACGTCCACGCAATCGGCGCAATCAACAGCGTCGCGATGAAACTGAACGGCGGATTCAAATCCACCCCCGCCGCTTGCGCCGCCTGTCGCGCCGTTTCATAAAAATTCGGCGCGCCGCCCGACGCGACCGCGAACGCATTGAGCCGTTCGACAAACACATTCGGCGGCGTCGTGAACAAAACAAAGAACATGACCGCGAACGCGAGCAGCGTGCCCCACCAAATCACGTGTTGGAAACGCACGTAATTCTTGAAACCGCTGACGAGCAGCACGAGCGAAAGCAGCGCGTTGACGATACTCGTGATGACAATGCCGGTCGGTTCGGTGAACCAAACGCCGATGGCAGACAAGGACGGATTGGCGAGCGTTGCGCCCAAGCCGAGAAACAGCGGCGCGAAGCCGAGATACGCGACGAGCCAACCCGAAAGCGCGACCCATTGCAAAATCCAAATCACAAAGCCGCTAAAAACGACGGTGAACGCGATGCCGCCGCCGAACACGCGCGATTGAAACACATAATCGCCGCCCGAACGCGGCAGCGCGGTGGAAAGCCAAACGTACGAAAACGCAATGGGGATTTCGATGAGCGTCGCGAGCAGGATGCCCCAGACGAGTTGTCCGCCGGGCAGCGCGCCGGGCGCCCATAAATAGGTCCACGGGAAAATCAAGCCCATGGTCAAAATGTTGTACACGAATGCGGAATAGGGCGACATCACCCGGACCAGACCCGAAGCTTTGCGCGTAAAGACTTCGGGACGTTCTGTGATTGCAGCTGTCGTAGCAGCCATCTCTCCCTCCTTCGGGGAAAATTGCACTGTGCCAACGAATTGCAGTGTCAAACCAAATTCGTTTTTCTGAAAGCGTACCTCCATTTTGGACAGCGGCGACGAACGGCGCACACTCACACGTATGTGACGTCTGCGGTCTGCCCTCTGCTGTCAACCGGATGTCATCTGATAGCTCTCGACCCGATCCGGTCCAAGATTGACAATCACGCCGCGCAAAATACCTTCGCCGTATTCGCTGCCCGGATTGATGCACAGCGTTCGTCCGATGCGAATCGCGCCCGCCGATTCGTGAATGTGTCCATGTAAACCGAGCAGCGGTTGATATTTCTCAATCGCGTGGCGCACCGAGCGACTGCCCGCGCCGTGCAAAACGACTTGCCCGCCTTTGACGATTTGGGACGGCGGGTCCGTCTTCCAATCGAGCAGCGGACACGTGTCGAGTGTCGAATCTACCGGCGGGTCGTGAAAATTGAAAATGCACTGCGCGAGGTTCGGCACCTGCGCAATCATCTTTTCAATCATCACACCCAAATCATTGTCCGAGACTTCGCGCGGCGTATTCCACGGTGTCGGCGTCGAAAAACCTTGACTAATCATCGTGTGCGTGTCGTCTATCTGCGCCACTTTGCCTTCACACCCGACAATGCTCGACGCGCCGGAGGTGTACAACACTTCCAATACATCCGCATAGTCGTCATTGCCCCCGGTGACGAAACATTGAATCCCGGTGCCCTTGAGACGCGTCTCTGCCAACTCGATCCAATTCTGCAAGCGTTCGCGCGCGAGATCGTGAAACAATTTTTCCACCGCCGCGCGATCGTTTGCCAACGCGCGAAATTCTTCTTCCTCCATGATTTTGAAATAAAAACCGAGCAGCCCCAATTTCTCTTGCAGCCTTTGCAATTCTTCTGCGGTCTCGACGCGATGCAATTGTCCGCCAATTGTCGCGCGATATTTGTCGTTGCCTTCGCGAATAATCGGCACGGCGAGTTTGCCCAACACATCACCGCCCATGATGAGCACCTTCACTTGATAGAATTTGCCGGCGTTGATAAATTTGCGAAACGCGCGTTCCGACGCGTGCAAGTCCGTCGCAAAGAAAATGCGCGTCAGGTTTTTCGGTGAGGATTTTTTCAAGAATGGCATGAATGACTCGATTCGTTATGCGTCGGACGCGCTGCGACCGCTTCATCGCTTGCGTTTTCTTGCCCAATCAGTACGCGCACACCGCGCGCTTCCAACTCGGCGCGCGCGTTGGGGCTCAAGCCCGCGTCGCTCACCAGCGTGTGAATTTTGGTCAGCGGCGCGATTTCAAAATTCGAGACAATACCCCATTTGCTGTGGTCGGCGACGATGATGACCTCGCCCTGTGTGCGCTCCATCATTACGCGCGCGATTTCGGCTTCCAACGCGTTGGGCGTGGTACAGCCGTGCTTGACACTGATGCCGTCCACGCCGATAAAACATTTCGCCGCGTACATGCGCTGGAGCATTTCCACCGCGAACGGACCGGCGACGGAATTGGCGCGCCCGCGAAAAATGCCGCCGAGCAAAAGCAATTGCGTTTTGTCCAAAGCCGCTTCAAGCGCGGCGGACACGTTGTTGGTAATGACCGTCAAATTTTCGATGCCGCGCAGATGGCGAATCACTTCAGTAGCGGTCGTGCCGCTGTTGACGAACAGCGAATCGCCGGGCTGCACCAGCGACGCGGCGCACGCGCCAATCTGACGTTTTTCGGCGGGATGCGCGATTTGGCTGCGCGCGTAGGCGGGCTCGTCAGGCAGCGGTGTGATCAAGCGCGCGCCGCCGTGCGTGCGTTCGAGTACGCCTTGCCGTTCCAGCCATTCCAAATCGCGGCGCACCGTCGCTTCGGAGACGCGCAACATTTTCGCCAACGTATCGAGCGGCGCAATCTGGTGCTGCGCCAAATAATCCGCAATGTGTTGACGACGCTGCGCGGGAATCAATGGCTTGTTGCGTGACATTGCAATATTTTGAGCGGATTTGCGAGATAGATGCCAGAGATTATAAAAAATTTTGCATCCGATTGCAAGAGGTGACACGTTCTGCTATAATCAGAGCGCCGCCGCAAAAAAACGAAATTTCACCGCAAGAGGTGCGCTTATGAAACACGTCCGCGAGGTGATGCGCACCGGTCTCATCACCTGCACACCGGAGACCACTCTCGGCGAAGCCGCTGCGCTGTTACAGCGACACCGCATTCACGCGCTCGTCGTCGCGCAGCCGGGGCGCGAACCCCTCGGCATTCTTTCCGATCTCGACATGCTGGCAGGCGAATGGCTTTCGACGGACCCCGAGAGTTTGGAAGCTATGCGCCGCATCACTGCCGGTGAAATGATGACCAAACCGCCGTTGACGATTGAAGCGGACGCGTTCGTCGCGGACGCCATCGAACGGATGAAAACCTATCAGGTGCATCGCCTGTTGGTGACGGAACGAGAAAAAATCGTTGGCGTTGTTTCGGTCGGCGATATTGTTTTGGCGCTCGCGCGACAGTCCACCACGCGGCGCACTGTCGCCGATGTCATGTCGCGCGGGATTGTCGTCTGTCGTCAGTCCACGCAGCTGCACCAAGCCGCGCGCGCGATGACCGAACGGCGTTCGCGTTCCATCGTCGTCGTTGACCCGTTTGGCGAACCGCGCGGCATCATCACGGGTTGGGATTTGCTGATGGCAATGCACGGGCAGGACGACAGCGCTGACGAAAAAACGGTGAGCGAAATCATGCGCCCGCCGTTGACGATTCGTCCCGGCGCAAGTCTGCGCGAAGCCGCCGATATGATGATTTCCAATCATGTGCATCGCCTGCTCGTCGTTGACCCGTCGCAGCCCGAAACGTTCCCGCTCGGTTTGATTTCCACCTCCGACATTGTGGCAGAAATGGCAGACCCCGCATCGGTGTGGCAAGCGCAGAGATAATGCGCCATGCCAACTGCGCAATGCAGAATGTGAGTTGCGGCGATGAGCACTGCGCTTGAGCAAATCCTGACGCGCATTCCGGCGTGGCGTGACCGCACCGACCTTCGGGTGACATTTCTTTCGGGCGGCATCACGAACCAAAATTATCGCGTGGATGCGGGAGACGAGTCCTTTGTCCTGCGCATCGGCGGCGCGAAAACGGAACTGCTCGGCATTGACCGCGCGAACGAATATGCGGCGAATCGCGCGGCGGCGGAGATTGGCATCGCGCCGGCGGTGGTCGCGTACGTCGAACCCGAAGGGTATTTGGTGACGCGTTTTGTGCGCGGGCGCGAGATACCGCTTGACGAGATGCGAGATGCGAGAACCCTGCGAGAGATTGCTACGGCGCTAAAAAATATCCACGCGCTCGCGCCTATCGCCGCGACGTTCTCGCCCTTTCAAGTTGTGCGCGCTTACGACAAGCTCGCGCGCGAACAGGGCGGCGCCACATTCCCCAAGAACTACGCGCAGTTACGCGAACGGATGAAGGAAATCGAATCTCGCATCTCGTTGCTCGTTTCTCCGCCCGTCTTGTGTCATAACGATTTGTTGAACGCCAATTTTTTACGCGACGAACAAGACCACATTCGCATCCTCGATTGGGAATACGCGGGCATGGGCGATAAATTTTTCGACCTTGCCAATTTTGCCGCGCACCACGCCTTGAGCGATGAAGAGATTCGCGTTTTGCTCGACGCGTATTTTGGACAGGTTACGCCGCATGATTTCGCGCATTTGAAATTGATGCAGTGCATGTCCGATTTCCGCGAAGCGATGTGGGGCGTGCTGCAGCAAGGCATCAGCGAACTCGATTTCGATTTTCGCGCGTACGCGGACCAATTTTTTGAAACACTCGCCGCCCGTTTGAACGATGCGCGATATGGCGAATGGATAAACACGTTAGTACGATAGTGCAGATCAAGTGCAATCGTGCGATAGTGCGGATGGACTGCATCCGAGCAATCGTGAAATCGTGCGGTAGCGGAATTTCGAAATTCGAATTTCGAATTCTGAATTTCGAATTTCGAATTTTGAATTCTGAATTTCGAATTTCGAATTTCGAATTTCCAATCTCCAATCTCTAATCTCCCATGTCCCAATCACCCAATCACCCAATATCCCAACTTCCCTCTCACGCCCGCGTCGTCATCATTGGCGGCGGCGTCGGCGGCGCAAGCATCGCGTATCATCTCACCTTGATGGGTTGGCGCGAGGTTGTCGTTTTAGAGCGCAGTGAAATTACCAGCGGCTCGACGTTCCACTCGGCGGGCTTGGTCGGACAATTGCGCACATCGTCCAATCTGACCAAGATGATTCGTTACAGCACCGACTTGTATCGCCAACTCAAAGACTTGACGGGCGTGGACCCGGGTTGGCGCGAAGTGGGCAGTTTGCGGCTCGCGTCGTCGCCCGCGCGTTTGGAAGAATTAAAACACCTCGTCGCCGTGTCGCGTTCATTCGGTTTGCCGCTCGAACTCATCAGCGCGCAAGAGGCGCAAAAACTATTCCCGCTCATGACGACGGACGGCGTCGAGGGCGCGGTGTATTTGCCGACCGACGGTTACATTGACCCGACCGGCTTGACGATGGCGCTCGTCGCGGGCGCCAAAGCGCGCGGCGCAAAATTCTTGACGCACACGCGCGTCCAGAGCATCACCTTAAAGAATTCGCGCGTTCATGCCGTCGTCACCGACCAAGGCATTATCGAAACCGAAATCGTGGTGAACGCGGCGGGACAGTGGGCGGGCGAAATCGGACGCATGGTGGGTTTGCATTTTCCCATCATTTCGATGGCGCATTTGTATCTCATCACCAAGCCGATGGGGATTACCCAAACGCTGCCGACGATGCGCGACCCAGATTTGCTTGTCTATTTCCGCGAAGAAGTTGGCGGACTCATCATGGGCGGGTACGAACGCGAACCGGCGGCGTGGGCGCTCGACGGCATTCCGCAAGATTTCAACAGCAAACTTTTGCCGCCCGATTGGGAACGCTTTGCGCCGCTCATGGAAAACGCGATTCGCCGCGTGCCCGACATCGAAAACGCGCAAGTGAATCTGTTATTGAACGGTCCCGAAGGATTCACGCCGGATGCAGAATACTTGATGGGTCCGACGAGCGTGCGCGGCTTTTGGATTGCGGCGGCATTTTGCGCGCACGGACTCGCGGGCGCGGGCGGCATCGGCAAGGCGATGGCGGAATGGATTATCGAAGGGCATCCCGAATGGGATTTGTGGCGGCTCGACCATCGTCGCTTTGGCGCGAATTACGCGAGTCAAAAATACATTCTCGCGCGCACCGTGGAAACGTACGCAAAATATTACGACATTCATTATCCGAACGAAGAGCGCGAGTCGGCGCGTCCATTGCGTATCTCACCCGCGTATGAACGCTTAAAAGAACTGGGCGCGGTGTTTGGCGAAAAAACGGGATGGGAGAGACCGAATTGGTTCACAAAAAATTCGGAAAGCGGAAAGCGGAAAGCGGAAACAAATTCCGGATTCCGAATTCCGAATTCCGCTTTTTTTCCGAGCGGCTGGGCGCGACACAATTGGTCTCCCAACATCGGCGTCGAACACATCGGCACGCGCGAGCGCGCAGGGTTGTTTGACGAAACGTCGTTCAGCAAAATTTCCGTACGCGGTCCGGGCGCCCTCAAGCTGTTGAATTATTTGTGCGACAACGACATTGATAAACCGATTGGCAGTGTGATTTATACGCAGATGTTGAATCCGCGCGGCGGTATCGAATGCGATTTCACCGTAACGCGTTTGGCGCAAGACCATTTTCAAATCATCACCGGCACCGCGTTTGGCGCGCATGATTTACAACATATCCAGACGCATGCGCCCGACGATGGTTCGGTTTGGATTGACGATGTGACATCGCAGTACGCGTGTTTCGGTTTGTGGGGTCCGCGCGCGCGCGATATTTTGCAGCGCGTGACCAAAGCGGATGTGTCGAACGACGCGTTTCCGTACATGACCGCCAAGAGATTGGAGATTGGAGATTGTCCCGTCCTTGCTTTGCGCGTCACATACGTCGGCGAATTGGGTTGGGAATTTTATACGCCGATAGAGTTTGGGCGCGCGTTGTGGGACACGTTGTGGGACGCGGGGCAAGACTTTGGAATGGTCGCGGGCGGCTATCGCGCGATTGATACATTGCGGCTTGAAAAAGGGTATCGTTATTGGAGCGCCGAAATCGGTCCCGATTACACCCCGTACGAAGCGGGCTTGGGCTTTTGCGTCAAACTCCACAAAGGCGATTTCATCGGACGCGACGCGTTGGTGAAACAAAAAGCGGAAGGCATCACGCGCAAATTGTGCTGTCTCACGTTGAATGACCCGACGGCGATTCCGATTGGCAATGAACCGGTGCGTTACGCTGACCGCGTGGTCGGTTGGGCGCAGCCGGGCGCGTACGGCTTTAGTGTCCAAAAAAGTATTGCGTATGCGTACTTGCCGATTGAACTCGCAGTGATTGGAACGGCGCTCGACGTAGAATTGCTTGGCGAACGCATCGGCGCGGTCGTCGCGCACGACCCGCAGTGGGACCCCAAAGGCGAACGCGTCAAAGCGTAGAACGCTGAAACAAATTGCCAATTGTTCGATGCGCGCAAGAATGGCAAGCGGATGTATAATCCGCCGCAAAATTTATTCTTGCCGCAGCGCACAGCAAATTGTCCGACACAATCTGGCTTGGCGTCCGGCACAAAAGGAGCAGCAAGTATGTTCTCGCTCAAACGTCTCGTTCTCATGGGCCTTGCCCTTTGTCTGGTTGCCTTGTTTGCAGGTTCAACTGCCAGTGTTTCCGCCGCCCCGCCGGATTTTGTCCACGTCTGTCCCGGTCCGGCGAACCCCGGCACCGCGCGCTGTCATGCCGTGGCGCGTCCGTTGGCAAGCACTTCGCCGACGGGGCTCGACCCCGCCACCATCAAGTCGGTTTACAACTTTCCGACCAGTCTCAGCGCCGGCGCGGGCATGACCATCGCCATCGTGGATGCGTACGATGATCCGACCGCCGAAAAAGATCTCAATGTCTTTAGTCAGCAATACGGACTGCCCGCGTGCACGACCGCGAACGGTTGTTTCAAAAAAGTGAATCAGACCGGCGGCACCAAATATCCGCGCACGGATTCGGGCTGGGCGCTCGAAATTTCACTCGACGTGCAGTGGGCGCACGCGATTGCGCCCGGCGCGAAAATTTTGTTGGTCGAAGCGAGCAGCAACAGCTTTAGCAATTTGCTCGCCGCCGAAGATTACGCCAAAGCGCACGCGCAATACGTGAGCAACAGTTGGGGGGGCTCGGAATTTTCTGGCGAGTCGAGTTATGACAGTCATTTTGCGCAAAGCGGCGTCAGCTTTTTCGTTTCCGCTGGCGATGCGGGTCTGCCCGCAGAATATCCTTCCGCTTCGCCGAACGTCATTTCGGTTGGTGGGACGACATTGAACAATATCGGCACGCCCAGTTTTTCAGAAACCGGTTGGTCAAAGGGCGGCGGTGGGTGCAGCACGTACGAAAATGCCACCAGCGCGCAAGCGTCGTTCAGCCAATACGCGCAGGCGAACTGCGGCGGCACGCGCGCGACGCCGGACGTTTCACTCGATGCCGACCCCGCCTCTGGCGTTTCGGTGTACGATTCGACCAAGTATCAAGGACAAGCGGGTTGGTTCACCGTCGGCGGCACGAGCGCGAGTTCGCCGATGTGGGCAGGACGCGCGGCGGTCGCGGGCGTCGTCGTCAATTCCGCCTATATCTATAACAACAACATCACCTATCGCGACATCACATCGGGCAACAACGGCGCGCCGTGTCTCGTCGGTTTTGACCTCTGCACCGGACGCGGCAGTTGGGTCGGCACAACGCCATAAGAAAAAACAAACGGGTCGCAAAGGCGACCCGTTTTCGTTTCCGCGCGCGTCCAACTGTCCGATCCGCTTCGATGTTGACGAGCGCGACATCTTTTGCCCATCCAGCCCGCGCGCTCACGCCGAGCTAAATCGGTTTACTACCCGCGTCGCGCTTTTGGAATTTTTGATGCAACATCGTTCGTTTGCGCGTTCGAACGTTGAACGTTTGAACGTTTGAACGCCATCACTCTGCGCGCCGCGTTCGCCACATTGCGCGCCGAGATGATATTTTCCCAAAAGTCAACATGAACTCGGTTCACCACCAAGGATGAAAATCTCCCCTCGCCCCTTGGGAGAGGGGCTGGGGGTGAGGGGCTATTTTCGAATCAGGTCGTTCGGGTTGGCGATAGCGGGCTGTTGTCCGAATATTCGGACAATAGCCAAACACTAATTCGGGCGCGCGTCAATATTTCGGCACAAAAAACCGCCGCAAGGAGCGGCGGCGGGCGGCATGAACGTACGGATTTGAAATTACGGTGACCGGTCGGCAAGGCGCGATTTCAGCTCATCGGCAGTCGCACTTCGAAGGTGCTGCCCTTGCCAACTTCGCTTTCGACGCGAATCGCGCCGCCGTGTCCTTCGACAATGGCGCGCACTAATTTGAGCCCGATGCCAATCCCATCGTAGCGGCGCGCCAAAGACAGAACATGCTGGTTAAAAGGTTCAAAAATCACATCCAAGTCTTGTTCTGCAATGCCAATCCCTTGATCCTGAATGGAAATCTTGCACCAGTCCCGTTCACAACATGTGGCGATAGAAATTTTCCCGCCGGGCGACGAAAATTTGATAGCATTCGCTACGAGATGGTCCAATGCGTGCGACAATAGTTCTGCATCTGCGGGTACGGCTCGGGCGCATTTGAGGTCGAGATGCACGGCGAGCCGCTTGGTCTGGATTGCCGCACTGTGTTTTTGCAGCACCCCTCGCAAGAGTGGATACAGCTGGAGCGGTTCGCGCGCGATGCGGCAGCGTCCCGCTTCGATTTGGTCCAACAAGACCAAATCCTCCAAGCGCGATTTCAACAACAGCGCTTGTTCTGTCACCAAATTTAATTCTTCCGGTGCAGACACCGCGCCGCGCTCTTGCCACAAACGCAAATAGGCAACCACCAAAGTAAGCGGGCTGCCCAAAGCGTGTCCAAAGAGAGTGAGTAAGGTCTGGTTCAGTTGCTGAAGGCGCGCAATTTCTTTCCGAGCGGCTTCAAGGTCCGTTTGCGTCGGTGCCACAGACAGTATCACATTCAAACCGGGGTGCGGTTTCAACATAGGCATCAAGTCACACAGGGACGGCTGGCGCGATAAGGGATAGGTTCAATCTCCGGCTCCTGTGTCGGTGCCACAAAGTGTTGATGTACTTCGGAAGCAAACTGTTCCAGCGTATCTGCCCGAATCGCCATGAGCGTTTCGATTTCATCGCTGCTCAGCGGAAACGTCTGCAAAAGTTTGCGCCGTGACCCATTCAACAATGCCTTGCGAAATGTTGAATCCGTCAGCGCGGTTCCAATCATCAATTGGAGAGCCGGGAGAGACACAGGGATTGACCTCCTCAAAGCGAATTCATCTGGTTTGTCGTTCGGGTCGGTGCGTTTGCGCTAGCGCCAAAAAGAAAGGGCACGAGCCGGAACAATCCAAGCGCAATCAACGCATCTCCCACGCTAAAGACACTGGGTACCGGAAAAGGCGGCGGGATCACAAAGATATCCGAAAGCAGCCAGAGATTCGTTTGCGCGGCGGGCAAAAGAATATCCTTCGAGCCAAATACCAGCGTTCCCGTTGCCGAATCACTGACCAAATGCGCCCGGTCTGCCGCAACGAGCGCTTCGAACGTCACAGGCATGTAACCGCCATTTACTGCCATGACCAATGCGTTGCAGAAAAACCCGAGCGCAATGAATTTGATGCCGCGCAGCTGCCAGTTTTGCCACACAAAGATGGTCACCAAAGCAAACGAAAGCAGCAGCAGCGGAATGTGCAGCCACGCGCGAGCCGCGTCAGACAAAGGCAAATAAATCAGAATCGTTTGAATTCCGAATGCCGCAATCACGAGACCGGGCACCCGGAGCGGAACGTGCTGCGCGTGCCAAAGGCTGCCACCGCGCAGCCACGTCCACATCAATGCGCACGCGAGGGCGAGTAAGAGAATCATACGATTGATGTTTCCCGCTGTTGGTCAGCGTCAAACACAGCCAATGCAAGCGGGTGCGCCGGCAGCCAAAACGAACGCCATGAGCGCCGCCAAGATCAAGAGCACGCGCACGAGTGCCGGATTGAGCAGGTGTTGTTTTTGATTCGTATCCATAGTATCCCCCTTTGTAGGTGCCCGGCGGCACGAACCCAGTGCACGCCGCAGATTTGCCCCACTTATACCATGTCAGTACTGACAAATCACTGACAAACGAATCAAAAAAGCGAGTCCGTCCACTTCCGGACCCGCCTTTTTTTGAAATTGATTCAAAATTTTAAGGTTGCGCTAGTCGCCGCCCAGCAGCCGACGATAGAGCAATTCGGTTTCCGGCAGCGGCGCCGCGCCGAGCTCTTCCGCCAGCACCTCGACACATTGCCGGTACACTTGGAGCGCGGCGAACCGCTCCCCATTCAGCATATGCAAACGCATCAGGGCGCGATAGATTGCCTCATCCAACGGGTCATAGCGCAGCAGCGTCTCATACCACTTTTGCGCGGCGGCAAACTCTTGCAGGTCCATATAACCTTGCGCCAATTGATGGAGCGCGCCGAGAAAACGCGTTCGCAAATGTTCACGCAAGGGATTGCACCAATCGCGATAGAATTCATCGAGCAAGTCACCGCCATACAATTTAACCGCGCGTTCCAGCAGCGCGACCTGTTCGGTGGCAGGCGCTTGCGGGGCTTGGGCGAGCAAGCGCTCGAACTCGACGGAATCTATCCAACACAACACTTCGGGATTCAGCTGATACAATCCATTGCGGTGCACCAGCACATTTTGGAACAAGCTGCGCCGCAAGCGATAGAGACTGGAATGAAATAAATCGCTGCCTTGTCCGGGAGAAATATCGCCCCAGAGTTTTGCGACGACCTCTTCTTTGCGCCATTCTTGCGGGAACAGCGCGAAAAAGAAAAGTAATTCTTTGGTCGTGAGCGTCGGAAACGTGACACGCGCGCCGTTTAGCAGCACGCGCGCCTCGCCCAAAGCAAACAGCTCCATCGCCGCCCACTTTTCTTCGGTCACCGGCGCTAGGGGCGGCGGGCGCAGCGGGTGCCGGTCCAGCTTTTGCTGCAAGCGACGAAAATACGCCATACCCACATGCCGCTTGAATGCCAATTCAAAAATTTCGGGCGCAGGCGCGGCATCGGCAACCAAAAATTGGTCTTCGCCCAATGCTTTGCCCAAGCGGGCAAGCGTACGCAAGCGCCGCACCGCCAGCGCCTGTTGTTTTTTCTTGAGCGCGGCGCGCGCCAAATAGAAATACACGCGCGCTTGCTCGCGCTTGGCATTCGCGCGTTCCAACAAGGGCAAGGCGTGCAGCAAATGATGTTCTGCCGCGACGGGTTCATCCAACGCGAGCTTTAACGCGCCAAATCCCAACTGCACGAGCGCGACTTCGTATCCCGAACGATGCGCGTTCGAGATCTGCATCGCGCTCTGTAACACGCGTTCCGCCGTCGCCAAATCGCCGGACAAGCGCCACACATCGCCGATGGCAACGCGCGCAAAAGTGAGCAAAAACGGCTCGCGAATTTTTTCGGCGATTTCAGAGGCAGCGTCGAAATCTTCCAACGCTTCCGGCAGTTCCCCGCGATCGCGCCGCACCTCGCCCAGACTCGCGCGCACGTACGCTTCAATCCGCAAATGTCCGGCGGCACGCGCTTGCGGCAGCGCTTCTTGCAACAAATCAAAGGCAGCGGACAAATCACCCTGCTGATATTTCGTAATCGCAATACTGTTGAGCGTATTCGCCAATTTCGCCGCGTTCCCCAGACGCTGCGCATGTTGTAAGGCATTGTTGAAATAGAACTGTGCGCGCGTTCGGTCTCCCATTGCAAGATACGCGCTACCCAAATTGCTTTCCGCATCGGCTTGCAGCGCGCGCGCATTCGCGATTTCATATAACTTTGACGCGCGTTCAAACAATTTCACGGCGCGGGGAATGTCGCCCTGACGCGAGGCGATGATACCCATCGTGCGCTGCACCAGCGCCTGCCAGATGAAATCATTTTCGGACAAAATCGCTTCGGCGCTTTCGCACATTTTCGTCGCGACCGCCGCGTCAGCTTCATAGCGCGCTTGCTCCAACCACGTGCGCGCGACTTGGATGAAATCGCCTTGCGCCTGGAATTCCGCGCGGGCGCGCTCAAAAAGATCCTGCGCTTCGGACAAGGCGCCGCTTTCGGCTTGGAGCTGCGCGCGGCACATCAAGAGCGCGGGAAAATGCTGCAGCTCCGCATCCGGCAGCGCGTCGAGCCAACGCATCAACGTCGTCCAGCGACCGCGCTCGTAGTATTCTTGCGCGACGATGGCGAGCACGCGCGCGGCTTGCGCCGGTTGTTGCGCGGCGAACCAATATTCGATAGCTAAATCGAGACGCCCGCGCCGTTCAAACAATGCCGCCGCGCGTTCCTGCAATGCCAGCCACCGCGCGGGCTGGGTCTCGCGCAAACGCGCCTGCAAAAATTCGCGGAACAGGTGATGATAGCGATAGCCCGCCTCTTCCAAACGCGCGACGAATAGATTCCGCCGCTCCGCCACCAGAAATTGGGTTTGCGCGTCGGTTCGCCCCAACAATTCGTTGCACTCGGCAGCGTTCAATTCCGACAACACACTGGTATCCAACAAAAATTGTTGGAGCTCCGGGGGCTGCTGCATCAACACTTCGGACGCGAGATAATCAAACAGCTGACTGCCCGGACCGGACGTGTTGACCCATTCTTGAAACACGCCGCGCCACAACGTCGGCGTCGTCAAAACGAGTCCGGCAATCCAACCCTCGCTTTGGGCTGCCAATTCGTTCGCCGTCGCAGGTGTGATGGTAAGGTCGTATTTCTTTTCGACAAAGGCGCGAATCTCGTCGGCAGTGAAACGCAAATCGTTTACACCCAAACCCGCGACTTCTTGGCGCGCCGTCAAGCGCGTCAACGTGAGCCCGGTGGGCACGGTGCGGCTCGCCAGGATCAAATGCGCGTTTTCGGGGAGATAGAGCAAAAGGCGGTCGAGGAGTTGATTGATGGGCGAACTGGATTCGACCAAATGATAATCGTCGAGGACGAGAACGAAAAAGGTATCAATCTCTTGCTGGAGGTCGGTCACGAGCGCGCCGACACAAGCATCCAGATCCGCGCGCGGTTCGGCTTGGCGCAAGAGCGCGGTAATGCGTCCGCCAAAACGCGGAAAACGCCGCTGCAACGCGGCGACGAGATATTCGAGAAACAGCGCGGGGTCTTTGTCCCCCGCGTCGAGACTATACCAACAAACCGGCAGTTCCGTATCGGCGGCAAAATCCACCAACAAGCTCGTCTTGCCGTAGCCAGCAGACGCCGACACCAAAAGGAGCTTGCGGTCCAAATACGCGTGCAAGAAATCCAGCAAGCGCTGGCGCCGCAGCATATCCGGGCGTCGCGTGGGGACGATGACTTTGGTCGCCAACAAATGGTGTTCCATCAGATGCTTGACAGTGGCGGGACAAACCTCACAAGCGCCGCATTAACGCAAAACTCGTACAGATTATAACGTGTACCGACAGGTTGAACAAGCGCGAGAAGGTGACAATCTGATGAAAACCAAGACGCGGCAATGATTTGCCGCGTCCGATTTTTCCGCGAAAAATGTCATCCGCCGCGCAATGAAAGTCACATCGCGTCCGCGCGCCCGAGACGGTCAAGCGCCAAGGCAAGCCCAAACAGCACCCACAACAACCACTGCGCTTTTAATCCCCAAAACACACTTTCACCTAAACTGTGGAGCACGACCACCGCCAACGCGGTGAGAACCGCCAGCGGCAGCGGCGCGGCAATACCGCTGCGATGCGCGCGCCAGCCCGATAAAAATCCAAGCGCCAACATACCGACCAACCCTGCCAAGCCGAGAATGCCGGTATCGAGCGCGACTTGCAGGAACACGTTGTGCGCGTGCGGCGCAATCAAACCCGGCGCTTGCGGCGCGTACGGCGGCGCGTACGGCGCCACATACGGATAGCCGCCCATACCGATGCCCGTCAGCGGATGCGCGCGGATTAAATCCACCGCCTGCGTCCACAACGCCACGCGCTCTTGCAGCGTGCCGCCCGTGACAGTGCCAATCTTGCCAAAGATGACATCCGACAACGCGCTGGCGCCGCCCAACTGTTGATTGGCAAACAGCGCCGCCAAGATCAGGAGCGGAAGCGCGGGCACAAGCCACCGGCGATAGACCGCCGCGCCGACCGCCAATCCGCCTAACAGGGCAAACCACGCCCCGCGCGCTTGCAGGATCATCAAAGCAAGCAAAAAGGGACCAAGCGCGACCGCGCCGACAATTTTTTCAAAGCGGCGGCGCGACAAGACGAGCGCAAGCGCCACCGGAAAAATCGCGACGAGCACGCCGCCGACGATATTCGGATTCGTGCCCTCACCGGGCGGACGCAGCGTCCAATCCAAAAAGGACGGCAGCGCATAAATCTTGTCCGCGCTCCAACTGACGGCGAACGGCAGCAGCGCCACGACCCCCAGACCGACGAGTACGAACGCGGCGGCGGTGCGCCAAACAGCGGTGGGCGTTTTCAATCCATCGAGCAAGACATAGAACGCGGTCACACCCGCGAGCAATTTGCCCGCGCTCGCAATGCCATCCAGACGCGCGGGCGAAGTCATCAGCCCGATAACCACACCGACCAAGAGGAGCAGCACGAAAACATTTGCGCGCGTCTGCGGAAAGGGCGAACCGAGCGCGCGCCACCGCAGCGCGTAATACAGCGGCAGCGCGAGCCAGCCCAACCCTATCCACGGCAGCGGCAGCCAAAGCAACAGTGCGAGTGGAATAAACAGCAGCGGTATCACGCGCGCGTCATAGCGCGCCGCCACCTGCGCCGGCAGCCACCGCGCGGTTTCAAACGAAGCAGTCGTGGGGACAGAATTTTCGACGGGCGTCATGGGCGGAATAATACAATCAAATAATGCGAACGCAAGAATGAAACGCATATTCTACGCGCAAGCGGTCTTGGTCGTTCATGTTTGTTTCGCAACCGCGTTACGCGTCGTTCCCCAAAAAATCCAGCGCACCAACCCGAACAAAAACCCCACACCATACGCGCAATGCAGCACAAAAAACACAAGCGGCAGCAGCGGCAGCGTTCGCCAATCGCGCCGCGCCGCCGTCACGAGCGATGCGGTGACGGACGCGAGAACATACGGCAGCGCGATGAGCCCAAACCAAATCCACTGCTGCGTCACTAACGTTCCAACGAATGCGGCGCACAACGCGAGCACAAACAACGCCGGAACCAAATGCCGCAGCGACGCCGGACGCCCGTGTTTTTGCATCACGCGCACTTTCCAGAACCCGTATTCAAAATACTGTTTCCACAACCCGCGCAGCGTGCCGCGCGAATAATAGACCGATTTGATTTGCGGGTCGAGCCAGATTTTACCGCCCGCGCGCGTCAGTCGAAAATTAAATTCGTCGTCCTGATTCCGCACCAATTCCTCGTCAAAGAGTCCGATGCGGTCAAACACCTCACGGCGATACGCGCCGAACGCGAGCGTGTCCACATATTCCGCGCGGTTGGAATAGCGAAAGCGCGCGCCGCCGACGCCGAACGGCGAACTTTGCGCGAACGCAATCGAGCGCGCGGTGTATGTTTCACCAATGGTTTCAATCGCGCCGCCCACGCAATCCGCGTCCACTGTATGCAGCGCCTGAATACAGCGCGCAATGTAATCTGCGGCAATCACGCAGTGTCCGTCCACGCGCACAATGATTTCACCGCGCGCCGCGCGAATGCCGAGATTAAGCGCGGTGGGGACGATGCGGTCGGGATTGTCCAACAATTGCAAATTGCAGATTGCAGATTGCAGATTGCCCTGCCGCGCAATCATGCCACGTACGATTTCGCGTGTGCCGTCGTCGGACATACCGTCCACGATGAGAATTTCCAAACATTCGCGCGGATACGTCTGCGACAACACCGCGTCGAGGCAGCGTTCGATGTAACGCGCTTCGTTGCGAATGGGGAGAATAATCGTAATCAGCGAGCAGTCAGCAGTCATCAGGTAACAGGTAGCAGGTAACAGGTAACAGGTAACAGGTAGCGGTCGTTCGTCGTTCGTCATCCGTCGTTCGTCGTCAGTGTATCGAGGAGCGCAAACATTTTTTCGCGTCGGCGTTCGATTGGAAATTCGCGCAGGATGCGTTCGCGCGCGCGTTCTCCCCAACGCGCGTCCAGCGTGAGCGCGTGTTGTATCGCATCGGCGACGGCGCGCGGGTTGCGTGATTCCGCATACACGCCCGCTTCGCCGACGACCTCCGGTAGCGCGCCCGCGCGCGTGACGACGGGAATACATTGATGCAGCATCGCTTCGGCGACCGCCATGCCAAATCCTTCGTGGCTTGACGGCTGAACATACACTCTGGCGCGCGCCAAATAATTTTCAAGCCGTTCGGTTTCGACCCAACCGGTAAATTCCACATTCGACGACGCAATGCGTTTGAGATATTCAACCGCATCATCGCGCCACGCGCCGACAACGACAAACGGAATGTTTGGAAGATACGCCGCCGCGCGCACAAATGTTTCCAAGCCCTTGCGTTCCAGATTGTCGCGGTCCACATTGCCGACGGTGAGGACCAAGTTTTCTTTGGGGAGCGTCGGCGGGGGAATGGATTCGAGTCCGTGATAAATGGCTGTGACGCGTTCGGGCGCCACCTGCGCGTTGTGAATCACTTCCTCGCGCGTGAAATTGGAATTGGTGACGAGCACGGTCGCGTTCTGCATCGTCGCGCGCGTGATGCGCGCTTTAAAGCCGCCGCGCAAATTGCCGTAACCGATTTCGGGCATATTGGCGGAATCGTAACCGCCGACGACGAGCAGAGATGGTTTGCGCAACACGCGCGCAAATTGTACCGGAAAAAACGTGTGCCAACTCGCAAACCAACCGAACACCAAATCACACTCTGCAATCGCGCGCCGCAGCGCGACAAGATTCACCGCGCGCCCGCGTTGAAACCACTCGCGCACCGCATAGCGTTCGCGCAGCAGGTCGCGGTCCATGCGGACGAATGAGGCGAGATGATTGTGGACAAAGAGGATTTTGGATTTGTGATTTATGATTTATGATTTCTGATTTTGGATTTTGGGTTTGGCATTGCTGGCGACCATGATTTGGAAAATCATGGCAAACAAACGGACGAAGGCACTCCAACAAATGTTCACGCGCGCTATTTCGGCATTGACGCTCCAGTCTCCAGTCTCCAATCTCTAATTATCTTTCGCGCGTTCAAACACCCCCTCACATTTCCGCGTAAATTGTTCCACGCTCAATTCGCGTTCGGCAAAGGCGCGGGCGTTGCGTCCGAGTTGATGACGCAGTGCGTCATTTTGCAAGAGACGTTTCAACTGCGCGGTCAACGCGTTTACATCGCCCGGGGGAAAGAGCAAACCGGTTTCGCCGTCGGCAAACAATTCCGCTGTGCCGTCCACTGCCGCGCACACAAGCGCTTTGCCCGAAGCGAGCGCAGAGACGACGGCGAGCGGCGTAGAATCTTTTTCGAGCGCGGGATGCGCCACAATGTCCAACGCGGCAAGAACTTGCGGCATGTCGCGGCGAAAACCCGCAAAGACGACGCGGTCTTGCAAACCGAGCCGCGCGGTTTGCGCGCGCAATTGTGCCGCATACGCGTCCGTATCAAACAGCGCGCTGCCCACCAACACCAAACGCGCGTGCGGAAATTCTTGCGCCAGGCGCGCGAACGCGTCGAGAAGCAGATGCTGTCCTTTCCAGGCGACGAGGCGCGCGATGCAGCCGATGAAGATTGAATCTGTGTTCGCGCTCCATTCCGCGCGGACACTTGAACCATTCACCTGCGGCGAAAATGCGCGCGTGTCCACGCCGTTCCAAATCACCGTGATGCGTTCGCGCGGGACGCGCAATGCAAATTGACGCGCAATGCTTGCGGCGTCCGCAATGATTTCGTTCGCCAACACATTTCCCGCGCTCGCCATCAAGAGCGGATACAACGCGCCGAGCCGTTCCGACACGCGGTCTTGGACGTGCCACACGCACGGAATGCGCGCCATGCGCGCGGCGAGTCCGCCGTAAAAATGCGCGACCAGTCCTTTGGTGACGACGAGTTGGATTTGCGACGCGCGCAATTGTTTAGCGATGCGGCGCGCGGTGGGGAAAAATGCCGCCGCGTTCCACAACCACGCGAGCGGATTCGGCACGCGCCGATTGCCGAACCGCGCGCTCGTCGAAAAAAAGCGCGCGTGCGGCACGATTTTTATCTCGATGCCGTTCGCGCGACACTGTACAGGTAAATCGCCTTCGGCGGGACAAATGACGAGTGGCTGCCAACGCGTGCGGTCGAGATTCTGCGCGAGATAGAGCGTGCTAAATTCGACGCCGCTCATTTGCGCGGCAGCATCCACGAGCGCGACGCGAATCATTTGGGGCTTGAGGGCAATTCAAATCTTTCCAATTCCCACAATTTCGCGTGCGCCCAAAAATCAAACGTCGTATTCACGGCGGCGACAAGCAGACCGCGATACCCGGCGGTAAAGCCGCGCGTCCAAAAAAAATAATAGGCAAAAATTCCAAAAGGACGCAGCGTGAGGTGCGTCCACGAAAATTTCTTGCCGCGCTTTTTCAATTCGTCCGCCTGATAACGCGAATAGCGGTCTATGTTTCGCAATTGGTTCGAGATGGATTTCATCCCGTAATGCAAAATGTGATGCTGTAGAATTTCGACGCGTCCCGGCACCTCAACGTGCGCGTGCACTTCTTTGTCCTGCCACTTGCCGAAATCGCGGCGAAACAAACGCGTTTGATAATCGGGATACAAATTCGAGACCTTGACCCATTCGCCGAGAATGTGATTTTTGCGGGGAAGGCGAAACGCGTGAACATCAGCGGGCGCGTTCGCAATCGCGTTTTGAATTTCCGCCTGCGCGCCGTCTTCCAACACCTCGTCCGTATCCATTTGCAACACCCACTCGTGCGCGCACTGCGGCGCCGCCCAATTTTTTTGTTTGGCGGATTGAATGTATTCGTGTTGAATGACGCGCGCGCCGTACTCGCGACAAATGTCGAGTGTTGCATCGGCGCTGAACGAATCCACGACGAGAATTTCATCCGCCCATTTTATGGATTCGAGCGTGGGACGAATGTACGCGGCGTTGTTGAAGGTGGGGAGCAGAATGGAGAGTTTGGGCGTGTCGCTCATTGCAACACCAAACCCCACACATACATATCGCCCGCGTCATTTACGCGTTCCAACGTGATGCGCGTGACGCGCGCGTTTGGCGTTAGCGCAATCGGCGCGCCAAAGACATGCGCGTCAAATTCGCGCCAGCTGTCGGGATACGCGCTGCTGCCCAACAATGCCGCGCGTTTGCGCCACGACGCAACGGGCACACATTCGCCGCCGCATGCGCCATTCCACGCGCCAGTTTCTTGTCCCAACCGAATCGGCACAACTTGTTCGCTGCCGTCGTCGAAATCAATTTCTAGTGTCGCAAGCTGCGCGCCATTCGTCGCGGACGCGCCCACGACTTGGGTCAAGAGCCACAACGTTTTGGCTTGCGTTGGCTGCGCGAGGGAAAAGGCGCGCGGTGCTTTTTCCAACACAAACGGACCCGGCAGCGCGATGGAATTGCCATTCACCGACGCGGGCAGCGGCAAGCGCGCGTCTTGAAATTCCAAGCCGTACAGTTCGGGCATCGTTTCGACGCGTCCCGTTTGCGCGTCCACCAAAACATTTTCGCCCGCTTGCGCGCGCCGCGTCAACACGTACAGAAACGCGGGAAATTGTGCCCAACTCGCGGTGACGGAAAAATCGGGCGCGACGTTTTGCAAAAACGCGTCCGCGTCCGCGCGGCGTTCGGCGTGAAAATCGTTCGTGAGTAAAATAATGCGTTCGGTTTCGGCGCGCGGCGCATAGTCGCCCAATTTGTAGATTGGATGATTGGATGGCACATAGCGTTTAGTCAATTCGTACGCGCGTCCGTCGGCGACGACATCGGTGCGCGCATTCGATCCTTCGGCTACGCTCAGGACAGAGTTTTCCGCGACGCGCTGTCCCACCGCGCGCCAATTCACCAAATCATCCGTGTACGACCAATCGCCTTGCCAATAGAGGGCGAGTCCCGCGAAATTCACAAGCAGCAGTGGAACAAGCAGCCAACGCGTTTTGGGAAACAGGGTTCCTGCCGCGACGACGAGATAAAAAACGGGGAGCAGAAAAATGAGATAACGCGGCGCAGCCCCTTGCAACGTCGGCGGCGCGAGCGGGTCGAACACGAGATAGAGCAAGCCGAGTCCGAGAACGAATGCGGTGATGACAAAAACAAAAATTTGTGGATAGCGCTTGAGATAGACGATGCCGAGAACTGCCGCCGCTCCAAAAAACAAAATCCCCGGCACGACAAGCCAGAGATTCAAGGGATACACGGCTTCGCCAAAGGTGAAAAAAAAGAGGGTGAGGGGAATTTTGGCGAGGGTGGAGGGGGAGAGACCGCGCGAGCTTGCATAACGCGATTCCGCATTGGTGTATGCAGCGAGCAAATCGAACGCCGTCGCGCGCACCGCTGGTATCAACACGAACGCGCCAAGGGCGAGGGTCGCGCCCGCCAACACGAGAATTTTCGTGAGACGGCTCCAGCGCGCATTCAGCCAAAACGCGGTCAACACTTCCGCGAGGACCAAAATGCCGTTGAGAAACAAGGCAACGACAGCGAGCAGTGCCGAGATGAACCACAGCGCCATTTCTTTTGGACGCGGGCGTTTCAGCCACCACAGCATTGCCCAAACCGATACGCTCGCGATCAACAAGGCAAAGGTGTAAAAACGCACTTGTTGTCCGTACACCACGAGAAACGGACCGGTCGCCAGCAAAAGCTCTGCGCCCAACGCGAGCCGTCCGGACGCGGCACCGGCAATCCAGCGATACGTCACTGCCACCGCGACCACCGCGCACACTGCCGAAAGAAAACGCGTCCAGAATTCACCATCGCCGCCGAACAGAAAAATCCGCAAGAGTGCGAAATATGGCAGCGAATTCGCGTTCTTGCCCAATTCAAGCGCTTCGTTCAGACTGCCAAATTCATCGCCGTGAAACGTGCGCGAGTCGAGGTGATAGAGTTGAACTGCGAACGAGACGAGCAAGATGCCAATTGCTGCCCATTGTGGGAAAACGACAATTCTGTTATTCGCCAAAAGAGGTTTGTCCAAAACTCGCCGGCTGTGTGACCGGCACCGGTTCTGTTTCACGCGCCAGCGAATGTAATTTATAGACCAGCACGCACATCAACCAAATCGGCGCAATCAATTGGATGAACGCGAGCGTGCCTTCTCCTGCCAAGACAATCATGTTGCCGACGAGCGTGGCAAAGAGGGCGGCGGCATAATCGCCGTTCCAGTCGAGCCGCCGCTGCAAGCGCCATGCCTTGAGCAGCAAATCGCCCCACCATGCTGCCAGCGTCAAGATGGCAAACACGCCGAGGTTCGCCGCAATTTGGATGAGGTCGCTGTGAACGTAACCGCTGCCTGACAAGCCGACGCCAAAAATGGGAGATTGGTAGAACGCGTCCAGCGCGCCCTGTGCGCGTTCAATTCGCCCCAATTGGCTGGAATCGGCTTCGCTTGTGACAAAGAGGGAAATAAAGCGACGTATAAAATTTTCGGGCAAAAACGGAATGGCGAACAAGCCCAACGCCAAGAGAATCAAGCCGCGCGAACGCACAAGCCCGTATGCGACGACAAAGCCAACCACCGCATACCAGAGCCCGCGAAAACCGGTCAAGTACATTCCAAACAATTGAATCGCCGCAAGCGCCCCAAACAATACGGCAAGGCGATTCTCTTTGCCCAACGCGCGGAACATGTGATGAACGGTCAAACCAAAGAAACTAAAGATGACGAAGCCCGCCGTGAAATTTCCAAAAAAGATAAAGCCCACGCGCGCAAACGTATTGCCCGCATAGCTCTCAGCAAGGAATACGGGATTTACGGTGGGGTCATTGGCGACCGAACGGCTCAAACCGGGCAGGAAAAAATCCAGAAAACCCAAAAGGGCAATATACGTGCCGACAATGACAAGTAAATTCGCGATGCGCTCGAAATCCTTGCGATCACGGATGAACCATTGCACGAGATAATAGATGGGAATAAGAATAATAAAGTTTTTGAATTCCTGTAAAACATTGTCAAGCGGTGTGCCGCGCGAAATACCGGTTAGCACTTCGACAAAGGCGATCCCGACCAGGAGCAGCACCAATTTCGGCAAGCGCACATCGAGCGGCGTTCGATGAAGAACGCTGTTCAAGATGACAAGGAATACGAGCGTGTAACCCAAGACCTCGATGGGGTGAATGTTTAACGAGGGTGTGAGATAAAGCGTGCGCCAGCCAAAGCCAAAGGTGAGCAGCCAAAAATAAAATCCGATTCGCAAAATCCGTTCCGACGGCAACAACACGAGAACCAAGCCGATAATGCCGAGAACGAGAATCGCAATCTCGCGCACGCCATAACCGGAGCGCGCAATCGTCATGCCCAACCACAAGGCAATCGCGCAACTCGCGACAATCACCAGTGGAATGACAAATCGCTGCAGATCAATGCGAAAACGGATGCGTTCCATCAATTCTCCAAACGTTGCGCGTTCACATCACGCCGACGCGTTTGCCACCACACGCTGACTTGGCGCACGCCCAATACGCCAAATAAATACAGGTACGGTTGAATCGGCGCGCGGATGCGGCTGTCACCCCAAAACACAATCGCCAAAAGAGTCGTAAAGAGGATATAAGCATAAATGAGCCACAAACGTTCATCGCGCCACTGCGCTGCGAGACCGACAAAAATGAACGGCAGCATCAAGCCATACGGAAAGAGACCTGCGAGACGGTACAACATGGAAACTTCGGGGCGCGGAGACAGTGGGTCAAAATTGTACAGCATAATCACTTTGCGAACGCCATTGATTGCGAATTGAACAGGATGCTGCAGAATCCATTCGACCGCGCGCTGACGATAGTATTGGTCAATCTGCGTACTTGATAGATTTTTCGGCGCCTGATAAATCGCGTCCGACATGGGCATCGGCTGTTTCCATTCAAACTCGGGATTGTTGCCCGCCCAAAGATTCAACCCGCCATTCGAAGCGATGAAAATGAACGAGCCGGCAACATAGTAGTTACGAATCAACCACGGCAAGATGAGAAGCGAAGCAACGCCCAAGACCAACAAACTGCTTCGCCAAGGAATGATCCGCCCGCGCGTGACAAGCGCGGCAAGCGCAAGGAATCCCGCAAACAGCCACCCTTGATTGCGCGTCAAGCCCGCGAGTCCAAAACAAATGCCCGCGCCGACGAACCATGCCCAATGCGCGCGTGCGCGCTGCCGCACCAAAAAATAAATTCCCAAACACATTAAAAAAATAAAGAGCGGTTCGCTCAAAAATGTGGCAGAAAGATACGCTTGCGCGGGGTCAACCGCAATCAAGAGTCCCGCCGCGAACCCTACCGCGTTTCCAAACAATGCCTTGCCCGTCAAAAACGTCAAGCCCGCGACGAGCGAGAGCAAAAGAATGTGCGCGAGTTTCGCAAACGCAAAGGACCCGCCGCTCACCGCATACAGCAGCGCGAGAAATGCGGATTGCCCCGGCGGCATACCGACGGTGGGAATACCGCGCTCATAGCCAAACACACCCGTTTCCAACCAATTGGCGGCAGTGGTGTGATAAAAGATATTGTCGGAACCTTCACCTGGAAAGGCGCCCAGCCCGGCGTCAAAGAGCAGCACAAATCCGATTTTGACCGCGATAGAAACGACCAAGACCGCCAAGAAAAGCGCGCGCGCATCCATTTGTGAAATGCGCCGAAACGTGTTGTTCATTGCGTCGGCTTGGGTATCCACAGCTCACGCCACCACCAGACGATAAACAGAATGAGCAGCAAGCTCACACCTAGCGTTATGATGGTGTGAAACGAATCGGCAAAGAGATACAAAGACGATGTGCGGCTCGTCGAATGGGAAAGAATCGCGCCGAACACTGGCAGCGTCGGGCCTTGTTCAAACAGCCGCGTGAGATGTTCCCACGGTGAATCGGCAAAACCAAACTGCGCGCCGACCCAATGAATGGCAACCGACATCAGCATCACCGCATAGATAATGCGCGCGTGCATGAAATCAAACGCCATCGCCACGCCGAGCATCAAGAATGGCAAAGTGGGAATCAGGAAACGCGGACCGAACGTCGCACCGCCGCGCCAATCGGTATACGATGCGTAAAATGTAAGATACAACGAGATGATTGCCAAACTGCTCCATGCGACGCGATGCTGTTGGTTTTGCAGAACCGCGCGCGCCAGACCAAACAAGCCAATAAGCGTCAGCGGCACAAACACAAAGAGACCCCGGTCGACACTCAACAGCAAACCCCACATGCGTTCCACATGCGGATAGGTGATACCAAAAAATCCTTCGGCATGATTTTTTTGCTGCGCCGGGTCAATGTAACGATACGCGGTCGTGAACGGCGCGCCAAAAAGCATTGTATTGTACGCCATCAGACCCAGCACGGGAATGCTGAAACCGAGAGCATACCAAACAAGCGCGCGCCACTGTTTGCGAAACAAAAGCAGCACGCCAAACACGGCGCCCGCCAAAATGCTGGCGTATTCAATCGTTAATGCTGTTCCCGCCAAGACACCGCCCAGCAAAACATAATACGCGCCTCGGCGCGCCATCGTCGCATCATTCAGCACGCGCAGCAAAAAATAAAGCGCGCCAATCAACAATGTTGCGGTCAACACTTGCTCAAAAAATACCGTCGAAAAGAAAAAGACCATCGTGCCGAACGCATACGTGAATGCCACTATCACCGAACGTCGCGCGTCGAAACCAATGAGCGTAAGCGTCTTGAACAAAAACACACTGCCCAACGCCGAGAGTGTCGCCTGTGTCATCAGTGTAATGAACATTTGCGCGAGAAAAAATTCCACATTGTCCACGCGCCCATAAAAACTCGAATCTGCCAACGCGTCTTTTTTCAATGATTGCATTCCGCCCGCCAATTGTTTTACCTTTTCAGGCAAAATTGCATATAGCGGTTTGAACGCCAAATACGCGGGAATGGCAATGAACGCGGGTCCCGGCAGTGCCACCGTATAATAGTGTCCGTTATAATATGCCTTGTCAATCGTATTCTCGTGGTACGTGTCAATGCTGAAACTACCTTCATTGACGATGCTAAACGTCAAATCCTGGTAACGATTCGGCAGCACGCCGCCTGCGGGCGCGACGTAGAGGGCATAGACAAGCCAAATGGAGAGGAAAAGCTTGAGTTCAGTACGCATGGTTATTCCAATTGCTATTGTAGCCTAGACTCTTTGCCGGCACACCACCCACCGTTGCCCCCGCTTCAACATTCTCCCGCACCAACGCGCCCGCGCCCACAATCGCGCCCGCGCCGATTTCCACGCCTTGCAAAATCGTCACGCTCGCGCCGATGTATGCGCCGCGTCGTAACGCAATCGGCGCGTGACTCGCGGGCAAACGCGCGGCGGCGGAACTCTTGCCCACGTCCGTATGCGTGATGAGCGTGACGCGCATCGAAACCGTCACACAATCTTCGATACGGATTTCATCTTTCAAATCAAAAAAGACGTCGCGTCCGAAATAACAGTCGTCCCCAATGATGAGATTCGCGTAATGCTTGCGGCGTTCCGCGCTCGCGTTGTGAATGATAAGCGGCGAATGAATTTCCACGCGTTCGCCGATCTGCGCGCCGTGCTGCCGCAACGTCGGAACAATAAATTTTGCCGGCATCACCAACAACAGCGCGTTGATGCCTTCCGCTTGATACGCCGCGTATGCCGCCCACAAGACAAAACGAAACAATAATTTGACGAGAGCGCGCATCACCGCACCAAAAATTTCTGCCGCACCATGCCCCCGCGCCACGCCAATTGATTTGCCAGCAAAATCGGATACGCCAACAGCTTGTCGCTCGCGCGTTCCATCCGCAGCGCATACTGCGCGGGTTCGTAAAAGGCGGCGGCGACAAAATTCAGCGCTTTCGCCACATCGCGCGGGCGTTCGAGACGATGCGGATACACGCAATACATTTCTTGCCACTTGCGCCGCACCAAATAGTAGGCGCGCCCGTACATGAAATGCTGGTTCACAAACGCGCGCAGCGTGGGGCGATGATGATGCAGCACGCGCACGCGCGGGTCGTACCAGACTTGCCAGCCGAGTTTTTGCGCGCGCCAGTTGTAATCCACATCTTCGCCGCGAAACAACGTTTCATCCTGCAAGCCGACTTGCTCAATGACCGCGCGCTTGTAGGACACATTCACGCCCGGCACGGTTCGCACCGCGCGCGCGGTTTCAAAACGCGGAAACGTCACACGGTCGGCGATGCGGCTCACGAGCGAATCCTTGTCCGCGCCGACCACTGCGCCGCCCACGACGCCCGCTTCGGGATGTTCCGCGTGCGCGCGTTTCATTTCCGTCACCCAATCGGGAAACACTTCCGCATCGTCGTCCGTCATTGCCACAATGTCGCCCGTACAGTGCGGCAAACCGACATTGCGCGACGCGGCGAGATTTTTGTTGACGGTCCTGACCAAATTGATTTGGATTCTGCCTTCTGCCTTCCGCCTTCCGCCTTCGACAATTCGGTCGGTGCGTTCGTCGCCGCCGTTGACAATGACGATTTGGGATGGTTTTTCTGTTGTACGTTCAATGAGCGCGGCGAGGCATTGCGCCAAGAGGTGCGGACGGTTGTAGGTGCAAATCAAAACAGAAAAACTATTCACGGCACACGATAAATCCAAACCGGCGGACCGTTCATGGTTCTGCCATCAGCGATAAACTGCGCGACCAGATGGCTCTGCTGCTGTAACATTTCGTACTGTTGGACAATCTCCGGAAAGCGCGCCGCGTTGGCAACGTAATAGTCGCGCAGCGTTCCTATCACAAAATAATCCGCCTTTTCCGCGCGCCATGCCTGAAATGTGCGCGAATCAAATGCCCCAATCGTGGGAAAAACGCGAAACGCGGTGTTCACATGCTCAAGATCGGGCGTGCGGTCTTCGCGCACCACCACACTCTCCGCAGACACATTTTCCGTGAGCCAACGCCACGCCAATACGCGCGTATCGGGCAAGATAAAATTTTGATGCACTACTTCCACTGTGGACATCAACGGCGCCAGCATTACGGCGACTATCAATCCAAATTTGCCAACCGCGCGCCATCGCTTGGGAAGCCATTCGGCAACGGTGAAAATTCCGACGGCTGCCCAGACGTACAGAATCGGGAGCAGCGGCAGCGCATAGCGTTCGCCTTTGTTTGCCGCGCGCAGCAAGGTAAAAAGCAAGAGCGCAACATAGAGTCCGGCTGCCCAAAAAATCGCCGGACGGTGCCGCGCCAACGCGCCCGCGCCCAGCAAGCTCGCGCCAACGACGAGCCAACCATTCTGCGCGAGAAACCAATTCCAATAAAAGAACGGTTCGGGGAAGAACGCGCGCGGTACAAGTTCCGCATACAGCGGGTCGCTCACTGCCACATGCGCCGCCGCGCCGAGTTGAATATGGCGAACCTCGTAAAAAATATCGCGCGCCGCCGTTGGAAAATCCAAAGCCACAAACGGCGAAGAAAGCAAAAAAACAGCAATGACGGTCAAACCAAACACGATCGTTTCACGATACAGAAATTTGCCCAGCCCAAGTCGCACGCGCGGCGCGAAATAGCCCGCGATGCCCGCAACAATCAGAAGGATTGCGCCGCTTGCCAAAAGCAGCCAGAACGCGAAAATCAGATTTTGATATTCGACATTCAAATCCCCATCCGTCGTCCAGCGCCGCGCCAGCGCTTCGAGCATTGCAGGATTTACAACCAAGACAACAACTCCCAAAACGATCCCACTCGTCGCCAATAGCAACGCGACAGCGCGCGAGACTGGCGAATGGGAACGCCGCGCCAAGAGCATCAAAAGCAAAAGCGGAGCGACCACGAACGCGCCGGTATATTTCGCGCCGATTGCTAAACCTGCCGCAACGGCTGCCGGCACAAAAGAGCGCGACGGTTTTTCAAATGCCCAAACGCCGAAGGCGAGCGCGAGCGTCATCCAAAAAACGAGCGCGGTATCCACCGTCGCATAATGCGCTTGCCGCACCGCTTCGGGCGCAACTGCCATCAGCAGCGCCGCGACCCATCCGACGAATGTTTGCCCGAGCAAACGTCCCAGCCACCATACAACGGCAATCGTCGCCGTGCCATAGACCGCCGACAAAATTCGCGCCGCTAAATAGTACGTCGCGCTGGAAAGAATCGCGCCGCCGCTCGCCATTTGCAACGCGCCGTTCAAGGTGAACAGCTGGTACAGCATCAAAGAGCCATAGCGAAAAAAATGCGGATTCAAATCGCCTGCCAACATCCCGCGCGCAATGTCCACCTGCGACCATTCGTCAGGATGCAGCTGGAGCGGCAAGCCAAAATCAATCCCAATTAACCGCAGCACCAAACCGCATACCAATAGAGCGAATAGCGCAACCCATTTCAATCTAAACCGTTCCACTTGCATTTGCTTTTACCTGATCGCGTATTGCATCCTCGCGCGCCCAAAAAAAGCGGTAGCAAAACTGTACAAGTCTTTGCGCGGAACCAACGCTGATGCGGCGGAGGTGATAGCGACTGGCAAAGGTGTGTGTACGTCCGAAATGAGTGGTTACTGCGCCCATGTATCCTGCACGCTCAACTTGCGACGCGATGTTTGGCAGCCAAATTCCAAACGGATACGCGAATGTCTTCACGGCAATACCAAACCTGTCTTCCAGAATTCTTTTCGAGTCCGAAACCTCATGCTCCACTTGCTCATCAGAAGATTCGGACAGCTTTGGATGAGTGATTGTATGCGAACCGATTTGCCAGCCCGCGCGCAAGAGCTGGTTAACCTCGTCGGCTGTCACAACGGGAAACGCGCGTCCCGCGCTCGGCGCTTGCCCCGCAAAATCTTCCGCAATCAAAAATACGGTGCCTTGAAAACCGTATTTTTGCATGACTGGAAATGCGGTACTGTACACACCTTCATAACCATCGTCAAAGGTCAACACAAATTTTTTCAAGGGGGGGGAACTCTTTCCCTCCAATGCGCCAACAAAATCGTTAAAAGAAATGCTCCGATAACCCAACGCATAAAGCAAAAACATTTGGCGTCGAAACCGACCCAATTCCACAAAAAGCCCGGGACGCTCCTGTATCCCGGCGCGGCGGATTCCAACTTGATGATACGTCAAAATCGGCACAGTGAGCATCGTGCAGGCAACCTACCGCGCTTGCATCAATTTGATGTACGCATCCGCCGTTTTTTCCCAGGTGAAATCCGCCAAGACCCGCGCCCGCGCGCGCTGCCCCATTGTGGTTCGAAGCGCCGAGTCGGCTCCAAGCTGTAAAATCGCATGCGCGACCTCTGACGCGTCGGTCTCGTTCACCTGGACACCCACATCCGCTTCCAGCAATTCATCAAAGGGCGGCGCGCCGGAGGTGATGACCGGCAATTCACACGCAAATGCCTCGAGCGCGAACAACGAAGACGCTTCACCGTGCGCGAGAATGATGGCGAGGTCTGCGGCTTGATAATACGGAACAATGTCGCTGTGCGCGCCCAGAAAACGCACTGCGCCGTTTAGATTCTGGTCACGCGCAATGTGTTCCAGTTCGCTTTTGTATGCCCCTTCGCCCAGCACGAGATATGTCACATGCTGCGACGGCAGCACGTTTGGCAATGCTCGAAGCACCCATTGAATTCCCTTGCGTTCTTCGAGCGCCGCCGCCGTCACAATCACAATCTCGTTTTCGTCTATCCCCAATTTCGCCCGCAGCGCGCGGCGTACCTGCGGATTGGGACAAAAGCGCTGCGCGTCCACGCCGTGATGAATGACCGTCGGGCGGCGTTGAAAGGTTGTTTCCGCGCCGCGTGCGACATACTCGCTGACCGCAACCACGTGCGCGGCTCGCTCAATCAATCCCGCGCGCTGAAATTCTTGGTAACGGTGCAGCACTTGTTCCACGGGATAATGCAATACAATGCCAAAGCGCTGTCGTTTCAACAGATTCAATGCCGCGGCTTCGCCATAGCCTGCGAAATAAATCCAAACAAGGTCGTATTGACCACGCAACAACTCGAACACGTAAAAGGGGATGATTGCTTTTGCGGCATAGTATCGGGACGTTGGCAATTCCTTCACCGTTATGTCCGGGTGGGTCTGTTTCAAACGATATTTTTTCCCCCAGCGCCACGTCAAGAGCTCTACGTCGAGCCCGCGCGCCGCCAATTGATTCCCCAGATTCAACGTAAAGCGTTCGATGCCCCGCGCATAGCGAAACAAAAAAGGATGGATAAAAGCAATCCGCATACTGAACCACCAATCTTTGCCAATCAAACTTTTTTCGCAATAAACCGTTGTTTGGTTTTTGCCGCAATAAACGCTTATAGCGTTTTTGCCGCAATCGCCAAAACACTTCCCCCCCACGCGTGCTGCAAATGCGTATCAACGTGACCGGCGGCGACGAGGAACGGATACACGCACAGATAGAACGGCATTGGCAGCGTGCGCGCAAATTCAAACACGCTGTGCGCCCACATGCCCCACGCGCCAAACGTCAGCCGGGTCGTTACTTGCGCAAATCCATTGCGCCGCAGCAGTTCGCTCAACTCTGGTTCCGTATATCCCGCGCGCACCTGCCCCGTGCTTGACCAATCGCCCAACGCGGGCGCGTGCAAGCGCCGCAGCCCCACGCGCCGATACGCGCCCGTTTTGTGCATGACGTGTATCAAACAAATCCCCTTCGCTTGCAATGCTGCATTCAAATTTTTCAGCATCGCGTTGTCGTCCGGTACACATTCGATGACTTCAAACGACAAAATCAAATCGAACTGACCAAACGGCAGCGACCCTTGCAAGTCACATTCGTGAAAGGCGACGTTTTCAATTCCCGCCGCGCGCTGCATTTGTTTGGCGAGTTCGAGTTCGCGCGCGTCCGCATCCACGCCCACGATTTCGGCATCGGGAAAGCGGCGCGCGAGATACAGCGTCAGTTCGCCGCGCCCGCAGCCCGCATCCAAAATGCGGCGCGGACGAATTTTCAATGCATCGAGCGTTTGCTTGAGATAGAGATAGCGCAGCACATGCCCGTAATGCGTGTCGCCGATGATACGTACCACCGCGCGCTTGAGCGGATTTCGATAGAGATAAGCGGTTTCAGTGCCGAACGTCATTGGCTTGCAAAGAGCGAGAGATATTGGTCTGTCATACGGCTTGTTGTAAATGGGCGCGCGTGTTGTTTGGCGCGCGCGCCCATTTCATCACATTGCGCGGGATTGTTGACGGCGGCGGTCAATGCTTCTGCGAGCGCCTTGCTGTCCTCCGGCGGCACGAGCCATCCCGTAACGCCATCGCAGACCAATTCGGGAATTCCACCCACATTGCTTGCAATGACTGCTTTGCCGCAACTCTGCGCTTCCAATACCGTCAAGCCAAACGATTCTTGACGCGATGGCACGACCACGAACAAACACGCGCGCAGCGCTTGTCTCACCTCTGGCTGTGTGCGCGCGCCGACGAAATGAATCTGGTCTTGCAATCCGTGTGCGCGCGTTTTGTGTGCGAGTGTTTCTCGTTCGGGACCATCGCCGATGATGACGAGCGGCATAGTGATTCCGCGTGTTCGGCAGATGCGCAGCGCGTCCAACAACACATCCATTCCCTTGACCGGCGTCAAACGTCCAACGGCGAGAATAAAATCCTCGCGCGGCAAAAATTCCGGTCGCGCCGTCTCCGCGCTGTTTTCAAAATCAACACCATTCGGCACAACTTTTATCTGGGACGCAAGTAGCGGTTCGAATTGTGCGATACGCTGCGCGAGAAATTTGGAAGGGGTCGTCAACGCGTCTGCGCCGCGCACGGTGGCGCGCCAGACCGAACGGTCGAATTTGCTCCGCGCGTTCAATCCTTCCACATCATTCCCGTGCAGTGACACAATCAAACGGAATTTCAAGAGCCGCTGCGCCATGACGACAAACCACGCGGGCGAACCGACGAAATGCAAATTCACCACATCCGTTCGCGCGCGCCATAAAAAAAAAGAGAACCTCAAAAAAGTTAGCGGCAGAAAACACAATCCGCCGAAAAACAAATCGAGCCGCCCACGTTTCAAATCCGAAAGGTGCGGAATCAAAAAAAAATAGCGGCGCACCAAAACACCGTCGAGCGTTTCTTGCGCGGGGAGCGTGCGCGGATGACGCGGCGCAATGACGGTCACAGTGTGTCCGCGCCGAACCAGATTTTGCGCCAACGCGGACACCACGCGTTCCACGCCTCCGACATGCGGCAGATAACTGGACGCGACCAGGACAATGTTCACGCCGCGCTCGTCTCTTGGTGACGCGCGCGTTCGTACACCGCGACCATTTTTTCGGCGACTCGATGCCGTTCAAAGAGTTCACACGCGCGTTCGCGCGCGGCGCGTCCCATTTTCAAAATCAAGGCGCGGTCGTTTGCCAATGAGACAATCGCATTCGCCAACGCCGCCGCATCGCCGACGGGAACGATGATGCCGTCCACGCCATCACGCACGGTTTCGGGAATGCCGCCGATGCGCGAAGCAATGACCGCGCGCCCCGCCGCCATCGCTTGCGCGCACGTGTACGAAAAACTTTCATACACCACCGATGGAACGAGGCACACGTCCGCGCGCGCGTATTCTTGCTCCAGTTCGTTCTGCGCCGCGCCCTCGATGATTCGCACGTGCGCGAGTACGTTCTCTGCGGTTAAGCGTTCTCGCAATCGCGCAAGGTTCGATTCGCCATTCTCGGTTTTGCGGTCATAGCCGACCAAAACAAATTCGAGCGTGGGAAACGCGCGCACGACTTGCGGAATTGCTTCCATCAAAACATCAATGCCCTTGGCATATTCGAATCGCCCGACGAACAATGCGCGAACCGGTCCCGCAGCTTCGCGCGTGTCGGAATTTGAAAATGCAAGCTTGTCCAAATCCACCGGATTGGGAACAACCTGTATCGGCGGTTTGGGTGACAGCGTTTGCGTGATGCGCGCTGCCAAATCCTGCGAAGGCGCGGTCAGCGCATCCGCGCGGCGAATCAAAGTAGATTCCAAATGATTGGTCAGGCGCGGGTTGAACGGGAGCGTTCGATAAAAAGTTTGCAAGAGAAAGGTTGGCGTGTGGCAGCGCACAATCACGGGCACGGGAGCATTGCGCGCAAACCAATAGCCCTCGCCGTTGATTTCGGCAAATTCAATCGCGTCAAAGGCGTCGCGGGCATAGAGTTCGCGCAGCACACGCGCGAGCCGCCAACTGTATTCCAATTGGAACAGTGCGCGCACATGGCGTCCCGCAAGCGGCGCACGCTTCCACGGCGAAATCTGTCGCATCGGCAAACGCAGCACGTTCACTTGCTTGTCGTTCGTGCGCTGCAACGAGGATTGTGCGCCCGCCGCCACGACCGTGACGCGATGTCCCATTTCGGCGAGCGTGTGCGCCATCACATAGTTATAAGTGGCAACGCCGCCCCAGCCGGATTCGGGCGGATACCATTGATTGGCGAGGAGGAGGTGCATTGAAATTACTTGCGCTTGAAAATCATTTCTTGCCCGTTAACGAAAATGGGTTGACTTGCATACTCTTGCTTGAAACGTTCTGAAGTGAAAATCACTTGGGTCAGCGGAGCATACGTGGAGAGGGAACCATCTGTTTTCAATGTGCCCGGAATTTCGAAATAGGTTGGCTTCTGATCCAAAAGCCAGTTCACATCAATTCGCAACAAAAAATCCTTCTTTGTTCCATCTCCAAGGTCAAGCGCGAATTTTTGAAATGGCATGTGGCTGATCGTTTCATCCAATAAGCCGTAATAGTCGAGTGTCTTTAATCCTGAATAGTAGGGTATCGCACCTGCATTTGTAACCGCGATAGAGTCATTCGGCGCTGCATTCTCGTGCAGCCATTTGCCCGCCGCGACTGCCTCTTGTCCATATTGCGCCAAACTCGAAGCTTCGGCTCGAAATGTGTATGCCGCACCAAACGCGCCTAATGTTATCAAAAAGATTCCCAAGCCAAGCGCAAATTTAGGTGCAGAGTTTACAAGTGCGGCAAGCGCATCCTGAACCGCCAAGAGTACGAGAGGTAGTACCGGGATAAAAAACCGATACCAAGGCATCCAATCGCCATTCACTTGTCGGATATAGAGCAGCCAACAAATCATGATGCCAAAAAACAATGTCTTCCATTGCTTGGGGCTTGGTGTAACTACGATCAATAAACCCAATCCCAAAATCAGCCAACCACCGAGCGAATTGAAAAAGCCGCTCATGTACGCAAAACCTTGTGTGATTGCAATCGGTCCTGCGGAAGCGGTCTTGAGATAAAACGTGTTCGGCAGCGGATAGCCATAAAAAGACCAACGCCATGCTTGCCAGAATCCAACAATCAAGAGAAAAGGCAGCAGATTGACCAAGATATGTGCAAGGGTGCGCTTGTCATACTCGCGCCGAAGTACCGACCAAAAAATATCGTTCAAAAATACCAAACCAAAAAACAAAAGTCCTTCCGGGCGAGTTAGCGTCGCCAATGCCAAGACAATTCCATACTTGTACCAAATAGAGTTCGGCTCAAGCAAAGCAAACCAGATGCCCAAACAAATCAGAAATGTGAACAGTACAGTTTCAAGTCCCGCCACCGACCAGATTGCAAAGCCCGGATACAATGCAAGCAATACAACGGCAAAATAGCTTGTCCAATTTTTTTGTGGTGCAATCAGACGCCCAAGCTTGTATGTAACAAACAGAGTTCCAATCCCAAAAGAAATTCCGAGGACTTTAGCCATCAATAGCGTTTGCATTCCAAAGTTGTGCAACACACCCAAAAGAACAACCCACAAAAAATTGGTGTACCCCTCTACTGCTTCCCCCGGATTAAACACAAAACCCAATCCCCTCGTCCAGTTCTCGGCATAACGAAAACTGATATACGCATCCTCCATCGTATATTCCCGATAAGACAGCGCATGTGCCAAATACATGCCAACAGTCAACACAAGGGCAACCAAGCCAATACGCTCAATAGTAAGAATTCGCTTGTCGCTTTGCACCCCAACCAAGCTCTTCATTTTGATTTTGCCACTACAGAAACATACAACGCGAGGGTTGTATCCAAGATCCGATTGATTTGGTAATGCTCCTCTGCGCGTCTCCTGTTTTGCATCGAAATTGCACGCCGACTGCGTTCATCCCCCAATAGTTCGCACAACGTATCCACAAGTGCAGCACTGTCATTCGGTGGGACGAGACGTCCGTTCACTCCCTCCTCCACCAATTCGGGAATCCCCCCCACGCGCGTTGCCACCACCGGCGCGCCGCACGCCATCGCTTCATAAATCACATTCGGCGAATTGTCCCACTGAGAAGGCACAACGACAACGCTCGCTTGTTGATACAGTGAGACGAGTTCTGCGCGCGGTTTGACGCCGAGAAATTTTACTTGCGGCGGCATCGTCGCGGCGAGGGCGGCGAGTTCGTCACTCAATTTGCCCGCGAAAAGAAATTGCGCGTCGGGAAAGCGCGACACGATGTCGGGAATCGCGCGCAGGAGCGTATCCGCGCCTTTACGTTTTTCGATGCGCCCGACAAAGAGAACCATCGGTTTGTCATTCCGAGCAACGTGCGATGTCAAGTTGGGTTCCACTCGCTTCATCGCCGAAATCTCCTCGCACGGCTTGAATTGTTCCGTGTCCACCGGATACGGAATGATGTGAATCGGACGCGTGACGCGGCACGCTCGCGCAATGTAATCCGCCACCGCGCGGCTTGGCGCGGTAATCGCGGCGGCGGACGCCAACATTTGCGCCTCCATCCGAATCTCGAGCGCGTCCGTGCGCGGGATGGGTTCTTGGAACATTACGCGGCACATCCACGCCGAAGAATGAAGCCGCATCACAAATGGAACGGGCAAGTGACGCGTCGGCAAAAAAGATTCGGGCAGTTCCACCAGGTCGAGCCGTTCGCGCGCATGGATGCTGTGAAGGGCGCGCGTGAGGTCTAGTCCAAATTCCCACGCGCGCGCGAGGCGTCCCAATCCGCCGATGCCGAACGTCGCGCGATGAAAATAATAATGCCATTGTCCGTGCGGCGCGCGATATTCGACAATGCCCGCTTCGCTTTTTGATTCAAGCTGCTTGACATTGGAATCGAAATAGAGAATCGAGACCCGATGCCCTGCTTGCACCAACGCGGGTGCCAGCACGCGTACGTTCGTTTCGAGTCCGCCGCCGGGGACAGAATGATACAGGATGTGCATTGCGCTAGAGGTTCACCAAAAAAGCATCCATCTGCTGCGCCAACATTTGCCAGTCGTATTTCTCTGCGACGAGTTTGCGCGCGCGGTGCGCCATTTCGTTTGCCGTCGCGCGGTTTTGCAAGGCATCGAGAATCTGATTCGCGAATTCGTCGGGCGCGTCCGCAATTTTCAAATGTTCCTCTGCGCGCGCCGAAATGCCTTCCGCACCCACCGATGTGGAAACCACCGGCACGCCCATCGCGAATGCCTCGAGTGTTTTCAATTTGACGCCGCCGCCCAAACGCAAAGGAATGACGACGAGCGCGGCGCGTTGATAGTACGGGCGCGTATCGCTGACGGTCCCAATCAATCGAATTTCGGGATGTGCGGAAGCATACTCGTACATTGCTTGCGTCGGATTGCGCCCCACGACCATGAACTCGACTGTCGGACGCTGCGCGCGCACGCGCGGTAGGATTTCGCGACAGAAATAAAAGAACGCATCCACATTCGGCGCATACTCAAAGCCACCCACAAACAACAGCGTGTCGTTTGCAGAGACCGAATTATCGGGCGTAAATCGCCGAGTGTCCACCCCATTCGAAATCAACGTGACTTGGGCACGCGGGTAATGTTTTTTGAGAAAATCAAAATCCGCGCTCGAGACGGCAATCAGATTGGCGTGATGGCGCAGAACTCGATTCTCGTACTGTCGCGTTTTGAACCAATTCATCAACGCGACCAATTTGAACGGACGCCAACCAATCGTTCGGAATTCGCGCCACAAGAGCGTTTGATAAATATCCGGTAACACCAGCACGGGCACACCGGGCACCGCCCCTGCCAGAACCGCCTGCCCTGTCAATGCGGTATCGAACACAATCGCATCAACCTTCGACGTTTTTCGCGCTGCGTCTCGTAACGCGCGATGCAAGACGGACGCGGAAAAGCGTTGAAACGACGCGGGCGGATAATAAAAAAGATTTTGCAGCGTGGAACGCCGCCCTTTGTGGGTCCCCCATGCAATCGAGTAATTGAGTCGCACAATGCGCGCGCCGCGCTCGGCAAGCCACGTGTCCGTCGCGCCCGTCTCATCTTGCCCATAGGTGATGACCATGACCTCATGCCGCGCCGTCAGATAGTCCAGCATGTGATAATTGCGAATGGCGAGCCCAAAATCGGGCGGCACGCGCAGAAAGGGCGTGACGTAGATGAGGTTCACAGCAAACTAAATTGGACGGATGACGCGCGCGGGATTACCTGCGGCGAGGACGCGCGGTGGAACGGAACGCGTCACAACGGAACCGGCACCCACTACCGCGCCCTCGCCAATCGTGACGCCCTTGAGAACAATTGTGCGCGCGCCAATCCACACATTTGCACCAATCGAGACTGCTACCGCTTGCACAGATTGACTCCCGACCGCATGAAAATCAGTGTCCATAATCAACACTTGGTCCGCGAGCAAAACGCTCGCGCCGATACGCACATGCTTTTGACAAGCAATATGGACACCTTGATTAAGGAAACAACCGTCTTCCAATGTCAACACGGCATCGCGCGCACAATACAATTCAATGGGCAGACGCGGTGTCGCCCGCAGGGAAACATTCGATCCGACAATGAATTTCCCGCCGCCGTGGATTACACACGGACCGCTGCAATCAATCGCATGGCGAGAGACTCCGAGCTGTCGCGCACACCAAAACGTGTAGAGTTGACGCCGAAGCTGTGCGAGAAATCGTGACATGCGGAGATAATGGGGCTCAAGAGCAAGCCAAACGGGCAGGCAAATTCTCCATCAACCGCGCGTATGCACTTTTCCACGTCCAAAGTTCCAACACGCGCTACTGTCCATTTTGCCCCAGCCGCTCAGTGCACGTAGTTGTCCATCAACACTTGCGTTAGCAACGCAGCAAAGCATCCGGCTGACATAATGCCTCAACAATCAAGAAATCATAGCCCTTGTAGTGACACGGCAACTGACAACACAAAATTTTCACGCGGCAGATCAAGCGGACGGAATTTTTCCACGTCCACGCCGAGATAGACCACCCGCGCGCACAGCCCATACGCGCGATAAATGGACTCGGCAGAAAAAACGTGGCGGTTGACAACAGCGCTGCGGCTTGCGCGAGGGACAAAGGTGACACAAAAGTTCAACCTGAACGTCAACCCAGCCCTTTGATCATTCCCATTAAATATCCTAGTTGTCCCAATCCAACACACTTGACAAAAAAGTTTTCCGCATTCTGAGTGGGAATTAAAATGTATAACAGATTTCGGGGATTTGATACAAGTTGCTTCAATTTGTAGAGACCAAAATGTAACCGTTCAGTGCGAGACATTGACTCTTCTTGAATCAACAGCCATGCTTCAGAGACTCCTTCCCAGTACCACCTTTGAAGAACCCATTTTTGAGTCAGACGCAAGACCGATAGGTGATGTTTAACAGCAATCTTAGGGTGATAGAATCTGTTGTACCCCTTGAGGGCCAATTTTTTTTGCAAAACAATTTCGCCGCCCGATAAGAGTTTGTTTCCAGTTCGATCGAAACCCAACCGAAAGCCTCCCGTTGAGTTCAATAGCTGGCGCGGAAATGCAATATTTGCGCCAACAAGCCATTGATGGTTACTCAAATATCCGGGTGTTGTCATCCAATCTACGATTGTCATTGATAAATCCAATTTTGGAGATAACCATCCGGGGCGCGGGGCTTCCCAAATCGGCTCGACAGGACCGCCGACACACCCTGTGTGCAGTGGACAAGAGTTCCAAACATCAAGAATGCATTCCAGCCAGTCGCTAGCGACAATTGCATCATCATCTGTATAAGCAACATATTTACCCAAACTGTTCTGCCACCCCGTGTTCCGCGCTTGATTCAAGCCCAGCACAGGTTCGTACAAATAACGCAGATTGGGGACATGCCCAAATTCCTCCAAGACAACCTGCTTGGTCTCATCAGTCGAGCAGTTATCAACGACGAGAATCTCGTATTGCTCTCTGGGCAGCGTTTGGTCAACAAGACTTTGAATTGCCTTGCGAAGATAGGCAGCGCGATTAAAAGTGGGAATGACTGCGGAAATGCGGAGTGTCATAACAAATTACAAACGCAGTAGTTTAATCAACAAAGTACTTGGCTCGTTTTAGAAAACACAAGTTATTGACTTGCCCAGATAAAGTCCATTTGCCTGTGGCAAGCGCTTCGCCAATAGTTTGGCTGACGCCGCGAAAACTAATGCAATCATGAAAAGCAACCACGCCATCTTCAGATAACCAACTCGACACAAGTAAAAAGTCTGCCTTCACCGCTTCATAAGCGTGATTGCCATCGATGAAAACCAAACTCAGGGGCAACCGAACATCTTGTTTGTCAAGTTCGTTGCTTTTTTTCCTTATCACTGTAATCCAGTTTCTGATAGGCGCGCTATTCTTCATAAACTCGTCAAACGTGTCCCGCCCACCTTCGGGCATTGTCTCGTTATTCCACGTATCAACACAGAAAAGATGACCGTTGACTTGGGCAAGTCCAGCGACAATGTAGCAAGCCGAAGCGCCCAAATGTGACCCAATTTCCAGCGCGCGGGCACCCTTCGGCAGAGTTGAGGCGATTCTAAGTAACGCTTGCAATTCTTTCTTCGTGGTATAAGAGCGAATGCCAGTTGCCTCAGCAGCCCCCACTCGCCTCAACGCATCCCTTGCCCAATAATCGTCTAGAAAGACAGCGAGCTGATTGTGACGATAGGCTAGAGATTGAACAAAGCGCTTGCCAATTCTATTTCTCGTAATTCCATCAATAATCCGCGGTATCGAACCCATTTACGCGAGTCCCTCTTCCACCGAGACGCACCCTCACTTACGAATCTTGATGACTTTCGCTGGTACCCCTACCGCGACCGCGAAATCCTCCAATGATGTAGTGACGACTGAACCAGCACCAACCACACAGCCGTTTCCGATAACTACACCATCTAGGATTCGAGCGCCGCTGCCTATCCAAACGTTTTCGCCTATCTGAATGCCACAGCAATTGACAGGTTGCTCGCGGATAAGCACACTAGTATTCTCAAAAGAATGATTCGCCGCGATAATGACAGTGTGAGCAGCAATTAGGGTATCTCTTCCAATCCTCAAGCCCCCATGACCATACAGGACGCAATAGGGACCGACAAAAACGTTCTCGCCAATTTCGATACTCCCTCCATATGGGGCTAGTATCACACCGTCAGAAATTCGCACGCCGTCTGACAGACTTATGTAACCACCCAGGTTATAGCCATCCGAGGTAAGTTGGAACTTGACGTCTTGACCCAGGTACGATTTCGGGGAGATTCTCATATTGGGCTTTCTATTGAGAAGGCGGATTCGAACCTGCAATCGTAACCTAGAGAATTCTCTTGACAATAGCGCTCTCAAGTAGGTCATTTTCTCAGCCTCGCTGATTGGAGATTTCCCACAAAGGTTCAAGAGCTACAAGCCCCATATGAGCAAATGGTGTCTGCCCTGTGCCATAAAAATCAGTGGCTTCGATGCTAAAACTTGCACAGTCCTTTAGCATATCAACATCCGTCATGCCATTTCCAAGCCAAACATCAACAGTGTAACTACCTTGCAGAAGGGGTATCCGCCGTAATTTGCAGCGCATTACCGCAGAGTGATAAGGACCATTACTTGGCCAAAAACCGCTCATGCGAGTGTTCACCCCGCCTGCAGTTCCTCGGGTCAAATGGTTAATTACGACACCCATAACAGGGTTGGAGAGCGCTTCGCTTTGAGCATCGAAACTCATTTCAACGATTATATCCGAGCCGAGAGGAAATGAATCCCGCGGTTCTCCATCATCGCTAAGTATTCGGACTGACGTAATCATCGGACGTGCCCATGATGGGCGCAATCGTTTGACATCCTCGGGAGAATTCACCGCTTTGATAGTCAATTGATATTGCTCAATGACATCTCCTGTCTTATTTAGACAGACCATCCTGCCTTGATTGAGCAACATAGAAGATGGACAGAGATTGCTTATCGCCGCCATATTATGGCTCACAAACAATACCGTCCGCCCCTCGCGCGCCACGTCCCCCATCTTGCCCAGACATTTTTTCTGGAACGCCGCGTCCCCTACCGCCAGCACCTCGTCCACCACCAAAATTTCCGGTTCCAAGTGCGCCGCCACCGCGAACGCCAAGCGCACGTACATCCCACTCGAATAGCGCTTCACGGGCGTGTCAATAAATTTTTCCACTTCGGCGAACGCCACGATTTCATCGAACCGCTTTTCGATTTCCGCTTTCCGCATTCCGAGAATCGCGCCGTTCAAAAAAATATTTTCGCGTCCGGTCAGTTCGGGATGAAAGCCCGTGCCCACTTCCAACAGCGAACCCACGCGCCCGTAAAGGTCCACCGTCCCCGTCGTCGGTTCCGTAATGCGCGATAAAATTTTCAGCAGCGTGCTTTTCCCCGCGCCGTTGCGTCCGATGATGCCCACGACCTCGCCGCGCTTGACCTCGAACGAAACATCCTTGAGCGCCCAGAGGATGTCTTCGGAGGAACGAGGACTGAGGACTGAGGACTGAGTGAGGTTGGCGGATGGCGGATGGCTTATCGCGGATGGCATATCGTCTGTCACGGGTTGCTTGTCGCCATTCGCGGAACTGACTTGGCGATTCGCGATAGGCGATTCGCGATGGGCGACTCGCGATTTGCGATTTGCGATTTGCGATAGGCGCTCCGCCAGCGCATCCCGCAGCGTATCATTCCGCTTTTGCAGGCGTCCGATTTTGTAGCGTTTGCCGAGATTTTCGACGCGAATGGCAATGTCACTCAAGATGCTTTGACCTCATACTCTAACAAGATTATAATCGAACTGCACGGGAGGAAAATTCTTATGACCCTTTACGAAATCATCCAAGATATCCACGGCTTGGACGCCGAATTGACGACGCTTGAAAATCGTTATGGCTTGCTCTCTGCCGATTTCTATCACCTCTATCGAGCGGGTGAGCTGGAACAGAGCCGTGATTTTATTCAATGGGTCGGCTATTATGAAGCAAAACTGGAGCGCGAAGCGCGGTATCGAGAGGTCATGTATCATTATCTGCGCGAGCTGCGCGAACAAGCCGGACTGGGCGCGCTGCGGCTTGTCCCGACGCCCATTGCCGCCGGAGCGGACTGATGCCCATTCCCGATTTTGAGGCGTACAGCGAACTCGTCTATGCGCTGCCCGAACGATACAGCAGTATACACCATTCGACCCTTGTGCTTGTCCCCATCGGCGTCAAGCTGGCAAAACTTGAAGGGCAAATAACCTTTGCGCGTGAGATTGTGCTGGATGTTTGGGAACTTGTTGATTTGGACGCCGGACGAATCCTGAATTATAGCTATGAAATCTATCGCGCCGACGAAAAGATTTCTTGGTACGACCCGTTCGAACACCCTAATATCCCGGAATTGGCTCCGACGCATCCCCACCACAAACACATTCTACCCGACATAAAGCATCATCGCGTTCCCGCGCCGGGCATCAGTTTTGAGCACCCTAACTTGCCGTTCTTGATTGCAGAGATCGAGCGCGAACTACTTGCATGAGCTCTTGACTCAAACAACGCCGTGCGTCCCTCATGCGCCACGTCGCCCATCTTGCCCAAACACTTTTTTTGAAAATCCGCGTCGCCCACCGCCAACATCTCGTCCACCACCAAAATTTCCGGTTCCAAGTGCGCCGCCACCGCGAACGCGAGCCGCACATACATCCCACTCGAATAGCGCTTCACGGGCGTATCAATGAATTTTTCCACTTCCGCGAACGCCACGATTTCATCGAACCGCTTTTCGATTTCCGCTTTCCGCATTCCGAGAATCGCGCCGTTCAAAAAAATATTTTCGCGTCC
>Ga0070741_10001468_pt1 | contig 71695 bp, 75 predicted proteins | sample Coa_R1_4_FD_66440 | JGI IMG/M metagenome (GOLD analysis project Ga0070741, IMG submission 66440) | Surface soil microbial communities from Centralia Pennsylvania, which are recovering from an underground coalmine fire - Coalmine... | ecosystem: Environmental > Terrestrial > Soil > Unclassified ... | reverse complement strand
CGGTGGAGCTACGGTTCGGTGTTCGGAATCTGGCACGGCATCCTGCGTCGCCGGATCCCGGAGCCGTGGGCAAGTGCGGTCTTCGGCGCCACGCTGATGAGCGCGACGCTCTCGTTGTTCCCCCTCCTAGGTCGAACGCCGCCGCCCTGGCGCTGGCCGCCCGACGTCATGGCTACTGCGATCGGTACCCATGTTGCCTACGTCGCGGCGGCCGGCGCGACCGACGACACGTTGCGCCGACTCGGCACCTGAGCGATGCTGCGGCTGCGCGTATTCGGGCCCCGTCCGGCGATGGCCGACGTCGCGCAGTGCCTTCAGGAGATTCCGGGCGCGCGGCATGTGACCCGGTTAGGCGACGGTGACGGCGGCGGAACGCTCGTTACCGCTGATCTCGGCGATGACGCCGTCGACCGGGCGCTTCAGGAGATAAAAAGACTGGGCGTACCTGTCGGGGACGTGATCTTGGTGCGCGAGGACACCATCGGTCAGCAAGCATCCCCACGCCCGCTTGCGACCGTGGTATGGGCCGATCTACTCAGCCAGGCGGGCGTGAATGCACGACCCTTCGCGCGCTTTTTGCTGTTCATGGCCATCGCCGGGGTCATCGCGGGATTCGGCGTGATCTATGCGAACGTGACGCTCGTTGTGGGCGCGATGGCGATCAGCCCGGACGCCCTTCCGGTCACTGCGGCCGCGACCGCACTGGTGCTCAGGCGGTGGCGGCTGGCCGCACGCGCCGTGGTCGCCTTGGTATGTGGTCTAGCGATCACGTGCCTTGTCGCGGGACTTATGACCAGGTTGCTAAACGCCCTCGCTCTGCTTCCGAGCGGCTTCGTGGTCGGTAAGGGTGGATTCCTGGAGGGACTATCGAGTATCAACATCTCGACCCCGATCGTGGCGCTTGTCGCCGGGGTCGCGAGCATTCTCGCGCTGGAGACGCGCGCCAGCTCCGCGGTCGGAGTAGCGATTTCAGTCACCACGATTCCTGCCGCGGCATACCTGGGGGTGGCCGCCGGCGTCAGCGAGGTCACCAAGGCCGAGGGCGCGCTTCTCGTACTGGGCGTCAATATCGTGATGTTGCTGACCGGCGGCTGCTTCACGCTGCTGGCTCAACGGTGGCTCGCCGCGAGGCGATCGATCACCCGGAAGGGGTGATGGCCGCGCGTCGAGGTTTGAAAGCATCGCTTCTATGAGCGCGACAAGCAGCCGCGAGTCTGACCCTGCCGCCTCTCCAGCGGACTCCGCCGCCTCTCCAGCGGTCACCCCCGATCAGGCGGCCGGGATGATGGGCAGTCGGCGATTCGTCGCGCTGCTCGTGATCTCGGCAGTTGTAGGGGTGATCGTTTCGTTCGCGACGTGGGGCTTTTTGGAACTGATTCACCAGATCACGCAGGAGGTCTATACGCACCTCCCGCACGCGCTCGGCTACAGCCACGGGCCGCCCGTGTGGTGGCCGCTGCCCGTACTCGCGGTAGCGGGAGTCATCGTCGCCCTTGCGATCCGTTATCTGCCCGGGAACGGCGGGCACATCCCAGCCAGGGGTCTCGGCGGCGGCAAGCCGGCCACTACGGTGCAGCTGCCCGGGATCCTGCTGGCAGGCATTGTCGGGATCGGGTTCGGGATCGTGCTCGGTCCCGAAGCCCCACTTATGGCGCTCGGTCCGGCCCTGGCTGTATTGACCGTCACCTTGGTGCGCCGTGACACGCCGCCCCAGGCCCTTCAAATTGTTGGTGCGGCAGGGGCGTTTGCGGCGATCTCGTTTCTGTTTGTCAACCCCTTGGTTGCCGCCATTCTGATGATTGAGGTGACGGGGATCGGGGGGGCAATGTTGCCGATGGTGATCGTGCCGGGGTTGTTGGCGGCCGGGATCGGTTCGCTGCTGGCGATTGGGATCGGATCGTGGACCGGCTTGAACAGGAGCGCTATAGCTCTCGGGCCAATCCAGCACCTGCCGCATTTTGGAGCCCCGACCGTCGCGGAGTTTGGCTGGACGATCGGGGTCGCGATCATTATCGGCCTCTGCGTGCACGTGATCATGCGCGGCGGCATGCTGTCGTTAAAGGTCTCTGCGCCGCGACCGCTGTTGGCGTTGCCGATCATCGGCCTTGGTGTGGCGGGCCTGGCGATCGCGTTCTCGCAGGCCGAGGGCCACAGCGTCAACTACGTGCTCTTTTCAGGTGAGAGCTCGCTTCCCGGGCTGGTCTCGCAGGCCGGGACATGGTCGATCGCCGCGCTCGCGCTCCTGGTCGTCTTCAAGGGCATCGCCTATAGCGTGTCGCTGGGCAGCTTCCGAGGTGGGCCCACTTTCCCGGCGGTGTTTTTGGGAGCGGCAGGAGGGCTGTTGGCTTCGCACCTGCCGGGCTTTCCCCTGACGGCCGCGGTCGCCGTCGGCATGGGGGCTGCGACGGCGGCGGTACTGAGGCTGCCACTGTCCGCGATCGCGCTTGCAACCCTGCTCACCGTCCAGGCCGGCATTGGCGACGAGCCTCTCATCATCGTCGGCGTTGTGGTCGCCTATCTGGTGACGCTGGTTCTGTCCCGACGTGGTCAGGACAAGCCCGGCTCGCCTGAGACCGGCGCTCCAGCGCCCGACGCTCGCACGCCGGCTCCAGCGACCGCGCCAGTCGCCGACCATGGCGCCTAGAGCTTCGCAACGGGCACTGGAAGTCAGCGCCGATGAGTTCCGGGCGCTCTTTCGGACGCTGCGCACATGGGGCCGATGGGGACCCGACGACGAGCGCGGAGCGCTGAACCTGATCACCGCCGAGCACGTCGCGGCGGCCGTGGGTCTCGTGCGGGAGGGGATCACGATGACGCTGAGCTTGCCCCTGAACACCCAGCGCGGCGAGGACAACCCGATTCCCGCGGACCATCACATGACGGCGCTCGCGACTGCAGCCGCGGACGCTGACCAGACCCACTTCAACAAGGACTATGTCGGCGCCGACTACCACAATGATGGCCACACCCATATCGACGCGCTCAGCCATGTTGCCTACGACGGCTCGCTCTACAACGGCAAGACCGAAGCCGCTGTCACCGAAGGCGGGGCGGGCATTGATTCGATCGAGGTATTGAAGGACGGATTGGTGGGCCGTGGCGTGCTGTTGGATATCCCCCGGGTTCGAGGCGCGCCCTGGCTAGAGCCGGGTGAGCACATATTCCGCGCGGATCTAGAGGCCGCCGAGAACGGCCAGGGCGTGACCGTAAGCGAGGGCGACATCCTGCTGGTGCGCACGGGCCATGCCCGTCGCCTGGAAGAGCTCGGCGCATGGGACACGCCGAATGCCAAGGCGGGACTTCACCCCACTGCCCTCTCGTTCATCGCGGACAGGGACATCGCAGTGCTGGGATCGGACGGCAACAGCGACACCGCGCCTAGCACCACGGAGGGTGTGGCGTTTCCGATTCACGTCCTGACGATCACCGCGATGGGTATACATCTGCTGGATTACCTGCAGTTCGAGGACCTGCGCGAGGTCTGCGAGCGGACCGGCCGGTGGGAATTTCTGTTCGTCGCGGCGCCGTTGCGGATCGTCCACGGAACCGGGTCGCCCCTGAACCCGATCGCGATCTTCTAGGCCCGAACAGTTCGCGAGGCGTCGCTCGAGGAGCCCTTCTTCACACGGGTCGCCTCAGCGACCGATATTCCGGGCGCGTCTATTACGACCGTCCGTGCAAGCCAATCCGCGAGACCCCTGCGTCTCTTGTCGAAGGGTACAGGCAGGAATCCGATGAACAGAGGCACCGTCGCGAGGATCAGGCCGATGCAGCGGACAATTCCGCGGATCGGCTTGACTCGGTCAAGGCGCGCGGTGACGACGCGAATCTGCATGACCCGGTCGCCGGGAGTCTGACCCGTCGCAGACCAGAAGCCAACGAAATACCCCGCCGCCCACAGCACATATGCGGCGCCTCCGACCACCGCCAGGATCGTCTTCGTCTGGTGAGGGAAGTGGAACAGGGAGCCGATCAGTGCGACCGCGGCGCCCGCGAGAAACGCGACCGTGCTGATCAGCGCCGCGTCGATCACAAACGCGATCCCGCGCGTAATGAGCCCGATATAGCGGACCCCGCTGACGGTCACTGTCGCGACCGGCGCCAAGCTCTCGGTCCGCTCGGAGACCTCGCTGATGACCGCCGTCGGCGGCCCGTCCAGACTGGTCATGGGTTTCCCGGCTGGACATCGTCCGCCTGCCGTCGGCTGGGATGGACGAGGCGCTGGGCGATGCGCTCGATCGAGTCATCGGCATTGCGCGAGCGGCGGCGGACCACCTCACCGACCTGATCCGCAAACCCAAGCCCCTGCTGCGAGATCGCGGCCCTGACAGCCGGGCTGGCGGCGATCACGTCAATCGCGTTCCATAGGCCGTCGCTGTCCAGCAGGCGTTCGATGAGCCGGTCAAACAGGCCACTTTGGAAGAAAGTGTCGACGAGCCTCTGGGCACCATCGCTGTCGAGCACCTGCTCGATGACCGCTTGCAAGCGCGGACTGGCAAGCAGCTGTTCCAGCTCGCCGCTGTCGAGCAGGCGATCAATAGCTTTGCGTTGAAGGCCTATTCCAGCTTCCGCAGCCGCCCCCGCGGCTCCAGTGACCGGTTTCATCGTGACCGCAGCAGCGCGCCCCGGGATCGAAGTGATCCCGTGTAGCACGCTTCTGCGTGAGCTGTTGCGGTGGTCGGTAGCCATGGATTACCGGGGTGATCTTTGCAAGCCCTGACCGCGGCGCAATCACCCGAAACAGACGATGCGAAGTTGGTTATGGAGCCCAGTTGACCCATTTCACCCCTTTAAGACGATGCCCTGCGCCCAAACCGGCACCAACGTTTCGGGGGTGAATGACGAAACGGCCGATCACGCGGCCGAGGCAGCTGATCGTGATGTCCCCGAGCCCACCGGCAGCGGGGCGAGCGCCGCCGGCGCAGTGAGCTCGCCGACCGAGCGCAGCACAGGTACAGAGTCCAGTTCAACGACCCAACCGGGCTCGTCCACCCCCCCAAACACCTGGACGCCGCCACCCGCAAAACCGTCCCGCGGAAGGCGGATCTTCGCGAACAGCCTGATCGGCATTAGCACGCTGCTCTTGATCGTCGGGGTGTTTGCCGTGTGGGCAAATCGCCTGCTCTTCAGTCCCGACAACTGGTCGAACACGAGCACGCAGCTGTTGCAAAACCCGACCATTCGCTCGACCACGGCGAACTACGCCGTCGATCAGCTCTACGCGAACGTCAACGTGGGGAACTTGATCAAGTCGGCCCTGCCCACGAGGCTTCAGCCCCTCGCCGATCCAGCTGCCGGTGCGCTGCGAAACGTCGCCGTGCAGGGCGTCGATCTCGCATTGACTCGCCCGCGCATCCAAGATCTTTGGGCGAAGGCCAACCGTGCCGCGGCGCAGACCTTCGTCACGGTCGTCAAGGGTGGCAAGGGTCCCGTGGGGATAAAGCAGGGGGTGGTCACGCTCGATCTCGGCGCGATCGTCAACAACGTCGCCTCCCGTTTGGGGCTTCCGTCCGACATCAGCAACAAGCTTCCACCCAAAGTCGCGCATCTGACCGTCCTGAAGTCAAATCAGCTGAAGCTGGTTCAGAACGGCGGCAACTTTCTCCGGCATCTCGCTGTATGGCTAACGGTCCTCGTACCGGTCCTTTACGCACTCGCGCTCCTGATCGCTCCTGCCGGCCGGCGGCGTAGGACACTGCTGACGGTAGGTTTCGCCGCGATTGGCGGTGGCCTGGTGGTGATCTTCGGTCGCTCGTTCTTCGTCAACCAAGTCACGGGTTCGCTGGTCAAGGATGCCTCCCTGAAGCCAGCGATCAGTGAAGTCGTGACGATCATGACGCAGATGCTCCACCAGATCGCCGCCGGCATTGTCTTCATGGGCATCCTGCTGGTGATCGCCGCGTGGTTCGCAGGTCCTGCGCGGCCGGCGCACGCGACTCGGCGCGCGATCTCTCCGTTCCTGCGAGAGCGCCCCGCGGCCTCCTACGGGATCATGCTCGGCCTGCTGGCGCTGCTCTTCATCTGGGATCCGATCCACGCGACCGGCACGCCGGCGGGCATCATTGTCTTCACGGTGGTCGGGCTGTTCGGCATGTTCGTGCTCAGGCGCCAGACCATGCAGGAGTTTCCCGATGCGCGGCCAGGGGAGGCGATGCACAAGGTTCGCGCCCGGATTGACAACTGGCGTCGCCAGCGTCAGCAGCGACACGGTGGGGACGGGACTTCGGCGGCCACATCGAGTGCACTTACCGCCCAGCTCCGTGAGCTATCCGATCTGCGCGATCACGGCGCGATCACGGCTGACGAGTACGACGTCGCCAAGTCGCAACTACTTCACCATTGAGCGCCGAGCGTGAGGCGGATGACGTTTCCAGGCGGACATGGCTCGCCTCGGAGCGGACCTGGCTTGCGTGGTGGCGTTCCGGTGTAGCCGTGGGCGCCGTGGCGCTTGCCGTGGGACGGCTGCTTCCGGGATTAACTCATGGCGCGCAATGGCCCTTCAGGGCCGTGGGAATCGGTTACGGGGTTCTCTCCGTAGCGATTTTGCTGGTCGGCGCGCTCCGTCAGCAGCGCACGAGCTCTGCGCTACGTCGCGGCGAGTTTGCCGAGCTGACCTCGCCGCTGATCGCATGGCTGACCGCAGGTGCGGTGGCGCTGTCACTCGCAGCGGTGGCCCTTGTCGTGGTCGCGCTCTGAGCGTGTGAAGTGGGAGCTCGCGATCGTTGCAGCGGCCGTTTTGGTCGTGGCTGGAGTCTCGCGGCGGCTGACCGACACGCCCTTCACGCCGGCGATGGCATTCGTGGTGATCGGACTGCTGGTGGGGTCGCTCGTGATCGACGAGGTCACGTCCGCGCCGACGAGTGGCACCGTCCGCACCCTGGCCGAGGCGACCTTGGCGGTTGTGCTGTTCGCGGATGCCTCGCGGATCAAGTTGCGACGGCTCAGGCGCGAGTCCGCGGTTCCGCTGCGACTCTTGGCGATCGGGCTGCCGCTCACGATTGTGGCGGGGGCGCTTCTGGCGGCAGGGATCTTCAATGGATTGAACGCGGCGGAGGCTGTCGTGCTTGCGGTCGTGTTGGCGCCGACCGATGCTGCCTTGGGGCAGGCGGTCGTGACCGAGCCCCGACTGCCCTCGCGCATCCGGCAGGGCCTCAACGTCGAAAGCGGGCTTAACGACGGAATCTGTGTGCCGCTGCTACTGATCGCGCTTGCGGTAGCCGACGTCGAAGATAAGACGATGACGAGCCATCACGCGGTCGCGATCGTGGCGGAAGAGATCGGCTACGGGATCCTTGGTGGGGTGATCGCGGGCTTGATCGCTGCCGGCATAGTGGCGATCGGCCACCGCCGACAGCTGATCACCGGATCCTGGCTCCAGGTGATACCGATCGCCGGTGCGGCCCTCGCCTACGGGGTTGCGGCCGCTTTGGGCGGCTCGGGTTTCATCGCAGCGTTTCTCGCGGGCGCAATCTTCGGAGCGATTGTCACCCACGAGTCGGAGGACGCCTCGCGGCTAAACGAGGAAATCGGTGCACTGTTGGGCGGAGTGACGTTCCTGATCTTCGGGGCGGTGCTGCTGGGTCCGTCTTTACAGCACCTGAGCTGGCAGATCGTGATCTACGCCGTCCTCAGCCTGACACTCATTCGAATGCTGCCTGTCGCGGTCGCGATGGTCGGCAGCGGCGCCAGCCGGCAGACAGTCGGCTTCCTGGGCTGGTTTGGTCCGCGAGGTCTCGCCTCGATCGTGTTCGCGGTGATCTCCGTCCAGGAAGCTCACCTGACCGGCGCGCAAACAATCGTACGCACGGCGTACGTGACCATTGGCCTCTCGGTCCTCGCGCACGGACTGACGGCGGAACCCCTGGCGAAGCGATATGCGCGGTGGTATGAAACCCATCCTCGCGAGCACCGGCCGGCGATGGAAAGCATGCCGGCTCCCGACCACCGTGCGCGCGGGCCCGCACGAACCAGTTGACGGCGGGTCCGTCGGTTACCGCACCGAGGTCGTGGGCTTCACCTCGGCGCTGGGTCGTTCTCGGTGGTTTTCCACGATGAACAGAGTCCGGCCGTTGGCGATGATGCCCGGACTGTGCCCTTTCGACTCTGTGGAGCGTGATGGCGAAGGACCGGATGATCGCAGCCCTGGGTGAGGAACACCTGCTGGTTCCTGAGGCGGTGGCCAGCGCGCTGGCGGCAAACGATCGCGTGAAGTACCTGCTCACGTTGCTGCAGTCCGCTCGATCGGCGGCGGACGGGACTGGGGGCGTGCCGAGCTTGCGCGATGAGCGGTTGGCGTGCGGTGTGGCAGACCCGCGGCTTGATCGGGTGGTGTCGGAGAGCGCGCGCGAGCGGGACGGCTGGTATCGCGTACCTGGTGCCCAACGGCTGTCGGAGCGCGCGGTCGAGGAGGTGCGGACGATGATTGTGGCGCTGGAGGGGGCGGGGGTACCCGCTGCTACCGAGCTCGGGAGGCGCGCAGGCGGGGTCGCGGCGACGCTGACCGTGATGGGTGATTTGATCGCCGCCGACGATGTCACGCGGCTGACGGCTGGCAGAGATGGCGCTGCCGACAGCCTCCACCTAGTGGTGATGGATGCGCATCGAGAGCTCAACGCACTCGAGGCGAGGATCGCGACGGAGTCGATTGACGGGGCGCGCGTGCATGATCTGGCGACCGAGGATCGCGCGATTGTTCGTGCGTTCATGCGGGGCGTAAACGGGACCTCGCGGCTTCGGTTCGACCATCCTGGGCTGGGGACGATCGCCACCCGGACGGGACCGAAGCTCGTTATTCAGAACGACTTGGGCGAAACCGACGCTCACGTGGTGGTGATCAGGATCAGCGGCAGGGTCGTGACGCTCACCTACACCGACGTTCACCTGGCTCGGCTGTTGTTCTTTCAGGACCTACTCGGTTCTTGGCCGGTCGCATGGGACGACACCCGCTCGCGCAGCGATAAGCGGATCGAGGGGGGTCTGTACCACCTGGCGAGCGGGCGGTTTGAGGCTGGCGACGACGAGGAGCTGAGGCGGTTTTTGGATTACTTGGGCTCGCGGCTGGTGTTCATCATCGATTGGAACCGGGCGCGAAAGCGGTTACGTCGGCTCGTCGGGCGCACAGCCGCGATCGACCTGTTGCGCTGGGCCGCAGGCCAGGGATATGGGCACATCGCGTTTCTGCGCGCCGGCGGCGACGGTCTCGTCTACGACGCGCTGGAGTTCGCGGGGGGTCGTGTGGCGCGGGCGGGCGAGACCCTACGGGATGTCTTGGGGGCAGATGCGGCGCAGGCGTACCTGCGGGCGGTCTTGCGGATCTGCTCGGAGGGTTTGCTCGCCGGGAAGGGCCTGTCGCTGATTCAGGACGAGGTCCGCGCCGAACTAACCGGCTATCTTCGCTCGGCCCGCCAGGAGATCCTCTCGCTGGCGTTGCGGCATGCCGAGTTGAGCGTCGAGGTCTCCGAGGCCGCCCGTGATGCGCTTGAGCAGGCGATTATCGGCGACGTGGATCGCTGCCAGGCCGCGGCGGGGCGAGCACGCAGCGCAGAGCGCGATGCAGACGGACTGGTCGGGGAGGTGCGGATCGCTGTGGCGCGAGCGCCCGATCTTCAGCCCTTCTTGGAGCTGGCAGAAGCGGCGGATGACATCGCCGACTGTGGCGAGGAGGCGGCCTTTTATGCGACGCTACTCCCGGCCGGGCACCCAACCGGCGATGTGCGCCCGCAGGTTCGCCGGATCGCCCGGCTGGTACTGGCCGCCTCGCGGGAGTATCTGCGGGCGGTGCAGTTGAGCGTGGAGCTGAGGCGCGGTGGGCCGCGCGGAGAGATGGACGCGTTTTTGGAGGCTGCCCATCAGACGGCTACGCTGGAGCGCGAGACGGACGAGGCTCAGCGAGCGATTCATCAGGCTCTGGTGGCGGAGCCGGGCGATTTCGGCTCGCTGCTATTTGTGACAGTCGAGCTCACGCGGGCGTTTGAGGAGGCAGCGGACGCGCTGATGCACAGCGGTCATTTGGTCCGCGAGCAGACGCTGGCGCGAGTTGTCGGCTCAGAATCGCAGACGCGCCGCGGGGTGGAGCCTCCGACCCGGGCGGCGCCCCGGTTTGCCTCATCCGCTGCAGACGACGATCTGTATTTCCTGGATGATCAGTCGGCCTCGATCCCGGAACCGCGCGTGATCGGCTCCAAGGCCTATGGCCTGGCGCGTATCGCTCGGACGGGACTCCGCGTGCCGGAGGCCGCGGTGCTGACGACGAACTTCTGGCGTAGCAGTGCGGAATCGGCGGCCGATAACGCGAAGTTGCGCGCTACACTGCGAAGTGCGGTAGAGGCGCTCGAGCGGCAAACGGGGCTTCGCCTGGGCAGCTCGCGGCGGCCGCTGCTGGTGTCTGTGCGGTCGGGCGCGCCCGTGTCGATGCCAGGGATGCTTGAAACGGTCACCGATGTCGGCCTCTGTGCAGTAACGGTGAGGGGACTGATCGCGCTGACGGGAAATCCGCGACTGGCGTGGGACTCCTACCGGCGTCTGATCGAGTCCTTCGCCGCGGTCGTTAAGGGGTGCTCCCGGGAGCCGTTCGAGCGGGCTGTGCGCGACGCGGTCGCCGCGGCTGGTGCGCGCGGGCCGCTCGAGCTAACCGTCACCGAGCTCGAGCAGCTGGCGCGTGGGCATCTTGATCGCTACACCAGCCTGGTCGGCAGCGAGTTTCCGCAGGATCCGGTCGATCAGCTGGCAGCGGCCGTCGCTGCGGTGCTGACTTCGTGGCGGGCGCCCAAGGCGCGCGAGTACCGCCGTATGCATGAGATTCCCGAGGATCTTGGCACGGCAGTGATCCTGCAGCGGATGGTGTTTGGGAACGCCGGTGGGGTCTCGGGCACCGGTGTAGGGTTCACGCGCGACCCCGCGCTTGGCGAACGGCGCCTGTACATGGATTTCGTGCTTGACGCACAGGGGGAGGACATAGTCGCGGGCCGACATACCGCCGAGGGGACCAGCGAACTCGCCGTGACCGCCCCAGAGCTGCTGGCCGAGATCGACTCGGTATGTCCCCGGCTCGAGAGCGAGTTCAAGGACGCACAGGAGTTCGAGCTAACGGTGCAGGAGGGTGAGCTGTTCCTGCTCCAGACGCGGAGCGCAAAGCGAACACCCTGGGCAGCTCTGCGGATCGCCATCGACCAGGTGCACGAGGGGCTCATTTCGAACACGACCGCGCTTGCCCGGTTGGATCGACTGGACCTGGAGGCGATCCGGCGGGTACAGGTGCAGCCGCCCAAGGACGCCGAGCCGCTGTGCCACGCGATCCCAGCAAGCGTGGGTGTCGCGACCGGCCCGCTGGCTCTAGATCGCGAGGCGGCTGAGCGCTTGGCTGTAGCCGATGCTGCGCCCGTGCTGGTTCGTCCAGATGCAGCGACCGAGGATGTCGCGGCGGTTGCCCTATCCGCGGGCGTGCTGACGGGCGCCGGCGGGCGTACTTCTCACGCGGCCGTGGTGGCACGGGAGTTGGGCAAGCCGTGCCTAGTTGGGTGCACCGAACTTGAAGTCGACCTGCAGGGGCGAACAGCTCGGATCGGTACACGGGCTCTCGCCGAGGGCGAAGTCATCTGCATCGACGCCGAATCTGGGCTCGTGTTCGAAGGCGCACTCCCGATCGTCGAGGAGCGTCCCGTCAAAGAGCTGGACGAGGTTGCCGCCTGGCGCTCGGCGGCCTCCACCGGCAACCGATCTACTGAATGATCGGGTGTGTCGAGCCGGACGGCCCCACAGCAAAGAGCCGGGCGGTCTCGCTTGAGACCGCCCGGACGAGCACTCGCAAAATGAAGCGCTACGCGGTCAGCCGCGGCTTGCCGCCGTAGACGGCGAGGCCATAGATGACCAGCACGTAGAGCGCGATGAGCACCAGTGACCACAGCGGATAGGCCGGAATGCTCATCATCGCCACCAAGGCTGCGAACCCTGCGACAACAATTCCAAACCAGCGCCCGAACGCACCTCCGCGCCAGATCGACAGCGCGGCCAGGGCCTCAGCGACCCCGAAGCCGATCGCAACCCAGCCCCAGGTGTTCAGGCCGCTGAGGATGTAACTCGTGTTCGCGACGAAGAAGTGCGAGTTTGAAACAGCAGCGATGCCTTAGATGACGGAGAGGCATGCTGCTGCCACGAACATGATCGTCGAAAACAGCACCCATCCTGCGCCCTTATACGAAGGCTCCCCAGTCTCGTACGCAAGCGCTGGACCCGTGGTCCGCAAGCCCTCTGTATGCGCCCCATTGGTCTTCAGGGCCGACATCTTGAACCTCCTTTCTGCTCACTCGACTCACACGAGCGGGCTATTTGTTCATCCGAGTTGAACTTAACCCCCGACCAGATCGGTGCCATCCGTCGGTGTGTGCAGGGGCTTGCCGGTAACTACTGACGGTCCGAAAGGGCCCAGTGATCGCAGTCGGTCGGTAGTCTGCTGGCTGCCCGGACGGCGAGATGGAGGGCACATGCCGGATGTCAACGGTGATCAGCTTGGGCGGGTCGACTCCCGTGTGGTCCTCTTGTCCTCGGATGTGGGTGACAGGTCATGACTCGCCAGCGCTGGATGGCGCTGTGCTTCGCGCTGGGATCGATTTGCTTCTTCATCGGCCCGTTCCCGGGATACGCGAAATTGGTGGGCGATTCGGCTGACGCCGTGACCTTCTTCGTCGGCTCGATTCTGTTCACGGCCGGCGGAGTGCTTCAGAGCTGGCTGGCGTGGCTCGGCCGCCGCACGGCCGGCGGCGGGCCAGCAGCGTGGTGGGCCGCAATCATTCAATCCGCCGGCACGTTGTTCTTCAATGTGACCACCTACCAAGCGATGCACACGGCGGTGACGAACTCGGAGTACAACAAGCTTGTCTGGCGGCCCGATTGGCGCGGGTCGATTTGCTTCCTCGTCTCAGGCGCTATCGCCTACCGAGCCTCACCGCGTCACTCCTGGCACGGATGGTTGCCAGTGCGCGGTCGCACGGGATGGTGGCAGCCGGCGGTCAACCTGCTCGGCTGTATCTTCTTCGGTATCTCCGCCGTCGCCGGCTACGTCGTCCCCTCCACGGGTTCGATGCTTTCCCAGGCCGCCTGCAACTGGAACACGGCCCTTGGAGCTGCGTGCTTCCTCGCGTGCGCGCTCGACACGCTTCACACCGGCGAGCCCGCAAAGATGCCTAGGCCGCGACGTCTTCACGAGCTGGAGCACGCTCTGGAGCGAGACGTCCAGCGAGTGGTGTGAGATGGGAAGCCACCATCCGGAGAGCGGATGACCTCCGTAGACGTCGAACTCGGGCTGACTGCTGTGGCTGCGATGTTGTCGCCGACGACGCTGACGTTCAGCGTGCTGGCGCTCGTTTTGAGCGAACGGCCGGGACGAACAGGTCTGTGGTTCTTCCTGGGTGCGTTCGGACTGACCGTGATCGTCGGGGTGGTGGCCGCCTTTGTGCTCGGGGGCGCCGCCTCATCCGCTAAGGGTTCCAGCGAGCCTCCGACCTGGGTGGCGGTCTTCGACGTGGTCGCCGGGCTGTTATTGCTGGCCTATGTGGTGCGCGCGTTGCGCCGTCCGCGCGATCGCGGGCGGACGGAGGACGCGATCAAGAAGATGAGCAAGCTCTCCTCATCACCGGTCATCGCGATCGTCGCCGCCGGCGCGACGCTCGCCAATCCCGGTGGCTTCATTCCGATCGCGCTGAAAGACATCTCACAGCTGAAGCCGAGCACAGCTGGATACATCGCTCTGTGGCTCGCGTTCGCGGTCGTCTCGCTGCTCCCGCTGTTGGGTGCATTGGTCGCGCTCGGCGTCGCACGCGACTGGGCCATCTCGAAACTCCAGGCAGCACGGGGATGGCTGGAAATGCACGCCAGGACCCTGGCCGCCGTGATCATCGTGCTACTCGCGGCGGCACTGCTGCGCAACGGAATCGTCGGGCTGACCAGCTAGCCGCCGCGGGCGCGTCCGCGCGTCGTGACTTTTCAACTTCGTAATTTGCAGATGTCGACGGGGCAGAAAGCCGCAGCTGGAGCCGGGCTTTTCCTCGATGAAGCCCTCGACTAATGGCCATAGGTTGCGAGCACGATGCGGTTGCCGATCAGGTCAGAGGCCGAAGCCTTCCGGTTGTTGTTCGCCGCCGCGGCGGTGGCAGCCGGCGCGTGCTCATAGTCGCCAACGAGACGCTCGGTGGCGACGAGCTGTATGAGCGGATCGTCCAGCCGGAGCAAGGGCCAGTTGAGGTCGACGTGCTCGCCCCAGTGCTGACAACAGAGATGCACTACGTCATGTCCGACATCGACAATGCGCTCGCCGCGGCACGGACGCGTCTCCGCCGCTCGCTTGAGTGGGCTCACGAGCATCACATCTCCGCGCGCGGCGAAGTCGGCGACCCAAACGCAACGACCGCGCTCGAGGACCAGCTGCGCGACTTCGGTGCCGACGAGGTCATCGTCGTGACACACTCCCCTGAACGCGAGAACTGGCAGGAACCCGGCGAGCTGGAGCGTCTGCGCCGTGAGCTGACCATCCCTGTGACACAAGTTGTTGTCGATAGCGCCGGCCCCACATCGGAAGCGAAGGTCAACGGGCCGCAGCCCTAGGACCGTCTTAGGACGGTGTCAGGGCGTGGCGGCAGTCGGGGTCTCGCTGTGGCCTCGCACCATGGCCGCGTGCGTCATCGGCGGGTTCCTAATGCTCGGAGGTCTGTCCCTGCTCGCGGTGGTAACTGCCGCGATCACCAGCGGCTTCGTATTCCGTGCGGAGGCCCGTCGGCGCGCCACCGGAGACGACCCCGTCATCCAGAGACTCGATCAGCTCACCAAGGAGCTGGAAGCGGTCAAGGGCGCACTCAAGAAGCGCCGGCACCAGGGCCCATCATCGGCTGATCCGACGCCGATCATCGATCCGTAGTTCTCCGCTCGATCGCCTCGTGTTGTTGCTGATTCCTTATGGGCCTCTCTGGGCAAGGATTCGCCCGATGGACCTATCGACCGACGTTGAGCGTGATTTTCCGCGCGGGCCGGAGACGATTGAGCCTGGCGTGAGTGCTTTCGCGGCTGAAGAGCGACGGCAGCTAATCCTCGCGCTGCACGATGGAACCCAGCAGCGCCTGGTTGTTCTCTTGGCCTGGCTTTCGGAACTGGAGGTGTTGATCGATCAGGATTCGAGCCGGGCGAAGGCTCTTGTGTCTAGGCTGGAGGGGCAGACCGAGGCAGCGATCCAAGAGCTGCGTGCGCTGGTGCAAGGCATCCAGCCACCGGAGTTGACCGAGATCGGCCTGGCCGGGGCGCTTCGTGCCATTGCTCGTTCATCGCCGATCCCGGCCCGAGTGAGCACTCACAGGATTGGCCGCTACGAGCCTGCCACAGAACACGCTGTCTATTTCGCCTGTCGTGAGGCGGTTCAGAACACGATCAAGCACGCCCCCGATGCCACCGCCATCACCATCACGCTGATTGACCACGACGAGTGGCTCGAGTTCCGGGTTCAAGACGACGGCCCCGGATTCAGTGATTTTCGCGCCGAAACCGGGCTTGCCTCGATGCGTCATCGCGTCGCGGCCGCAGGAGGCACGGTGGTGGTTCACACCACCCGCGCCGCTGGCACGGGCGTACACGGCACTATTCCCCTCTCGTAGCCGACGCAGCGGACGAATTGGAGCTCGCCGCCGTATGGATAGGATGGTGGTCCGACTGCCGCTGGGCCGAACCTGACGACGGTCGGCCGACTTAAAGGCCGCTAGGCTCTCTACCGGAGGTCGCGCGGGATCACTCGCTCCACCTCGACAGCGGCGCCGGCCCGTGTGTCGGCGTAGACGACGAACACTTGGGGCGGTCCGCCGAACCAGGCGCTTGTCTCGCCTTCGCCGACGTACTCGGCTTCCCGCTGTGATCCATCTTCCTCGATGACCCACACCGGCTGGCCCTTGTGGAACTGGCTATCGCCAATGTCGGTCATAATCGTCTCCCCGTCGGGCCGCTGAGAGACGGGATGCGTCTCCGTCTGTCACTCACCGCGTGCCCCTCAGGCGCTGACCCCGTGCGCGACTGCGTGGATGCTGGCGTGCTCGTGCAGCACCTTCTCCTCGTCGTGGGTGCCAGCCGGGTGCAGATCGAAGACGACGTGCTTGAGCGTTCCCGTGAACGCATATGGCGCCTTGTCCTCGTACTCGAGGTCAACGACCAAACCGTTGTCGCGGCCGATGTCCATGCCGGCGTAGGACGACGGGCCGATCGGAATGGTCTTGTCAAGCCGCCCCTCGCCGATCTGGTCGCCGTTCGCCCAGAGGGTCACTCGACCGCCGCTTCCCGGCTTTGTCTCATCGGTCTCGAAGAGCATTTTCACCACCACGTCGCCGGTCGGGATGGGCTGCGTCGAGGTCTGCTTGTAGATCTCCACGCCCAGGAAGGAATAGGTGTGGGTGAGGTGGCCCTGCTCGTCAACCCACAGCGACCAGCCACCGATGAAGTCGGCGTTCGCCACGAGCACGCCTTCGGCGCCGGTCTCGGGCACCGCGAGCTTTGCCTCAATTGCATAGGAACGTCCCTGGATCCGCGGCACAAGCCCCTTCTGGATGTTTTGGACGTCGCCGGCAAACTTGAACCGGGAGACGGTCGGCAGCGGTGGCAGGATGCCGAAGAACACGCAGACGCACCCCATCAGCGGCAGTACGTGGTTGCGCTCCGCCTCCTCCCAGAACAGCGCCTTCAGCTCTTCGAGCTTCTCCGGCTCGCTCGCCGCCAGGTCGTGAGCCTGAGAGAAATCATCCGGAAGGTAATACAGCTCCCATTTGTCCTCGTCGGGATCCCAGCCCGAGCCAGGACCCCATCGGCTAAGCGTCTCTGGGGAGAGGTCCCAAGGCAGCTTGTCGAGCTTCGAGCAGGCCCACCAGCCGTCCTTGTAGATCGCCCGTGAGCCGATCACCTCGAAGTACTGCGTCGTGTGGCGCTCCGGCGCATGCTCGTCATCCCAGGTGTAAACGAAGCTCGTGCCGTCCATCGGCTCCTGTTCAATCCCGTCGACCGTCTTCGGCTCGGGAATCCCGGTCGCCTCCAGGATCGTGGGGCCGATGTCGATGCAGTGCATGAACTGCGAGCGAAGCTCGCCGTCCGCTTTGAACCGGTCCGGCCAGGAGACAACCATCGGGTTGCGCGTCCCGCCCAGGTGGCTCGCCATCTGCTTGCCGAGCTGAAACGGCGTGTTGCCCGCCCAGGCCCATGCGGCGGCGCAATGTGGCGCCGTGTGCGGGCCGCCGAGCGCCTCGATCCCGCCGTATTTGTTGATCAGCGCGAGCTGCTGGGTCGGATCGAGCATCACGCCGTTGAGGAACGTCATCTCGTTGAAGGAGCCGGTTTCCGTTCCCTCCAAGCTGGCGCCGTTGTCGCCCCAGATGTAGAAGATCAGCGTGTTCTCCATCTCGCCCATCTCCCCGACCGCGTCCAGCAGACGGCCGACGTTCCAATCGGCGTTGGCCTGGAAGCCCGCATAGACCTCCATCTGTCTCGCGTAGAGCCGCTTCGCGTCCTCATCGAGCGAGTCCCAAGCGGGGAACATGTCGGGCCGCTCGGTCAGGACCGCGTCCTCCGGGACCACGCCGAGCTCCTTCTGGCGTTTGAAGACCTCTTCCCGCATCGCGTCCCAACCCTCGTCGAAGTGGCCCTTGAACCTTTCAGCCCACTCCGCGGCGACGTGGTGCGGCGCGTGCGCGCACCCGGTCGAGTAGTACATGAACCAAGGCTTGTTCGCGTCGTGACCGCGGACACCGTGGAGCCACTCGACCGCTTTGTCGGTCAGGTCGTCCGGGAAGTAGTACGGCTTGTCGTCTTCGCCCTCAGGCACGCCGATCGTCTCGTTACCCTGCGAGATGAGCGGATCCCATTGCCCCGACGCGCCGCTCAAAAAGCCCCAGAAGTGGTCGAAGCCCCAGCCCTGCGGCCAGTGGTTGAACGGGCCCGCAGGCCCCTGTTCGCGGTCCGGAGTCAGGTGCCACTTGCCAAAGCCGCCGGTCACGTAGCCGTTCTCCCTCAGGATTTTCGGGAATGGAGCACAGCTTCGCGGAAGGCTGCCCGTGTAGCCCCGGAACGGACCAGGAAATTCGGCGACCGAGCCCATCCCAACGCGGTGCTGGTTGCGTCCCGTCAGCATCGCCGCCCGTGTGGGCGAGCAGAGCGCGGTCACGTGGAACCGGTTATACGTCAAACCGGTCTGCTGGACGCGTGTCAAGTTTGGCGTCGGAATCGGGCCGCCGAAGGTTTGTGGTTGGCCAAAGCCCGCGTCATCGATGAGGATCAGCAGGACGTTTGGCGCTCCCTCGGGTGCCTTGGCCCCAGCGACGATCGTCCAGTCTGCCACCGATTCGTCCAGTGTCTTGCCGGCGGTGCCGGCGAATGTCTTGTCGGGAATCGGCAGCACCGTGCGGTCGGGCACGAACTTACCCATCGCCTCCGCCAGCCCAGCCTGCAGCGCTCTGACTCCGGACTTCTCGGTCTGCACGATCGACTTCGCGAGCGCCCCCGGCAACGCCCGCTCGACCGCGAGCCGCTGGTCGTCATCGAACAGGGCAATGATTCCAGCGGTCCCTGGAGGCAGGTTCTCGCCGATCTTCTCGTGCATCTGGGTCTCAACTCGGTGATTGACGAACTTCCCGACGAGACCACCGGCCACCGCGCCCGCCGCCGTCGCCGCCAACAGCGGAGGCGCCGCGAGGCCTACAAGGAAGCCCACTCCGCCGCCCCACTCGACGCCTTTGCGCCCGCGGTTGTCGGCCGTCTGCCGCACGTTCACTGTCCCATCGGCGGCGTGCGTCACCAGGATGGCACCATCGATCTTGATGTTTTTATGCTCGACGAGCTCCGTGAGCGCGTCGAAGTCGTTCGCGGCGGCCTCGATATCGGGGTAGCCGCCGACGAAGACGTCGGTCTGCGCGTCAGCCATGGCTGTTGGTTCCTTTTCGCCTAGGGGCTGGTCCGACTTTGGGTACCGCGGTTGTCAGAGCCCCGTCTCGGCGGTGATCCGCCCTGACTGGACGGCCTCCGCCAGCGCCTTGTAGTCGCTTTCGTTCTGGTCCGCGTAGGCCTTGGAGAACTCCAGGATTGCGCGATCAAAGGCGTCTCCGCCGCCCAGGTATGTCGCGATCGCGACTCGGTCGCCGCTGCGGGCGTGAGCTCTGGCCAGCGTCCATCCACAAAGCCGGCCATAGGCGCCCATGCCCTCTGGAACCATCTGTTCGGTCTCGGCCGATCCCTTCCAATCCTTGAGCTGTCGGCCGTAGAAGTCGCGTGGGCGACCGTCCATGCCCTCTTTTACATGGAGCCAGCCGAGAAAGATGTCACTGGAGGCCTGCATGAGCCGCTGACCGGTAACCACACGTTGTCCGTGATTACGGAAGGTGCTCTTGCCCAGGAACTCCTCCATGACTGAGGCCTCGGCCTCCTTGAACTGCAGGAAGAGGGGATCCCCTCCATCGCGACCGAAGAAGAGCGCGATCCAGGCCCGCGTGCCCACGCTTCCGACGCCGACAACCTTGCGTGCAAAGTCTGCCAGCTCGAACTGCTCCAGAAGGACGCGACGGTCGTACTCGAGCGAGGTGCGGAAGCTGCGCGCCATCTTGTGCAGCCATTCGAAGACGCGCTCCCCCTCGGGGCCGGGTACCAGAACCCTCAGTGGCACGATCAGCGGTGATTCGTCGACGATCTCGTAATGCCCGTTGACCTGCTGGCAAAGCTTTGAGAAGGCGGCCATGCTGTCCTTGGTGCGTGCCTTGGCCAGTACCTTTTCCGTTCGCTTCACCCGCTTTGGGGAGAACTGGGATGCGAACTGTTGGAGCACGGACTCGATCTCCATTCGCGCGTACCACACCTCAAGGGTCGTCATCGCCGCGAACTCGCGCATTGCGGTGCGGTACCGCGAAACCGTGTCCAACACGATCCGGTCCTGATCCTTGCGCCTAAAACCGTCGTCGCGAGCGGCGATCAGCATGCTCACGGCAAGGCGTTTGACGTCCCACTCCCAGGGTCCGGGCAGCGTTTCGTCAAAGTCGTTGATGTCGAAGACAAGCCGTCGGTCTGGCGAGGCGAAGACCCCGAAGTTCGAGAGATGGGCATCGCCGCAACACTGCACCTTCAAACCCGAGTTGGGCGTGCTCGCGAGGTCGCTCGCCATGATCCTTGCCGCTCCCCGGTAGAACGTGAAGGGCGAGACCAGCATCCGTCCGTAGCGGATCGGGACCAGCTCGGGCACACGCGTTCGGGCCTGCTCTTCGAGTAGCTCGATCGGGTCGGGGCGGTCGGGGGCGGGCTGGTACACGGCGTGGTTCGATCGCGGCACCTCGGCCCGCGCAATCTTGCCGCGCGTGACCCGCTCGGCGACGGTGAGATGTGGTGCGCGGACGCTGCTGTCGCGTCTCGGGGGAGTCATCGTGATCGACATGGTTGGTGATTCTCCCAGTGTGAGATGGCGTTGCATCACCCGATGAGGGTGAACGTCCCCAATGGAGCGCGAATGCCGGCCATCGATCTGGCCGGCATTCGTCCCGATTGGGCTGAAGCGGCGGTCTTACCCGCTCCAACGCGTATGGGTCTAGCCCCCGAGGATCAGAGCCTTCTGCCGTGTGAACTCCTCATCGGTAAGGATGCCCTGCTCGTGCAGCTTGCCCAGTTCCTGCAGGCGCGATACGTCTGAGTCCGAGACTCCAGCCGACGGAGCCGGCGACGCCGCTGGCGGCGCCTGGGCGGACATCGCAGATTGCTGGCCCTCGTAGTAGGCCTGCGACTGCTGCTCGGCTTGGGCATCCGCGCGGTGCTTGCCGTACATGTATGCCCCGCCGCCAACCGCGGCGGCCCGGAGCAGGGGGCGGCGTCTCATAAGCGGCATCGCGAGCCTAGCCTTCTTCGTCGAGGTCGAGCCCGAGTGCGACCATGATTTCGGGCGCGGCGGCGACGACCTTTGGACCGCCAACCTGCGGCGCGACGGCCTTCAGCACGCCGAGGATGTCCTCGGGCGTGGCACCCTCCTCCAGTGCGTTCGCGACCTGCCATGCGTATGAAGCGGGCGGCGCGTCGAGCGCGATCAGGGTCGCGATCTTCACGAGCGAGAAAGTGCGTCCGTCCAGGCCGCTCCAGTCGCGGTCGGCTTCGCGAAGCCCGATCATCCTTTCGAGTAGGTCGGCCTTGCCCGACGAGATGCCCGACAGGGTCTGGTGGGTGTCTGCTCCTACTACGGACATATGTCTCCTTCTGTGATGCGGCTTGCAGGCTGTCTTGTGAATCCTCGGCCGAACCGCAGCCGTGGTCATCACCCGAAACGGATGAGCGCACCCTGACCGCGCGGTAGGGATGCCACCGATGGTCGTGGGTGTGCCTGCCCCCTTCAAAACGCTAGAGGGCACCATTGCGAGCGGCCAGATGCGATGGAACCCTTGTCATTAGGACGAGCCCGCGCGCTCGTCGACGACAACCACAGGGAGGGAAGAATGTCCACAAGCGCGAGGGGCGAGGCGTTTTCTGCCGGCACTACGTCTGGAGGCGCGCCCGGCGGTTACACGGAATACGACGACGATCGTGGCTACGGCTGGGTCGCCTTTGCGGGCGTGCTCTTGCTGATACTCGGGACCCTCAACTGCATCGAGGGAATCGCCGCCATCAGCAATGCACATTTCTTCCATCACGGGACCAACACCCACTACATCATCGGCTCGCTCAACGCGTGGGGATGGGTGACGTTGATCCTCGGCGTGGTCCAACTCGCGGTCGGCTTCGGCGTCTTCGCCAAGAACCAGCTCTCGCGGTGGGTTGGCGTGATCATTCTCGGTTGCAACGCGGTGGCGCAACTACTCTTCATCCCCGCCTATCCGTTCTGGTCGCTGACGCTCTTCACACTCGGCATCCTGGCGCTTTACGGACTCGTCGCGCACGGCAAGCGGATCGCGGACTGAGTTTCGAAGTCGTGTTGCCGGCTCGGCGGTGTCAGTCGCGCCGAGCCGGCGTCAGTTAGAGGCCAAGCTCCGTGCCCCTCTCACCGGCATCGGTCAGCGATCACGACGCCGCCAGAGCTCGGCGAATCCTGACGCTGGCGTATGGCGAACGCGAGGAGTTCGAGGATCCGCGGCACAGATACCGGCGGTTCTTCTCGGAGGTGCTCGGGACCTTCATGCTTGTCCTGGTGGCGGCCGGCGGCGGGATACTCCACGCCAAGGGACAGATCAGCCTCGCCGCCGCCGTGGTTGCGCCCGGATTGATGGTTATGGCGATCATCCTTTTCATGGGTGCCGTGTCTGGGGCGCACCTGAATCCGGGGGTGTCGCTTGCGTTCGCGGCGCGGGGTGACTTTCCGTGGAGGCGAGTGCCGTGGTACATCTGTGCGCAGCTCCTCGGCGCAATCTTGGCATGCCTCTTTCTCCTGGCGGTGTTCGGAAACGTCGAACACCTCGGCGCCACCCTCCCGGGGCCGGGTTACCACGCGTGGCAGGCCCTTCTGCTGGAGATTGTGCTGACGAGCGTGCTCGTGAGCGTGATCCTAGGGACCGCTTCGGGCGCCCAGAACGTGGGCAGCTTCGCGGCGCTCGCCGTTGGCGGCTATATCGCGCTTGCCGGACTCTGGTCGACACCCGTGAGTGGCGCCTCCATGAATCCCGCCCGCTCGTTTGGTCCGGCGTTGGTGAGCGGCGACTGGACCAGCTACTGGGTGTATCTGTTGGGGCCCCTGGTCGGAGCCGCCATGGCAGTTGGTTTTGCGTGGATATTGCGCGGGCGCGGCGGCGACCCGGTTTCGCGGGCCGCCGGCTCTGGAAAGCTTCGCTAGAGGAGCGAGGATCACCTGATCGGGATGATGCGCGCGCGCAAGGGAGCGGCACCGTCTGCTCGGCCTGCTGACTCTAGAAAAGGAGAACACATGAGTGATAGGGATGGCGAGAGCGCTGAGACATCGGCGATCGTGCTCGAGCAGCGCGTGCAAGACCTGCCGCACACTGCGCTCTCCGAGCATGGAACTGGAGGCGAGATCGCCTACGACCTGCTCGCCAATGAGTTGCTGCTGGACGGCAGCGCGCGCCTTAATCTGGCGACGTTCGTGACCACGTGGATGCCACCACGGGCCGAAGCGCTGATGGGGCTGACCGCGGATAAGAACATGATCGACAAGGACGAATATCCGCAGACCGCCGAGATCGAGCGTCGCTGCGTGAACATCATCGGCCGTCTGTGGCACGCGCCGGGGAAGGGCGACGTGACCGGCACTTCGACGACCGGCTCGAGCGAGGCGGCCATGCTCGGGGGGATGGCGTTGAAGTGGCGGTGGCGCGCGCGAATGAGCGCAGCCGGGAAGCCGACCGATCGCCCAAACTTGGTAACTGGGACGAACGTCCAGGTCTGTTGGGAGAAGTTCTGCCGCTACTGGGAAGTCGAGCCGCGCCTCGTACCGATGGAGGGCGATCGCTTCCATCTCGGCGCCGAGGAAGCGGTGGCGCTCTGCGACGAGAACACGATCGGTGTGGTGGCCGTGCTCGGCTCGACGTTTGACGGGAGCTATGAGCCGGTCAAGGAGATCTGCGCCGGGCTGGACGGGCTGGCCCGCGGCGGAGGGCCGGACGTGCCCGTGCATGTGGATGCGGCGTCTGGAGGCTTCATCGCCCCATTCGTACAGCCCGACCTCGAATGGGATTTTCGCCTTCCGCGCGTGCAATCGATCAACGCCTCGGGCCACAAATACGGTCTGGTCTACCCCGGGGTGGGATGGGCGATTTGGCGTGACCAGGACGCGCTCCCGCGCGATCTGGTGTTTAACGTCAATTACCTCGGGGGGTCCATGCCGACGTTTGCGCTGAACTTCTCGCGGCCGGGCAGCGAAGTGATCGCTCAGTACTACATGTTTGTTTCGCTCGGTGCGGACGGTTATCGCCGGGTGCAGCGGGGCTCAAGCGCTGTCGCCCAGCACATCGCGCGCGAGGTAGCGGACATGGGCCCATACCGGCTGGTCACCGATGGCAGCGAGCTGCCGGTCTTCGCGTTCACGCTCGCACCGGAAGTCACCAACTACACCGTATTCGACGTCTCCGCCCGCCTACGCGAGAAGGGGTGGCTGGTGCCCGCCTACACCTTCCCGGAAAATCGCCAAGACCTGGCCGTCCTGCGCATCGTCGTACGCGCCGGGATGTCGCGAGACATGGCCGACCTGTTCCTCGATGCCGTTCGCAAAGAGACCGCGTCGCTCGAGAGGGTAAAGACGCCGCTACCTCAGCGTTCCATGGAAGAGGTCTCGGCCTTCAAGCACTGAGTGACGGATTACCGTCCGGAATACCTCAAAAATGGCGAATGAACGCCGCCAACTCGTTCTGATCGGAATGATGGGCGCTGGCAAGACCACCGTTGGGCGGTTGGTGGCCGCCACGCTGGGGTGGAATTTCTGGGATAACGACGAGGCCCTCTTTCAAGCAACTCGTCAAACCGCGGCCCAACTGCAGCACGGGCTCGGTGTGTCCGCGCTGCATCAGACCGAAGATCGCCTGCTAAGGGAAGCGCTTGCGGCGGAGGAGCCGACTGTTTACGCCGCGGCGGGCAGTGTCGTGCTTCAGCCCGAAATTTTGAACAGGGTCCCAACGGTCTGGCTGCGCATCGGCGCTGCCCAGGAAGAGCTCAATCTCGCTCAAAGCGGTCAATACCACCGTCCGCTGCCACGCGAGGCGGCCCCGATCCTCGAACAACTTCGTGACGCGCGAGCAGACAAGTACGAGCGCTTCGCAGATGCGATCGTGGATGTCGCGTCGACGCCGGAGGTCACGTGCGAGCGCGTGATTGAGGCGCTGGAGGAGATGACCTGAGCCGCGGGCGCTAGCTCTCGATCATCGAGACGATTCGAAAGGTCGCACTGAAGCGTTCACCGGCCGGTAGCGAATAAAACGCACTGTCCGGGCCGTTGAGCGCATTTGTTGGCGCCGTCATCGGCTCGACGCAGATGTAGTCCTGTCCGGGTGGGGCGAAAATCTGGGCCACCGGATAGCCGTCGGTGTACTCGAGCGCAATGATCCGTCGCCCCGCTTGAACCTCGAAGCGAGCAGGCGCGTCGATGCGGTCGAAGCCGTCGTCCCAGGTGCGATCGCCGATCGCTCCGTGAATCGGCTCGACTGCCTCAGTCGCGCCCGTCGGTATGCCTTTGGTGTCCAGCACGAGCCGGCGACGAACTGGAAAGGAAACCGTCCATTCCGCCCTCGGGGGGCCTGGCAGCCGCAGGTAGGGGTGAAAGCCAAACGAGATCGGAACCGCGTCTTCGCCCGTGGCGGTGACGGTCGTTGTCAAGCTCATGCCCCGGTCATCCAGGTGGATTTCCATCTCGATCCGGTGCTGGAAGGGAAATGCACGCAGCAGCTCAGGGCGATCGAAAGCAAATGCAGCCGTCATCGACGCGTGTTCCTCATCGGCAGTGAGCCCTTCCAATGACCACCCCCGGCCGGCGGTCAACAGACCGTGGATCGGCAGACCGTTGTCGTCGAGCAAAAGCAGAGGGGAGGAGGGGTCGAGTTCTACCTCGTGCCCATTGGCCCGATAGCCGAATCGATCCAGCCTGTTCGCCCATGGATGCAGGAACGGAATCCCCATGAACTTGCGCTCATGGGCATACATGCCGGCGCCTGCACCCTGCCAGAGCAGCTCCTCACCTCGGTGAGCCAGCGATGCGCCGAGCATGCCCGCCTCGACAAGCCATGTTGCATGGAAGTCCTTTACGTCGTCGTGAAGGACGCACGCGGACAGGTCCGCGACTTTGGTTATCTCAGCGCGGTATCTCATTTCCCCCGAATCGGGTGATGTCGTCGAGCTGATTCTGGAGTTTTATCGCGCCTGCACTCAAGCTGAGAGGACGGAGCCACCAATGTCCCAGACGAGCTTTCAGACCATCAGGCTTTCCAGAGGCACGCACAAGTCTCCTGAAGAGGGCGCCTGCGTGATGGAGCTGGCTTCGATGCTCGCGGACGAGCCGTTTAGCGACCACCCCAAATCGGTGTGTCCGTTGATTGCGGCGTTTCTGCGCGATTACAACGACTCGGTTCCAGGAGACCACCGTCAGGACCTGTACCGCTATGCCGCTGCGGTCGTTGGCACCCGGGGTCCGATGAGCGTCCGGCGGGCCCGCGCTGCGCATCTGTCGGCGTGGACGCTGGAGATGCGTAGGCGGAGGTACGCCGCGTTTATGCCAAACCTTGTTGCGCGCGCTCTGTCGCGGCTCCTTCGGCCGCCTTCCGGTATCGACGCGCTGGCGATGGATGCAGTACGGTCGCTCGGAGGCCACACACAGCAGACGCACGCTGCGGTGCTTGCGCTGGTCGACGAGTTGGTGGCTATTGGTGCCCGGGAAGAGGCCCAGGCCGAGCGAGACCAGGAAGCGCACGCTGAGCTGGCCAACGTCGGCTGATTACCCGGACCGGGCTTGACCCTAAGAAGGTGGGCCCGGCAGTCCCAGAAGCTGAACGACTGAAATGACGAGCAGCGCCCCGGCGACCCCGATCAGTCCGTAGCGGGCGATCCGGATCGGGAAGCGACTACCGATCCCGACGAGAAACAGGACCGCGGCGAGAAGGACTGTCAACCGGACGTACTTGTCTGCGGTTCCAGCGGCGGACTCACCTTCGCTGAACAGAGCCGTGGCCTTCGCATTGAACTTCGTCGCTTGAGCCTGTTGCGGAATTTTGTATTGGGGCAGGTATGAAGGATCCGGAGGCGCGTGCGGATTCTTGAGTGGGTGGGTCGCCACCCAAGCCTGAAAAGCCGCGCGGTAGCCAGGGCGCAGCCGCCTGACTGCTAAGCGGTACACCCTGGTGTTGTGCGACGCATAGGCCGTCTCCACAGCGTTGAACGAGACCGAGTCCAGCGTCCGGATCTGTGTTGCCTGAACCTGGGCGACGCTGGCTTTGCGCCCCGCAGCAGAGGCCTTCGCGAGCGAGAGCGAGGAGTGCGTGCCCCATTTGGCAGCCGAGTAGCCGGCCCAGGCCGCCATCAGCGCGACGATGGAGAGCAGCAATGCCTCAATGATCGCGATTGTGCGGTCGTGGCCGGCGGCGTGCACCTCCGTGTGCTCGCGATGCTCGGCGATCTCCTTGCCCACCTCGTTTGCTGATAGGCCCTCTGCCATGACGGAAAAATCGCGGCGATCCTCGCGCCTCTAGCGTCAGCGGGAGCTTTGGGATTCGTCGGGTTCGTTCAGGCGGACGATGAATTGGGGAATGCGGGCCAACTCGGCCTTTACGGTGCGCGCGGCGGTTCGGATGTCGTCAACACCCGGACGGGCTAAAGCGGCCAGGAGGGCAAACGCAACCAGACTTCCGACTAGAGGTGTGTCCAGGGTCGAGTCTCCCGCGATCATGTGCGCCGCCTCGTCGAGTAACGAGTTCCCAATCAGCACGTCAGAACGGGTCGGGTGTGGCACTATCCTGCGGATCCAATTGGCCCTTGCCGCCACCGCTCGCCCAGTCATTCCGAGCAGGATCAGCGTCAAGAGGAACTGCTGGTCTCTTGGCGTGCCGAATACACGCTCGAGGGTCCGGGACCGAGCCTCCTTCAGCAGCACGTAGGCAAGTCTCGGGTCCGAGCGGACAGTCTGAAGGTTGTAGAAGTAGTCGTCGCTGCCCGTGCTCATCCGTGGCGAAACTAGGCCACCGCGGACGCTCCGCCATCACCTACTTTGGGTGAGGCGCGTCGGTCACGGCCGGTGGTTCTGACTCACAAGCGGCGGTAGCGCGCTTCCGCAATCGAGAAGGCGGCGAACACCAGCAGGCCCGCTGCGACGATCCCCTCGAGCCATGGACCAGCAGGCTCGTGGTGCAAGTGCGCGAGGGCGCCGTCAACGCCGACAGCCGCCCCAGGGTTGTAATCGATAGCTGCGCGCAGCACGAAGTAGCCAATCAGCGCAAAGACGACGGCGCGCGCCGACAGGCCGATCCGGCCGAGGGTCATAAACACGCGCCGTTCCTCCGCAGTCATACGGCCCACCTTGCTGTCGTGCGCAAACTGTCCGGTCAGTCCCTCATAAAGCTGGTAGAGACTGATCACCAGCAAGACTGCGCCGGCGATGCCAACTATCACCGGTCCCCCTGGCCAGCCAAGAACTCCCGCTGCCGTGCGCCGCGGCTCGGCGGTTGAGCTGCCGGCGCTGCCGGTCAGCACCCGTATTGCCACGAAGAAGAAAACGACGTAGGTGACACCGCCACTGGTGTTCGCGACGCGATCCTTGAGATCTGTTCCGCCGCCGCCCTCCGGACCGGCGCCAAAGATTCCCTGCGTCAACTTCCAGAGCGCGTAAGCCAGCAGCCCGGCCGCGATCACAACAAGCGCCGCTCGTCCCGGCCAGGTGCGGTCGATCAACTCCAGCGCGCCTTGTTGGTTCGGAGCTGTACCGGGTGTGCCTGCTCCGGCGGCCAGCGCCAGCGCGAGCACTCCGATGAGGCCATAGGTGACACCGCGCGCGACAAAGCCGGCCCGCACGAGCCACTGAAACGGGCGCGAGCGCTCGGCGGCCTCGGTCTCGGCACGTGCGCCGCTAGCCATTATCGCCGGCCCGATCTCATGCTTCCTTCCCCGGCGCGATCATACGGTCGATGGCCTCAACTGGCGTGACCACTGCGTTCGCTCCCGGCCGTGTCAACCTGATCGGCGAGCACACCGACTACAACGGCGGTCTTGCGATCCCATTCGCGATCGCCAACGGCGTCACCGTCGGCGCCAGACCGGTGGACGGGAAACGGATCGAGGCGTTCGCGAGCGATCTCCAGGAAGCCGACAGCTTCGACCTCGCCGATATCGCTCCGGCGAAGGGATGGCGCGCATTTGTGCGAGGCACCGCGGCCGAGCTGCAGCGAACGGGGCGCGAGCTGCGCGGCGCCAGTCTCGAGATCAGTGGCACGGTGCCAAGGGGGGCCGGCCTCTCCTCGTCGGCCGCACTCGCCGTCGCGCTCGGCCTGGCGTTCTGCGCCCTGGCCGGGGAGCTCGAGCCCGATCGCGTCGAGCTCGCGAAGCTTTGCAGTGTGGTCGAACACGGCTGGGTCGGGGCGCAGACCGGTCTGCTCGACCAGCTCGCCTCCCTGTTCGGTGAGCGCAGCCGGGCGGTGGTCATCGACTTCCGGTCGCTTGCGATCCGCTCCGTCCCCCTGGAGCTCCCCGGCCACCGGCTCGTCCTGCTCGACTCGCGCGAGAGCCGCGCCAACACTGCGTCGGGATACAACGAGCGCCGCGCCGAATGCGCCCGGGCCTGCGCGCTGCTGGGCGTCTCGTCGCTGCGCGACGTGACGCTCGAGGAGACGGAGCGGTTGCCGCCGCCGATCGACAATCGCGTCCGGCACGTGATCGGTGAGAACACACGGGTGGTGGAAGCGGTGCAGGCTCTGGGCCGGCAAGATGCAGTCGCGCTCGGTCACCTGCTCGACGCATCACACGAAAGCTCGCGCGACCTCTTCGAGATCTCGACGGAGGCTGTGGAGGCCGCACGCGATCGGCTGCTGAGGGCCGGCGCAATCGGTGCTCGCCTCGTCGGCGGCGGCTTCGGCGGCAACGTTCTCGGCCTTTTGCCGTCTGACGCGGACGACCTCCACGGAGCTCGCGAAGTTCGGGCCGCCCCCGGGGCACGCGTGACGGTCGGCTAGCCGAGGGCTCACTCGCCGGCTTCGGACGAGTGCTGGTCGCTGTCTCCGACAGGCGACTCATCGTCCGCAGGCGCGCCCGGAAGCTTGTCCGCCGCGGGGCTCCCCGAGCCCCCTTCGGCGCCCGGCTCATCTGGATGATCCTCGGGCGCGCTCCGCTCGGCTTTCCGGCGTCGTTCTTGTTCTGATGGCTCTGCCATGACCTCGTTCCTACCCGCTAAGAGGGCGCCGCCCACCAGATTTGCGCTTCGCGGCCCGGTTTGACAGCCGGGTGCGGGTCGAAGAAAATCGCGCGGGATTCGGCTTTTAGGGGCCGCGTGGAATAGCTCGTGTCGCCGAGCCTCGCCGGTTGGCGCGATGAGCGATGGAGGCGAATGCCGGAATCTGAAGGCAGCGGGCTTGAGCTAATCGAGCACATCGTCGTTTTGATGCTCGAAAACCGGTCCTTTGACCACATGCTGGGCTATTTACGACTGGAGTCCGGCCGCGGTGACATCGAGGGGCTCCAGGCCGGCATGGCAAACGGCCACAACGGCCGGTCCTATCCGGTCCACCACCTCGCCAAGACCCACGTGCCCGATGGCCGCTGGGACCCGGACCATTCCGCCGCGGCCACCGACCGCTGCATCAACGGCGGTGCGATGGACGGGTTTGCCGCCAGCTATGCGGACACTCTGACTGGACGGAGTGTGAGCGATCCCGATCCGGGGATCGTCATGGGCTACTACAACGCGTCCGATCTTCCCGTGTATGACCACCTGGCCGAGCATTTCTGCGTCTGCGATCACTGGCACAGCTCAGTTCCCGGGGCCACTTGGCCGAACCGGCTGTATGCCCTCGCGGGGAGCGCTGCGGGCAGCCGGGACGATCAGAAGCTGCCGCTCTATGACAAGTACTCCTTCGTACGCCACCTCGACGCCGCTGAGGTCTCGTGGCGCTGGTACTCCTACGACATCGGCACCCTGCGTTGTGCAGATCGCCACTACTGGCTGACCCATCACGATCGGTTCGCATACGTTCAGAAGCTCAAGCTGTCGCTGGCGGCCCAACTAAAAGAGGAAGCGTTCGTCGATGAGGACGCGGCCAGCTTCGTCGAGGACGCGGCGCGCGGGCGGCTACCCGCCGTGTCGTGGATCGACCCGAACTTCAAAGACCTCAACCTGGTGGGTTCGCCGCCCAACGACGACCATCCGCCGTCCGACGTGGGGGAGGGTCAAGAGCTCGTGATGCTCGTTTACAACGCGCTCGCCACCAGCCCCCTTTGGAACAAAACGCTTCTGCTCGTCGTATACGACGAGCACGGCGGCTTCTTCGACCATGTCCCTCCACCGGGGAATCCGCCCGACGACGACCCGTCCGTTTTCTCTCGTTACGGGATCCGAGTGCCTGCCATGGTCGTTTCACCGTGGGTCGCCCCTCGGAGCGTCTCGAACACGCTGTTTGACCACACATCGATCATCAAGACGATCCTCAAGCGTTTCTGCCCGGCGGAGCTTGATAACCGTTCGGGTATAGAGGCACTGGTCCATTGGCTCGAGGAGGGCCAGCCCCATTACATGGGCAAGCGCGTCGCCGCGGCAGCGGACCTTGGAACCTTGCTCGACCAGGCGCAACCGCGACCTGCACCGGACCGCGGAGACCTTGTGCGGTGGGTGGCCGATCGCCATCGGGCACGCGCGGCGCGGTTGCTCGAGGATCCCCGCGGCATGCTCCGGCCTGCCGAAGCGCACGCGCTGACGGACCTGCAGAAGAGAATGCTCGAGCTCGACCAGACGGCGCGTGACCAGGGACACCCGGCCGGCCAGCCCTAGGGCAAGTCGTGACCGGATCTCCGCAGGGTCAAGAAAGCGCGGTGCCCATCGTCTTGAGCGCCTGCGCCATGATCGTCAGGGTCGGATGTACCACGATCGCGCCTGGGAGCACCGAGGCGTCGACGATGAAGAGCCCGTCATGGAGATCGGTGGAACCTGGCGGTGTGGCCCCGTCGTAGACGCGTCCGTACTGATCGACTACTCCATGGGAGCTGTCGGGCCCGATCCGGCACCCACCGAGGGGGTGGGTCACGTCGAGTTTGTGCAGCCCGAGCCCGCTCCAGAGCGGGAACGGGACGTAGCCGCTGTCGGGATCTGAGGACGCCATGGCGTCGGAAAGGTCCCTGAGCAGGCCCTCGATCTGTGCGAATACCGGCTGGTTGCCCACCGGGGTCTCCCAGGTCAGATCGAGTTCGTCGTCGTCCAGGGAGAAGCGGCCATTCGCCTCGTCCTGGCCCATGGCGTTGAAGAAGAAGACGTCCGCGACCGCCTCCATCTCGGTGCGCGCATCGTTGGGGTTAGTGGTATCCGGGACCAGAGGCAGGAAAGCTTTGAAGTCAGGGATCGTCTTGGTGATCCAGGCCAGGCGCATCAGTCCTTTGAATAGCTCCCGCTTGCCCCAGCTGTCGAGCATGCGCAGCGCCACGCCGGCGACAGTTGCGGTCATCGAGGGGATCGCGCAGTCCTCGATGATGAGCCGGCGCCCGTCGAGCAGGAAGTTGATGTGGCAGGTATTCATCGGTCCTCGAGTCGGCTGCACAGGGTGCGCCGTGCCCACGCAAAAGCCGGCGAAGTTGCCGTTGTTTGAGAAGCCCAGCCCCAGCTGGTCAGACAGCTTCAGACCCTGCTCGCGTGAGCGCAACAGGATCTCGTTGGTGCCGAGCGTCCCGGCACCGAGGAACAAGGCCGGCGCGGTGACCTTCTTCTCCTCACCGTCGGCGCGGTGATCGCAGAAGGTCACCTCCCACCCACCCTGGGCCGGAAGCACATAGCGCACCTCCGCCAGCGGCATCAGCGTCACACCGCTGTTGCCGTTTGCCAGATAGCGTTGGAACAGAATGTGGTCGAGGCTCTGCGTGGCCTGGGGCAGGCAGCCGAGCATGCACCGTCCCTGGCGCTCGCAGAAGGTGTGCGTGCGCTTGCCCTCGTCGTTGCCGGGGCCACCCTCGCGGTAGTCGTGGATGGCCAGCTCGAGCGGCGCCCAGGCTGCCTCGCCATCGCCCAGCCCCCGCTTGCGCTTGACCGCGGCGGCGGCGTCACGCAGCGTGCGCGAGCGGTCGAGGTAGAGATAGTCCTCGTCGCCGAGGTCGTCGACGTTCTTGCTGGCGGGCAGAGGGAACTTGGTGACGATGTTGCTCAGCAATCCCCTGTTGGTCTCGGTCCAGGTTCGCGCGGCCTGGTAGTCGGAGTCGACGAGGGGGAGGCCGATCTGCGCGAGCACGTCTGCGTCGGCTGCCATCGTCGCAGTCGAGTAGATGAGCGAGCCGCCGCCCACGCCGCTTGCATGGACGACGTTGACCTCGTCGAACTGATCGAAGCAGTACAGCCCGTCTCGGTTGCCGGCATGGCGGATTGACGCGAACAGGTCAAGCAGCCCATCGGTGTGGTCCGGGCGAGGCCAATACTGCACCGGGTGACCGTGCTTGGCTGCCCAGTCCCGGAGGTCCGGCGGTGGCGGGTCGGGAGGTTTGCCGAGCCGCTCCGGCGTCGTCCACCAGGTCCCGCGCTCGAGCACGAGCACCTTCTTTCTCTTCTCCGCGAGCTTGCTCACGGCCACGGTCGCCCCGAAGCCGCTTCCGACCACTATCGCGTCGTACCCCACCCTGTCTCCTTGTCCCTGGTAGCCACGGAGCAGCCTCAATCTTAACCCCGCCGGCGGGGGCGAACTCTGTTGATTCGCGTGCGCCTGGCGCACGTTAATCGACGTCGTTCGGGCGCCCGCGTGCATGGACAACGGGCCGCTGGTGCGAGAGACTTCCAAGAAATGCTGGAGCCCGGCTCAACGAGGCAGCGCCTCGAGCGTACGCTCAACGCTGCCTATGCCGAAGGAGTGCTCAGCCAGAACACCCTCGTCCATCGTCTAGATCAGCTATTCGGCGGTCCACTGGTGGATCCTGCGCGTCTGATCGGCGATCTCTCGGCCCGCAAACAGCGGCGCTCCCCCGTTTCGATTGGAGAGCAAATCCGCGCGATCGGCCGCAAGGTCCTGCTCCCGCTCAGCTTTGCCACAAACGGCTCCGATGTCCTGCTTGCGCTCGATTGGAACGGTGGCCACGACGAGCTCGTGATCGGCCGCAACCCCGTCTGCGACATCGTTCTGTCGGGACCGGCCGTCTCACGGCGACACGCCCGGCTCAGTTTCCGAGACGGCAGTTGGATCCTCCAGGATCTCGACTCGACCAACGGTACTGTCGTCAACGGCGCACTGGTGGGCCGCTGCAAGCTGCAACCGGGCGACCGGGTTGTCATCGGCGAAGAACAGCTAATCGTCGACTGACCTAGTCCGCACGACGTTGGGGGGGACCGTCGGCCGCTAGCCACCTTACGATTGGCGGCCTATGGCCGAATCCACGGACACGCCCGCTCCCCACGGGCCGGCGTCGGCGTACGGATCCGCCGGCGTCGATTATCACGCGCTCGACGCCGGCAAACGCGATGCTCTGACCGAGGCGCTGGCGACATCCGGGCTGCTGCTTGCAAGCGGCGGCCGGGCGGTCGATGAATCGCGCGGCGAACCCGCGTTTGTTTTTGAAGTCGCAGGTCGCACCTTCGGCTTCGTGCTCGAGTGTTTGGGAACCAAGTCGATCATCGCGCGCCAGGTAGAGGCCGACCTCGGCTCCGCTCCATTCGCCAACGTCGCATACGACACGGTTGCGGCGATCGTGAACGACCTCTGCTGCGTCGGCGCGCTGCCGTTGGTCGTCAACGCTTACTTCGCGACCGGATCCTCGGAGTGGTACGGACACTCGGGCCGGAAGGCCGCTCTCCTTGCAGGTTGGAGCGAGGCCTGCGTTGAGGCAGGCGCAGCATGGGGGGGCGGAGAGTCGCCATCGTTGCCGGAGCTCGTCGCCAGACCGGAGATAGAGCTCGCCGGAAGCGCAGTGGGCATCGTGCCGGCAGGACGTCGCGCCATCCTCGGGGGCGAGCTGGCGCCGGGTGACGAGATCGTGTTGGTGGCGAGCACCGGGCTGCACGCAAACGGCTCTTCACTCGCGCGTCGGGTCGCCGGCGACCTGGAGGACGGCTATCGGACGCCGCTTACGAGCGGCCGTGCTTTTGGAGAGGCCGTGCTCGACCGCTCGGCGATGTATGTCGGGCTGGTTCGGGCGCTGCTCGAGGGCGATGCAGACGTCCACTACCTGAGCCACATCACCGGCCATGGGCTTCTGAAGCTGATGCGGCCTCGACGCGAGTTCACGTACCGGATGACTTCGTTGCCCGAGGTCCCCGAAGTACTGCAGTTCCTGGTCGAGCGGGTAGGACTAACGGCGAGGGAGGCCTACTCGACGTTCAACATGGGCTGTGGTTTTGCCGTCTACTGCGCCGAGGGGGACGGACAGCGCGCGGCCGAACTTGCCACCGCGCTCGGGATGCCGGCGCTGGTGGGGGGGAGGGTGGAGCAAGGCCCTCGGCGAGTCGTGCTGGAACAGGTTGACGTCGTCTTGGAGAGCGGCGACCTTGACCTCGGGCCAGGGCCACGTTCTTAGTTGCTCTAAACGGGCTCCGAGCTCACGCATCGCGCGCGAGGGATTTGATCGGAATTTTGGATCGTGTTGGGGATCGTGGGCGATCCCCAACCGGACACCAGGGACCGCACGTCCGCGCTCGGTTGAGGGTGAGGTCCGTCATGTCCGCTATCCGGACACCAGGGACCGCACGGTTCGTAGAGATTGGGGGGTGCGGTCCCTGGTGACCGCACACGTCGATGCCGCGCGCCCCAGGGCGAACGATGTCCGTTTTGGTTCGCTATGCGAGCGCGACGGGACATCGTTCGGCGCCGGCGGGTCGCTAAATCGCTCCGGCGGCGATCTCGTTCCGCAGTGTCCGTTTCGGGTGGGCGCAATCTCGCAGTGAGCGCCTTCTAATTCCCAGCTAATTGGCAATTCAGTCACCGAGTTCAGAGTTCGTGGCAGCGAATGGTGATGACTACCACGGAAAATGAAAGGCGGCGGTCTCCTCATTCGGACGGCTATGTCAAGGTCGTCTCGACCGCCTCTCGGCCGACCTCAGTTCGCCAGGGGTTGGCAATTCGGATGGAGAAGCTCCTATGGGGCGGGAGGGCAGCGACCTGGGACGAGGAGGGTTCGTCACAACTGGCTCCCGTGATCGAGGCGGTGCTGGAGAGCTGCGATCCCCGGCCCGGAATGGTGGCAGTTGACTTGGGCTGCGGCTCTGGCCAGGTGACGCTGCCGCTTGCGCGGTGTGGTTCTTTCGTGCTCGCCGTCGATTTAAGTGAGAGCGCGATCGAGCTGCTCAAAAAGCGTGCTGCGGAGCAGGGCCTGGCGAACGTTCATGCGCTTACTCAGCCGATCGAGGGGTTCGACCTGACCCCCCAGAGCGTGGACCTCGTTGTATCCAACTACGCACTGCACCACCTGCGCGACGGGGATAAGGCGGAGGTGGTCAGACTGAGCTACGACTGGCTGCGTCCTGGCGGCCACCTCGTGATCGGGGACATGATGATGGGCCGCGGCGCCAGCCCGGAGGACCGCGCCATCATCTTGGCCAAGGTTCGTGCGTTCGCCAGGCGCGGACCGGCGGGATGGTGGCGCATTATCAAGAATGGGTGGCGCTTCGCGCTGCGGCTGCAGGAGAAGCCGCTTCCCGCAAAGACCTGGGAGGTGATTGCCCGGACCGCGGGGTTTGAGCAGGTCAGCGCTGTACCGGTGGTCGCCGAGGCCTGGGTGCTGTCCGCCCGCAAGCCCGCTCTGCGTCAGGACCGATCCGGGCGGTCGGCCTCGACCAACAGCGCGAGCGTGGGGCAAGCATCAGCTGCCTTGTAGGCGAGGTCCAGCAGGTCGGCCGGGACCTCAGGTTGTTCGATGATCGGGTAGCCCCAGTCGTCGAGCCGAATGAGCTCGGGCAGCAATTCCGCACACAGGCCGTGTGCGTCGCACGCGATTGGGTTCACTCGCAGGCGCGTGCTCATGTCGAGCGGCCTTCCACTTCCGTCAGGCTGCTACCGCGTGAGCGCCGCAGCGCCCTAAGCGGTGAAGTTCGATTTCGTTTGCGAACACCTCAAGCGCGCTGGACGCGAACCGTGCGACGCCATCGGGGTGGTGGCATGCACCGCGGCCCCGGACTTCGTAGATCCAGCGATGGAGCCGATCAATATCGTGGTCCCGCGCGACCCCCTGGACGACCGCGTCGAAGAGGTGTGCGATCCCAGCCAGGCCGAACTTGCACGGTCCGCACTGCCCCGCGGACTGGCCCGCGAGGTATCTGACCACACGTCCGCTCTGGCGCAGGCCGCAGTTGCTCTGGCCAAGTGCGATTATCACCCCGGATCCGAGGCTTGCGCCGATCCCGATCAGATCTGTCCTGGAGAGCCTGATCTGCAGCGCGGAGGACGAGTGAACCCAGGTCCCAAAGTAGCCGCCGACGAGCAGCGCCTGGAGCGGCTCGGTCGCCCCTCCGGCGGCGGCAAGCAGATCGACCATGGGGGTGCCAAATTCGAGCTCGTACACGCCCGGGCTGGTCACGGCGCCAGAAACCGTGACCAGCACCGAACCCGGGTCGGCGACTGTCCCGAGCTCCCGGAACCAGCGATCCCCGAACCTGGCGATCAGCGCAATCTGGGCGAGGGTCTCGGGATTGTTGACCAGCGTCGGGCGGCCTCGGTAGCCGCGCTCGAAGGGCCGCGGCGGCACGAATGTTGGAACAGCGCGACCGCCGTTGAGGTGATGCATGACGGCGCTTTCCTCTCCCGTCACGTATCCGTCGGGGCCCGTGTCTACCCGGATCGGAATGCGATCACTCCGGACCGAGATGGCGCTGTGAAGCGACTGAAGTGAGCCGTGCGCGCTCGCACTCACCTTGACGATCACCTCGCGGGCGTCGACGGCTTGAGCGGCGAGCAGCGCGCCGTCGAGGACCAGATGTGGCATTGCGGTAAGCAGCAGGCGATCCTTGGCGCTTTCAGGCTCGGTCTCGCTGCCGTTCACCACGACCGCGCTGGCACCGCCACGAGCGAGCGCGACCGCGCGCAACTTCTGCGCAGCCGGGAAATCGGCGCCACCACGGCCGCGTAGGCCGGCGCGCTCCACCATCTCGATCAGTTCCGGGCCGCTGCGGGGCGGCACCGGACCGTGGACTCGCTCATGGTCGGTTGCGGTGAGGACCTGGCCCGGGGACTTCAATCCCGCGAGCAGGCGCGGGAGTCCGGGATGCCCCGGCATCCGGGTGGATTGCAGGGTGGCAAGCTGCTCGGTCACCCGACATCTTCTCCCGTGGTCGGCCAACCGGCCAGATGCCGCACCCGGCCGTCGCGTCCGACCAGGCGGCTGGGAAGACTCATAGCCTCAAGCCACTGCGGCGCGCGGTCTCCGCGCACGATCGCCGCGGTGCTCGCCGAGTTGGCATCGAGGCACGACGACGCGCAGACCGTCACAGTGCGCCAAGGACCACATGCGGGCTCTCCCGTGCCCGGGTCGACGAGGTGGTGGGCGAGCCCCCACGGCATCTGCCAGCTACGGGTAGCCACGCTCGAGGTGGCCAACCCGCCGCCGGGAAGGGCGATCCATTGACCGGGGGCGCTCTTCGCGTCCCGGTGGTCGTCCGTAACGCGCACCGGCCAGCCGCCGGACGGTGCGCCGGCCGTCGCGATATCGCCGCCGAGAGAAACCAGCACTTCGCAGCCGCAGATGTCGGCGGCTTGCGCGGCGGCTCGGTCGGCGCAGAGCGCCTTGGCGGTCGCACCCAGATCGAGCCTGGCCCCCCGGGGCAGTTGAATCGTGCTTGTCGCCTCGTCGAGCCTTACGGTGCGCCAGCCGGGAGCCTCCCTGAAAATGGGTCGCGGCGAGCGGCCGTCGGGAGATGCTGAGTCCAGTGCGCTGAAATCCCGGTCGTACCCGAGCGCGATCAGCGTGCCGCCCACGGTGGGATCGACGTCGCCGTCCGTCAGTTTGGCCGCGCGCAAGGCAGCGGCGGCCGCCTCGAGCAGAAGGGGGCCGACGGTTACCGGCCGCCCGCCTGCCGCATTCAACGCTTCGAGCTCAGAGTCCTCTCGGAAGCGTGAACAGGCCGTGTCAAAGGCAGCCACCGTCTGCTGAACCGAATCCACCGCGCCGGAGAGACATTCGCGTCGCGTCACCGCGACCGTAGCGGTGGTGCCGAGAGCGTCGAAATGAGCGGTGTGAGTCAGATTGCCCCGCTCCGCGGCGGGATTCGTCGTACGCATGAACGCAAGTATTGAATTGGGGCCTCTGAAGGCGCTAAGAGCGGCGTGAGAGTTTCCACAATCGCAGTCTGCGTGCATGTCAGCGGGACATTTCGAGTCACGACCCAAGCGGCGTGGGGGCCGCTGTGTCAATGGCGGGCTCGTAGCCGGGCAGCACCAACTCCACCATCGCCCCCTTTCCCCACGCGGGTTCACCCGCCCGGACGATGCCACCGTGGGCTTCCGCAATGGCCCGCACGATCGCAAGCCCCAGGCCTGCCCCGCCGGAGTTGCGATTGCGTGCGGCATCTGTGCGATGAAGGCGCTCGAAGATCCGCGTGCGCTCGTCCGGTGGGATGCCCGGCCCGTCGTCGAGAACCGCGAAGCGGATGCGCTCTTGGCCCACCCGTCCTACCTCGAGACGGACCAGCCCATCCGGGGCAGCGGTGTGCTCGATCGCGTTTCGCGCAAGGTTGCGCAGCGCCTGCGCCAACCGGTCCGGGTCGCCGTGCACCGAACCGTCCGGTACGGGACCGAGCTCAAAGCGGCGCTCAGCGGTCAGTTCCAGACCGTGCCACAGCTCGGATAAGAACGGTTGTAAAAGGATCGTTTGAGGTCGGACAAAGTCCTGCTGCTCGGCCTGAGCCAGCAGTAGGAGATCTTCGACCAGCCGGCCCAATCGGCCGACTTCCGCAGTCACAACCTGCTCCACACGACGGATTTCCGTCGCGGTCGGTTCGTGCTGCGCCGCGAGCACCTCGATCTGGCCGCGGATCACGGTCAAGGGCGTCCGCAACTCATGGGAGGCGTCGGCCACGAACTCGCGCTGGCGCGTGAAGGCGTGGGCGAGACGGTCGAGCATGTGATTGAAGGACTCGGCCAGGACGGCAAGTTCGCCGCGACCGTCGCGGCGGGTGTCCATACGAGGGGTCAACTCGCCGGCATCGACACGGGCCGCTACCTGCGCCATCCGCCGCAGGGGTGCGGACACGCGCATGCCGGCGACATACGACGCACCGAGCGCGATGACCAGCACCAGCGCCCCGGCCAGCAGGAACGCTCCGGCCAAGCCGTGCTGTGCATGCTCCACCGACGCGAGCGGCTGCCCGGCGGCGACCACCACCGTCATGTCTGCGACCTTCAGAGGGCGCTCGTGAAGGCGGACGTCTCCCACGTCCGGCACGTGGGCTGTGGAATATCCGGGCTTTGGTGAAATCAGCTCGTGGGCAGCCTGGTTCTCCTCAGTCTGTTGTGCGAGCGACTCGCCCTCCTCGGGCGAGCGCGTCCCGAAAACTTCTTGATGGTTGCTTACCGCACGCCTCCCCAGCAGCACAAACAGCAGGGTGGAGTTGGCCGTGTACGGCTGACCGCGCATATATCGTGTGGCCACGTGTGAGATCTGGCGAGCGTTCCGAGCACGGCTCGCGCGAAGCGCCTCGGCGAGCTGGCCCGTGTCGCCGGCGAGGTCTCGGTCGATCTGGTGCCGCAGCTCGCTGCCGGTATCGGCGTAAATCACGACGAAGACCGCCGCGGCAGAGATCAGCAGCAGAGCCGCCACCCACACGGTGAGCCGCCAGCGCAGGCTGGCGGGGACGAGACGCCTAGTCCCGCGCATCGAGGCGATAGCCGACTGAGCGCACTGTCACGATCGGTGCCTCGCGTACGTTGCCGGCCTCTCGCAGCTTGCGCCGCAGATAGCCGATGTAGACATCGACCAGGTTGGTTCCCGGGTCGTGTTCGTATCTCCAAACCGCGCGCAGCAACTGCTCACGCGTCAACACCCGCCCCTGGTTGCGCAACAAGTAGACCAGCAGGTCGAACTCGGTTGTCGACAGCGTGACAAGTGCGCCGTGATATCGCACCTCGCGGCTCAGCAGGTCTGCCTCGATCCCGCCGGCGCGCAAGGATGTGTTCGTACTCTGCGAGACGACGCGCAGCTGCGCGCGGATGCGAGCCGCGAGCTCGCCGAGGGAAAACGGCTTCGTCAAGTAGTCGACGGCTCCGGCGTCGAGTCCTCTCACACGATCCTCGATCTCTCCGAGCGCCGTCAGCAGGATCACCGGCAGCATCGGTCTTGCGTGACGGACTTCATCGAGAACATCGAGTCCGCTGCGGCCAGGCAGCATCAGGTCGAGGACCACGAGGTCGACGTCTTCGTGAAGCGCCATCTCCCCGCCGCGAACCCCATCGAGAGCGGACCGTACGGTGAACCCGTAGCCGCGCAGGCCGCGTTCAAGAAAGTCGACGATTCCGGGCTCATCCTCGATGACCAGGATTACGTCCGCCATACGGGTATGCAACTACCCGTTTGCCGGGCCCACGCGAATCGTCCCGCCGACCGATCCGCCGTCGGACCCGAGTTGCAACTGCGCCGCGAGCTGCACGACTGATCCGCTGGAGCTGCGAAGTCGTGCCGCAATGTTGGTCCCCTGGAGCGACGTAATAGTTCCGCTGTACTGCGCGGGATCGGCGGAGGAACCGAGGGTCACCCGGCTACGCGTCATCTGGACTCCACCGCCGTCCAGCGATTGCCCGATGATGCGGATATCCAGCGCGTTTAGGCGCTCGCCGTTCGCGTTCATCGAAAGATCGACGACCGCTTGGCCATCGCTCGACTCGCTCTGTCTGACGGTTCCAGTCACCTGTGTCGTGAATGATGGCGTGCCAGCGGAACTAGCAGTACTCCGGCCGCTCGTCGTCCCCGTACTGGAGACCAGCAGGTAGCTGGGCGTCCCCGCTCGCTCGGCCCATCCCTTGGCGAGCGGACCGCTGGGCAACCAAACGATTAGGGCCAGCGGCGCTGCCACACACGCGAGGATTGCGGTCAGCCGCACTCCGATCCGGCTCGGCCAGCCCGCGGTTGAGCGCACCAACACCGCCGCTATGACCAATGCCGAGCAGATCGCGCTGATAGCCAGCAGCCAGCCGAACTTAACATCGCTTCCCGTCCCGAAAGTGTGCAGTAGCGCCACCGGCCAGCACGCATAGGCGGTCCAGTGGGTGAGACGCCACAGGCGAAAGCCGAACCGTCGCCGCAGCAGGCTTGTGATCACCAGCGCCAGCAGCAGATCGAACGCGACCGCGCCGAATCCGAGCCACAGAGGGCGGTAGGCCGAAGTGAAGGGAATGAAGACGTCGACCACGGTGATCGGCGCGAAGCCGTCGAGCAGCGAAGTGATCACATGCACCGCCGTGAACGCGACCGCCAGCAACGAGACGTTGCGGTGCACGGCGTCGACCACGAAGCGCGGAACCCGCTTGGTTCGCAGGCGGCGCGAGTTCGCGACCCCCAACACGACGCTGAGGGTGAGCAAGATCAGCGCGACAGTGCCGGTTCCCCGCGTCAGGTACCAATAGGCACTCGGACCTACGGCGGCAGCCTGAATCATTTGCTTATCGAGCGGCAGGCCGTCTCACGAGCCACCCGAGACGACTCCGCCGCCGGACGGTGCCGGGGCTGATGAGGGCGCTTGGGCGGGCGGTTGCAACCCGCCGCCGCTGCTCGAGCCGCCCCCGGCGCCACTGTTGCTCGAGCCGCCGGTGGAATTGCTCGAGCTGCTCGAAGCGGAGTTGTTGGAGGCGGCGGAACTGTGGCTGACAGTAGTGCTCGTGCTCTGACCGCGCGTGTGGCCGTGGAAGGCGTTTGCCGCTGCGATCGAAAGGCCGCCTGCAAGCGCGACCGCACCGGCGGCGAGCCAACGGTTGAGGCGACTGACTAGCGCAAAACCTCTATCGCGCGTGGTGAGAGCGGAATGAGCCATGGTGGTTGGTGGGAACCCTCTTCCCAGTCTGCCCTAGCTTGGAGTGGATCCGCTATAAGGAAATTAAATCTGTGTGAGAAAGCCCTAATAGCCGATTCAGGTACATCTGGGGCGTTTACTTAGCGATCGTGGCACTCGCGGGCTGCCACCCGAGAGCGGGGGCGATCTCACGAGCGATGGTCTCAAGCATGCTCGCGTTGTAGCCGACGCCTAGCTGGTTTGGCACCGTGAGCAGGAGCGTGTCGGCTGCCTGGACAGCCACGTCTCGCGCCAACTGCTCTGCGATCACATCAGGTTCGCCGGTGTAGCTGCGTCCAAAACGAGCAACGCCACCATCGAGGTAACCGAGCTGGTCGCGGTCCCCGCTGGTGCGGCCTCCGAAATAGAGACGGTCCTCATCGCTGACGATCGGTATCACGCTTCTGCTCACCGAGACCCGTGGTTCGCGCTCCCAGCCGGACTCCCTCCATGCCTCACGAAAGAGCTCGATCTGTTCGGCCTGGAGCTGATCAAAGGCCACCCCGGTGTCCTCGGTCAGAAGCGTGGAGCTCATGAGATGCATGCCCTGCTCGCCGGCCCATTTCGCGGTGGCGCGCGTACCGGAACCCCACCAGATCCGCTCGTCGAGGCCGGGCGACTGCGGCTGAATCGCAAGCGAGCCCGGCTCGCCGGTCATGGCTGGGTCCGCTTGCGCCACTCCGGCGCCGACGATGGCCGCGCGGAAGAGCGCAGTCTTGGACCGCGCAAGGTCGGCGTCGCTCTTGTCGTCTGGCACCACATAACCGAAGGACTCGGCTCCGCGCAGCGCGGGCTCCGGTGACCCACGGCTGACCCCGAGCTGCAACCGTCCGCCGGCGATCAGGTCGGCGGCGGCAGCCTCCTCGGCCATGTAAAGCGGATTCTCATAGCGCATGTCGATGACCGCCGTTCCGATCTCGATGCGCGAAGTACGGGCGCCGATCGCGGCCAACAGCGGAAAGGGGGAGGAGAGTTGTGGCGCAAAGTGGTGAACGCGCACGAACGCGCCGTCAAGCCCGATCGCCTCCGCCGCTTGCGCCAGTTCGATCGTCTGCGCGAGCGCCTCGCGCGCCGTCGGCGTGCGCGACCACGGAGCAGCTTGCCAGTGCCCGAAGGACAGAAAACCGATGTGCTTCACAAAATGAAGTATAGAGCTGGCGAACGGTGAAACCGCCCATTTCGCCCATGGAGCGGCCGTTTCGGCCATACTTCCCGTGTGGGCCAGCAGGTCGCCGCGAAAGCGTTCAGTCGCGAGGACCGCCAGCGCTACAGACGCAAGGTGCGAGCTTGTCTGGACGTGTTCGCGCGCATGCTCTCCGAGGCGCGCTTTCACCCGGAGCGTCGGTCGTTCGGGCTCGAGATCGAGCTCAACCTCACCGACGATGCCGGTGATCCGGCCCTGGTCAACGCGGCCGCACTCGAGGCGATCGCCGATCCCAACTTTCAGACCGAGCTAGGGCAGTTCAACCTCGAGATCAACATCGCGCCCCGGCTATTGCGCGGCGAGGTGTTCGGTGCACTCGAACAGGATGCCCGGGGCAGCCTTAACGATGCCGAGAGCCAGGCGCGGACCGTGGGCGCCCACATGATGCTCATCGGGATCCTGCCCACTCTGACCACCGCACACCTCAACGCGGAGTCGTTCAGCGCCAACCCGCGCTACACGCTCCTAAACGAGCAGATCTTCGCCGCCCGCGGCGAGGATCTCGAAATAGCCATCGCCGGCGTGGAGCGGCTTTCGACGTACGCGGACACGATCGCGCCCGAGGCGGCGTGCACCAGCGTTCAACTACACAAGCAAGTCGATCCGGGCGACTTCGCCCGCTTCTGGAACGCCGCCCAGGCGATCGCCGGAGTTCAGGTCGCGGTGGGCGCGAATTCGCCTTTCTTTGCGGGCAAGGAACTCTGGCGCGAGACGCGGATCGCCCTGTTTGAGCAGGCCACCGACACTCGTCCCGAAGAGCTCAAGAGCCAGGGCGTCCGCCCTCGAGTGTGGTTCGGGGAGCGCTGGGTGACCTCCATCTTCGATCTCTTCGAGGAGAACGTCCGCTACTTCCCAGCGCTGCTCCCCGTCTGCGAGGGCGAGGACCCGCTCGAGACGCTCGAGCGCGGTGACGTGCCGACCCTCGGTGAACTGCGCCTTCACAACGGGACGATCTACCGCTGGAACCGTCCGATCTACGACGTCGTGGGCGATCAACCGCACCTTCGCGTCGAGAACCGCGTGCTGCCCGCCGGACCCACGGTGGTCGACATCCTGGCCAACGCCGCGTTCTATTACGGACTGCTTCGTGTGCTCGTCGAAGAGGAACGGCCCTTGTGGTCGCAAATGTCCTTCTCGGCCGCCGAGGAGAACTTCCACCTCGGAGCGCGTGACGGCATCGACGCGCGCCTGTACTGGCCCGGCGTGGGTGAGGTTCCGGTCGCCGAGCTCGTGCTGCGGCGACTACTTCCGCTGGCCCGGGAGGGTCTTGAGCGCTGGGGAGTGGAAACCGCTGACGCAGAGCGGCTGCTGGGCAATATCGAGCGGCGCTGCGTGCAGCTCCGCAACGGCGCCTCGTGGCAGAGCGGGATGTTTCACCGCCTCTACGACGAGAAGGGCGTCGACCGCACCGACGCGCTGCGAGAGATGACGCGGCGCTACCGCGAGTACATGCACGCAAATGAGCCGGTGCACGCCTGGCCGCTTGATTGAGCGCGGCGCGCTCGCGGCCCGGTCGTTCGAGTCAGTCGGACTTCGCGAGTTCGTCGACGTGGGCCACGGCGCTGGACGCGACCGGTGTCGGAGCGCCGGCGATCAGGTCCATGGCTCGGACATGCCGCGCCCGCGACCGGGCAAACCGGGCTTCGCATCGGGTCAGCTTGCGACTATCGGGCCGGTAGAACCATCGCGCCCAGGGGGAGCCAGGCGCCGCCAGCCGCACCACAGCCACCAGCGAGACCAGCGGCACGAATATGCCAACTAGGCCCAGTAGAAGCCGCCCCTTGAGGACCGCGATGACGCAAAGCAGCACGTTGATCAAGCCGGCGATGACGATCGACCATCCGGGCCCTGTGGAGTCGACCGGCGAGATACCGAGCACGACAATTCCACCGAGCATGGCAGCGACGATCACGGCGTCGAGCGATGCTCGTCCCTCCTTGCTCCAGTAGACGTCGTCGAGGCGCAACCACAGCGCGAACTCGTCGAGCGTCAGCCCAGCCCCGATGCCAAAGAGGACCGCAAGGGCTTCTGCCCAGAACCCAGTCGGTCGCAGCGTGATGGACAGAAAGCCCGACCCGAGGGCCAACCAGATCCCCCAGACCAGGTGATGGATGTGCAAGCCTCCCTCCGTCGTCACGCTTCCCGGCCACCACGAGACCTGCATGCGGATCAGTCGAGCGCTGGTGCGGATGAACAGAAACGTCACCAGGAAGGCGACGAGCAGCAGGAATCCATCCCGCTGACCGGGGGAGGCCAAAAAACCCGCGCTCCCTTGACCACCAGGCGCGTTGACGAGACTGAACGGCAGCTCGTGATGCTGCCCAGAGCTAAGTAGCTCTGAGGGGATGGAATAGATCGTGCCCGCTCCCAGCACGCCCAGAACTATGCCTGGGACAGGCAATTTTTCAAGTGGCAGCGGGGGCGAGCCCTACGGTTGGGGCTTTTTCGCAGGCCGGGCGCGCGCCGGGCACCCCGTTGCGCCTACGAAAAGTATGCGGGTTCGCATAGTAAAAGTAGGCAGAATCGCATACTTTTTCTCTACAGGATCCGCTATCCTGACCCCGTGCCCCGAGATCCCAACCCGTTTCGCTTTTCCGGCCCTCTCGCGCCCGAGGAGATGATCGACCGCGATCCGGAGGCCGACGATCTGCTCGCGCTGGCCGACGGTAGGCACTCGTTTAGGTTGGTCGGCCCGCGCCGCTATGGAAAGACAACGCTGCTCCGCAGGGTCCTCGAGGCCGCCGAACGCGAGGGGACGGCCACTGTCCTAGTCGACCTTCAGGATGTCCTGTCGATCGCGGAGATCGTGGTGCGCATCGAGCGAGCGTACGAACGGCTCAAGGGACCGATTCGGCGACACGTGGAGAACCTCCTGCGCGCGTGGAACATCGGGGTGTCGTTGGGCGGCGGTGGCTTCACGGCGACGCTGCAGCGCAACCCGAACGTGGACGCGGAGTCTGTGCTGCTCCGCCTGCTCGAACTGCCGGCCGCCCTGTTTGACCGCCAGGGGACGACGAGCCTGATCGTCTTCGACGAGATCCAGGATGTGCTCGCGGTACCGGGCGCCGACGGCAAGATAAGAAGCGTGATCCAACACCAGGACCAGGCCGCCACCTACGCGTTCGCCGGCTCAGCGCCTGGCGTCATGCAGCAGCTGTTCGCCGATCCGAAACGGCCTTTGCTCGACCAGGCTGTTCCGAAGCATCTGGCGCCCCTCCCGCTCGCCGACGTGGGGGATTACGTCGCCCGCCGGTTTCGACAGACAAGTCGCGATGCAGGCACCGCGCTCACACCCTTGCTCGAGTTCACGCGTGGACACCCGCAACGGAGCATGATGCTCGCGCACTATGTCTGGCAGCGCACCGCGCGGGGGACTGCCGCGGACGAGGGGACATGGCTTCAGGCGCTCGATCACGCCGCAGCGGACACCGTTCAGCTGATGCGAGCAATCTGGCGCGCGCTCACCACCAACGAGCGGCGCGTTGCACGCGCGCTCGCAGTGGTGGCCGCGCCGCTGCACAGTGAGGAGACCGCGACTGCGGTGGGAATCAAGCGCTCGAGCATCGGCAAGGCGCTCGAGAGCCTCGCGGCGAACGCGGACATCGTCTATGAAGCCGAGAAGGCCAGGCTTACCGACCCGATGTTCGAGCTATGGCTTGCACGCCGCGGGTTGACGCCGCCGGGGGGAGATGACTATGACGATCGCAACGTCTGGAAGATGACCCAGTAGCGCAGCCTTTTAGTCGCGAGTCGAGTGCTCCCCTGACCGCCGAGCCTCACCTTGGCCGCCGAGGCCGATGCGGTAAGTTTTTCGCCTACCGCCGCGGGGCACGACACGCGACGTAGCGAGGGGCTTCAGAGGGGGGTGCTCGAGCAAGCTCCGTGGCGGCGATACGGCAGTACAACCAACAGGAGGATCCATGCCATTACGTGCAGCAAAGCTCGCTGCGGTTGGGGCCGCCGCGACCGCCTTGATAGGCGCGAGCGTGGCCACGGCGGGTGGGCCGCCGCCGCCGACCTCACATAACGGAAACAAGCCGCATCTGGTCGCCTCGGGGCTGGGGACGCCGACGGCGTTTGCGTTCGGCGCCGGCGCTGTGTTCGAGTCGGATGCGGGGACGCAAGCAGCCGACACATCGCTATCCAACTCACCGATCAGGCGCTCGAAGCGAACCGCCGCCGTCCCGGGTGGCGTCTACCTGCTGTCCCATGGGACCGCCAAGCGCCTTGCCGGCTCGCCACCGGTCTCCTTCGGGATCGTCTGGCATAAGGGCACGCTCTATGTGTCGGCCCTCAACAAGCTGCTCGCATGGAGTGGGTGGAACGGCACGAAGTTCACCAAGCAGCGCGTGTTGTACACCGCCCCCAAGCACTTTCCCGGCTTCAATGGTCTGGGCTTCGGGGCGAACAGACGGCTATACGTCGGGGTAGACGTCGGCGCGAGCAACGATCACGCGCCCCCGACCGCGCCCTTCCAGTACGACTTTCTGTCGTTCAGCACATCGGGGGGCAAGCCCCAGATCGTCGCGAAAGGCATTCGCCAGCCCTGGCAGATGGCATTTCCGGCGGGTTCGAACTCGCCCTACGTGTCTGATCTGGGCCAGGACTCGGGCGCGAAGAACCCGCCCGATTTCGTGCTTCGGATCAAGGCCGGTCAGAACTACGGCTTCCCGAAGTGCAACTGGACCGCGGCGTGGAAGTGCAACGCGTTTGCACGGCCCTTCCGCTTCTTCAGCCCGCACACCGATGTGATGGGCGAAGCGATCGCGGGCAAGCGGCTCTACATGACTGACTTCGGCGCCGGTTCGCCGCCGGAGGTGAACTCGATGCCACTTTCCGGTGGAAAGGTGAAGCCGCTTCTAACCGGATTCGTCGCGCCGGTCGTAGGCCTCGGCACCCACGGCGGCCAGGTGTACGTCGGCGAGTTGACCGGTCAGGTCTGGCGGGTCAAGTTGTAGCCGGCTGTTCCGCCCCGGGGCCGAGCGCCGCTCTGCCCGGAACGGTCAGTAGTTGCCGGACATGTAGTCCCAGGCGCGGCGGAGCTTCCGTGCGAGCGGTCGGCTGGCGGCCGCGCCTGGGTCCTCGTGCACGACCGCGGGATTGGCGGTTGGCTCGTGAAGACGCGCGGCCGCCTCCGCGTCCAGCTTGAGCATGACCGCGCGGTCGTAGATCCGATCGATGTCGTCGGCGTCGGCGAAGCGGTGCCCGCCCGGGCGGTGGTGCTCGGCAATGACGATCCCGTCGAAGACGTCCTCTTCCTCGACCGCCAGCACATGCGCCACGGTCCCGATTTGAGCTCCGTCCGAGCTGTAGACGGGAGTGCCCTTTTCGAGAGCTTCGTATGAGCTCGGTTGCCCGGGGTCCACTGCCATTGCGCTCGCGCCGGAGCGTAGAGCCTCAACACCGGGCGTGCACGATTGTCCGCAGTCGGACACGGCCGCGCGGATCGGGCGCATTGGCGGAAAAGGCAGGGCAGCTGGTGTAGTTTTCTACCCTACTCAGTAGTAGGCACACGAGCGCGAGGGGAGACGTCGATGCCCGCCAAACCCGTCCACGGACCGGCATCCGCTAGTCACCAGCTATCGCCGCGACACCGGCGACCTAGCCGCCGACACCCTGGGCTCGCGCGCAAATCTCGCCTCGCCGCGTCCGCCGCGACCGTCATGGCGGCGGCGCTGGTCGTACTCCCCGCCTCGGGTCCGGCGGCAACGACTCGCGCACCCCACCGCGCCGCACCCCACCGCGCCCGGAGCGCAAGCAACGCGAAGTGCCCCTGGGTGAACTCGCACCAGCCGATCGCGCGACGAGTGGCGCAGGTCATGCACAAGATGACGCTGTCGGACGAAATCGACATGGTGGAGGGCCACGGGACCTCAAACCCGTACGTCTTCTATATGGCCGGCATCCCAAGCCTGTGCATCCCCAGCATGGGCGAGGAGGACGGCCCTAACGGGGTTGCCGACGGCCTCACCGGGGTGACCGCGCTGCCCTCCGGAGTCTCGCTGGCCGCCACCTTCGATCCATCGCTTGCCGGCCGCTACGGACAGGTGGTCGGCGCCGAGGAGGGCGGTAAGGGCGCGAGCGTCAATCTCGGCCCCACCGTCAATATCGACCGCGATCCCCGGTGGGGGAGGTCGTTCGAGACCTACACCGAGGACCCCTACCTCAACGCGACGCTGGCCACTCGCGAGATTGAGGGCGTCCAGAGCCAGCGCGTGATGTCGCAGGTAAAGCATTACGCCGTGTACAACCAGGAGACCTACCGCAACACGCCGTCCGACGACGTGATCATCTCGGACCGCGCCCTGCACGAGATCTACCTGCCTGCCTTCCAGGCCGCGATTGAGCGAGCCAAGTCGGCCTCGGCGATGTGCTCGTACTCGGCCCCGAATGGCCGCTACGCCTGCCAGAATCGTTACCTGCTCACCAACGTTCTGCGGCAGGAATGGGACTACCCGGGGTTTGTCACCTCCGACTACGGCGCGCTGCACTCGACGCTCGGCGGCGTATTTGGCGGCACCGACCAGGAGCAGCCCTTCAATACCTACTACGGAGCGGCGCTCATGAACGACGTGCAGAACGGAACCGTTCCCGCCGCGTTGCTGAACACCATGGTGCAGCGGATCCTCACCGAGATGTTCCGCTTCAACTTCATCAAGGCTCCACCGACGGGGAGTACCTCCGCCACCGTGACCACACCGGCACACGTGGCAGTGTCGAATGACGTCGCCGAAGCGGGGACGACGCTTCTCAAGAACGCCGGCCACACCCTTCCGCTATCCGCGGGGAACGCCGGCAAGGTGGCCGTGGTCGGGCCGTCAGCCTCGGCCTCGCCCACATATGCGGGGGGCGGCAGCGCCTATGTGATCCCATCCAAGACGGTGACCCCACTGCAGGGCCTTCAGGCTGCGGCGGGAGCGGGCACCCACGTCGTCTACCAACAGGGCCTGCCGACGGATACCTCGCTGCCGGCCATCCCCTCCAGCGACCTCAGCCCCGCCTATTCACCCACACCATTCGGCGGCAGCTACACGGGTACGCTGACAGCACCCGAGACGGGGACCTACGTGCTGGCCATCGGTAACGGTTGCGGCTGCTACACACCCACCTACCTTTCTCTGAACGGCAAGCAGCTGGTCGACAACCCAAGCACTCCTCCGGTCAGCAAACCTCCGGTCGACAGATACTCGGTGGCGGTGCGCCTGCAGAAGGGGCACCAATACCGGATCCAAATCAGCGGCTACTCGGACAGTCTCACCTGGGGTACTCCGTCCGCTCTGGCGCCCGGCATTTCTAAGGCGGTCGCCGCGGCCAAGTCCGCGAAGACCGCGGTCGTTGTCGTCTCTGACGACACCGAGTCCGAGGCCACCGACCGTCTCAGCCTCAACCTGCCCTCCGCGCAGAACGAGCTGATCTCCAGGGTCGCCGCGGCCAACCCGCACACGGTCGTGGTGGTCGACGCCGGGGCGCCGATCGCGATGCCGTGGCTGTCCAAGGTCGCGGGCGTGCTCGACGCCTGGTACCCCGGCCAGACCAACGGCACCGCCCTCGCGGCGGTGGTGTTCGGGAGCGTGAACCCCGGTGGCCATCTGCCGGTCACCTTCCCCCGGAGCCTCTCGCAGGTACCCGCGTCCACCACCCCGCAGTTCCCCGGCAACGGGGTTAGCGTCCGGTACTCCGAGGGAATCCACGTGGGCTACAGGTGGTACGACGCCAAGAACTTCACACCGCTGTTCCCGTTCGGATACGGACTTTCGTACACGCGGTTCAAGTTCAGCAATCTCGCGGTCAGTCCGCAGACGACGGACGGTGTCCACAACGTCCGGGTATCGGCCACGATCACCAACACCGGCGCTCGCGCGGGAACCGACGTGGCTCAGCTGTACCTCGGCGACCCGGCCGCCAGCGGTGAGCCGCCCCGGCAACTGGTCGCCTATAAACGCGTCACCCTCGGCGCCGGGGAATCGCAAACGCTGCGTTTCACGGTCAGCCCGCCGAACACCTGGTGGTGGGACCAGTCAGCGCCCGGGGGAAGGTCGACCGGGGGCGGCTGGTCACAGACGGCCGGCACCTACCGGGTCTATGTGGGCGATTCATCGGCGCTGTCGGATCTGCCGCTGCGCGGTGCGTTCGACATGACAAGCACCCCGGCCGCCCGCCAAGTCGAGGTCACGGCGCCCGGCGCCGTGACCGCAGGGCGCACGACCCGGATCAAGGTGACATTGACCCGGTCTGGCAGGGAGACGCTGCGCAACGTGCGGCTCGCGCTGCAAGTCCCGCAAGGGTGGACCGTGACGCCGGTCGGTCCCACCGTTTTTGGGGTCCTTTCGCCCTCGACGGCGCCGGTGGCGACGTTCGTGGTGCGGCCGCCCTCCTACCTGCCGAGCAGCAACGCAGTGCTGCATGCCACCGCGCGCCTCGGCCCCGCCGCGACGCGAGAAGCCGGCACGACCATCAGGGTGAAAGGCTGAAGACCGAGTCGCACGTTCGATCGTTGCGTCAGTGTTGAGGCGGCGCTATGTAGGGCGTTGAGCAGCGTGCTGTTTTTTTGACTAGCGCCCTGGGGTGCTGGGGCAAGAACTACAACGGCCAGCTAGGCGACGGCACCACCACGGAAAGCCCGGTCCCAGTCGACGTAAAGGGCCTGGGGCTAACCCACCGGCCCGAGTGTCTGCGTAAAGCGTGCCGTCACCGCCCAGCTCGTGCGATTGGCCGCCGCCGCTGGGCGGCTAGCGAGAGTTGGCTCCTGCAACTGGACGGGGCAGAACGATGAACTTGACGTAGGCGAAATCAGGTCCAGCGATCCCGACTTCGGCTCGGCACTCGAATTGGTGCACAGTCCGTACCACCTTCACGATCGAACAGCCCGTCTCAGTCCCTTCGGGCTTGCGAAGCTGCGACTGGAACCGGACCTCGTCGCCGTTTTCGAGGCGGTAGACAATCCACATCGTCACAGGGGGGGAGCTGTCGGCGATGTGCCACGTGTTCGACGAGTGCGCACGAACCTCGTCCTGCGGGACCCGACACCACTCGTTAGTGGAATTGTGCCCGTCGTACAGCACCTGCATTGGAATGCCCGTCTCGTTCACGGTGGTGCCCTTGATACGTGTCGAGTCGCAGACTCCCGTCGTGGCGTTCTGGGCGCGGTCAGCTGAACGGGGCGGCACCCCGGCAAGCGCGCTCCGCCCTAGAGCCGCAACTCCACCAGCAACTCCTACCAGCACCAAGACGATGGTCGCAACGGTGGATCGTCGGGACAACCTGGCAATTCTCAGCACGCGCACCCCTTTAGCTGACCGCGTCGACAATCCGGCGCACCGCCGCAGCCTTGTCTCAGCCCCGTACACAACTGGGGGCGAGAGTATACGGCGCCCAAAGCGATCGCCCTGGACCCAGGTCTCGCGCCATGGGACGAGTCGCTGCGGCTGATGCTTCCCCGGACTAAGGCGGGGCGCCCCCGACGAGCTCAAGATGGAGCCTGAGTGTCTCCGGGCTCGGTGAGACCCCCAGCTGCTCGCGAAGCAGTGTTCGGAGCTCTTCAAAGACACGCAGCGCCTCTGCTGTATTTCCGGTTTGAGCGAGAGCCTGCATCAGACACCGGTAGCCGTTCTCGCGGTACGGCGCACGGGCGATCAGTTCTCGCCCAGCTCGTTCCGCGGCGGCGATCTCAGTACCGCCGATCCGCAGGCAGGCGTGCGCATAGCACTCGAGCGCCCGCAGGTAGAGAGAGTCGACCTCGCGTCGGATCTCCTTCACCCAGTCGGCATCTTCGCCAGAAAGAAATCCGCGCCGTCCAATGAACAGCGGCCCCTGGCTGGCGCCCCACGCGAGATGCCAGCGTCCCTGTGCGAGTGCTGACTCGGCGCGATGGATCGCTTCGCGGGCGAACTCGAGGTCGACGTAGGCATCCGGCGGGAGCGTGAGACGGAGCTCACCACGCCCGTCAAGAGCCTCAGACGGCAGAAGCCGGCGCAGCTTGGATAGCAGCGCGCTGAGGGCGGCCTCGGTCGCTGCCGGCGGGTGGTCAGGCCACAGCGCATCGATCAGCTCGTCTCGGCGGATCAAGCGCGGCCGATGCGCGACCAGGTAGGTGAGCAGTAGGCGGCCCTGGCGACCAGGGAGCTGGTCTTCGAGACGCTCGCCGTCAATCTCAATCGTGAGCATGCCACACAGCTGAATTCGCACCCGGTCCGACAAGCTCGCGCCAAGATACGCCCAAGGCTTGAGCTCTACAAATCGCGGAACGAGGAGGTCCACATGGCCAAGCAGATCAATTGCGAGTGCGGATATGTCGCGCGCGGAGACACCGAGGACGAGGTGATCGGACGGATCCGCGATCACATGCGCACTGACCATCCCGAGTTGCTCGACAAGGTGTCCGAGCACGACCTCCGCGGCTGGATCGAAGAAACGTGAGCAGATCGGAGGTTCCCGTGAATACGACGACGTTCGACCCGATTGCCTACAAGCGGACAACCCGAGAGCAGTGGCAGACAGCGGCGGAACCCTGGTATCGGTGGGGTCCGACGCTTGAGGCATGGCTTGGCGAAGCGACCGAGGCCATGCTGGATATGGCACGCGTCGGCCGGGGCAGTCGTGTGCTCGACGTCGCCGCCGGTGCAGGGGGCCAGACGCTTGCCGCGGCGCGCAGAGTCGGGCCCGAGGGCAGCGTACTTGCCACCGACATCTCCGAAGACATCCTCGGCTTCGCCGAGCGCGCAGCGGCCGACGCCGGACTCGCTAACGTCGCCACCAGGACGATGGACGGCGAAGAGCTGGACGTTGAGGAAGGGTTCTTCGACGCGGTCATCTCCCGGGTTGGCTTCATCTACTTCCCTGACCAGCGGGCCGCCTTCGCCGGAATGCGTCGCGCGCTGAAGCCGGGGGGCCGGCTTGCTGGGGTCGTTTACTCGACGCCGCAGCGCAACGCCTTCTTCTCGATTCCGGTGTCGATCATCCGGCGCCGGGCCACGCTCCCGCCACCGCTCGCCGGTCAGCCGGGCCCTTTCAGCTTCGGCGCGCCCGGCGTAATCGAGGAGGCCTACGAGCAGGCCGGCTTCTCTGACGTCGAGGTGCGGCGTATCCCCTCACCCTTGCGCATGCGCTCGGCTGCCGAGTGCGTGCGCTTCGAGCGGGAATCCTTCGGAGCACTTGCGCAGATGATGGCCGGGCTCGGAGCCCCGGAACGCGAGGCGGCCTGGAAGGAGATAGAGCATGAGCTCGCGAAGTTCGAGACCTCCGACGGCTTCGTAGGTCCCTGCGAGCTGATCGCGAGCGCGGGCATCGCCCGGTAAGACGGCAGCACCCCAAAGGGAGCAACTCAGGGGGGCGATTTTCGCCTAGAGGTTGCCGATGTGCCGCCTAGAGGTCGCTGAGGTACCGCCTCGACTGATCACTGACATCGGCGAACCCTAGCCCCGGATAGAACTCGTGTGCCTCTGGGCGCGTGCGCCTGCTTGTGACCTCGATTTCCGTGGCGCCGTGCTGGCGCGCGAAGGTGCGGCAGTGCTCTACCAGCACGCTTGCGATGCCGCGCCGGCGGTACTCGGCGTCGACGACGAGCGCCACCAATCGGGCTCGTGCGCCAGGCCGCTCGAAGAATGGGATCACGTGGATCGCCGCGCAGCCGGCGAGGCCGTCGTCAATGATGATCCCGATTGCGACCCCCCGGTCGTCGCGTGCCCAGGTCTCGATGCGTTCGCGGACTTCGCCTTCCTGCGCCGGATAGCCGAGCTGATCCAGTAGCCGGGCCACGGATCCCGCGTCGCTGGGACGCAATGGACGCACCTGAGCCTCGGCGGGTTCGTCGCTCACTTCAGCAGCATAGGGCGAGCCGTATTGCGACGTCAGCAGGCAGGACTGCGGTTAGCGCGGAAGGGGGGCTCCGGCGAGGGCAGCGATCACGCCGATCGCCCCGGCGCCGACGAGCGTCTGGACAACTCCGCGTTTGAGCACGAGCAGTGCAAGCGCCGCGGCGGCGAGGATCGCGAATTGCCAGGTTTCTTGAAGGATCTCGGCGAGCACGATCGCCGCGCCGAGAATCGCCCCGATTGCGGCAGGACCGGTGCCGTCCAGGAAAGCCTGGGCGTTGTGGTTGGTGCGCAGTTGCTCGAAGCGTCGCCCGCCCAAGAGGATGAAGGAGAACGAGGGGCTAAAAGCGACGAACGCGGCGAGCAGCCCGCCGGCCACCCCATGGGCTGCGTAGCCGACTGCCGCAACAGTCGCGACGACCGGCCCCGGAGTCACCTGCCCGAGGGCGACGGCGTTCAGGAACTCCTGGCTGGTCATCCAGTGGTAGGCGTGCACCGCATCCCCTTGCATCAGCGGGATGATCACGAAACCGCCGCCGAACGAGAGCGCCCCAACCTTGAATGCGGTCCACGCGAGCGCGCCAATCCCGCCGGCCGCGACCATTGCCGGTGCCACCACCAGCGATAGGCCGGGAACGCCCAAGCGACGCCGGATGAGCAGCTCGGCGAGCCCGCACGCCAACAGCACAAGGACGAGGTACGGACCCAATAGCGCGGCGGCCGCCGCGCTGACGGCGAGGTAGCACACCCACCGGGCAGTCCGCGCTCGGTTTCCCGTGACATGCGCAACGCTCGGTCCGATCAGGCCGCGGGCTGCCTGAAGCGCAACCGCGGCGACCGCCGCTCCGGCTCCAGCGCCCGCCCCGCGGACCCAGAGCGGCGGCGAGCGCTCGAGGAATAGAGACGAGAGCGCGAGGATGAGGATTACGGCCGGCAGGATGAACCCGAGACCGCCGACGATCGCTCCCGCTGGGCCTGCGACCCGGTAGGCGCAGAAGATCGAGAGCTGGGTGGACGCCGGGCCCGGTAGCAGCGCGCAGGCGGCGTTGGCGTCCTGGAACGCCCGCGCGTCCATCCAGCGCATCCGCTCGACGACCAGCGTGCGCAGCAGCGCGATGTGCGCCGGCGGGCCGCCGAAGCCAGTGATCCCAATCCGCGTCCACTCGCGCGCCACCGTCGCCAGCGAAGCATCCGCGGGCGCGCGACGGGCTCCGGCGTCAGCCATCAGCGGGCGTTGATCAAATCGATCAGGAACCGGATGCGAACTTCGAGCTCGGCCGCGGTGCGCACGAACGCGGGGTACGTCTCTGCGTCGCTCCGGCCTTGGCCGGCCGGGTCTCGGACGCTCCAATGGATTAGGTCCGGTTGGCCCGGGAACTCGGGGCACACCTCTCGGACCCGATCGCACAGGCTGATCACATAGTCGAAGCGCTGGGCGGCGAACTCGTCCATCCGTTTCGAGCGCCGCCCGCCGATATCGATCTGGCGCTCGCCCATTACGCGCACGGCATTCGTATGAAGCGCCTTGGGGTGGCTGCCTGCGCTGCGCGCATGTACTGCGTCGCCACCGAGGCGCTGGGCGAGCGCCTCTGCCATTTGCGAGCGTGCGCTGTTGCCGGTGCAGAGAAACAGGATGCGGGTGGGCCGGCGGGCATCCCAGGCGGCAGGACGCGCCGGTGCCCGTACGACCCGCAGGCCCGGATGCAGCGCCGCGCCGGTGGCTGCCAACAGTTCGCTGCAGTGGCTGAGCTCGAGTACGTAGTAGGAGTCGCGACCATCCGCCAAGCTGCGCCGGCGCGAAACGAGGCGCTGCGATCGCAGCCGACCGAGGTGGTAGGAGACGAGGTTCTGGGGCAACCCGATGAGCGCGCACAGCTCTCCGACCCGCCGATCGCTGTATGCAAGTTCGCCGAGCAGACGCCAGCGAACGGGGTGACCAGCGAGGCTCAGAAACGTCGGCGGCGAGGGGTCACGTCTCGATAACGCGTCTGACACCAGGCCCGGCACGATACATCAATCTGTATTGATATATTGCTCGCGGTGGCCGTTGAGAACAACGGCGGCGGCCAGTTCCTGGTCGCCCGCGCGCCGCGCGGACATCAGTCTTAGGTATGAGGCCCGGGCCGCCTCGTTCTCGTCGCCGATGTCCGCGGCGCCACCGGTAGCGATGGGTATGACTTACAAACGCTTCGGGATCCGGCCGCCGGCGACATTATGCGTGCGCGGGCGTTTGAAGGCCACGGCCGACCGGCGGCTTGCGACAGGTTGAGACCGTCGCCGAGGGCAAGGCTGATCGTCTGTCGACCGGTCAGCGCTTTGGCTGCCAGAACGCCAACTCGCCGGCGGCGGGGCTCGCGACTACGCTCCGCCAGCCGGCCGGTCCCTCGCGCGGCTCCAGCAGGACGCGCGCGCCGAGTGTCTGCGCGCGGTCGGTCATGGCGTTGATTTGGTCGACCTCCACATAGGGCAGCCACAGAGCGCGCTCGGTCGGGCACTGGACGATTCCACCGCCCACACGGCGTCCGAGCTCAAGCGCGTGATAGGAGCCGGACGCGGTCTCGATGCGTTGCGTCTCCCAGCCGCACAGACGTGCGTAAAACGAGCGCGCATCCGGCAGCCCTGCGGTGTGAAGCTCCAGATGGACGACCGGCCTTGAGTGGGCACACTCCATCATCGATTAGACCAGCGCGGGGCCGCAAACTAATCGGCCGATCAGTTCCTCGCGCCGAGAAGTTCTAGATTGTCGATCGCATGGCGAGCCATCGCACATACGCGATGACCGAGACGAGACTGCTCCAGGCGGCCAGGGACGGCGACGAAGGAGCGTTCTCCGGTCTCATCGAGCCCTATCGGGGCGAACTGCACGCCCACTGCTACCGGATGCTGGGCTCGGTCTATGACGCCGATGACGCGCTGCAGGACACCCTGCTACGTGCTTGGCGTGGACTGGCTGGATTCCAGGGCCGCAGCTCGCTGCGGTCTTGGCTGTACACCATCGCAACCAACTCCTGTCTGAACCAGATCGCGCGGCGGCCCAAGCGGGTGCTGCCGATCGACTACGGCCCACCGACGGATCCACATGTCGCGCCCGGCGAACCGATCGTCGAGTCGGTGTGGGTGGAGCCCTATCCCGATGAGACGCTCGGCCTCGAGGATGGTTTCGCCGCACCGGAGGCCCGGTATGAGCAGCGCGAAGGGGTGGAGCTGGCGTTCATCGCAGCTCTTCAGCACCTCCCCGCCAATCAGCGGGCGGCGTTGATCCTCCGTGAAGTGCTCGGCTTCTCGGCCAAGGAGACCGCCGAGATGCTCCAGACGAGCGTGGCCTCGGTCAACAGCGCCCTGCAGAGAGCGCGCGCGGCCGCGGAGGAGCGCGTGCCCGAGCAAAGTCAGCAGCAGACGCTGCGATCCCTTGGCGACAGCGAGCTGCGAGAGCTCGTAGGCCGGTACATCGACGCGTGGGAGCGTTGCGACGTGGAGGCGTTCGCCTCGATGCTTGCCGAGGAAGCCACGTTCTCGATGCCCCCGCTCGCGAGCTGGTATCGCACTCGCGCCGGCATCGCCACCTGGGCCCAGCATTCGCCGATGTCCGGCGCGTGGCGGTGGCGGACGGTCCTCACCCGGGCCAACGGCCAGCCGGCGCTGGCGTTCTACTCCTGGGACGGGGACGCGCAGGCGTATCTTCCATTCGCGCTGAACGTGATGAGCTTCCGCGGGAACCAGATCAGCGATGTGACGGCGTTCATCGTGCGCTCGACAGAGGCAACCGATCCCGAGGCCTACCAACACTTCCCGGACCAGCCCTTCGATGCCCGGCGACTCGAGGGTACGTTCGAGCGGTTCGGCTTGCCCGACCGGCTCGATTACTCGGCAGCCGACGAGTTCGGCGGATAGGATTAGAGCCTCTGGCCGAGCACTACCAGCGGCCCGGGTGGTTCACCACCCACGTCTTTAACCCCTCGGTCGCCGCGCTCACGCGGCTCGGGATAAGCGTCTACGGCTCGCGGGTGCTCGAGGTCCGTGGTCGCACCTCGGGTCAGTGGCGCCAAACGCCCGTGAACCTCCTGCGCTTTGAGGACGCCGATTACCTGGTCGCGCCGCGCGGTCACACCCAGTGGGTGAAAAATCTCCGCGCCAGCGGCGGGGGCAGGCTCCGCATCGGCCGCCGCGTACACTCCTTCACCGCCCTCGAGCTCGCCGATGGGGACAAGCCACCGCTACTGCGTACTTACCTCAAGAAGTGGAAATTCGAGGTGGGAGTCTTCTTCGGAGGAGTCGGGCCTGATTCCCCCGAGGACGAACTTCTCCGGATCGCGCCGGACCACCCCGTCTTCAGATTGACCAGCAGCTAGGCGACCGACAGCAAAGGAGCGGCCATGGACGTGGGAATCGGACTACCGAATGCGGTGCGGGGCGTGGACCGGGCTGGCATCGTCGATTGGGCAAAGGAGGCCGAGCAGGCCGGCTTCGCGAGTCTCGGAACGATCGATCGTGTGGTCTATCCGAACTACGAGTCGCTCGTGGTCCTGGCCGCCGCGGCTGCCGTTACCGAGCGGGTTCGGCTCGTGACCGACATCCTGATCGCGCCGCTTCGCTCGAACACGGCTCTCCTCGCCAAGCAAGCGGCAACGATCGACTCGCTCTCGGGCGGGCGCTTGACCCTCGGCCTGGCTCCCGGCGGGCGGCAGGACGACTTCGAGGTCAGCGGCGTCGATTTCCACACGCGCGGGCGCATTTTCGAAGGCCAGCTCGATGAGCTTCGGGCGGTCTGGAGGCAGGAGCGGGGCGTGGGACCGGCGCCGGCACGCAACAACGGACCAACCGTCTTGATCGGCGGCTTCGGCGAGAAGGGCTTCGAGCGGGCTGCACGATATGGCGATGGCTGGACCATGGGCGGCGGCACGCCGGACCAGTTCGCCAAGGCGCTCGAGCAGCTAAACGCGGCCTGGTCCGAAGCGGGCCGCGAGGGAAGGCCGCGGACGCTCGCCCTGATGTATTTCTCGCTGGGCGCCGGCGGCGAGCGCGCCGCGCAAGAAAACCTCGGTGACTACTACGCCTGGCTCGGCGAGTTGGCGGACCAGATCGTCATGGGCTCGGCAAAGGACGCCGACACCGTAAGGCAGTACCTGGCCGGCTTCGAAGCGACGGGGTGCGACGAGATGATCTGCTTCCCCGCTTCGCCCGACGTGGGCCAGGTCGAGCTGCTCGCGGAGGCCGCTCTGCGCTAGCCGTGACTCGGCGCGCGCGCATCGCTCTCTACGGCTCCACCGCGCTTCTGGTCGTCGCCGGGGTGGTCTGCGCCGCGGCGTTCGGCGGGGGGACCGTGCAGTTCGCGGGGTTCTTGATGATCGGAGCCGGGTTGATCATCGCCATCGGGCTGGTGTTTCTGGAAGTGGGGCTTAGCGAGGACCGAGAACGCGCCCGCGAGCGTGAGGCCACCCTCGGCAATCGCCCCGCCAAGTCTGGGCGTCTGAAGACCCCGCGGGTGCAGCGATCGCGAGGACATCGACGCCGGTTGCGCTGATTGGAGTGCTTGCTGGTTTGCCAGCGGTCTGCTAACCTGTTAGCACGTGATCCGAGAAGACCAATAGGAGCCGATTCATGACAACCACGCAAACCAAGAACAGCGCGCCGAGTTTCGATGCGGCGTTCGAGCAGGCCAAGGACTTCAACGAGCAGTTCCTTTCCGCGGCCCGTAAGGCGGGCAATCTGTACGTTGACTCGTATGAGAAGGCCGTGGACCGGGCGATCGACTTTGAGCGCAAGGTCGCGGGCCTGAGCCAGCAGGAATGGCTCAAGACGCTGATCGACGCGCAGACGGACTTCGCCCGCGAGGTTGCCGACTCGTACGCGACGGCGGCCCGCACCCTCCTGAAGTAAACCTCCTGAAGTAGACCCTCTCCTCAAGCGCAAGAGCACCGGTGGCGAATCCATCGGTGCTCTTCGCTTCAATAGGCGAACCATGGACGCTGTCTCGCAGTGCCCGCCGGTCCAGCCACGGAACCCTTCCTCGGCGCTGATCGCCAGCTGGCTGGATGGGTGGAGCGCCGCGGCCAATGGTTTTGCGCAGTGCATGGTGGCGGCCTTCACCGGGAGGATCGACTCCTTCGACATTCCTCGCTGGCTTGAGTTGACCTCGTCGCGGCGGCCGCCCTCGTGGACGAGTCCGCACGAGGTCGTCTTCGAAACGCCGATCGCGCGCCTGCGGGATTTCTCGACCGCGAGGCCCCGCGGGCTGGTCCCCACGCTGGTGCTTCCCCCGCAAGCGGGACACTCGTCGTGCATCGTCGACTACTCGACGCAGCAGAGCCAGATGCGCGCGATCCTGGGCTCCGGGTTGACCCGGGCTCTGTCTCTCGACTGGATCGGCGCCACTTCCGCGACCGCAACCACCTCCATCGATGACTACCTCGAGGTGGTGGATCGCGCCGTTGGGCACTGCGGCGGCCGGGTCAACCTGATCGGGGACTGCCAGGGCGGTTGGCTGGCAGCGATCTATACGGCGCTGAACCCGGAACGCGTCAATACGCTCACCCTGGCGGGTGCGCCGATCGACTTTCACGCGGGCGAGCCCGTGATCCATGAGGTACTCCGGCGACTGTCGCCGGGAGGCGATCTTCGCTTCTACGAGGCGGTGGTGGCCGCCGGCGGCGGCGTATTCAGGGGCAGGCACATGCTCTCCGGGTTCATCGCGATCAAGCCGGGCGATGAGATCTCCCGCCAAATGGAGCTACTGGTCAACGTGCGCGACCGCGCCCACCTGGACCGTTACCAGGAGTTCGAGGATTGGTTCAAGCACACCCAGGACATCCCGGGCACGTTCTACCTGTGGATCGTCCGGCACCTGTTTCGCGACAACGAGTTGGTCAAGGGCGAGCTGCGCATCGGCGGCCGCCTGGTGGATCTCGCCAAGCTGACCATGCCGCTCAACCTGCTCGGCGGCGCCTCGGATCACATAACGCCACCGGGCCAGGTTTTCGCCGTGGCCGACTTCGCCTCCACTCCGCCCGAGCTGGTACGGCGCCACCTCGCTCCGGGCGGCCACCTCGGTCTGTTCATGGGCCACAAGGCGCTGCATGACCACTGGCCGCCACTACTGGCGGACGTACGCAGCCACTCCCTGGCCGGCCCAGCGGCTACCTAGCCGTCCAACCCTGATCCATCGTCACCGGCACGCCGGTGAAGGAGCGCCCGGCGGGACCGGCGAGGAAGGCCACGACGTCTGCCACGTCGGAGGGCTCGATCATCTCCTTGACCGCGTGGGGCGCCAGGATCACCTCCTCCAGGACCTGGTCCTCACGGAGTCCGTGCGCGCGCGCCTGGTCTGCGATCTGCTGCTCGACCAGGGGCGTGCGGACGTAGCCGGGGCAGACCGCCGTGGCCCTTATCCCTTCGGTCGCTCCTTCGAGCGCGAGCGTCTTGACCAACCCCAGCAGGCCGTGCTTGGCCGAGATGTAGGCCGCCTTGTAGGGCGAGGCCACCAGACCATGTACGGACGCGATCGCGATGAACCGCCCCGATCCCGACTCTCGCAGCATCGGCCAGGCGTGCTTGGCGAGCACGAATGGGCTGGTGAGCATGAGCGCAATGATGGTCTGCCAACGCTCCAGCGGGAACTGCTCGATGGGATCTACGTGCTGGACGCCGGCGTTCGGAACCACCAAGTCGAGGCGGCCGAAGCGATCAACCGCGGCGGCGATCGCATCCGCGTTTGACTCGGGGACGGTCAGATCCGCCTGATGAGGGCTGCCCGGCCCGTCTGGATCGGGCTCCAGGTCGACGGCCAGGACGCCCATCCCGACCTGCTCGAGCCTGTCGGCCACGGCGCGTCCGATCCCGCTGGCGGCGCCAGTCACAAGCGCCGCCTTGCCTTCCAGGCTCACTTGGCGGGGGCCTGCCTGCGCGCCGCTTGTTTCCGCGAGCCCCCCGACGCCGTCGACGCCCGCGGCGAGGCGGCGACGAATGCCTCGTAGACCTCGCGAAGCGCGGAGCGCTGCCGTGCGGTCAGCCGGGTGTCCTGCGCGATCGCATCGAGCACCGCGCTGTCGTGCTCATTCGCGCCGCGCGGCTTCACCCCGGCCTGTTCGTAGAGTGCGTTTGCGGAGACCTTGAGCGTCTGGGCGATGGCGTCCAGCACCTGCTCGGAGGGTGCCCGCAGGCCGCGCTCGATCTGCGAGAGATAAGGGTTCGAGATCCCCGCGAGCGCCGCGAACTGCCGCATCGAGTACTCGGCCAGCTCGCGTTGTTGGCGGATGATCTCGCCGAGGGCCTGGGCGGAACGGTCCGGCATACCCTTCGAGCCTACATCTCCTGCCCACCGTTGACGTTGAGCACCGTACCGGTGATGAATGAGGAGTGGTCCGAGGCAAGGAAATGCACCGCCCGGGCGACCTCGTCGGGACGACCGAGTCGCCCTACCGGGATCTGTGCCTTGATCCGATCGAGCACCTTCTCGGGTACGTGCTCCAGCATCTCGGTGGCGATGAAGCCCGGGGCCACTGCATTGACCGTGAGCCCGAGCGAGTCCTCGCTCAGCTTCTCTGCCTTGGCGAGCGCAAAGCACGCCTCGCGGGCCAGCGTCTTGGTGAGTCCGAACAGTCCAGACTTCGACGCCGCGTAGTTCGCCTGGCCGATGTTGCCGATGGCGCCGATGATCGAAGAGATGTTGATGATGCGGCCCGTGCCGCGCTCGATCATGTGGGGCAATGCGGCCTGGCTCATGAAAAACGCGCCCGAGAGATTGACGGCGAGGACCTTGTACCAGTCTTCGTCTGACATCTTGAGCACGGTCTTGTCAATCGTGATGCCGGCGTTGTTTACGAGCACGTCGAGCCGGCCGTGAGCGTCGAGCACCTCGGCGATGGTGCGCCGGCAGTCCTCCGCGGAACCGACATTGCCCTGATGGATGCTCGCCTTGACGCCGTGGTCTTGCAGCTGTGACAACAGCTTGTTTGCGTGGTCCGCGTCGCGGCTGTAGCCGGCGGCCACGATCGCGCCCTGCTCGGCAAAGCTGCGACTGATCGCGGCTCCGATCCCGCGCGTGCCACCGGTGACGAAGACGACCCGGCCGGTCATCCGCGCGCGCCTGTGGTCCGCCGGGAAGCTCTCAGCCTCAGGCGGGAGAACTGTTCGGGGAGCTTGTTCTGTGGCTTGGGTGTGGGTGCTCATGCGCACTCTCCTCTCGTTGACTCTCAGCGTTCTGAGCGTTCGGCCAGCCAGGCCGCCATCTCGGGCCAAATCTGATTGCGTGCAGCGGACCCGGCGATCAGGCCGATGTGACCGCCGGGCCGATCGATGTGTGTCACGTCGTCACTCGCCACGAGGTCGAAAATCGGCATGGTTCCCGCACGCGGTGCAATGTGGTCCGCGCCGGCGGTGATGACCAGCAGGTTTTGATCTACCCGTCGGAGATCGACGCGTCGGCCGCGCAGGCGCATGCGACCCGCCACCAATGCCTCGTCCTGGTACATCCATCGGATCCACTGAGACCACGCGCGGCCAGGAAACGGAGGGTTGTCGGCGACCCACTTCGCCATCGGTTGGTAGGCGTCCTTGCGCACGGTACCGTCGAATACCCCCTGTGCCAGCCGCCGGTAGGTCGTGAAGAAGTTGGTTACGGGCTTGAGCATTTTGTTGGCGAAGTCGATGGCCTGGCCCGGTAGCGCCCGCCACTGCTCGGCCACCATCTCGACGTCGAATTCCGGATCGCCGACCCAGCGCGCATAGGTGGAGCCGCGACCGTCGACCGGCATCGTCAGCAGCACCAGATTGCGAACCGGTGTCTGCTCGGAGCCCCGGTCGAGCCCGCAATACATCGCGCACAGCGTCGCGCCTATGCACCAGCCCATCAGGGTCACCTCCTCCGCGCCCGAAGCGCGGAGAGTCTCCCTGATGGCCCAGTGGAGCTCGTCACATACGTATTCGTCCAGGCCCGTATCGGCGTCTTCTTCGCTGGGCACGCCCCAGTCCACCAGGAAGAGGTCGAACCCTTCCTCGAGCAGGTACTCGACGAGCGAGGAGCCGGGCCGCAGATCGAAGATCTCGGGCCGGTTGATCAGCGCGAAGACCAGCAGGATGGGGACCGCCTGCGAACGGTCCGACGAGCGGTAGTGATACAGCGTGGTCGACCGGTGAGTCCAGACGACCTCCCGCGGGGTCGCGCCGACGACGGCGTCATCGGTCGTGAGCAGGATGTTGGTTAGTTCGAGGGCGGAGACCGGCGCGCGCAGGGCCTGCTGCGCCAGGTTCATCGACTCTTCTCGGGCCTGCGGCTCGTTCCGCGTCCGGTGCCACTTGATCGGCCGGCGTCCGAGCCATCGGCCTGCTGATGCCGCAGCTCGTCGCGTAGCTGCTCGACCTCCTGCAGCACGCGTTCGAGCTTGTCCTCTGTGCGGTGCAGCTGGCGCCCAAGCCGGGTCATGTCGGCTCGTCCCGCGATGCGGAGGTTGCGCAACACCAGGTCGGCGAAATCCGCTCCGATACGCACCAGCGAGGCGATGTTCTCGGTACTGAGCGCGAGCACGCGGCCGAAGCTGGGCTTGGCGACTAAGTCCTCGAATGCCTTGGCAGTGTCGGTCTCGCCCTTCTCGTAGAGGGCCCGCACCTGCGCTTCGGGTGACACAGCTTTGGCTCCGTCTTCCGCACGAGCCATCGTGCGTCAGCCTACCCGCTCTCGCCTCGGGAAATCACTGTGGATCGCGGGGTCAGCCCGCGGACGCCCTGTAGTGGTCGCGCCAGATCAACCTGTAGACGGGAATCCAGCGAGGGACGTCCCTGACGCCGGGGATCAGCGGGACGAGGATGAAGGCGAGGCTCAGTACCCCCATGATCGTCATCACCAGAATGTCCGCGTTGGCGGAAGTGGAAAACGGCTTGATCTGGTACCAGAAGGTGTAGAGCCAGAGCCATGATTGGCCGGGGTAGCTGCCGGTCTCGTTCATCATGCCCCACTGGTTTCCGAGCAGGTGCTCGGCCTGGGCGCGGTTTGCGAGCACCGAGCCGTCCGCCATGAAAAGCAATGGCTTGGTGTAGTCGGTCTGGTAGAAGTGCTTGCTCGTCAGCAGGGCGCCATCGAGACCTCCTGCTTGGGCCAGGGTCAGCAGCGAGTTCATCATCGTCGGCACGGGCCCGTAGCTGCCTTGCGAAAGCGTGACCGAGTCGCCCGGTCCGACCTTCGCCTTACCAAGCGCACTGCTGTATGCGCCCGTCCAGGCGGTCTGCTGCTTTGACGATGCAGCTTCGTACGTCGCGATCGCGCTCTTCAACCGCGGTTGACCGGTGATCGAGGCGAGTGGCGCAAGCACGTAGTCGCGCGAGGTGTTGATCGGATGGCTGACCCCGAGCCACTTCTGAGGGTTTATGAACCATTCGTGCTGGCCCGGCCCGTTGTGGTTGTACGGCGGCCCGTAAGTTGCTGTCCCGCTGGTGCCGTTGAGTTCCGACACGGCTGTCGTAACGAAGTCGACCGGATCCGAGCGCGACCACTGCCTGATCGTGCTCGGCTTCGCGTCTGGCGATGAGAAGAGGACTGTCAGCAGGAGGGTGATCGCGAGCACTACCCCGAGAGCGATCGAGAACTCCTTGATCAGGTCGTAAGACCGGTACCCGCCCTTCCACTCGCGGTAGCGGTCGACATCGAGTGGTCTGCGACGCCGGCGGATCACGGCTTCAATCCAGACTCGGTTTGGCGCCCATCTGGGCCGGGTGGACCGTCTGCCGTCGTTTTGCGCACCTCAAACGGAGGTACGACGCCCCGCTTGCGCACCAGCAGCACGTGCACGACCACGAGGAAGATCACCACGCCGGGAAGGATGAGCACGTGGTAGCTGTACATCTGGCCGAAGTTCGTGAGATTGAAGAACGAACCGATTCCCGCGGCGTTCATGGCGTCCTTGGCCTGCGTCGAGATCCATTGCGCGTCGAAGTTCTGTTGGGAGACATAGCCCGTCAGCGCGGTTGGGATCGAGACCAGGAAGGCGAGCGCGCCAGTGGCCCAAGTCTTGAAGCGACCGCCGCGCCAGGCGGCCATCCAGAACTTGCCCCAGAGATGGATGACAAGGAAGAAGAAGAAGAGCTCCGTCGCCCAGAGGTGCATGCTGTTAAAGAAGAGCCCAACGCCGGTGTAGTGCCACCAAGCGGGGCCCTTCAGCGTGAGTACCAGTCCCGAGGCGATGCATATGAGCAGCGCAGCTATCGAGAGGACCCCGAAGACGTAGATCCACGAGGAGACGTACGAGGGCTGCTTGTCGGCGAGCAGTTTCTCGGGTGGTAGAGCGCCGACCGCGCGCTCGCGCACTGCGACAGTCCATGAGCGCCGCTCGCGGGACCCAGGGGTATGTGACCCGACGCTCATGGCCGCTGCTCGGTGGGCTCGTGTGAACGCGGGAACGGAATCGCGATCGCGAGCGCGAACACCACAAGCATCGCGACGATCACGATGATGTTGGGCCACGACATCAGGAAGAAATGCCAGTGCACGTACCCGGGGTGATGATTGAGATTGAAGATTGCGGCCATGAGGGCAAGCTACGCCGCCCACAGAGCCGAGTGATCGTGGCTTACACCGGGTCCCGCCGGGGAGAACTACTGAGCAGCCGTACGCTGACCAGCATCGAGCCGATCCCGATCGCGGTGCCCACTGCCCAGGCGGCTACGGCGTCGCCCGTGGGGGTCGAGAGCTCGTAGAAGTGGCGCAGGAAGGGAACGATCAGCGCGAGTGCAAAGAGCGCCGCCATGAGGACGCACAGCCCGGCCACTGCGAGCACGCGCCGGCCGCCCTCGGTTTCGAGACGCATAACGACCGCGAGTCCGCAGACCACGACGATTCCGGTTGCGACGGTCCGTGACCGCGTGACGCTGAGGTCGAAGCCATAACGCGCGAGCAGGTAGCCAGTCACGATGCCGATGCCGACGGCGAGACCCGCGGGGATCGCGAAGCGAGCAACCGATTGCACAAAGCGATCGGGCCGCCAGGGGCCGGAGCTGGGCGCGAGCGCCAGCAGGAACGCCGGGATGCCGATGGTTACCGTCGAGGCGATCGTGAACTGTCGCGGAAGCAACGGGAAGGTGGCGGTGGGGATCGCCACCGCCAGCCCGGCCACGGCCGTGAACACCGCCTTGGTTATGAACAGTTTCGCGACGCGCTGGATGTTGCGGAGGATCTGCCTTCCCTCCGCGACCATGCCGGGCACCACGACGAAGTCGTCGTGCACAAGCACGACGTCCGAGACCGAGCGGGCCATCTGCGTTCCTGAGCCCTGCGCTATGGCGAGGCGGGCCTCCTTGAGCGCCGGCACGTCGTTGACTCCGTCGCCGAGCATCGCCACGTAGCGACCGGCGTCGGCGAGTGCGTCCACAACTGCCCGTTTGCCCTCCGGAGAGATACGACCGACGGCGGGTGCGGACAGGACGGCGTCACGCAGGGCAGCGGGCTCCGAGGGAAGCGCTTCGCCGTCCAAGGCGGGTGCCGACCCCGGAACCCCCACGTCATGGGCGATCGCACCGACGGTCGCCGGCGCGTCGCCCGAGAGCACCTTCAGCGCGACGTCTTCGCTGGCAAAGAAGCTGACGGTCTGCGCCGCGTTGGGGCGAAGCCGCTCCGCGAGCACGACCAGACCCAGTGGCCGTACGTCGTCGGGGAATTTTGGTTGCAAGCTGTCAGCGGGCAGCGGAGCGCCGGTGCTTCCGATCGCCAGCACACGCCGTCCGATACTTGCCTCCTGCCGCGCGCGATCCGCAAGCGCGCGATCCGCGCTCGCAAATCGCTCGGGCGCACCGAAGACGAGCCTTTCGTCACCGAGGTCCAGGGCGCTCCAGCGCCGGCGGGAGGAGAACGGCACTTGGGCGACGACGCGCGCGGCTGTGACATCGGCCAGCTCGGTGTCGGCGATCGCCTGCAGGGTTAGGTTGCGCGAGGGTGCGCTTGCGGCGTAGCTGGCGAGCGCGTGCGCAAGGACTTCCTTCTCCGTGCCCGCGGCCGGTATGAGCTCCAGTACCCGCAGCGTCGGCTCGGTCAACGTCCCGGTCTTGTCGGTGCAGATCACATCGACGGAAGCAAGCGACTCGATCGCGTTGAGTTGCTGGGCGAGTGCTCCTCGCTTGGCCATCTTGAAAGCCGACACCGCCGCGGTGACGCTGATCAGCAGGATCAATCCCTCCGGTACCAGGTTCACGATGCCTGCTGTAAGCGTTTGCACGCGCGCAATGGTCGTGTCGTCGTGCGCGAATACAGAGACCGTCAGCCCGATCGCGAGTGGCACCGAGAGCGCCAGAAGCCACAGCAGCAGTCGGTCGTTTGCTCGCTCGAGCGGAGAGCGGGGGTGACGGAAGGCGCGCGCGGTGGTGGTCAATCGCTGCGCACGACTGTCGGGACCCACCGCCTCCGCCTCGAGAAGTGCCGCGCCCTCGACGACGAAAGAACCCGACCACACTGTGTCCCCAGAGGCGCGCACGGCCAGCTCCGATTCGCCTGTTAGGTTGGATTCGTCAAGCGCGAGCCCGTCGGCCGACAGAATCTTCCCGTCGGCAACCACCTGATCGCCGGCCGACAGACGTATGAGGTCGCCCGCGACAACCTGGTCGATCGCCACGCGCCGATCGGCTCCGTCGCGTACCACCGTGGCCGCCGGCGCAACAAGCGCGGCAAGCCTGTCAAGCGCGCGCTTGGATCGGATTTCCTGAAATGAGCCGACCGCGACGTTGGCGATCAGAATCCCCAAAAAGAGCGCGTCGCGCCATGATGCGAAGACCATCGTCAGCACGCCGAAGAGCAGCAGGATGCCGTTGGGAATCGTGAGCGTGTTAGCGCGGACGATGCTCGCGTAGGAGCGGCTCGAGCGCTGACGCGGGGGGGTGCCGCGCGCCTGAAGACGTCGTCTTGCCTCGAGCTCGGTGAGCCCGGGGGACGTGATGTCAGTGGCCGTCGCTATTCGGCCGACACTATCGGCAGATGGCGGGCTGCAGGTGGTGTGTGGGCGACCTTGCGGCGGCTAGGCCTGAAGGAAGCCGTGGTCGAGCGCGTAGCGGACGAGCTCCGAGCGTGATCCGAGCCTGAGCTTTTGCTGGATGTGTGCGCGATGGGTCTCCACCGTGCGCACGGACAGGAACAGCTCGGCGCCGATCTCTGCGTTGGTGTGGCCAAGGGCGATCATCCGAAGTACCTCGACCTCGCGCTCTGAGAGTCCGTCTGGAAGGCCCGTCGGCGGCTCGGCGGCGACCTGTGCGCCGAGCCGGGGGTTCAGGTAGGTGTCGCCTATGGCGGCTCGGCGGACGGCCTCGACAAGTTCGTCTTCGGCCGCCTCTTTGAGCACGTAGCCGAGGGCGCCAGCGCCGAGCGCCTCACGCGCGTACGCCGCTTCCTTCTGCATCGTCAACACCACGATTTGAGTGTCTGGGAACTCTGCGCGCAGTTCGGGAATCGCCGGCAAGCTCGGCCCCTCAGGTAGGTTGAGGTCGAGCACCAGTACGCGGGGATGGTGACCGCGCACGTAGCGGCGCGCGCCAGCGAGGTCGGAGGCCTCGGCCACTACCTCCAAGCCCTCCTCTGAATCCAGCACCTGGCGTAGGCCACGCCGGACGACCGCATGGTCGTCGGCAATGACAATCCTGATGACTTCCGGCAACTCGGCGGTGTCCCTGGCCTCCGTCGCGTTCTTCGCGCTCGTCACTGCGCTCACCGTACCGCGGCTCGGTCGCGGGACTCCAGGAAGGGAGTGAGGTACCTGGCAACGATCTTCACTTCTGCCGACCAAAGCGGGTCCTCGCTCACGTCCGAGCTCCACCCGTGGCCGCCCGTGATGTGGGCCTGCAGGTAGAGCGGCTTGTCGGCCCCGAGCAGGATGGCGCGCATTATTGGTTCAAACGGCCTGGGCTCGACTGGGGCGCCTGCCAGCGCCGCGATCGCCTCGGCGGCGGCATCGGCCTGCTGCGCGGCGATCCCGCCATGCTTGACCGGGAACTCGGTCGCGTCACCGGCGGCGTAAACGCGATCCAGTCCGACAACGCCAGAGTGCAGGTCGACAGGGATGAATTCGCCGGCTCCCGACCTCGGAACGCCGGGGATCTCGCGCCCAAACAGCTCGGGCAACGCGACCACGCGATCGACCTGCA